>Ga0115005_10002682_pt1 | contig 14192 bp, 14 predicted proteins | sample ArcOceMetagenome_FD_87163 | JGI IMG/M metagenome (GOLD analysis project Ga0115005, IMG submission 87163) | Marine eukaryotic phytoplankton communities from Arctic Ocean - Arctic Ocean - Greenland ARC118M Metagenome | ecosystem: Environmental > Aquatic > Marine > Oceanic | place: Arctic Ocean... | reverse complement strand
TGCGAGAGCGTGTTGTCCGAATAGGGAAACGCCTGTCATGGCAGATGCCACATCAATAAAGATTTCGATTTCCTCATGACTCGAAGCAGAATCTTGTATCACTTTTGATAGAGTAGCTAACGCATCACCTCCCGGGTAGTTTCTTTTAGAAACCTGTATAAATAGTATGCTCGCAATAAAAGATAGGCCTATCACAGCTATGCTGCCAAGGTAAAGGATCCCAATCGCTAGTTTTGACGCCAGTGACGTTGACATCTTTTTCTTTTCCCTACTCAAGGAATTTCCAGCCCAGAAAACTCTGGCTGTATCGTGAATCCTTGATAATCCCTTCGCCGCCATTACATTGAACATAGGGAATGAAATAAATATGAAGCGAATCTCCTTATGAGGAAGGATGGAATACAGTCCAATAAACCCAATAACTGGAATGATGTAAGGCAACCCCTCTAAATCCCACCAACACACTTTGAACCCTGCCATTCGCTCAGGAATGCGAAGAAACGCCACAGGAACTAAGAAAATCGTAAACATCAAACCCTTTGGCAACGCCTTGACAAAATACCAGTACCAGGGCGAAATGCCATAGTCACTCGATTTATTTTCCAGGGTATTAAATAGTAAGACTTCTCCTTCGGGCCATATCGGTCTTTCCCACATGATTGAATCAAAGGGCGCCGTCAGTACAACTGATATGATCACCGTCATTAATCCAGTCTTGATTGCATCAATAATGTTGATTTCGCGACGAATCAATAACGCCACGCCAAATGTGAATAATAGAATCAAAACATCGCACCTAAATATAACCGTGCAAAATACCATCAATACAACAGACCTTGAAATGTTGAAGTCGAGCCAATCGGCATAGGAATGAGTGACAATACCTAGTGCAAATGAATTCGGTAGCATTCTCGAGGCATAGAAAGGTATATGAAATTGGCATGCAGTGATCAAAAGAAAGCTCCCTCCGAGTCGAAAGTCCTTTGAGTGGCCGAATTTTGTATTTGCGGCTTTGGCCAAGCGGTAGTGTGCATGTATATTGAACAGAAGTAGAGTGAAACGAGCGAGGGACTGTACTAATAAAGGATGGTCCCCAAGCTGAAAGAAAGGTCGGAGAGCAAATGCAACGGTTTGCAATGCAGTAGAAATCATCAAGGGGCCAAGAAAAGTTCTCGGCACAACTCCTGGATATTGCAAATGATCGTAATTCATTGATGATGCATCTTGATGTAAGGCAGGTCCAATGCCATAGTAATATAGATCATGTGTGGCTTGTAGGTTGAAGGATTCTTCAACTTTGGAGTATGGGCATTGGATGAGTGACAATGCACAGGTCAATGCCAACGCTGTGATTCCGAGCAATTTCATTGAGAGCATTACGTTTTGTTCTGCTGTTTATCCAGAATTATATGCCCTATTGAAGAGGCTTTTTCAAGTTCAATTCCTGATGTTGAACGTCACGTTAGCACCACCGCATTCAATGATTGATGAAGTAAAAATGCATTTTGAATTTGCGATTTGATGCATGTTTTTTTTACTGTGGTTTCCCAGTGGTTTCGTTAGCAACTACAACTTTGGAACTACCCACTTGCTTGTGGTTTATACTGGGTCTTATCTTCTTATCTTATCTTTTCCGCGCCCACTTTTATCATTATTTCCGTCAACAAAAATGGACAAGAAGAGGTTGAACTAGTTGTTGTTGAACTATATTTATGTTTCGATTAGACGTGCATTCTTCAGTATTGACGAGAACAGTACTTCCAGGAGCTTTGGAAAAGCTTGTAAGGATAACCTTCGGAGAAAAGGCGAACTAGAAGGAGAACATTCCCCAGCATTGGTATCATTCGGGCAAAACGGAATCTTTTATAAGCCCACTCCATGTGCAACCCTGCTCGTCCGTCTCCAAACGAGTAAACGGATAACTTCAAGCTCGAAACGATCCACCACACTCCAAGAAGCTAAAAATAAACTACGAAATTCTGACGGCACTAGCAGTGTACTGTACGTGTACGTGTAGTGTTATAATATGTATATTTAAAATTTCGAAATTTTTATCTTTGGATTTTGTGGAGTTGAAAACCCAGCCAGTACAATTATTGTCCAACTTGGCTTTCTCATCTACGAGTACCGGTTGCTGTGTATCTTCATCTATGAATGATAATCGTGTACACGTACAAATAGGTGTAGAAATACTTCTTGCAAAAGGCATGCAATTTTGTGTCAGTCTAGAATTTGTACTATCCTTTTTAGAGTATTCGCTGGGAGAACAAGTCTATTTTTAAAGAACAATAGAATCCAATTATCTTTTTCTGGCTAATTGAGTGGCGGTCATAGCAAGCATGGCAACGACTACAGCTGAAATGATAGTCTTTTTGAATAGTGCATTTCTAGCCCCAACGGACTTTTCGTTGGAAATGCGTTCTGCGATCTTTTCCTCCATGAAAGCCTGCACAACCTTAAGATCATTTGGGCAATTAGACGACCGAGTTTTCATGCCGAAAAGCTTTGAAAGCTGGGGAGGAGGGGAGGGCAAGGGGTCTACAGCCCTTTTGCATGCAGCGGGAAATTTAGCGTCGTGAGCGGTTGCCAAACATACTGTTGCCTTGTTAACTTCTCCCAACTGTTGAATAGCATTCACTCCAGTTGCACTGTGGGGGCAAAGCATGTAATCGTATTTATCCTTGTATTCCTTAATAGTTTGCAAAGTCAAGGCAGTATCTGCACGTGCGGAGAGGAAATCCTTTCTTGCCTGATCGAGCTTCTTGCCAGTCAATGTAATCTTTCCAGTTGCCTCGAATGCTGTCATCCAGCTAGCTAAAGTGGTTGGATCGTCTCCAGCTAGATGGAAGAGATATCTCTCGAAGTTACTAGAGACACAAATGTCCATAGATGGACTAATAGTCTCAGCAATATCATAACGATGGTATTCACCCTTGGAAAAGAATCGGTGGAGAATGTCATTTTCATTGGTGGCCACAATGAGCTTTCCGACAGGCAAACCCATACGTTTGGAATAGTAGCCAGCAAGGATATCTCCGAAATTACCAGTAGGAACAGAGTAGTTGACAGTAGTAATATCCTTGTTCAAGTCGGTAACACGAAGGTAGGACCAGAAGTAATAAGTTGTTTGTGCAAGAACACGGCACCAATTGATGGAATTAACGGCACCAAGTTTCACACGATCTCTAAACTCCTTATCAGCGAATGAAGCCTTGACGATATCCTGACAATCGTCGAAGGTCCCGTCAACAGAAACACAGTGAATATTGGAATCAGGTACTGTTGTCATTTGCCTCTCTTGAATTTCAGACACACGTCCGGTAGGGTAGAGAATAACACAATCAACACCCTTCTTCCCGCGCAGACCGTAAATTGCGGCAGATCCAGTGTCTCCGGAGGTTGCTCCGAGAACAGCAAGGCGTCCTCCATTTGATCCAGTCTCAAGGAAGTATTCAAAGAAGTTTCCAAGCATTTGCAAGGCAACATCCTTAAAGGCAAAAGTTGGTCCATGGAAAAGTTCCTGTAGCGAAGATCTGTGTTAGATCGGGCATCGCATTAATGCTGATTAATAGCCAGTCAGATCCATTTCCATCCCGACCAATTATCAATATATCTTACCAAAATGTAGTGATCTCCTTTTTCAATTACTGGTGTAACATCTTCACTTCTGAAAGATGCACAACTTCTCTTTACAATATCTGCTAATTTCTTTCTGGGCACTTGGTCCTCTTCGACGAACTTAGAAATAACCTCCACGGCAAGATCAGGGAATGAAAGAGAACGCCAGCTCTCAAGTTCGTCCTTTGATACAGTTGGCAACGAGTCTGGAACGAAGAGACCTCGATCGTGAGCAAGACCGGTCATTACGACCTCACGAAAACTCAAGTTTTTCTGGGTTTCGCATCCTCTTGTTGATGAATAGGTCACTGAGGCCATTGTATTGATGATGTTAATTGTCAAAGAAACTATGCTCAAATATATGAAGAGAGACGATGAATTCAGCATGAGTTTACACCGGCGCGAGTCGAAAACTGTTGGTCTCGAAGTAACCACGTACGAGTACGCGGCGCGAATAAACACATCCAAAAAAGCGTTCGTGTTGGTTGTGTTTTCAATCCTTCAGGGATAAAAGAATCTCTAGTAGAATGAATGAATTCAATCGAAAATCAATCAAAAAGCAATTCCAAATCATCAATCAATCCAAATCTTCTGGCAACCCCCCCCAGTTTCCCCCCCCCTTCCTCCCTCTGGGGGTCGGTTTTGATTTGTTGCGTCATCATCATCCCTTTTAGCAAACATCAACTCATCGACTTTGCCAAAACCAAAAACAAGAGATCAAATAATCATTGGCACAATTGATGTTCATAAAGGGGCGCCATTCAACGTCTGCATCTATTACAATGTTTAAATGGGTTTATGGTGGTTATATTATGTTGCAGTTGCGAACAGTCATAGGGTTGGGAGTATTTCACAGCAGCAAAGAACATATACAAATACCGGTACCTACCGTCGAGCATTCATCTGACCATCACTTGGAAAGTGTCTGTTGCCGAAGACAAATGATAGACAAATCATGTGTCTCCTTGCTTGGTGCAATAACTGTCTCTAACTATCCTGGTATAGCTTTAGCAGAAAATGACAACGATGCTGGAATACTAGAACCACAATCAAGGAAAAAGGCGCCGACGAAACCTTTTGCTCCAACCGCAGCATTGCTACCTGCTTCTAGGGTGAAATCAACAATCGATGAATCCATCCTACTTATTGAAGAATACTCATCACTGGAAGAAGGGCTCCAATCGAAGGATAGGAGAGATGGAATCATAAATCTATTGGTGAAGATGATTTGTGTAAAGTCATTTATGACTCCTATATCTGGTACCAGCTCTCCAAACTCAATGGCCAAACCAATCGATGAAAGGCTTATGAAGCCATCCAAGGCCAAATTATATCAAGAAACATACAATGATAAATTGAAGGGCATATCCCCGATTGATGTCCCGTATGCCTTGCTGACCAAGACAGGAGATTACCGCCAGTTTGATCAACTTCAAAAGAGACAAAGGAAACTCGAAAAACTCAATGGAATTCGCGAAGCATTCAACTACTATACTCGGCAATTGCAATTTGATACTGAGTACTACGTGCTCAATGCCAGTGCAGAGGACAAAAAGAGAATGATCCGAAACGATGCATTACCAGACATAAAGTCTGTGATTGTCAGTGACTTGGACATGAGAGATTTGGTGCGGAATCAGGTATTGGATGCCTATGATGACGTTAAATTCGAGTTGCAATATCAAGTCAAGAATTATGAAAGTGGTGCGGATTTTGATTGGTACGAAATGAAAACTGTTTTGTCGCGTGCAAGAAGTGAATGCGACAGGTGGTTTTCTTTCATTGCAATAGATGATGTGGAGAAAGCCATAGAGATTGTGTCACAAGAACTATAAGAGAAATAAACCTTCCTGTGGAGAATCGTCGGAATACCATTTCCTACACTTCCACCTGATGGATTTTCATCATTGTAACGTAAGCAATCTTTGAGATTTGGTGTACCTTTACCAATAAATTTTAGTTCCTGATGGATCCGACGCATCGAGATTCGGAAAAGTACATATGGTAAAGTGCGGCAAAAAAGAATTGGTGTAGCTAGGTCGGTACAAATATGATACCAGGTATCATACTGTACCGTACCAGGTACTATACCACCCTGCTGGTACAGTATACCGGATGTACCTGGAAACAACTGGGCGTGACGCGTGACACAACAGTGTATGTACTGTATTCATACAGGAGTAATGTGAGCCAAAGTTAGTTTTTCAAGGAGTTTTTGGCGCGCCACGGTCAGAATTACGGTATCCTCTTCATGTCAATAGATGAGTGTTTTTACCTTCTTACCACATACTATCTTCTAGGCGCGTTTTTCCATGTTCTAACAATCTTATTTATTGTCAAAAACACATCAACCACAACTCGCAAAAGTCAAGATGGTAAATCACCTTGTAAGTATCTCCTTCCAAGATCTTCAAATCATATCGTGACGATATGACTAAAGCGTCAATTCTAGACTAGACAGAATTGTCAGATACTGGACGTGGTATGATTCTATTCACCAGAAATAGTTATCATGTGCCTTTCAGAGCCTAGCAGGCTCTGACTGGAAAATATGAAAACTCTTTCTTTTCGGATAAAGTTGTGCAAGTTTGGAGTGAATATCGTCATGACGTGATAGAATTATGTTCTATTAAAGAGCAGGATCCTGGAATCCAATAAATAACCTACCCATTTTAGGGACCATCTTCTCACCCGCGACGCTCTGTTTATTTGTTTTTACAGAAAGTAATCGGAACCACTGGGCCCAAAAAGGCTGCTGCCCCCGTAAGCACCGGAAAGTACTACCCTGCTGATGATGTTAAGGTCTCCCTCAAGTCTCGCAAGGCCGCTAGGAATAACGCTCCCAAGGTTCGCGGATCTATTACTCCAGGAACTGTCCTCATCCTTCTTGCTGGACGTTTCCGTGGAAAGCGTGTTGTCGCCCTCAAGGTTCTAGAGAGCGGACTTGTCCTCGTCTCTGGACCCTACAAGGTCAACGGAGTCCCTCTTCGTCGTGTCAGTCCAGCTTACGTAATCGCCACTTCCACCACTGTCGATGTATCTTCGGTTGATGTTTCTTCCTTTACCGATGCTTACTTCGCACGCTCCAAATCTACTGCTGAGGATGAAGAGTTTTTCGCAGGTGACGCTCCCAAGGGAGCAGTTGTCTCGGACGAGCGCAAAGCTGACCAGAAGACCGTTGATGCTGCTTTGTTGAAGGCAATCAATGCTGTTCCTATGCTTAAGGCATACTTGAACTCAAAGTTTTCCCTTACCAACAATGACAAGCCTCACAAGATGGTCTTCTAATTGAAGGAAATAAAATAAAAACAAAATTGTAATAATAGGAACATTTTTTTACGGGTACTTAAAAAATATGAAAGTTCCTTGATTCTGAATTGCACAGAAGTTAGTTCTATCTAGAAGCATTCCTTTTGATGGAGATTACCTTGAGGCGCTTATCTTAATGCAAGTTGCAAGGCACCTGGAACACATCATCTCGATTGCGAGAAGGCATCGAAGCTATTTGTCCTCTTGCACTTCTTCATTCTTCCATGTCCAATTATTTTTGCCAGGATTTTGATCCGTTCCTTGATTTTCTTCCCATCTCGTTTGCAAGTTAGCTATTCTCTTTTGACGATCCTCTTTGCTTTTTTTGAATCTGTTTGTTTCGCATGTGCGCAATATTAGTAATTATCAATTGTTGTCACGTACCGGTAGAGAGCAACTTGAATTCACAAATCAGCGTTTCCGATGAAATATGAAATCTGCACTTACTCCTTTTCTCTCATTTGACGACGCATGGTCATTTCTGATCGCGTCTCTGGGTTTTCTATTATTCTTCTCTTCTTGTTTTTGTCTGGTTTGTTGATCATAGAATTCGCTTGTGATTTCACGTTTTGAACAGCCAATGCTGCTTTTGCTGATACCGATGTGTTGTTCCCCATGTTTGAAAAATTGGATAATGTCAGCTACTAGAGCTACTGTAGTAGGAACTCGATCGTCTAATTCCGTTTGGACGAAAGCTAGGACCGGTGTTACTTTTGCTACGGGCTATGAACTCGCGTGTAGCGACTTGGCTTGCTGCTTCGTGAATTGGAAGGAATTGGCACTTCACCGAAATTGAGAGTGTTGAGTAGTGTACGAGAGGTACATACATAACGGTACAACACTGACTGTATGTACCGGTAGAAAGAAGTGTGGGTACCGTACATACTTACTGTACAGCATCGTGAAGCAAAAAGCCACAATTCGACTTATTATTATTAATAAGAATTTGCAAAACGGTCCCAACCGGGATTTGAACCCGGGACCTCCTCCACCCAAAGGAGGAATCATACCACTAGACCATTGGGACGAACATCTACCATATTAACATCACAGCACATACACAAACGCTATTGTAGCAGATATAACCGTCTCTTGTACCACCAATACCACTCGACTCCCTACCTACATACATCACGAACAAACGAATTGACAGTAGTGACATCAAGGGTGACATCATGTACATAATTTTACGTGAGAATTAGAAAGTAATTTGAAATTGAAGTACTAACCGTCGTGCGCGGGGGATTTACAATTATTTACTTTTATCCGTCGGTAATGTTACTTTACCTTTTGAAAGTTCTTTTTCTTATTGTGCCAATTTTTTAAATCCTACTACACTAGTGCAAATAGTTTTAGAATACAAGAACCCTCTCCGGAAGAACAAAAACCCAAAACAGAAAAAAATAGGAACCGCTCTTTCACCAACCTTCGCAAGGGCAAGGCAAGACCTTGTACAGGTACAACAACAAGGCGCTTGAGTCCATGTATCTGCATTCTGCATCCATCACCCATCACTGAATACTGAGTACCCCGAACGGCACAGTACTCGAATCGAGGCGCCTCTTTAACATTTGAAAAGCGCGCCGCATCATTAACGAGACTTTCAAATTAAAAAAGTATCTCTTATGAGCAATTCGGCAATGCTCGACACCGACCAGGATTCAGCATCTGTGACTTTCGCACAACTCGACGATGAGTTCTTCAACGATCCTTCTCTGGGAATCTCTTCAAACGAAGGACCATTTGCATTGCCGGAAAGCTCAAGCAATGTACCTAGTTCTAATAACGATGGTGCTTCATTACTTGAACGAATCCAACAGCAGAGGAACCAGCAAAATTCTGCGATACCTCCGAGGGTGGATCAATCCCAGCAAGCCAGTAGTTTCTCCGGTGCTAATGTACAAGCACCAGCTTCCTCGGAAAATCCGTTCGGTTACCCGGTGGTTGGAGATACCAACTTTTATTCCTCACCTGTGTCTGCGCCAGATCCAAATGGCAATATACCGATGAATATTCCAGACTATGCCACATCATCATCCCTACCCAATTCCTACGAAGCTTCAGATTCCGACTACAAAGATAAGATGTTTAACTTTCTCGCTGCAACAGGTAATGCAACTAGCTCAGCCGCGAAAGGTATCTACCGCGGCACGAAAAATATATATGGGAACTTAATGAATAAGAGGACCTCAACCGGTTTATTATCTCAGCAGGAGAGGATGGCAGAGATGGATTATCAACGGCAGAGTTTACTTATGGACCCACATGAGGTGGAAGATGGCATTCCCAATACCTCTTCGATGGATGCAGGATTGAGAGCTGGCTTTGATAACCCAGAATTTAACTCTGCAAATGCGGGTCACCCAGTAGTGGTTTATGGAAAGCAATTTCTAGTCGATTTGAAGGACATTTTCCTAGGTTTGTCTCGACGTGCGCAGTTAATTGTGATTCTTTTTCTCGTGTTCATTATATGGCTCTTTATTTCAGAGGAATGGAGCCACGGACACGATGTACGTAGGTAGAATGTGAGAGTGACATTAGGATTTTAATGATTTGACATTGTTAGATGATAAAACCAGTTTTTGTTTAAATACATAAAACTCTTGTTTTGAATGATGTAATAAAAGCAACAAGACATGGAACTTTTTGTCGACGAATCTTTTCTAAGAAGATATTAGTAGCTTCGCACCGGGGTAAACACAGACGACATTCCCTTATCTCAACGGGAACCAACAAGTGGCGAACCGATACTTATCCCAACGGGACCACAAGTGGCAACCGATGCGAACCGAGATTAAAAACTGAGTGTTGTGATACTTCACTGGTACTATGATAGTAATAAATAATACATAGTGCCTCCATAATCTAAAATCACGCGTTGACGGGGGGTGAAAGAAAACACTCACTGTTATAAACTTAGGATGTGGAATGCATGGTACATTTCTCTGGCTTTCTCCTGTACAAGGAATACAGCAAGCAGTTTCACTGTGGGTAAAATCGCTGCGCTTCATGCCACAGAGAAAAAAACAGATGTTCGCACGTCAATGAGAAGTACTGCTCCGACTGGTTCGGTAAGTGTTTGGTAGATGAGAATTACGTTTCATTTCATGATGATTTGACGTGTACAGGAAAGCTTTGAGGAACTCTTTTGACTCGGTGCTAACTAACACGTCGCCAATACAAGCAATCAATTGACAGAGATCAGTTAGAAAAAGATGCATCGAACTTTCAAAAAGAGTTCGATGATATGAATGCCAAATCTTTCGAGAACTCTCAATCCCAAGATAAAATGATAATACCAACTCCGGACAGTTTGCCAGGTGACTGTGATTCTGAAGTTAGAGAATTTATATGTTCTCACCTAACAGCTTATCACGGGGATGAAACTTTTCTTGCGGGCCCTACGCCGCGTACTCTGGCGGCAATTGAGTGCTTCACAGGCTTACTTAAATTAGAACGTGAGAAGGGAGGAGTTCTCGATGTTGATACCGAAACACCTTCTACAATAACTTCGCATGCACCAGGGTACATACTGTCCGCTTCAGAAGATGTGATCAAAGGCATTCAAACAGACTGTCCCCTGAAGCGAAGTTGCAAACCAAAAGGTGGGTTTAACACCGTAGAAAAAGCATTGTTGAGCTATGGTTATAAACCTGGAACAGCCATGAGAGAGACATTCACGAAACATGTGAAAACACACAATGACTACGTTTTCTCCATGTACTCTAAAGATTCTAGAAAAGCACGGCATGCTCAATTACTTACGGGTTTGCCTGATGCTTATGGAAGGGGTCGAATCATTGGAGACTACCGTCGAATCGCTTTCTATGGCGTGGACGAGCTGGTCAAACGTAAGCAAAGCGACTTCGATGCCATTACTGGGTGTTCTCAAGATGAAATGAGGCTTCGAGGAGAGATAACGTCTCAGATCAAAGCGTTGAAGGATCTTTTGGCAATGGCGTATACATATGATATTGACTTGAGGAAGCCTGCTACAACGTTCCGAGAAGCTGCGCAAGCAATGTGGCTAGGACATATTGCTGCTCTGAAGGTAAAACTCAAGTGATGTTCGTGTCACATTCGCATAAATGTATTAGCTCAATATTATTCATTTGCCACTTAGGAACAAGATGGAGCTGCAATGTCTGTTGGCCGATGGGATGCATTTCTCGATATCTATGGTGAACAAGATCTTGCATCAGGAAGAGCAACCGAATCAGATTTACAGGTGCGTAAGATTGACAATAACAATGTGTATTTGCATGCAGCGCAGTGTCTTACCTCTCTCCATCACAATTTTTCAGGAAGTGGTTGATGACCTTATCCTCAAAATGAGAGCAGTCCGGCACGTACGAACCCCAGAATACAACGCACTGTTCAGCGGAGATCCGACTTGGATGACTCGTAAGCATTTATGTTTTCTATCGGACGTTATTGTTATTATTCATCGTGTCATTCTCATGTTAAATCTTTCAAATTCAACATTCAGTCGCTATCGGGGGTTGCCATGGACGCAATGGAATTGTAAATACAACAAGTATTCCATACAGCATGGTGACGAAAACTTCGTACCGATTCTTGCACTCTCTTACAAACCTGTGAGTGTATTATCAGAGGCTACTACTAATGATCATGATTGTGCTTGTTTATCTAAACTCACTGCGACTGAAACTTACAGTGGGACAGCTCCAGAGCCCAATTTGACAATTCTTTGGTCGAAAGATCTGCCTACAGCATTCAAGCGATACTGTGCAAAGCTCTCAATTGACTCATCTAGTATTCAATATGAGAATGACGATATAATGCGTCCGATATTTGGATCAGACTATGGAATAGCGTGTTGTGTGTCAGCTCTTCGTGCTGGTGTAGATATGCAATTCTTCGGTGCAAGAGTTAATCTAGCAAAACTCTTACTCATGTCTTTGAACGGTGGAAGGGATGAGATCAACGGCGATTTGCTCTGTGAACCACTCGCGAAAGCTTGCAAAGAATATGACATAGGAGAAGGAGACGAAGACAGGCCAATACAATTCAAATCACTTTCACATCTATTCTATGATATAGCACTTCCATGGATGGCCAAATTATACGCAGACACAATGAACTGTATCCATTTCTCCCATGATGTGACAGATTATGAAAACCTTCAAATGGCACTCCATAACTCCAATGTGAATCGTTTCATGGCCTATGGTATTGCTGGCTTGTCATGTGTCACAGACTCTCTTGCTACTGTCAAATATGATGATGTTTATCCCATTCGAAATGAAGACGGTTTAACTACAGGGTTTAGGCGGGGAAATCCTTCCACAGTGACACCTGCATTTGGTAATGATGACAATCGAGTAGATGAGATAGCAGTTGAGGTTTGTCGACGTTTTCACAAAGAGTTAGACAGTCAGCAACATTACCGAAACGCAAAGGCTACTCTTTCAATCTTGACAATTACTTCAAATGTCGTGTATGGAAAAACTACAGGAGCAACACCAGATGGTCGTTTGTTGAGAGAAGCTTTTGCGCCCGGGGCAAATCCAAGTATGTGTAATCTGAAATATGTTCTTCAATTCCGATGCACGCTCGCTCTAACTTCCACAATTTATCGGTTCTTCTAATAGTGCACAATCGGGACATCTCAGGAGCTCTAGCATCTCTATCATCTGTTGCAAAACTTCCTTACGTACATTGCTTAGATGGCATCTCGAACACATTTTGTATTGTCCCGTCTGCCTTGGGCAAGAATGCTGACTGTGCCAATAATTTAGTGAGCCTTCTTGACGGATACTTTAGTAAGAATGCACATCACATCAACGTCAATGTTTTGAGTAGGGCGCTGTTGCAGGATGCCCACCTTCATCCGGAAAAATACCCAAATTTAACTATAAGGGTGTCTGGGTACGCTGTGAGATTCAACCAGCTCACTCGAGAACAACGAGAAGAGGTTTTAAAGAGGACGATGCATGGTGCATCAGTTGCAACTTATTCAGAGACAAAAAACATTACACGTACCTTGCCAGCATGTCATCTCGCAGGCGATGACGCTGCTTCTATTGAATTCGATATCGCAGATTTGGTTGGAGACCGAAAACCAGAATCCAATGGGGTAAAGGGGGCTGTTCATTCAATTGATACCTTCTCAACATCAGATGGACCAGGCATCCGTTCGCTGGTATTCTTACAGGGTTGTGCAAAGAGATGCATCTATTGTAGTAATCCAGAGACTCAATGCATTGTCAATCCCCACAACTGCCCTGATATAGCGATGAGCGATGAGGATACAGTTGCAGTCATCAAAAAGTATACTCCATTTTTAAGACCTAACCATGGTGGGATAACTTTATCAGGTGGAGAACCTTTACTGCAACCTGACTTCGTGAGAGCTGTATTTGATCAAATTCACGCCATTGGTTTAACAACTTGCTTGGATACATCTGGTCATGGTAATGAACCTTGCTGGGCGAAAGTATTGCCCGCAACAGATTACGTGCTACTTTGTCTGAAGGCAATGGATCCGGATCTTGCTGCATTTATTTCCGGTGTCTCTCGAGAGGGAGGAGAGAGAGCGAAAGAATTTGCAAAATACATTAGAGATAAATATCCCCAAGTTTCTCTCACCCTGCGTTGGGTTTTGCTCAAGGATTTGACGGATACAGAGAAAGAGCTCAAATCTCTAGTAGAATTTGCGAAGCATCTGGCGCCTACTTTCAAGCAAATCGAGCTTCTACCTTACCACGAGCTGGGAAGAGAGAAATACGACCATCTGAAGCGCCAGTATCATTTGAATGGGATGGAGCCTTACCCCTACGATGATGCATTGAAAATTAAAGAATATCTTGAGAGTTATGACGTCAAAGTGGTTTTGGCTGATCAGTAGTGTTATTTAAAAAGGCTCTCAAGATATATTCTTACGAACTCAACTATTTCTGTTTATAAACTAATCTATCACACATACACATTATTTTGAGGCCGCTGCAGATTTCTTTAACCTTCACGAAGTTCACATCATTACGGTCATCTTCACCTCTTATTCTTATTTTGGAAGCTCCCAAACTTTTAAATGAGCATTTGTCAAGCTCGTCATCAACGGCAAAACCTTGACCTATACTCAAAGCATTTACACGTTGTGATTCAATTTCTTAATTGCCATTCAATATATCCTTCCAGATAGGTTTTTGTTTGCTTCTGATACAAAAAATACCAAAAGTTACAAGAATCTGACGAAGGTTAAAGTAGGCACATTCTTTCTTCATCTTATAAAAAGCGGCCAC
>Ga0115005_10002681_pt1 | contig 14192 bp, 8 predicted proteins | sample ArcOceMetagenome_FD_87163 | JGI IMG/M metagenome (GOLD analysis project Ga0115005, IMG submission 87163) | Marine eukaryotic phytoplankton communities from Arctic Ocean - Arctic Ocean - Greenland ARC118M Metagenome | ecosystem: Environmental > Aquatic > Marine > Oceanic | place: Arctic Ocean... | reverse complement strand
CTGACGTCATCTGCTCGGCAAACAACTTGCCCCCTTTGGAGAAGGAAACTGAGGAAACTGAAAGTACGGTCGAAAGAAGCTTTCAAACGAAAAGTGAGATGTTCGATTGAAACTGGGTAATGCGGAAATGCTAGAGGCATCAACAATGAAGACCGCAGGGTGACATCAAGTAATGGTGACGCCCTGCGTAGTTGAATGGATCTGCTGGCAGCATTGGTAAGGAGCATTTTAGGTTGTAATGACAGGCCCCCAGGGTTCTCGTTTCTCGTGTTTTAGCTAGGACGCTTGACAGCTGACTAGAACGGCCAGATAACGGTATCCCATACCGTTACCCGTGCGCGCCACTGTTGTGTGGAAGAAGGACTGTGATCCTTCGTCGGTAGTAGGTGCTCGTTCGCTCCCGGCAAAAATTAGAACGCTCGCTCAATAATGTTCAATGTCGTTCAATGATGTTAGACCAACAAGCGAATAGACATAAATCGGGTTCATAACCTTATAAGCAGATTCTAGATAGATAGATTGAAGATGCTTAGTGAGTTGGTTCATTGAAAACTAGTGAACAGTGAACGAAAGTACGGTGAGAAAAATCCTTTTTTCTGTTCTTTTGCCTTGCGCGTAGTTTTCTAGTCATTATCGAGAACTATAGCATCTTCTACTTGTCATTTCGTTCATCTGCACTTCGCGACTTCTGTATCCTGCGAATTAGTTCGCTTGTGCTCAAGCCATCGTGCCTTGGCATTGGCTTCGCAATCCCAATCTTTCTTGCGTAACCATAATAAGGATCATCGTCAGGATTTGGCCACCTTTCAAGATATTCCTGTCCGTACGCTACGACATGGATCTGGTGAGCATCAAGGAATTCTTCCGTGAGACCAAAGCAGGGCGAGTTCGGAATAACTTTGGTTACACTTTTGCATGCTTCAACTTCAGCACATCGTTCATCATGAGTCATGATTGGTGGCCGTTTATAGCTACTCGCATCTGTGTCCCCAACGACACCCACATACAAACGGTTTCCAAACTGCAATGCGTTACGAAATAACGTCTTATGCCCAATGTGACAAAGATCATATACACCATCACAGTAAACGTTCTTGCACACCGTTAGCAATGGCATGTTTAGAAAAGAGCAGAGGTCCGCGAAAACTGCGATGTAGTACACAAATACCAATGTGAGAATTGTAGAGTTGGAAACAACCGCACAAAAACTCATGAGCACAACCCATGGATGGATTTCTCTTCCTGCCATCTTTGCAAGAGTCACATCCGACGTCAAGACGGCCATGAAGAAACCATCACTGATGACGTCTAGAACAGTCAGCTCAAAGTTACTTTGAGTCGATCCCACTCTTAAGATGATCGCAGGTAGAAATCTCATGAGGAGACTAGCTGCAAGACCAAATCTCGTCCACCCGTGTACCTTTTCTAGCATAAGAGTCTTGAGAACAGCCGTAATGTACATTCCATAGTAAAACGCCATCATTGCTTCACATGCCATCTCATTCGGATCATAAATCAAATGGTCGGAATCAATAGAAACACCTGCGATATCAAGATTCTTGACCAGACGATGCACCGAAAATTCATAGATATTCAGGAACCAATCGAGGCCTAAAGTTGCTCTTGCAAACAAAAGACCCAAAACCGCAACAATGACCTCCCCTGGACCTGTTAGTACATTGTATCTCAAACCCGCATTTCTGTGAAAAGCACTGAGATGTTTGGTGAAGAGTACTAGCTGCGCCACCTGCACAGCATACCAGCTGATTAATTCGTCGCCACCAAGACAGTAACAAGTTACAATGACCAGAAATACGGACGCAATGCAATCGATGCAATATTTGAACAAATCGCCTAGAGGCGTGGACTGCCGAATTCGCTCGGCGTGAATCCTATCGAGAGAATGCGTGCAGTAAAAGAGCAAAATGTTGAGTACTGAAAACCAGGTGCAACTCAGTGGGAAAGTATTGCCGTACTTATTGGTGATGTACCATGCTTGTCCGAGACACGCAAATCCTGTGAGAGTAATGACATTTGGAGCAATGTGCTCAGGTATAATACCAGCAAGATACTGCATCAAAGAATTAGTCATTTTGTGAGAAATTGACTTGTCTTGGATCTTCTCTTTCCACTGCGAGAAGGTGCGCTTTTGGCCAGGAGAAAGGAAGAGTTCAAGCCATCCTTCCGTAGTTAGATTTTGAAGAGGGACGTCATGGAAGGATCCATTCGAAAGTCTGCTCCTAATAGGAGAATTGGTTGCAGACATGGCTGAGAAGAGTAGTCGATAATTCTAGCGAAGGAAAAGTTGAAATGTGAAGTCGGCCTTGTGTCGTTCTGAGAGTAATGATGATGTACAACAGTACTGGTATTGCCGCAGAAACAGTGTGGTAGTTTGAGTGTTGGTCGGTGTTGGTGTTAGTTGGATCTGTCGTGCAGTCGTGCACCTACAAGTTAGTACCGGTATGTACCGGTACGTTTTGTTGGCATTCTTTCGTCACAGCCAATCAAATTTCTCCAAACCCAACTTGATTGGCTGATAAAAGAGTTTTCCAAACTTCAAACTGTTTTCAAGTGTTTTTTCAGAAAACTGGAACGTTCGATAGTCTATGTAGCTAGTCTATGTAGCTAGCTAGCTACTAGAACAGTGGTTCAAAAGAGTTCTTCTCTGGCCTTGTTCTCAAGCAAACAACCTGGAAGAGACAGCGGAGATAAATTTGCCATCAATAATGTCGACCGTTTGAAAGTGTTCTGTGTGAGTGAGTTGAGAGTCTCTACTTATTCACAAAAATGATAAATAAAGGGTTACTACGTTTATGTTATCAATTCAAAGTCATTTTACTCTTTACCGACTGTTGCGTGCATTTCAAAACTTGACCTGTTCTAAACACATTCTTAATCAGACCTGACGTAGTCATCTTTCGTGGCACCTAAGATCTCCCTCTCTACTGTTTGCTTTCTTCCTCTCCCTCCTGCAAATCTTCAGGAACCGGATCCTTCATGTCCAAGTAGCTCTTATCGAAGAAGTGCAGTCTCACATACCCATCCTCTGCTCCACTAGCATAACTCAAACCATTAGGATCCACTGCCAAAGCATTGATGGGACCGAAATGACCTTTGACACTTCCAAATTCTTCCTCGTAAACAAGATGAAAGAAACGTGTCTCAAATTTACCAACTTTACCAGAGGTGGTAGTAACAGACATAGCATCCTGTCCTCCTCCAATAAGAATATGATCCTTGGTTTCTGAAATCACTGCATCGTTCACTGGACGATCAGTTTTGTACGTCTTGAGATGATGCAAATCAACAACGTCGTATAGCTTCGCGGTGAAGTCTGCGCTGCTAGTAATGAAGAGGGTCTTGTCACGATTAAAGGAAACTCTGTTAATTTTCTTTTCGTGGGGGAAGAATTCTTCCAATTCTTCTCCGTTAAAAGGATCGTAAAGGCGGATAGCACCATTGTCAAAAGTGACAAAAAGTGCTTCATTGAGGTTAAGCCATGTGATATTGGTAGGTTTGACTACTTTCCCATCCGACTGCTTTGGAAGATCAATTTCAAGCCTGGGGAGATCTGAAAATGAATCAGCACCAATGGGAGCGTCGTATACCGATATTTGGGCGTTATGATCGACAAAGGGATCGTTGATGGTAGCAAACATTTCGCAGCCGTCAGACCATGCAACTCCTCTCGCGGGTCCGTGATGTGTAAAAGAATGCAGGATATCTCCAGTCTCGCAGTTCCAAAGGTTTACAGATGCATCGGCAGAGGCGGTGAGGAGACGGGTGGAGAATCTATCTACGTCCAAATCCCAGATGGTACCTTTGTGTCCATTGAAGGTACCGATGCGTTCCCCACTCTCAGCGCGCCACATGGACGGAGTGTGATCTTTTGACGCGGTGAAGATCAAGTCACCATCGTAATTGTACTTCACAGCTGTTATTGAACGCTCGTGTCCTTTTAGGAGAATTGGCCTCATTGTGTGGTTTGGTTGGGTAGTGAGTTGCCTTGGTGATTTGCGTCTTGAAACAGCAGATAGATTGAGGATGGATTGAGTGAGGATTGAGGTGAAAAGGTTGGAGCAAGCGGGTTGGAGCAACATAGTGGAGGTGGTGTGAGAAATTTGGGTTATGAGTTCCTGCAATTTCAAGAGGGTTCATTTTTTAAAGCCCCCCCGATCGATTTGATTATTTGACCTCACGTTTCTATTTTTTACGGATTACAGTACTCGTACGCCTAAAGTTGGAGGCCTTCGACAATCATGCTCTTCGTCCACAATCATTTGAATGAAGAACAAATTTATTTCACGCTAAGCAAAAAGAAATCATATTGAAAACTCCTTAATAAAAAGAACATTAGTGCTAAGCAGTGCAAGAATGTTGGAGGATGGAAAAAAAATGAACGCACGGAGGATTGTTGCGGCAGTTGTGCCAAGGGCGCAACCATGTAACTAATATAATTAGAGATCAGACCTTCTCTGTATTCAACTTGAACTGAATCTTCTGATCACTCTTCAATGACATCGGAACATCGGAGATGAATTGTACCAAGCCCTGATTGATTGCACTCTAGGCTGAGTATTTTTTATGATCGGCACATTATATAAATTGTGGCAAAAGCATTCGTGTTGCGCACTTCGAAGTTGCTTCCTCTCTGAACTATATTTCCCCCTTTGCTTAGCAGTGGTTCGCAAATAACTCGCAAAATCAGGAAAGTAAATTGCGAACAAAAATGTATTTTGAAACCAGCAAGATACCAACAAACCACGAAATTGCAAAACCAAAGAGTAAAGCACTTTTCCCAGCGAACAAAAGGTCGGAAATCTTGACGTCTTTCCCCCATGACATAACATAAATATCTACAAGAGATGGCCTCTTAGCATCGTTCCACTTCTCTTTGATGCGCAAGGACATCTCCATCAACACTTTCATCAATTTGACGGAAATGTAGCAAATGGCACCATACACAATCACGAAGAGGGCAACTTGCAGGATCATTGCCACCAAGAAGCAATTCAATCCTGCCATCACTGCTTCCTGCCACACATCCCCTAAAACGGGCAGACGGAAAAAGTACGTCAAAAATACGATGCCAGACTGGTTCCACAGTCTCGCCGCAGTCCAAAGCTTCAAGTTCAGCAACGCGTAAAGTCCAGCTAAACATATATCCCCCGCAGCAATAATCATTCCTGGCAACGAACCACCATCTTCGTTGGCCAAAAAATTAATGACATATGCTTTCAAGCTGTCTTGACTTTCTCTATTCATGGTGTAAACGTCCTCTCGTCCTTCCTTCTTATTTACAATCCCCCAGGAACAAAATTGACGAAGACAATCTTGATCGTTAGGAAGCAACTCATTTGGTAAAAATGTTGGATTGGCAAAAGCAATCGTCACAAGCGCATTCTTTGTATCGTTTCCCTTATATCTAGCATGCCTCAAACTCTGATGAAATGATGCCACGTCAATGTTTGTGTATTTGAGAAGCAATCTACTGTTGTTCACAGCAATGACTCTTCGACACCTTGGGCATTCTCCAACACAATCTACATTGAAAGGAAATGTTGTATCCTGCGATTGAAGTGTTTTGATAATGCATGGCTTACAGAATCTTGTGGTGCTTGTGGATTCTACATGTATTGGATGCTGACCGTCGCCTGCACCTTCACGAGAGTACCCACAGCACGGAAGAGTAATCAATGGCATTTCGCGTGACGGAGCAGAAAAGCAGATTGCACATTGCGTCGTATCCGAATTCACAGAATCGTCATCGACATTTTCATTATCGTCTTGATTTTCTTCTTCAGTCGTATTGGAATTTGAGTCCAAGTCAGAAAATTTGTGACTGCGTTTCTTGAGTGGTGGCATGACATCGTCGCTTGAAGAATACTCGTCGTCATTGTCTTCGTCATTACCATCGTCATTGTCTTCGTCGTCTCTATTCGGTGAGAAGAAGGCTGATGCAGGTGCAGTATGCCTTCCAGAGACACACCCTGGACAATAGCATTCCTCATCGTCGTCGTCGTCATCATCTGATACTATAGAGTCTTCATCACGATCATCTCTGGATGATCCTGAATCATGATAATCATCATCAGAATCGGATTCCCCATGATTGCTTCTATGCATTGGAAACGTATCCTGCAAGGAGTCCATGAAATAGCTAAAAGTGCTGGCGTGTGTAGGAGCGCGGTAGACATCCCCGTGTTCTTGTTCTTGCCCTTGCCCTTCTTGCCCTTGACTATCTGCATCTTGCTCAGAACAATCATCTCGTTCTGATTCAATCTCAACAGAGTTGGTGGACCGATTTTGGTCTTTCTTTGTTTCAATACACGTAAACGTATTGTCAATTTCATCATTTGAAATAGTGCCTCTTGAACTGGTTGCTCTGATCACCGATGCTCCTGGAGGGGTCTTAGCTTTGATAATACGTCTTGAAGTGCTGAAATTGGTGCTTGCATGATTTCTTTTATCACCTGCACCAATACTGAAACCATTTTTGGCATCGAATTGTTCAAATGGAGAAGTTGTTCGATCGTCACATTGGCGTTTTCCGTTGAGGTGCTGATGCGTCAGTATGTGTTCTCCATTTGGATGGGTGTTCATTTGAGCGGGCAGCGAGGGAAAGGATGTGGTCGCCTGTCCCAGTCCATTTTTAATGATTGGCGGTAGATCTGCAAGGTCTTCATCGCTGTCAGACGCACTCATGATTTATTTATTGGTGCCGCTGATGTGTCAATGTGGTAACGGTGTAGATGCAGTGATAACTCGACGCTGACTCGCGGGGTTGCTGGTTACTATGGTAGAGGGCGGAATCTGGACCTTGTTGATTGCTCGCTTCCATCAAAAGGCAAGTAAGTTGGTTGTTGCAACAATGAAATCCGAATTTCGGTCGTGTCTCGTGTCGGAAGAAGGAAGGGAGGAAGAAACGGATAAAAGTAATTGGTAATTGATGACAAAATAGGATATTCAATATGTATGGCCTTTTTCTGTCAAAATTTGTCATCTTTCTTTTGACCTCCTAGCTATAGTACCGGTAGTACTTGTCCTCGACGATGGATGGCATCGATCCTCCCTCAACAACCCTCAACCCTCAACACCCTCAAGAGCTTGATATCATAAATCATATTCTATTCCATAGTTTTACTTGTAATCCATAGTACCTACATCCACTCTCAAAAATCCTTCCCTCCAACATTCTATGCGACTGTAACACCAGAAACCATATCATAGTACAAGTAAACTACAGACAACAACAGTGACAAGTAGTTCAAAAACAGTGGCGCATCACAATCATCAATGAACAATACAGAAAATACACACACTGATCGCACTTCCATTGTAGATGCTACCTCTAACAATGCACAGTGCATTGACACTGCAAACATTCATAAGTCTCCGTCGCAAGCTGCGCACGGAAACATTAGTTTTCCCCCAGTTCCAACAAATGATGCTCGCGTACGAAATACAAGACATCCCACCACCATAATTGAACCCTCAAACAAACGGAGAAGAACAATTCAAAATGAACACCAAAACAATCCCAATGAGAACAAAGGTGACTCACAAGCGCGTCGGCCCCCTTCTTCCAAGGCCCAACCATCGATCGAATCAATCCTAGCTAGAAATATGCCACAGACTTTACCACCGCCTCCGGGCCTATTTGACATTGCACACAAACTAGATTTCGACATCAGACCCAGACCGAGAAGAGATGGGACTGGAACCATTGATATAAATGAGAAGAACGGTCTCAAAATAACGGCAGATATGAAATATCTCATGATGTTGTACGCAATTGAGATGGGATATTCGCTCACACAACCAAATTATGCAAATACTTACGATACAAACGTTTCCGGAAAGGCCACTTCATCCTCAAAGTCCTTGAAAAGCAATCAGGCCAAGTATTCAAAAGAATCGGCTTTGACATATTCAGGGCCATCGGCACAAGCTATGATGAAGAACAAAAAGCTTGTGCACGAAGCAGCATGTAAAATCGTGTGTTACGACTACGGGCTCCTTCGCCCCATCGGATCGACGACGCTTCATAAAGCATTTGAAACCTTTCGTAAAAACAAATATATTCACACCGCTAACCTCTTTGAAACGAGGCATCAAGATCGAGGAAGAACGAGCTATGTGCAAAAAATTGAGGAGAGTCATCCCGGGCATCTCAAAAGTGTGTTCCTCTATGCGAAAGAGAAGGCTGACGAATACACGAAATACGATGATTACAGGAGGATCATGATGGAAAGAAGTCAAAAAGTGAAACCGGATTTAAATTTGAAATTGAGCATGAATGATTTGATGAACTTCTTTGACAAGAACCCAAAACTAAAACCAAGGGGGATGCCCAAGAGAAAGAAGCCGATTCGAGTAAATATGGGTGGAGAGATGGAGGAAAATGATACTCCTGTTGGGAATAACCAGTTCATGAACATCAATACTGGTGATAGTACTGTGAGAGCTAGTGCTGGAAGAAATATAGGTGCTGGGGATGGATTGTTGAATGTAATCGCTCTTGCCAACAATGAAGTGGGCGTCAACTCAGGGATGGCTGTAAATCAAAGGCAACTGCAAATACAACCTATGGACGGTATAAACATGAATTTGATTCCTCTTCATCTCACAAATCCTTCTCGGAACGTGAACTATGGGCATAACTTGAATGAGGGTGTTTCTGTAAATAATAGTGGCGTTGGTAACGATGCGAACAGTAATTTCAATGAAGCAATGGGCACTGACAACTTGGATAATACGAACGGTGGTATGGGCATACCCATTCTACCGAATACAAGTACTACGAGGAAAAATTTCGCTAGAACGCTAAACAGTGGATCAGGAGCACTTTCAAATTTTATGGGGAGTTTGACCTACCCCGGTGAAGGAGGACTAGGAGGCAATAGAAATAATACTTGACATTTTAGTAAAAGTTCAAAAGTGAAAGTGCTAGAACATATTTACAGTTTAAAGTTTAAATCCTTCTTCTCTTTGCAAGGTACCGGTACTTGTGAAAGTACGCGTCAACTCTTTTGATTTCAAGGCTGTGGATCCATTATTATTTGTCATCGATCGAGAATCCTTTTTCTGCGCGCCATGACGTCAGTGACGAGATAGCAGCCACACATATCCTGAATCCTTCTTTCTCGAACCACCGGCGGAAACGTCGACACCTCCGATCGACACCAATCACCGATCATCGTTCAAAGAAGCCTACCATCGCCACTTTCTCAAAACGTTACTGAAGACAAGATGAAATTCAGCACCGCAACCGTATTCCTCTGCATGGCAGCTGCTGCAAATGCTTTTGCACCCAGCACCTCCTCTACCAGAAGTGCATCCACCTCTTTGAATGCGTCTGGAGTCGCCAGAAATCCCAACTTTGCAAAGTTGGCTGGAGGATACCTCTTCCCTGAGATTGGACGTCGCCGTAATGCTTACCTCGAAGAGAACCCTGAAATGGCTAGCCGTATTATCTCTCTTGGAATTGGTGACACTACCATGCCCATTCCTGAGCACATCCTCTCTGGACTTGTAGACGGAGCTACCAAGCTTGGAACCAAGGAAGGATACTCTGGATATGGAGCTGCAGAGGGATTGGAAGAATTGCGTCAAAAGATTGCAACCGTCCTCTACAAAGACATTATCTCGCCCGATGAGGTCTTCGTTTCTGATGGAGCAAAGTGTGATATTATGCGTGTTCAGCAAATGTTTGGACCTGGTGTTGTAAGCGCAGTTCAGGATCCTTCTTACCCTGTATACGTTGATACCTCTGTCATGATGGGTCAGACTGGGGATATTGATTCAGCTACTAGCCAGTATGAAAACATTGTATACATGCCATGTAATGCTGAGAATGATTTCTTCCCTGACTACGCTGCTCTTCCCCGCGCAGATGTTGTTTACTTCTGCTCCCCCAATAACCCTACTGGAGCTGCTGCTACTAAGGATCAGCTAACTGAGTTGGTAAAGACATGCAAAGAACGTGGATCCATCCTTGTGTTCGATGCTGCATATGCTCCCTTCATCCGTGACCCTAATGTGCCCAAGTCTATTTTCGAGATTGAGGGAGCAAAGGAATGTGCGATTGAGTGTAACTCTTTCTCCAAGTACGCTGGATTTACTGGAGTTCGTCTTGGATGGACTGTGATTCCTACCGATTTGACTTTCGCTGATGGAACTCCTGTCAGGCAGGATTTTAGCCGTGTTATGGCAACCGCATTTAACGGAGCTTCGAACATCGTTCAGGGAGGTGGATTGGCTTGCCTCGATCCCGAGGGTCAGGCAGAGATCGAAGTTCTCATTGATTACTACCTCGAGAACGCAATGTTGTTGAAGGATGCAATGAAAGAAATTGGATTTAAGGTATTTGGAGGAGACAATGCTCCATACGTGTTTGTACAATTGCCTGAAGGAAAATCGTCATGGGAAATGTTCAGCGAGATGTTGGAGAAAGCACAGGTAGTTACAATTCCTGGAGCTGGATTCGGTCCTGGAGGAGAGGGATACCTCCGTTTGAGTGCGTTTGCTCCTAGGGATTCTATCATTGAGGCTTGCGATCGTCTCAAGAAAGCTATGGTATAGAAATGTTTATAAATTATTAACACGCCGTAATTACATTATAACATTAGGAAGATTAACATGAAATAGAACGAAACCAAACTTCTTGCCTTTTTTACTCTGGAATCACTCATTGATGCGAAGTTTTGTTGCAGCCTGCGACAAGAAGTCAGCCCCAATGGCATCGAATCTGTTCATTTGAGTACGGTGTGTGTTCTTCTTCAATTGTGACCCCCCTGTCGTTTCTTCAAGTTCCGTCGAAATGGAATCGATGCGAATGTTCTTGCCTCTTTTTTTTCTATGTCGTGACGTGTCAACAATTTTCATTTGTATTTCATAGGGATTCAATTTCACCTTTGGCTGTTTCTTGGCCGTCGACTTGGGCAACGTCTTTTGATGCATCTTTATCATATGAATCAACGGCTGATGTGGCGACTCGATGCATTCGTAGGGTAACGGCATGAACTTCGTTGCGTCGGATTCTGGTTCGTGTAAAGGAGGATCAACAATAGCTTTGGGTAAGAATGGACACTGCACAGACAGATCAAAAAGCGAAGACGAAATTTTCTCTCTCTCGGGATGTTTTTGCTTTCTGGATAACGTTGAAGAATTCCTTGATAATGAATTCTTTCCGTCGAGCGAGGCGAACCCTAACCTCTCTAGTTCTGTATCAGTCTTAATAGGACGAGTGATCTGAAATGATGTGCTAACAAGTTTTGCGTATGCCAAGAAGCAATCCTCGCACACGTCACACTGTTTATGAAGGAAAAGAGGATCAGATCTATACCTCCTATATCCTTGAACTTTGAGACGCTGGTGTAGATGACGAATCACTGGAGGAATAACAAGATCTTCATCTTTGATAGCACCTTCTTCGACGATTCCAACAGTTCCAAACCCAACGCCCCCGGCACTCTTTACAATATTTGGCGGGGGGGGCCAAGAGTCCGCTTCTTCCGACATTGCCATCACTTGTTCGAAGTGAGATATGACGGTTTTATAGGGAACTGGGTGAAAGGTTTCACCCACGTCCATTGTTCCGCACGACGGACAAGTATTGAATGTTTTCTTGTTCGAGATTTTAGCGCAAGGATCATGATTCGCATTTTGACAAAGTTTCACACTTGGAGATAAAGTAATAACATCTTGAATGTTGAGAGGATCATTGACCCTCGACGACGAGCTTTTCAATAACGGTATATCTGATATGATCTCAGATTTTCCTGGCAATAGGCGTATCGAACTACTGTATAGAATCCACACGCGCTCTTTACTGTCGACTTTTAGATTGAGGACCATGCGCAAGTCATCTCTGATCTCGGATTTCCGTGATGAATTCATCATTGCACTAGACACATCACTCAAAGCTTTATCACATAAATTCCTTAATTGACTGGGAAGAGCTGCTCCTCGAATAGGTAGGGAGGTACTGAAGACTTCAGGGCCTTCAAAGGTGACAGCTCTCTCATAGAGACCATACCTGGTGTCATGAAGGCTTTGTTTTGTCTTTCTCCTTTCCAAAACACACATTTTTGGTGTGCATATCGCCCTTATCTGTGAGTTATTTGTCCCCCCACCTGCAGGATCAACAAAGCGTTGCAAAATACCAGTCTGGTTCTTACGATCTCTGTAGAGGAAGTTACCTGCAGAAAATATTCAATTAGATGCTATCAAGTGGAGGTAAAGAGAGATGAATCATTCTTCACTTACGCAAGCCGTCTTCGTTGAAATATTCAATATCGCATGAATTGCCTTGAGCACTCTCTTCATCGGGAAATTCATCATCGTTCCCAAAATTACATTTTTCCTTTGAACCAGAATCGCTGATGCGTTTACGGCTGGAGCATTCTTTCGACGAGATAAAATATGCAACAATGTCATTGTGGGAGTCTAACCAACCCTTATCAGACTTCATCTTTTTCAGGAAAACCTCTTCTACCTTTTCTACGTTAACATTTTGCTTGCGCTTCCGAAGAATACTGGCTTGTCCTCCGCGCTCGCTTGTAAAATACCATTGCAACGGTTGTCCCAAGCGGAATATAACTGTATCAGGGAGTCGGAGTTGAATGTTGCAGTCATTTTTTCTGTGAGTCGCTCGGCATCCATTGCCATATTCCTTTTCGTGGACTCTATTCTTATTCCACAAATGATGAAAGAACGCGAAGCGGATCCCATCTCCATGTAACGACGGAGCAAACACATCCACCATACTTCTTGATAAGAATTTACGTCGAAAAGCACTTTGTCCACGGTTGTCAAAGTTTGATTTTTTGTGAATCCCCTTTTTAGGATTTGATACGGAAGTGACAAAGCGCCCAGAAACCGTTGTTGAGAAACCTTTGGAAAAATGCGACAGACACTTGGGAAATAAGTTCTCAACAACAGTTGCCAGAAAGATTTAATAAAAGATAATGTAAGATGGACACAGCACCGAGAGAAAGCGTAGAATGCAAATGGACAACTACTGTAAGCAATCTCGAGGTTCGGGAGCGCATTGACCTTATAAAAAAAGATCCACTGAAGTATCCTCCGGTGCGTTCATAAAAATATGTATTTTCTAAACAAATTACCGTGGATTCTTTTCTTATATCCCTTTCTATCGTCAGCCTAAAACTCCGACTCCGCCCTTAATGCATCGAATTATGTCTGTACCCAGAAGAATTAAATCTATCCAACGCTATATATCTTCGTTTGAGTACAACTTCACAGGCCAGACCTTTGTTTCTCTACGACGAGATAAAGGAATGAAGCACTTGGTTTTCTCTGCGAAGGCCCTAATGAGACAATGCTTGCCCATCCAGTGTGTTGAATCTTTATTCATTGGGGTATATTTAACAAACGGCATGGAAGAAGTGAGTATCAGATGCCAATAATCTTTGTATTCGTACCGAGCATTCCGCACCAACGTGTTTATCAGCTTTTACGTATACCGATTAGTTTCAAAAGCATTTCTGACGGAGAGGAATATAACCACATCATTTTAGCTGTGAAGTTCAAGAATCTTTGGGGGGCTCTTGGTATTTCGCGCCTGTCAAACTTAATGTTTAAAGCTCTCAAATATAATTCCCTGTCAGATCTGATATTGGAATTCGACAAAAGCTACGAACATTACTTTCACAAGCTAGTTAACGTTAGCATTGGACTTCCATTTTCACACAACCGGGTATCCGAAACACCATTGCAGTGGAAGGTATTGACATGTTCAATTGATAATGGATCCAAAACCTGGCAGTCTCACAAAGACACCTTTAACCGATATTCAAAGGATTGCTCCTTTATCGCCACTTACTTTGAAGCAACAGGAAAGCTCCCATCGTGGTGTAACGAAACATATAGGACTGGAAAGGAAGCTCATCACTAATGTGGTACTATCGTCGGTATAAAGGATATGTCCAGCACAAAAAATTGCGCTTACCAGTGTGATTTCGCCCTAGTCCCGTTCGTGCTGCCAGAAATTTAATTCCCTGCAACGTTAGTGGTTGCATCACTGCAGCCTCTACCAAGCGATGGCTTGTTGATCTCGTGCGTAGATTGTTTGTCCTTTACGTACAGTGAGCGGATACCTTTCATTTATTTTATACTTTTTGGCCTGTTGAGCAACACGAGGCGAATTCAATTGAGATTTAATATCT
>Ga0115005_10002680_pt1 | contig 14197 bp, 10 predicted proteins | sample ArcOceMetagenome_FD_87163 | JGI IMG/M metagenome (GOLD analysis project Ga0115005, IMG submission 87163) | Marine eukaryotic phytoplankton communities from Arctic Ocean - Arctic Ocean - Greenland ARC118M Metagenome | ecosystem: Environmental > Aquatic > Marine > Oceanic | place: Arctic Ocean... | reverse complement strand
CAGTAAATTCCATAATGGGTGAAGTAGTAAATAGGGAATTGCATCTGGCATTTCCACGTGCGAGGGATGTTTGATTTATTTCCTCCCCCACGTCAATGTCAATGGGTACATTATTTGGCGCATGTTCGATCTTTGCATTGTGATTTACCATTGTAACAATTTCTATAGACGTTTCCTGTTCATCTCGGGGTTTGGGGGGGTTCTCGTTTTTCAACCAAAGGATCAACAATCAACAGAGTTCATCTTGCTCGCATGCAAAACAAATATTTGTTCGTCCAACATAACACATTCACGAAAACTAACAGATATGCTCGTATTAACTAGATTGCATCATAATTGGATCATATTTTAACTGGCCGCCTGAACCTCAATTCCAATCCAATCCAGAATATTGATTCTTTATTTGTTGCTCGGTCAAAACACGCTCACAAACGGAATTTCGCATGATCGTTAAAAAGTTGGAGAGTTTGCATTTTAGCCACGTTCAATTCTGTACAATCACAAAGATGGAAAGTGCATCCATTTTACTGAAATGAATCAATATTCTTTGTACCAAACAAAGCCCTGTCCAACTCTGCCAATCCTTCACAAGCATCCATCAAATCTACCAAGCACTCTTCGTTGTAGTCAAGTGGTCTTTTCATAACTTCGGAATTGTCTCTAGAGAGGATTTCTTCCACGGCCTCCCATGCCAATTTTGCTTGTTTGGACTTAATTCCCCACCATTCGGTCGTGAGTTCTGCATTGGCAAATGCCTTTTTCAGAACAGGATCTTCGATGGCGTGAGATGCATCATCGTGTGCAAGATTTGGATGTCCTAATTTGACAGCGCGGACCTTGGCGGGGAGAACGTGAGGGTTGTGCTTCATCCTAGAGAGCACGTTTTCGTCTACGTGTGCATGACTGTTACAGGCAGGCTTGCTTGCGATGCTGAGAGTAAATAGTAATTTCAAAATAATTCATGAGTTAAAGTATGGTTCGCATTGTTTTTAACGGCAAAATGAGCATTACATGTACAAAACGCTCTCCAGATACGCTGGATCGGATAATTTCAGTAGACGCAGTTATCCAATGCCATCAAGTCGTTGAGTTTCATCCCAATGCGAATTCTCGACGCTAACTATGTTCTGATTCAACGCATGAAACTTATTTATTTGAGTTGGCAACATTCATATGTTCCTACAATGGATCGCACCATCGGCATATTCACACTCACCTATTATCACTGGCATTGATCTCCTCGACAATATCCCAAGAAACTCTGGCGTCCTTACTTTGCGGTCCAAACATTCTAGAAGCCTCCAACGCCTCTTTGATTGCCTCAGTTGCATCACTTCTTTCAAGGCTGAGAGAAGTTCCAAAGCGAGCTCTGGAGGGGTGCATGAATGCCGAGGCGGTGGAGAAAGATAGAAGAGCCGTGGTAGCGGTAACTAGGATGGTGTACTTCATTTTGCAGTTTAGGAATTTTTATGTGATGTTTGAGTTCTTCTGAAGAATCCTCAGAAGGCACTGGAAATCATGGTTGTTCTTGTGGTGTCTTCACTACTACTTCACCCAAAAAAGAAGCATTGGTTTCCAGCATCTGTTGATGGGTAGGCCATTTCTAGACACTTTTAGATGTCGCGTAGTCTATTACCGGTATTCTACCCGTTAGCTACCGGATTACAAACCACTTGCTTTGAACTTGTAAATCTGCCATGAGAATTTGAAGAACCTCAGAGCGAGCAGCACGTCTTTCTCGATCGTTATATCTATATTTGGCGAAACTCCAGGTCGCGTGCTACTGTAAGATCACACAAGCGATTGTATGCATGATGAAAAAAACATTGACCCTAACTAGAAGTGACGTCCAAACGATCATTTTCGGGACTGAATTATTATAATTCAAATGCTAGTGTATTTCAAAGAACACTTGAACGATGCACAATGTCTAAGAGACATGGAGGAGATCTTTTATAAAGACTTTTAAAATGTAATCTGAGCTCAGATTTCCAATGAAGTCATGTCATATCAATCTATGATACATTTTTGGAGCGATTCCTTGCTGGAAACTGAAAGTCTGTCATCAGTCATTCTAATTATAAATAACTGGAAAGGATTTCGAATTGTGATCCAGATCTCTGAAGACAAATAGGTCTGAATGCATCCCTTCACATACCTATGAGTTCTGTGTTCCGTTACTAAAAATGGAGGGAAGTATGAAATGCCTAATCGCGATAAAATTACGATGATGATGATGGAGTTAGTATTTGATAGAACTTTACCTCATATCTTGAATATGTGGTACGGTAATGTTTTATTAAATTTAAACAAGTATAGGATTGAAGATAAATGCAGATGTTGTGCATCATCTTGCTGTACCTGTACGATACTATGTTACTCTTTCTTTCCGGTTAGAAACTGCGGCTTTGCCGAGAAGGCGATGCAGCACTTCGTAGGCTTCATAGAAGGTAAGCTTTAATGACTGCGAGTGCGTGGATTGCGAAACACACTCCACCTGTGACAAAAAAGTTAGCGCCCTTCCCAACCGGATCAATCAATGCTCCATTACTAATGTACTCTGGCATGAGAAAATTAGCTCCATAGTTAAAGTTCATAGCTCCCACAAGCGCAGAAAAAAGTGCAACAATAAACGGAAGTGGGACTGCATTGCCCGCAAGAAGAAGACGGGCGATATCCTGTATCATGATTGATTCAAAAAGTTAGATTGAGTTTTTTTGTGAAGGAACACTTTTGATGCATTAATCTTGAAGCTTATCGAACTAACTTACCCACAAGACTGCAAAGCAGACAACAAGAGTTCCAACGATGTAAGCGTATTGTCCTATAGGATGTGCTGTAGTGTTTACACCGGGGTAGAAGAAGATGCTACCAAAAAGAAGACTGCAGGCTGCTATTACATACAATGATGAGTTGATGGCGGCGATAAATCCATTTCCTTTCGTACCCATCAAATCAATGGACGTCACTGTGACAAATATGGATGTTCCAGCAATGAAGAAGACTGCGCAGTAGGTAAAGTCTCCAGGAGGAGTCTTGGAGAAAAGAGCCGGGTTTGTGTAAGCTCCTGCGCAAATGAGGAGCCCAGCCATAACAAGGCGTGATATAGCATTGTAATATACCAAGAGAGACGGCCCGCCGCTCTCCTTTGGACCTTCATTGTCCTCATCGAAAGTTTCTGGTTTCGCTTCTTCGGTATCGCCCATGTTTAGTTTAGTATCAATTTTATAATGAATTCAGAAATGCAACATACATTTCAATTTTTGTTGATTTTTTGGTCATTGGTGTCAGAAAATAAATTATGACTTCGCCTAAATAGCTCAACGTTGAAGTACGGAGGTCATTCGTGCACCAAATGACATCATTCGCTCTAACGAACGTGGTAAAACACGATTGCAGAGAATCTTAATCACGCAATGAAATCAGATTCTCCGCGGAGATTGAACTGAAATGGGGTCAAGGCTTTTGTGCACATCTCGTTCACTTTTTCGTTCAAATTTGTAGCAAGCATTTAGGCTGTATGTTAGCATCTTTTTCTCCCAACGCGAAGACTACACCAACCCCCCAAACTTGACCCTCTATTGACAGAATGAGTGTAAATGCAGATGTATTTGCTCAAATTGAAAGCTGATAATCATGTACAATGCATTGCTGATATCAAACAAAAAGAGGGTGTAGTCAGTAGCTTGCTTTTTCTCACACAAATGGGGCCGGAATCACATGGTTTTCTCGTGCAATCATTTGCCGACCTTTAAAATGTGTCCATAGCTACGAACAAATCTATCACAAAGAAAATCACTCATTTAAATATCCACAAGTTGTGCTACACTAGAGGGTATTTTGAATGGGACGAACAGGACTGTTTTCCAGTCTAGCTAGTAATAGTAGTCCAAATTCCCAAATGCACGTCTACATAAAGTCGTTATAAAAATAAATTCAAAATATAAATAATAACGGTAAAAGAAACGGCCAACGGCCAGCGTTCTGTGCCATTTTCAAACCGTCTCTATTTTGCAACGATGTTACAAGTTACAATAGCAGCGAGCATTAATTGAATTGATTACAAAACCTCTACTCGTTCTTCCACCACTTCTGCCTTTGCAAACAAACCCAATAAACAATAAAGACGTCACTGTAACAACATTCAAAATGAATCAAGAGAGAAAAAGAGTTTCTGTTCCACAAAACGAATACGATGCTGCACTCTCCACACTGACAAACATCCTCAACAAGAACACCAACGACTCCTCATCTCCTTCTCACTGTTCTCCGCATAAACATAAACAACACATCCAATCCTCTATTCAACAAACCATTCAAAAAACCATTCAACCGATTCCGTGCGCTGAATATGAAAACATGCAAATATTCGGTTCTACGCCCATCAAACAGCAGCTACACAAGGTCATTCAAGACGATGATGATGTCAGTGTCAGCTCCTGTTCCACCACTGGCTTGGAACAGGAAGAAGATCGCAATTCCGAAGAGAATGAGAGTGATTTAGAATTAGAACAAGACGAATTATTGGATGAAGAGGTTTATCGAAAAGCGCAGGAGATGCGCCAAAAAGTTCGATTGGCAAGTTCGAATTTGCAAAGGGTCAGGGAGGAGAAAATACAAATGGCTTTGACTGGAGTTCTTTCGGAAGTTGACGATTTTATTCGCTTTGAGAAGGAATTCGAAGAAAATGTTCAGTTGCAGTTGCAGGATGGTGCAAATGATGATTGTGAGAATCGGGATAAGGTCCATTTGGCCGATATGGAAGAGGCGTTGAGAAATTTGAAGGGGCGTTTGGAAAAATTGGATGGCTTGTTGCCGGAGAAATTACAAGGGATCAGGGATACGATTGAATCTGTCTCGCATTCTTTGAGGAAGAAGATGAATAAGGAATACAGTGCAACTGAAAAGGCTATCCTATCGAGAGACTGTGATGATGTCTGGAGAAGGAACTTTTCATTCGGCAACAACAATTACACTGTGGTCGATTCTCAAGAATGTCCAGATGACAGCACTAATGGGAATAACGGAGGTGACATGGATGCTGCAAGGAGGTTTGCCATGTTTGTATCCCATGCATAAATAGGTGCACTAGAATTTAGTACTTGTAACATTGCCATCAGAGTGCTAACATAAAGGGGTTCATTAGATTGAAATGAATTGAATTAAAAATTAATATAATCTTCAGCTTCATGTTCCTTTACAAAATTGTTATGTTACTTTACAAAATTGTAGTGTGGTCGCTTTGAAAAAAATGACATGAACACATGCATCGATTTCATCTCCTGTTCAGTGCTAAGATAAGGTTCATTGAATTGAATTGAATTCAAGATAAATATAATATCAGCTTTATGTTACTTTACAAGATTACAGTGTGGTCGCTTTGAGAAAATGACATGAAGCACATGCATTGACTTCATGCCCTCTTGACATGATGTGTCTATCAATTCTACTTCTAGTTGACATGATGTGTCTGTCAGTTCCACTTTTTAAGTTTTAATGTCTCAGTTGGTCTATTTTATTCGGTTGCCTGGGCAGTGCAACTTGCATAGTATCTCTTGGCAGTATCGCAGATGATGGACTCGTTATAGCGTCCACTGGACTTGCACTGAAGGAACATATCTCTGACTTCCTCGCAGTTGTTCATAGTATTGGAGTTGAGCATAGCAGATATGACCGGATTGGCGATGTTGTATCCTCTTCTTTTGTTGTAGGTAATGATGTCGAGTGATGAGGGGCTTTGTTCTACCATGTTTGTCATTTTTGAAAAGTTGATGAGGAGTGTACTTATTTCTTCTTCTTAGAATTTATGAAGAGAGACATGTCACGCTGATACTCGACTGATGACTTGATCGTTGAGCGATGCGTCAAAGTTCGGCTGGCGTGGCGAAGAAGAAGGGATCAGAATTTTCAAATCTTGAAGAAATTGTCACGTCATCACTTCGCGCCGTTTTACTCGGAACTTCTACGATCTGCTCATTTTTTGGTGTCAATCAACAGGCGGAACAACAACCGCTTGATTTGATTCCGTCTTCTTGTAGAAAATATTTGAAAGAGTTCAAGAGAAATTTGCAATAACCCAAAATCTATTGTCCGCGTTCAAGTATTTCGGTGTTGATGTTCAGCTTTATTAATTCTATTATTGTACAAGTAGCCGTATTTTCTGAATTGAAGATGATGGAATGCTCTTGTTCCTAAAATGAGAGAGGCCAACTGTGTAATTGCACACGATCTATTCTGTCGTGTTCCAGCAACCTACATCTTTCCTGTACTCTTCCGCTATCCCTATCAGATCTCTCCCGGTGTCTTGTCTAATGCTATACATTCCACACCCTCCGTTACTGGGAGCTGAACCTGATCCCCGGATTATATGTTTTGTTAGAACATGTATTCTAGATAGATGTACAGTAGGTTGCTGGAACACGGCAGAATAGATCGTGTGCAATTACACAGTACTAGCTAGGCCTGAACATGGAAACAACAGGAATAAGGTTGTTCCCGGGGGAACCAGAGAGTTCTCGGAATATGTTTTGTTAGAATAAGGATTCTAGAGCCACTAGACCAACAAGCATCAGTCAGATCTGAGTGATGCTTGGTCTAGTGGCTAGAATAATGTTCTAACATCTGTTGCCATCCTTTCAACTTACTTCTTCCACATTGCTTCATCATAGGGATTCAGAGATAAGATAATTTACTACAGAAAGGCGCTAGCTGTAGCGGTTGGAACAATGCCACGACTTCTTGTTTGTACTTGTTGAGACGAGAAACTAATCAGAAATTGTCATGGGCGTTTTCTTTCATCACGGCTTTGAAGAAATTTTCAAACAGAAAGTTATAAAACTTCATAACACATCTATGCAGCATTGCTTCTATGATGCTGTAGTAATACTAACAGATACTGGTGAGTGGAGGAAGTCGCTCAGGCAAAAAGTGAGCGCGATATTTTTCTGGGAGCAAGCACCAACTTTTAAAACAAGCATTCGTTATTGACTTCTTTGCTACGCACTGGCTTGGCTTTGGACCTGATCAAGTCAGGATGTAGAAATACTGATATAGATACAGAGGAGCTTCTGAACCGCTGTAGTATACCGGAGGTTCGAAAGGTAATGTATTTTACGAAATTCTCATCCCTGGATTTTCCCGCGCCAAAAACTGGGATTCTTCTGCTTGCTTGCTCAGCATGCGCTTCTCGCTTGCGAGCTTGCGCTTTCGAGCTTGTAGATATCTAGAGATATCATTGCATTTATGTGCACCTCTCTTCCAAATAATAATCATTCCATAAGTACTGGCATATTACAGATAGGCAACCTATGAAAACAATTGCTTTCAACTTCCAAAAATATCTGAGCACCTTCATTTCTTCTTCGAAACGTTTAAACAAAACTATGTCAAGAGCACCAGCAGCAGCCTTTTCATTCCAAGTCTCTTCACGTCTCAATGGGTTGGACAAACCTACCGTCTGGCATGAATTCTCCCCCCTCGCAGGAGAATACAACGCTGTGAACCTTGGCCAAGGTTTCCCTGATTGGGATCCACCCGCATTTGCTATTGAAGCTATGAAGGAAGCAGTTGACCCTGATCAGGGAAGGAATGCTAATCAATATGCCCGTTCGTATGCACACATGCCTTTGGCCAAGGTCCTTGCGGATGACTACACGGAACGATTTGGTAGAACCATTAATCCTGCCACAGACATTGCCACTGCTGTGGGGTGTACCAATGCCTTATTCTGTGCTCTTCAGGGTATGATTAGCCCCGGAGATGAGGTTCTACTCTTGGAACCTGCATTTGATGTATACATTGCACAGACGAAGATGGCAGGTGGGGTGTGTAAATTCGTTCCTCTCCGCTCCAACCCTGAAAAGATTGCGGAGATGTCTGCTAACGAAGCTTTTGTTCTAGATATGGAAGAGTTCGAGAATGCTATAACTGAAAATACTAGGGCGTTTATTCTTAATAGTCCGCATAACCCAACTGGTAAAATGTTCTCGAGGGAAGAGATGACCAAGATTGCTGAGATTTTGGAACGTCACCCACAAGTGACTGTTATTGCAGATGAGGTTTACGAACACATTGTTTTCGACGAGGACAAATCTCCTCATATCAGTTTCGCGACGATCCCTGGCATGTACGAAAGGACGCTTACCTTGAGCTCTTCGGGGAAGACTTTTTCCGCCACGGGGTGGAAAGTAGGTTGGGCTGTTGGACCACCACATCTTGTGCATGCCGTCACAAGTGTACAGCAATGGGTCAACTTTAGCGCTCCAACTCCGAACCAGGATGCGATTGCACAGTGTCTTTTGAAAGCAAAAGAGCCTTATGAGGGATATGAGTCTTACTATAAATGGGTTGCGGAGGAATACAGGAGAAAGCGTGGTTTGTTGTGCGATGCTTTGAGATCTGGAGGTATGGAGCCCATAGTTCCCAACGGAGGATTTTTCATCATGACTGATACATCTGCGATTGACTTACCAGAAAAGTATCTTGAGGAAAAGACGGTCGCAATGCCTACGGATCCGATGCCGAGAGACTGGGCACTGTCTAGGTTCATGACGAAGGAGGTTGGTGTGACTGCTATTCCTCCGAGTGCATTTTATGATACTGTGAATGTTCCTCTTGCGAAGAATTTATTGAGGTTTGCCTATTGCAAAGGGGATGACACAATTATTGAGGCTGGAAAACGTTTCAAGGCCTTCTTTTCTGACAAGAATTAGATCAGGAAACATTCACACGAGCGTTCATCAACACGCATCGATTTAAAATAAAATGATGATGAGTTGTTTTCCCATCATACATTTTGAATTTATCAATTTTATTATTAAACAAAAATTTACAAGCCTTTATTGGACATTACCTGGAACCGCGTTCAATGTAGAATCAATGAATTGTGCTTTGTGCCGCTTGAATACTGCATACTACAAGTACCAAGCAAATAACGCATATGGCCGCTTTTTGTGCTGGGCATCTGAAGTGGCTGCCAAATTTGCCATGATTTATTCTTTAGTGTTGCATAACATATTGTCTAAATTCTTCTTCCACTCCATTATCTCGACAAAGCGACGCCAAAGTGCTAAGATCTTCACCGACGTCCTCAAACTCATTCGAAAACGCAGGACTCGTTTCGTCTTCTACTAGAAGAACTTGACCACGAACATGATGTCCCCAATTTCTACCAAATCCCCCTGGTCGACTTTTGTTGCCCTTGATCCATTGCACATATTCATCACACAACTTAGTTTTGCCTTCGACAACGACGATTCCTGGGTAACCATGTTTCAAATAGCCACTTAGGCTCAGTTCTTTTGCTTCTTGGACAATATCTTTTCTTCTAGTGGTATTTGTGATGTGATGAACCCAAATCCAGAGTCTAGAACAAGATATACCATCACCACTGGCTTCGCTGTTTTCTGAATTCAAAAACATTTCTTGGTCATTATTATTACTCGACAGGATGAGACCTTCGCCATTTTCTTGCCAATATTGAATCAACTCCATCAAAGCTTCTGACCCAGCTAAGCTAATTGATTTTTCATTGATTGAGGAACTAAAGTCTTCTCTTCGGCTTTTAGTAAGTCCAGCGACAGATACGATTGACACCTCTGCCGGACGGTCAGGATACCCTGGTGGAAGAGTAATATGCATTCTAGAATCGCGCCTCAGTTCATCACTCTGAAACTTTGTCACAATCTCAACGCTGAGAGTCGGCATATCTAATTTGTCAATTATTGTAGTAGAGTCTAGTGACTTCAGAAGGCGCAGCTGTGCCAGATTGTATTCGTTCTCTGATAGAATAAAAAACCTAGTTATCGCAGGTTCGTGTTCTTGTGGTTTTATATCCTCTTCATCGGCGTATATTAAGCTGAGAGTATGTATTTCCTCCGTACTTCGTTGCAGTGCGTCAATGTAATCTGTAGTCATGGTGGGCTATGGGTTTTTGGTCGTGCAATTGTTTATGAATTTCAGTTGAGGATTTCTAGAGTGGTGATGAATTTCTATTTGTACTACCGGCCGGTATTGTTGGTATTGCTTTTCAAATAAATAGGGAGACAAACGTTTGTGCTGCAGTGTTTCGGGATGAGCCAAACGTCTAACGTCTGCCTCCAACTCTGATCTACGAGTACTCGATAGCTCGCTATCACAGCATGATAGCTAGCTCTCTCCAATTTTTTGGCTGGCTTGCTAGCTATATTAATAACAAGCGAGCTACCGGTAGTACTGTACATAGTAGCGTGGTGTGATCAGCCCGCGAACGTCTTGGCCATTAGTTTTGTTTGTGTTGAGGCTCAATCTAGCGCTCCCGGATTGAAGTGCACTGTTGTGGGACTGAGAACTGTGACTGAAGACAATTTCTCACGTCGTCGATTTTGACTACTGTACATATTCAAAACTGAACAATATTATGCAAGTTCTGTGTAGTAACTAAGAAGAAACCAGGACCACCAAAACATATCAGTTAGATTAAGTGAATTTGACAGTGGTATGCTTGTTGAAGGAATTTGATTATGTTATGAAAAAGATTCAGTCATGTTTTCTACGGGTGCTCTGTCGTTGTGGCGTGGTTAGGTTGTGACCATCGTCATTATTTTAAAAACTTATGCGGCAAAAATAACGCGCAAGCATTTTATTTCAGTGAAAATGAAAATGAGTACGTCCTTCCGGTCCTGGGAATGTCGTCATGGGAATTTTAAAGCTGCTTGTTGTTATTTATTATGCGGCAAAAATAACGCGCACGCATTTTATTCACGTACAAAACGCCGTTCACACAACTTGAAGAGAGCCGCGGCAGTTTCGTATTAATAACTCCAGAAACCGCACAAAATATCATGTCCACCACTATCAAATATGCAATCCAAGTTAGTACCTCCTCATGTTCTCTCATTGCATCATCGACAATCGCTTCAATGATTTTGACGTCTCCGAACAGACTGTCTTCTCCGTATCGTCGCCTCATTTTTGGACTAAGCGTTTCCGATATCTTTCAATCATTGGCTATTTTGACGGGACCGTTTGCACCACCGAAAGGTTCCGTATTCAATCCATGGGCGGTGGGCAATACTGTAACTTGTAACATCAATGGTTTCATGGCAACGAACGCCTTCAGTTTCGTCCCAATGTACACCACTTCTCTGTGCATCTACTACGTCTGCAAACTGACGAGAAGAATGTCAGATGAGGTCTTCGCAACTAGAATTGAATGGATCCTTCATGTTGGAATATTCCTGTTCAATAGCACGCTGACAACTGTTGCTCTTGCACTCGATACCTATAATGATTCCCCTGTTGGTTTCTGCTACTATGAGTCGTATCCTTCGGGATGCGGCAACGAAGTGCCTTCTCAGATTGGTCACTGCACTCGTGGTTTGTACAATCAAATTTTCTGGGCCGTCGGAGGACTCGGAGCTCCCTCCGTGTGCCTTTTCCTCATAATTTGTTGTGGTGCAATACTCTGGAATCACGCCATGAAAAAGTCGCGTCAATTTCGTACCGTATTAGATGGTATCACAAATCCTAGCCTTCGACAAAGACTCGAGAATCAAGAAGGACTTTCCAGACTATACAGACGAGAAGTGTTTTCACAGGCATCCCTCTACATTCTTTGCTACGTGTTTGTATATTGCGTGCCTTGCATAGGTTTGATATTCGCCTCGAAGGGGAACAGAGAAATTCTTTCAGGAATGCAAACTATCCCCGTACTACTGGTTTCAATCTTTCCCCTAGGCGGATTCTTCAATATCGTTATTTTTTGCCGACCAAAAGTGAATGCGTTACGGAGGCGAGAAACTGACATGCCGTGGATTGTGGCGTTGTTTCGTGTCATTCGAGCCGGGGGTGAGATCCCAGATGACAACGCAAACCTGTGTTGCTGCTTCCCTTCTTCTGCAGTGGAGGACCCTAACAGGGAGGAGATCAGCGACTCTCATGCTGCTACAGAGTCAAACAATGTCGATACTAATACGACTGCGGGTCGGAATATATCGTACGGGCCAGCATCAAATGTTGGCATGAATGGGTTGAGTGATACGTTTCAAGATGATAACATTGCGTATCGTACAGCAGAAGAATGGACTCATGTCAAGGGATGTTCGGATGTTACAAGGTTGGTGGATAGCTTGCCATATATTCCAGACATGGAATGTTTATTGGATATCATGTATGCGAGGGAAGTTAGTGGGTTATCCTTTGATCCGGAAAATATTTCATCCCTTGGAAACTTATCAGGTGTTTCCGTCAGTGAAAGTCTTGATGAAAACGCCTGTTAATGAATGTATAAGGATATAAACTAATAGAGTTGGATAAGATTACCTAAATCTATGAGTTATTATTATTAAACTTATAAAGGTGGGTCACAAAACATCCTTGAACATGACTCTACCTAGTACCACCATAGTACTGACGAATGCGTCTGAGAAGCAACATACTGCTGTAGTACTAGGTACCTTGAACATATTTCTACTAGAGTATCTCTACCAGATACAGTATTGATGAGGTGTGTTTAAATAATAATGAATGATGCACTAAGTAGTCACAAAACATACCGCTGCCTAGTTGAACATGTGTTCAAAATCTCTGATAATGAAATAGATGAAGGAGCCTACTCATGTACTAGTAATGTAATATGCCTTATTGTACATTATTTGTAGTTCACTACCATTGATAAGGGGTCGTTGGTCATTGACCTATTGGTATATAGATGGTATGGTTATATAGAGTTGGTACACATCATGATAAGAATATACTGTACATACGGTGAAACAGCGCTAAACTTGCAAAATGATGAGAGACGCAATCTGATGGTACGCGCATGATCCCAATCTTAAACCCATTGATCCAAACCCTCTCTTCCACACACATATGCGGTGTGCTAATGTATGAATTGGTTACCTACGAGCCGCTCGTCGCCCTCCGCCCTTTTTAGAATTCAAATCATCCTCCTCGGACCCCCCATCACTACTCTCCTCCTTCTTCTTCGTCTGCGTCTTCAACCCGGAAAAATCAAACCCAACCTCTCTCAAAGAGTCAATCCTCTCCTTTGTCATTTTAATCGTCGGAGTCAACCCCCTCTCTACCAATCCATACGAATACCGTATATTCGAACACCAATTCGAAAGAGGCTGATTCTTATCATAGGTATACGGCACGGTACAATGCCCATGTTCCTCTTTGAATTGTCTCAAATCATCCAAACGTTGTTCAAACGATTTCGACTTGGTCTGATTCTTCTTCTTGACTGGTTTTGGATTTTTATGAAAGGATGATTTGGACCTAGACCTCGGCCTCGCCTTGGCCCTCGGCTTGGGTTTCTTACTCACATTCGAATTTCCAATTCCCCCGGTTCCTCCTCCTCCAGCTGCTGCTGTACCCCCTCCTCCTCCTTTGCCCGAATCAGATTCATACTCTTCCGATTCATCCCTCTCCTTGGAAACCTGAGGAATTGTATAACTCGTGAAATAATTCGGCCGGTTCCAGGATTGATCCACTCTCTCATGCCCATGATTGGCAACATACTCGGCGGCATAATCTTGCGTAAAGGTAATCATTTCAACGAGGATTTCGGATCCGGCCAATTCTTTCGCTCGTTCATTCATGGCTTTGGAGAATTCATCTCGTTGACTGTTCATGTCTAGGTCTGTTATGGTGGCTGAGGATATGAAGGCTGCTGAATCGGGGTAGTGCGGCGGGAGTGTGATGTCGACATTGGCTTCGAATTTTATTCCGTCCGCACTGGTGAGTACGACGTTGATTTCTGCCCGGAGTGCGATCGAGGGTGCGGCAGCAGGAGTAGAGGCTGAGGCAATGACTGATGCTGAGGCAATGACTGTGGCTGTGGCAGAGATGGCAGATAAATCATTGGGGGTGTCAGTGTCTGATTCGAGGGCGTCAACTATTTGTTTCGCGCTTTGGAATTCGTTTCGGGAGAGTATTGTGAATTTTGTGGCGTTGGACTCGTCTTCTTCTTCGTATGTTTCATCATTGTATATTATGCTGAGGGCCTGGATCTCCTGGACGGTCCTGTCCAAGGTATCAAATGCATCGGGTTGCGTCATAGTCAGTGAGGATATTTCTGTTGCTAGTGTATGTATGGTGGGAGGTGGTGTGAGGTGAGGTGATGTGAGGTGATGTCTTGTTGAGGGCGCTGATGCTGCACGGTGTGATTGGTGATTGGGACTCAAATGAGCCCAAGTTGAAAGTGTATCATATT
>Ga0115005_10002677_pt1 | contig 14202 bp, 13 predicted proteins | sample ArcOceMetagenome_FD_87163 | JGI IMG/M metagenome (GOLD analysis project Ga0115005, IMG submission 87163) | Marine eukaryotic phytoplankton communities from Arctic Ocean - Arctic Ocean - Greenland ARC118M Metagenome | ecosystem: Environmental > Aquatic > Marine > Oceanic | place: Arctic Ocean... | reverse complement strand
GACGACGACAACAACCTTTTCGGGGAGGATCGATGACTACTGTAGGATGCGAGATGCGAAGATGAATGCTGAATGCAGAAGGCTGAATGCAGAATGCTGAATGCAGAATGCTGAATGCAATGCATACATGCATCACTATTGGTTCCAACAGTAACTTTTCTCCTTCGACTCGACTGACTCGCATCAGGAAAGAAGCAATATCGGAATGGATTTTGCGTATGCCCAACTATCTTTACTCGTATCTGGAATTTTGTTGTCAACTTGCTCTGCATTCTTGCAACCATTTATACATCACAGTCAATACTTACTAACTCACAGACCATTACCTGTACGGTGCCTGCAATCGAGCAACATTAACGAGAATGAAACAAGGGACAGACCAAATGCTTGTCTCGTTGGATATATCTCTCCAGATCAGGAGCAGGAATTGAGTCGCATATTACACAATGTTGGCTATGAAAATGTCCTTCTAGAAGCCGACACTAGCACTTATTCAACAAGTATCAATGCTAATGTACCTCTCTTCAAATATCAATATATCAAGGCATCTGGGATGCTTAAATTGGTAGAGGATTCAAGCATTACTGGCATTAAATACGAAGATGCCCCAAAGTACATCCCAGTTCAATCTGGGGAAGAAAATGTTCTTTTTGCAAATGGATGGAGCTTTCTTGATCCTGACGAGACAGAGCCAATGTCTGCATTTGATATTGATGCTGCAAATGCCGAGGGGCAGTACAAGCCAAAATGGGGAGTAACCGAAACTGATGATCAAATGATGCAACTACATCTCTCAACCTTGGGTTTCAATCTCAAACGAATGGATTCAGATGAAATATTGTCAGAGGCAAAGGGTATCCCGAATTCGTCAAGGGAGGTTCTATTGGAAGGGGGGACGGACAAGCCAAACGTCAAAACTACAAATGATGGTTACGATTTCTCTGGATCAGTATCCAGTTTTGATAAGGGATTGTTCACCTGTGCTATTGGGGGAAATCCTTTGTTTACCACAAATGATCTGTCACCGTTAACTGCTTCTTCGGGTTGGTTGTCATTTTTTAGGGCGGTGTCAAAAGACCATATAAAATTGGTGTACCCAGAGAAAGATTTAATTGACCAGAGGGTTGAAGTCGTGGACCCCAAGACAGGTTGTCACCTAGGACATTATTTCGGAGAGGATGGATTTTGTATCAATGCCAATGCATTGAACTTCTTTCCTTGTTCTGGCGGTGGGAAAGAGTATTGGAATATGGCTTCCCATCCAATATCATGGCAATCATTACGGAGTGAAAACGACGAGAGTAGCAAGCTCCCAGTTTCAAAGGGAATAATTGGACAAGTTCTTAGCCATAATATACAGAGCCGTACAATTTTATTGGGTGCAGGATGCTTTTGGCATGTAGAATATGCGCTACGAAGACTTCCCGGGGTAATCGAGACTAAAGTGGGATATGCAGGAGGGTCCTTCGCGTCACCCACTTACGAAGATGTGTGCAAAAAAGAAACTCAACATGCTGAAGTTGTGAAGGTGGAGTTCGATCCAAATGTTTGCGATCCACGAAAATTGATTGATTGCTTCTTGGCTTTGCACGATCCAACTATTATAAGAGCTCATGGCAAAAGATCTGTAGGGTCTGGGCAATATCGAAGTTGTATCTTTCCTCTTGATTCAGATATGGATCGAATTGCATTGGATGCAGTTACAGATTGCAGGAAGCAATTGGCAAAGCTCCTGAGCACTGAAGTGAAACCATTGACATTAGATTCGTTTTGGATTGCAGAAGATCGCCATCAACTTCACGATGAACGAGTTAAGAAGAAGAGTGGGAAAGATATTGAAACTTTGTCTGAGATGGACTGGTTATTGGAGTATGCAAGAAGAAGTGAGGCGATTTTTGGATCAAGCGGAACAATGCAAGTCGCTATAGACGATTCTGACGATGACGGCATAGCGAGAATGATGATTTGATTTGACTGTCACTTTTATTGTTGGAAACCGGTTCAAATATGGAAGTAGAAAATAGGGAGCTTTTTTAATTATTAATAATTTATCGATCAGAAGAGTTCTACTACATGTAATGACGAATGACCCTGTCGAAGGCTATTTATCATCGCAGCTCGTTGGCTTTCAGTTTGCATTGTCCTTTTGTAGAAACTCTAACAATACAGTACAGCAAATCTGAAAGACCACCTTGTTCCTTTATAGAGTGTAATAAAAAATGAGCTGGATTTCAAGTTTTCACTTTCGAACCTCTGTATTTTCCTTTCTTTTCCTTGTCTTTCCATCTTGTTCTTTTTATGAGAGTGGACGACGGACGGATATCGAGCGAAGCGATGCGACTTCCATGATGAGATCGAGAACTAACCCACAACTAAAACTACTCGTAACTACCAGCACCACCAAGTACGGTTGTACGTGGTGTAGACGACAACTTACTTCCAATCAAGCGCAGCAACCAAAGGCAGCACCGTAGTCTACGGATCTACCATCATTCATTGATTATTCTAAAAGTCTGACGCAATAAAAATCCATCCATCTTGTGAAATTAGCATGGACTTATTACCTGGATACACGTCTTCAGATTCAGAGGATGAATTACGTGAAGCCACACTGAAGGCAAACGGGACCAGTAGTAGCACTGGCACCAGTAACACCACCGACACTACTACTACTCGTACTCGTAGTGCTGTGGCACCCCCGGCTCCGCGAATGCCAGATCGCCGCGTCTTCCAAGCAGCCCCAACACCATCTATTCTTGCAACCGTCAAAGCGAATAATGCGCTTGATCTCTACCATAACAAAGGATCAAATAATGATGGGACCAGAAATAATGGCAAAAGCGGTGAAATGATGCTAATGAACAATCCTCTAAAATCTCAATTGGTTCAACCAGTACAGGGACCTGCAATCCTCGATGCAAACGGAATAGAAACTTCGAAGAAGAAACAAGGAGATGAAAGTCACATCAAAGCAAATGTCACATTCGATCATACATCATTTGAAGAACAGAGAAATGCCTTCCAAAGATCCGGTCGTGCACTCGCACCAGATGAACGGGGAACCTTGATTGATCGTGGCTCGTATGGTCATACCAGAAGAAGACTCAACGAGAATACCAGTAGATATGAGCTCATCTCGGAAGAGCAATATCAATCAGAGATCAGGGCCAAGAGAAAAGAATGGGAAGATGAACCAGAACATCAAGTGCAACCAGAAAACATCTCAAAAGCTACAAAACGCAAACGGAAAGAATTGGAATTAGTCCACGACTCCGACGATGATATCAACTACGGCATATGGGGGCCACCTACAAAGGAAGTAGTCGACCGCGAAAAGAATCAAATGACAGATCTCGAACGAGCCGGTGGGGTCCTTACTTCCCTACCGGAAGCAATCGTTGCCGAACGCGCTCATTTGGCAGAACGAGATCGGCAGCGTGGAATCGAAAACGAGTCTCGTGAAAATCAAGATTTTGATAAATTGGTGGAACGCAAGATGGGCCATTTGCTACCCCCGCGTATTGACGGGGAGGAGGCCAAGGCTATTGAGCCTACGACGACGTTCCATGGAGATGAGGAGTTTGATTACAAGGGTGATAGTTGGATCGTACCATCAACTGAATTCAAAGACTCTGTGAAATTTGGGGATACTGATCATCACAAGTGTTTTGTTCCGAAAAAATGCGTTGGGAAGTTTCTGGGGCATAACAAGGGTGTGCATCGGATCAGACTATTCCCTGGAAATGGACATTTACTTCTATCAGGTGGATTAGATGGAAAGTGCAAAGTTTGGTCTGTTGGTCAGAAAAAAGTTATGAGGACTTACATAGGTCATTCTGCAGCTGTCAGAGATGTGCAGTTTAATAACGATGGAACGAAATTTCTTTCGTGCAGCTTCGATCGTTTCATTCGATTATGGAATACAGAAACTGGTGCAGTGGAGGGAACGTTTACCAATCGTCGTGTCCCATACGTTGTCAAATTTTACCCAAAAGATGACTCCATTTTTGTGGCAGGATGTTCCGACAACAAAATTGTTGCCTATGATTCAAAATCGGGAGAAATTACTCAAGAGTACAATCATCACTTAGCACCTGTTAATACTATCACATTCGTGGAAGACCGTGGAATGAAAATGATTACAAGCAGTGATGATAAAAAGGTGCTAGTGTGGGAGTGGGATATTGGAGTGCCAATTAAATATATATCTGATCCAACGATGCATTCCATTCCCGTCATCACACTGCACCCGTCTGGTGCATTCTTTGCGGGTCAGAGCCTGGACAATCAGATTGTGGTATATCAAGCAAGAGACCGTTTCGCGGTGCAGCGTAAAAAGAAGTTCTCGGGACACCAAGTTTCAGGTTATGCCTGCGATATTGCAATAAGCCCTGATGGTCAATTCATGTGCAGTGGGGATGGAAATGGCAAGCTTAATGTCTGGGATTGGAATAAAGGGAAGCTGCTGCAGAAATTTCGTGCTCATGACAAGGGACCAAGTGTTGGATGTGTGTGGCACCCTGTGCTTCCATCAACAGTATTTACATGTGGTTGGGACAGCGTAATTAAAATGTGGCAGTGATATTGATAATGGAGGACACGAGTAAGATATAAATACCAACATAATATTGATGCGTAACCTTGTTTGGACTTACATCAAATCTGATATATCACGCCGCTGACAAGGGAATCAATCAATCCTTCAGAAGTAATTTGTCAATCAAATAGAAATTGTAATTACTTGTAAGTACATTTTTAAACTTATGCTTTTCCTAGGTGTCTATCAAAAGAGACGACGGAGCTTGTCATTTTCACTTCTCAGCGATTGACTCTCATTCTCCAAAAGTTGAAGCTGCTGCCGATGATTGTTCAATAAATCTGCAACTTCATCCGATTGTTTCTGCATTTGTTTTAAAAAATCTAATTGCAGGGATTGAATAGTTTCTTCCATATCATCTCTCAAAGATTCTACTGCATCCTCTATCATCTCTTGAATTTCAGTCTAAACAAATGCAATAATTCATCATGAGAACAGGAAGGAAAAACATATATGATTGGAAATAATCATTCTAGAAATCACCCCAACGCGTTCTGTACTCACCTTTGACATGGATATCATTTCATCATTCACTGTCTCCACCTTGTTATTATCGGTTAAATCGGCAGATTCACGGTTAATTTCTGGTGGGCCTTTATGCACTGGTTTTTCATCTCTTAACGCCCGACTTTTTATTCTCTCGTACATTTTATCAAAATCTTCCATCATGTGTTCAGCATCACTATCGGAAGAATCATTCCCGAGAGACGCTTCATCTCCAAAAGTCAAATCATTGAAAGGGATCTTTCTCTTGTGATCATCAAATGATACAGAAACATCCTTTTTCATGGAACCATCAAACATTGGATCTTTGGTCTTTGTGGACGAATTGACCGAATCCTTATGATTCATAGGTGTTACCGATCGCTGCGGAGAGGAAGTCGTGATTTTGCTTTTCGTTATGCGCTTGGTAGTACTTGGTTGCTGCGAAGACGAGGTGGTTACTTCATTTGTAGAGGTGCTTTCCACCTTCGTTTCTGGCGGTGGCGAGTTAAACGTGTTAGAACCTCCAACTACTGTGCGCCGTGGTGGCGACGATATCGTCTTGCTCGTCGTCGTCGATCTTTTCACAATCTTTTCCGTGCGTGTTGACAATGGTTTACCATTTGAGCTTAATGTGCCCATCCCAGCACCTGTAGAAGACGACAGAGATGGCTGATCTTTTTGCAGGGAATACACGGTTTTGGAAATTTCCTTTCGAGACGGTGTCGTTTTCTCGTGTTCCACAGTTACATCTCCATCTTCTGCAAGAGATACCGTTTTCTTCACCGCTGACTTTGGCGCAATTGCCGGCTTTGCTTGTAAGAATTGCAGCCGGTTAATTTGATCATTCGCACTGCCGGAAACATCCATAGTACACAACGGTCCATTTCCAGTCTGCCGTAAATCATAAGTAAAAACAATTCCTTTCTCTGTTCCAGCTGCCCACGTATACCCATCATGATGAAAGGCAAGAGATGTGAAACCTTTTCCACTAGTACCTTTTTCAACCTTGTTCAAAAACTTGACTGGACGATCCCACGGCCGAATCGTTTGAATGGTTTTCTTCGAATCAACATCATGAAACGCAACAGTACCATCTATCGAACAACTGGCGGCTAAAACCTTGTTCATGGGCGAAAAGGCAACATCCATCACAGCACCTTGATGTCTATTTTCCAAAACTGACATTGGTCCCCAAGAATTGCCTCTCGTATTCGTGTTCGCCGCTATAGCCGTCACAGAACAATCCCAAAGCAGCAAACTTCCATCCCGCGCCCCTACCAATAATTGACCATTATCCGCATTGGAAAATTCAAAACAGTCAGCTCCGCCACCATACGCATACTCATTCGTTTTTAGCAAGGCAACTCGGCTACCAGTCTTGAGATGAAATAATTCCAGAGCGATCCGTTTGGACTTGTTGGTAAGAGAAGAATCTCCATGCAGAGCCACGACATATGTATCCGAAGGATCCATACAGCACTTGATGCAAGAAGGTCGGTGACCATTACCACTGATTTTTTCGTCCATAACACTATCCACATTCTTCATTTTGAAACACCGGACTCGAGATATCTTCTTCATATCCCAGACCGACGCTGAGCCTCCCTCATCAGAGACACATAGATAACGCGATTTCGCACTTTTTCCACCAAACGATATGGAAGTTGCAGCTGGAGATAATGACAATTCAGAACCAGATTTCAAATTACCTGTAGATGTTTTTGTGTGGAAGTTGGAGAATGATTCGAGTTTGGCTCGAGTTGAGTAATGTGTCAAGACTAAATTGTGTGGATTTTGTGATGCTGTTGAATTGGAGCAGGATGCAATGACTGTTTAAGAGAGCAGAAACTACGTGAGTACATATGAAAAATGGTAAACCGCATAGATGAATAATCCTAGCTACGTCTAGTACGGTACACCTAGTACACGTAGGAGCAAATTGTTTGATTGAAAAACGTTCCAATTTAAAAAAAATCGACGAGGGATTTGAAAACGCTGCGTCGCTTTCCCTCCTCATCCATTCTTTCAATTTCCATTTGCGCTTACGCACCTTGGCCATTATGATTCCAAGCAAGACAATTGACGACATCGTCATCATGAGGTTTGAATTGTTCCACCCCTGTCCCGACACCAGCCAATGACTTGGCATCGAAACAGCTCGTTTCCTGCGATGTCGTTGATTTCGCGATGTCCCAAGTTGTAACAGTTGGTCCACACGCTATGGCAAGGACTGGAGTGCTCATTTCTCTGGATCTTTTGAAATGAGTGTGGCTTTCGATTTGTATTCGATTCTGGTTCTGGGTTTCATTCAGTCTGCGTCTGATTTGATACCCTCACTTGTTGTACAGTTAGTACTTGTAACTTTTAATTTAAAACTTGTAACTCCTTTCGCTGCTTGCATCTTCGCTCCCCTCCCCCCATCGGAAGTGGGTGGGGGGGGGTGCGCAGGAGGGCGAGAAATTAAAAAGCTGTTTTATTATTGTATTATTTCTAAAAAAATCGCGCAAGAATTCAGTATGTGGCTGTCGGATCTTGATCGGATCTCACTCAACAAGAACAAATTGAGTTTCAATTATTTTCAATTCAATGCTGCCCAACTCGCTTCCACTCTTGATTCTTCTTGCCCATTCAACTGAATAAGATCTGTTCCTCAATCAGTTACAAATTGACTCCTCTGCAATTATTCCTCCTGTCAGCGAGGAAGCCGACTGCATTGCGGAACCAGTCACAAGGACTGGCTGCCCAACAATGCTCCAACAATGCTCTCAACTGTCTGCACCACCACCAACTCAACGATCAACGTCAACACCTGATTCTCCAATTCATTCCCAAGGAACGCCATTTATTTCTCTCCGCACAGAGACAATCAATGCGGAAATCAAGGTCATGGTTCTGTGAATTTCATCAGAGCTGTTGGAACTAGAAGGAGTGAAGCGACCAAACTGGAAGATTAGATTCCGAAGATCTTACCAAGGTCTTACTCGTGGCGAATTTCGCAGTGTTGAGGAAAGTCGATTTTATGGCAAATCTGGCCAGTGGAGCAACAGTTAGCTGTGAAGTGAACAGGTTCTTGATGAATGTCTTATTCTCCAATTACAAGAACCTTCACGAGAAAGGATCTATCACCGAAAAACAATTGCTGGATGAACTTACTTTTAACAGCAAAGTCATGCTTCATAGATACATAAGTGCTTCAAGTGAAAACAAGGGAGATTTTGATACAAGCCAAACCAGTGGAGAGTGGGGGCTCGGATCTCCTGAATTTGAATCCTTGCTGAATGGTTCAAAACCACCACCTGGGGTGATTGGTCTGGGGGAACACCACTCGAGAAGTTGGTTATCTTTGCCATTTGGTATGTCATCAGCATTATGTCTATTTCGCGTGGAATGTGGGCAATTCCCGGATCAGCAACCTTGTTCTTTCACAATTGTATTGCCAAATCTGTCCTCTATTGTGGAGGATGGGTTGTGGGTACCACACCGATATAAGATTATAATGAAGAAACAGATCGTGGGATGGAAAGATTGAGTCAACTTGGAATGTGGAACAAGACTTCGAAACTAATTTGTATTCCTTGAAACTGTTTTATAATGTATTAGTTAGTTATTTTAAATAAATATGTTAGGATAATATCCGTTACTCGGAGATTTGGCGTAGTCCTCACTCAGCCTGGTTTTTAAGGGATGGTTCTACCATTGTCCCCTGTTTGAATAGACCATTCGGTAGACGAATAATCCTTCCGTCCTGCGTATATATTTTCCCCTAAAGTATGGATGTCTTTTTTTGTCTTTTGTCTTTTACCACCGGATTCACGTAAGACGGTCGTTTTCCTGGCGGGGGATGTGAAAAATAACTTTTCGAAAATATATTTAGCACCAATTCAAAAAGTTTGGTCTAAATTTCAATTATAGAGAATCTAAAATGATCGTTTCAAATCAACTGTGCGGGATAACGGGAGTCCAATGGTTGTCAAGTTATTCTTGATATTATCATTCACCAGACCTGTTTTCGAGCCGTTTTAGTGTGGTTCTGAACAATGAATATCTCCTTCCCAGAAGCTTCAATAATGATAATTTTTATACTTATAATCAATTCGATTATGCTTGTGCTATATTGACTATCAGTATGTGTTTATCTTTATTCAAACGAGGTCCTGGAGTTGATTACAAATCAATGATTTCATAGTATTTTTGGTTTTGGAATTACACCCCCCCTGTCTTGGGGGGTGGATGTAATTTTCGTTGCAGACAAACAACGACAACAGTCAAAGAGAGGCTGAGAATAATGAGAAATGGGGGTGTAAAATCACCACCCATTTTTGCCAGAAAAATGGGCGGCTTGAAGGCAGCCAACAAAATAGATGGATGCATCAAACAACCATTTTTCGGGTTTGAATGAATTTAAGAAGAAGACTGCTTCAAGCGATCGAGAGTTTAAAATTTTAAATTAAATCATGCCAGCAGCAACAGTAACACAAGTTGAAGCCTATTCCTGTCTATTGGGATGGGGATTTGCCCGAGGGACTGTATGGCAAGGCAATTCATGATGCAAAAACTCCCGCACAACAACGTCAAGAAGCAACTCAGCTCTTCAAATTCCTCTACAACTCCGATGGCGAGTGCAATTACGACATTCTAAACAACATGACATCGCCAGCTCCATTTCTCATCCAAGTTCCTGGAACAAACATGGTACGGTTCATCTGTGGGATAGCACCCTACAGAGGGGACCCGTTCAGCAGCCAGCCGATCTCCAAAGTTGAAGGGCAACTGCTAGGACTACTTCACGAACCTGCAGTAGCAGGAGAAACACCAAAAGTAGTGGAACTACCCGAGGAACTCCTAAATCTCTACGAGGTCACCCTTCCAACGGAGGAAGAATTCACCAAGAAACTAAAAACCTACTTAGAAAACGACTAAAATGACGAAGGGACACCGTGGTTCAAAGGAGGTTCCGTAACAGCAAAATTCCGGTTACTGAGTGCGATGCCATGCCCAGCATACCTAGCATACGACGAATTCACGGACGACATATCTGCTCCCATCTTGTGGGAAAGGATTAAAGTGACAGAAGAGACGGAGCAATGCCCGGAACTGTTTAACGGAATCAAAGCATTCTTGCGAGCGGCAAATACCAAAAACACTAAATTGCAAGGTTCGGTAGCCCTTCCAATCCGTTCATTCTCAAAAAGGGCACAAGAGGATGCGCTGACATGGGGAAGAGCACGACAGGAAGTGTTATTCCCAAACCTCAAGGTGGTTACAGCGCCAGCAACTCCGCAGCGAAACGGCATGCACACACTTCTACAAGTACTGGCACAAAAAGGTGCATCACCAACATCTGCGGTGGCTTTGCCAGACCCAGAAACAGAATGTGTTAAAAAGTTTGGTATGTGTACTACAGATCTAAACCATATCTTACAACTGTGTGGATTAAACCCGGGGCAAGAAGAACTGCTACCACCATGGATCAAAGAAATGGCAGTGAAGCAACTAAGCAAGGACGGGAAGCATAGAATCATTCGCAAAATGTGCAGCGAACTAAGGTATGAGGACAATCCGATTCCCTTATTCCCGGTGGTATACAAAATGGTACAAGACAAGGCCTTCGGGGGGATGACGATACTCACAGTGCGGCAGCAGCAATGAAGGGGCTATCGCCATATATGATGGTAGAAGCAACAGCCTCCAAAATTGAAGAAGAAAACGAGCTCGCAGATGCAATCGAGAATGCCTCATTCACAACGGTAAAGGACCTACAAAGCCTATTGAAGAGGAAGGCAGTAGTCCCAGGCTCTTTCCACCTCCTCCTCGTGGTGGTGCTACGTACGTTCACACACAATTTCTTGTGTGCATGCTTCGGTGCAAGATGCAGACTCCTTGTGGATCTAGTAGCAGATATAATTACTCCGCTAGCAACCATGAGACTATAAGCAAAGGCGAACATGGCTGCAACCACCAGAGCATCTATCATGTGGGCAACCCTCCAACAAACCAAACATTTCGCACGCGGAAAAATGATGGTCGGCCCTGCAGGACTGATTGGAAAATGGAAGACGATGACGAATAATATCGCAAGCACCATGGACTTCATCCTCCTCGGGATGCCTAGTGACATTGCAGGTACGGCAGCAATCCTCCCATCACTACCACCAACACCACCATTCAAAACACCACCAAAAAGACCCAGAGAACAAGATCAATTGGGAGACAAAAGGCAGTACAAGAAAGGAGGAAGCCAGGGTGTACAAGATGATCAAAAATATGCAATGATTGTCCACTCAATTATCAAAGAGAAGCTAACCCCTATTGTGCCAAAGACTTTGGCTCTAAAGAAACTCATTGCTTTTGCCAATATCAGAAGAATTGAGGATATCTTTCCAGGCATACACATTTGTGTCAATGGGGCAATCAAAGGAAACTGCCCTTTCCAAAATTGCCCAAAGATCCATGACGGAACCAGAGTGACGAATGACATGGCCAAAACTGTGGTCAGCCTCTTGAGCAAGGTCATCCAGAACCCAACCCTCATCCAAAACCAGCACAACAACTACAGAGGTTAGTCATAAAATAATACACATTTACATTACAATTTTGTAGCTTACCATGGAGAAGATGCCGGCCTTACACAAGTAGACCGACAACGGAATGAGACAACCCCCCATGGTTAGCTTGCGGGGAACCTCCCCAAAGGGGCGACCAGCGGGGGTCTCATTCTAAAAGGAAGATGTTAGCGTCAACACACCACAATGGGGAACCCCAAAACCGAAAGTAACCGAAAACAAAATTCGAACACGGCTCACCGGGGTTCCAGCTAAATGCACCAAAAGGGGGAACCCCAAAACCGAAAGTTTTCGAACACGGCTCGGGGAACCAGCGAAACACCATTCTTCCGAGACATCGACTCCATGCAGTACTCTCGTGAACTATCAAAGTCTATAGCGCAAGGGTACGATACGCTCTGGGTACACTCGAAATCGAATGGATATCGAGGAATCCGTGGAATACAAAGCCTATTCCCCAGAGCCACCGTGTACTCACACTCTCACTCCACCCACTCTTTTACACAGACGAAATAAATCAAACAAAGCAAACAAATCTGCTAACGGAGCGAGAATTTAAGGCACCAAAAACACATCAATCTCAAATCACAGCGACTGGTCACACCGGAGCCAATAATACTTACAAAACCACCAACAACCTCACATGCAAAGAGTCACACAACAACAACATCAAAAACCAATTTCACCTCCCATTCACCTCCCATCAAGAAACTAACAACGCAGCACAGGCAGCTATTCACAACCGTATTCATAATCTGCCAAATATAGAAACTGTAAAAGAAAAAATAGGCCATCTCAGGCCATGTTGCATGGAGAACAACCACGGCACCACGACTACTGTACACTAAGAACTTCATCAGTTATTTCCAATTACACTACACATTATTCCTTATATCCGCCAATATCGCTGAACTGGGTATTCTTCCATACTGGATTATGAAAGGTGTCAGCTCATTCATTCCTCCATAAATCCCATGTACAAGAAACTGTCAGCAGAAGAAGGGTACACGTAGGTCTCTCTGATCCTTTCTTCGACGCATGATGGAAGTCTGATCCTAGTGCCACGATAAGCCTCTCTTTCCAAAAAAATCCATCATTGTCTCTCTAGTTGACATAGCTTCAAATTTCATTTTCCAATCAAACGTAATGAGACATTTGTGTCATTTCTTCTCTTTGGTCCTCTCGCAATCATCATACAATTGTTTGAGTTCAGAATGTTGTACCCAGTAGCATGGCCACAGGCAGGCACGGCATAAGGAGTTTGAATTATTTGACCTAGCTTATCCATTTATGTCAACTAGGAGAGTGGTGAAGAATAATGAAAGAAGAGAAGCGTTTACCTCATTCATCGGGAAGAAGGTTCATTCTGACAGGACTGTAAATTGAGAAAGCAGTCTGTAAAAATCATAAAATAATATTCATCGCCACTTGACTACTATCTCCATCATTTTCGTAACTGTCAAGAATGCATCAAATATCTTCTTTTGCTCCCAAGCACATAGATCATGACGGCAATCAATGCTTCCTGGACCGATTGGTTATGTGGAGATGAAATCTCGTGTATCATGAATACATGTAGCAGCGATAATACTAGCACTAGTACTACTTCTGCACACTGCCCTTATAGTGACAAGGGTCATAACCTTTGCGAATATTGTACAGAGTGTAAGAAATGCTTTGGATACGATTGTGCCTGCCAATGTAAACAGAACCGCTGTGGTCTAGGTGTAAATGTATCTGCACAAAAAAGACTTCGAAGACAAGGAAAAGAGGCTGTCCTCAAACAAGTACTAATGCCGTACAAGGAGGGAAGATGAAAAAGAAGAAGACAGGTTCTAATGGTTCGAGTGCTGTTGTTTCATTATCCCCACCTAAAGCCTCTTCCAGATCCACGTCAAAATACACTTCCGTCAGAAGCAGCAGAGGCAGACGTAAAGATTATAAGAAACGAATTTCCGCTAATGACTCGTCCCTCCGAACTATTGTCGCGGCTATCATCATTGCAAATAAAACTCCCGCAAAAGAAGAATCAAGGTCGGTGGCGGTTGGTTTATTGATGAACATGGATCGAAATCGCTATCACGTGCCATAGATGCTTTGATAACTCCAGATAACCGACCTCACGTATAATGGAGCGTTGGTATCCAAGGTTCGCCAAGGCCTCACCGGAAGTGAGCATACCTTTGAGAGGATTGGATACTTCGAGCGTTTGCTATCTGGCAACGCAAAGGACCGGTTTTGTAAGACTTACACACTGGTTTCAAAGATGATGCTTATCAAATGGGATATCAACGTAGATGATCCCGAGCAATTCAAAAGGCTATCTGCCAACCGAACGTTGTTCGACGAATGGGTATTCGAAGATGAGGAACTCTCTCAATATGAGTTAACCTTACCCGTAGCAGAGCAGAAAGCTCTGACGGAAAAGCTCACAAAGGGCAGCGGGTCAGCCGAAGAGTTTGAAAAACTCCTCTGGTTTGAGCTTGGCAAATTGATCTGGAAGGATCATCGTCAGGTGTACTACGAGCATATCGAGTACCTCCAACAGAACATCGT
>Ga0115005_10002676_pt1 | contig 14209 bp, 15 predicted proteins | sample ArcOceMetagenome_FD_87163 | JGI IMG/M metagenome (GOLD analysis project Ga0115005, IMG submission 87163) | Marine eukaryotic phytoplankton communities from Arctic Ocean - Arctic Ocean - Greenland ARC118M Metagenome | ecosystem: Environmental > Aquatic > Marine > Oceanic | place: Arctic Ocean... | reverse complement strand
GAAGAAACGAAAGAGCATAAAAGAGTCCAAGGAGCTCCCAAGCCTTCTATACCAAGATCACCTTCTCCGCTTGATGAGAGGTTAGCAGTATGCAGAACTAGATAGTCTATTTAACAGACTTGCCAAACAGGATACGATTGCTTCATCGCGAAAGACTGTACTTACTGGAATGCGACCTGTTATCCTTACGGAATACGAAAAGATGGAGCTAATAGAGAAGGCGAGAATCAAAAAGGAAAGAAAGAAGGTGCGCACGTCACCAAGATTTTTCGATGTGTTGTCTAAAGATATGACAATGTCTAAGCTATACAAAGAAAATGATGAGGCACAGCGGGTTTCAGCGAAAGATGAAAGGTTGTCATAATCTTTCTTGATCCTTACACTATCCGAGGTATGGGGGAATATAAAATAAAGATATTGATACACCGTGTATGTGTGTATCACTTTGAAATGAGGTCTTAACTTCGGTGGACTAACCTCACTCCAGAATCTCGTACATAGCAAATTCATAAAAATTACATTATGTGTGAAACAGTTTCAAAAGTTGCAAATTTAACTTAATTCCGTCCTCTGCCTGGAGTGTACTGATGTGCTTTGTTAAATGGAATTTAGTGTCGAATTTGATTGAGCCCTTTCGCTACCAGGTACCGGTACACGGATAAAGGGATTCATTCCTATTACAAGCAAGAAAGAAAATGTGGTTAATAAATTTTGCAGCGAATTGAATGAAGCGGGCCAGTTATTAAAATGCGACCATGTTTGAAGGCCCAGAATAACGCTCTTCAGAAAAAAATTAAAGATCGGCATCATGAGCATTTCTGCCGATGGATCCGTTCAAGGAGTCTAAGCCAATTGTTTTTCTTCATTAGAGACGTACGTGTACTGTAGGGTCAGTTTGGAGATTGGGGATTCATATGAAACCTTCAACTTACAATGTTTTCACACTACGTGTAGTTCTTCTCTCGAAGAACCTTTCTTTTTCTTTTGACATACCGGTGCAAAAGGATTTGATTGATCTTTTGATTGATACTACACGTACAAGAACATGTGATGATTTGAGATTGGTGATCAATTTTTGACAGGAAGGTGGTGTTGAATGTTGATCAGTACGTGTTGTCGGTGGTGTCAAAGATTGCTCTGTCCGTCCGCTAGGGACTACTCGTAGAGCGCAACGCTTCGCTTCATGACTGTATTCGTACTTCAAGTAGCCGAGCTTGCTCTGCTCGCGGCGCAGTCACTCAGTCCTATCGGGAAGTAAGTGCCTCTTTCCAAATGATTTAGTTAACCCACACCTTGTGTGCGCTACCCGCTACGTGGCCAGGGCGATCATCTCACTTTTATCACCTGCGAGTGCGAGTACAGTAGCGTACTTGCAAAGTTGCAGTGATATGTATCACTTATGTATCCCAAGTTTGTTCCTTCTTATCGGATGAAAGGCGAAAGTGATGTGCGTGCGTGGAAGCTTGTTGGTGGAAGTGAGAAAAACTTGTTAGTAGGAAGTCTGAGCGGACGAACGAACGGACCGTTAGACCGTCTGTCCCTCAACACTTCCCCAAAAATCGAAAAATCTTCCTAATAACGGTAGATACGGACGGTAAGTTCAAAGCGTAAATTTTAATAAATAATTTCTTTGGTTCACAAAGCTTTGGATACATCGTCACATATCATTCGTGATGGCAGCAACAGATCTTATCTAGTTAGAGTTTACACACACGACAAGTAAGACCACCAATGAAGAGATTGACATTTTTGGTATTGTCATCGAATTCCTCTACTGCCGTGCACTCCAAATGAAGCCTACATCGTTGAGTTTTACCTAGAAACTTCTTGTGCTCTTGTCTTTGTGTCTTCACCCAAAAACCAAGTCTGAGAAGAACATCGATCAACAGCCAAAGTTAGAGAGACATTGAAATGCTTATAGTCACAATACATCACAGTCACCATACAGCTATTTGAATACGTACCCTGGAGTACCAGCTGGAACCGCACAGTTTCCATATTTCTCTTTGTATTCAATGAGCTCCATAAAGCGAAAGTTGAATGCATCTTCATGATGATCCCAGATGAAGCCTACATCGTCGAGTTTCTTGATTTGATCTTCGGTCAAGGATGAGTCCTCACTGTTAGCTAGAAACTTCTTGTACTCTTTTCTTTGTCTCGTCACCCAAAGACCAAGCCTGAAGAGGAACATCAATCAACAAGCAAAGTTAGAGAGACATTGAGCTGCTCGTAGTCACAATACATACCAGTCACTATTCAGCTATATGAACACGTACCCTGGAGTATCAACTGGAACTGCACAGTCTCCATGTTTTTCTTTGTATTCAATGAGCTCTGTGAAGCGACGGTTGAATGTGCCCTTGAAGAATCCGATACCACCACAAGGAGCGATATTTGTGGAGTTTCCTTCTTCTATGTTCAAAGCTTTGTCTATGCTTAATACTGACGCGAGCACAGCTTCAAAGATCAAAGACATAATTTCAGTTTGATCGCTCATTGTTGTTGAGGCTTGTGAAAAATTTACGACCGGCAACGCAATCACTTCTCCTTCAATTCTGCGTTTTTGAAGCAGTTCTAGTAATATGGAGTTTACCCCGCTTTTAAAGTGACTGGAAACAAATCCCTTACTAGTATCACCACAGATTCGCTCAATTGCCCGATTTTTAGACTTTCCAATGTATAGAATGGAACTGTTATCGTTGTTTTCAATCAACTTCTTCAAGTTTTTTCTATTGCTCTCTTTGCATGGACTAAATTCATGGACTGTATGTATGATAGGCGTCTGACTGGATTTTTTGCAATGTACTCTTGTTCCATTGGAAGGAGATTTCCGATTTGTGATACGAGCTATTTCTCCGTAGGATCCAGCTGCCTTTGTACCCCAAAGACGAAGCAATCCATCACCACCTGACCTTCCTAACGAGTGTACGCCTTTGTCAAAAAGTGGCGAGCCCATCTAGCACAACTATCGACTCGTTGGGATATTAAAGTCATTAACTACTGTCTACTCCTTCATCTGTTCGTCGCATTCCGAATTCAGGACACTATTGCGCCTTATTGTTCTAAAGTTAATTTCACTTGTGTACAGTACATATAACCTCATACGTAAACTGCTCGTAAGAAACATATATTACTTTTTAAAACGACTGATGAGATTAACTTTGGATGAGTGACAAGAGTCGACAAATCATTGAGGGTTTGATGAGATACCGCTGATCCAAACTTCAATGTATTGTACACTTTCATACATCGACAAAGAATTCAAAATGCGAAACACATACTTAAAAATGATTTGATCAGTACTTCAGGAGTGTCATACACTTTTACAACTTTCTGTACTCATTTTGATTTCACCATCAACATTGGTAGTAATCTCAAAATGAAAACAACACAACAAATTCAACACAGCACGTTGCACGTATCTCAATCAATGCTAAGCACACGATGACTTTTAATATCTACAATTCCTAGCCATATTTACAAATTGTCTCCCATGTAGTGTTCGGTAAGGTTTGGCTCCTTGGTGAGGTTGCTAGTGCACTGCACCAATCAGCTTCTTCTCATTAACTGTGAAGGGTAAATCAAAACAAATGCGTTAGATTAAAAATCATAGGAGAAAAAAGAAATAGAAACGATCCGCAAAGATTTTCCATTTGTCAGATACTACTGCGAATCATCGACGTTTTACGGTCTAGCATTAGAGGTGTCAGATTGAGTGTGTTGTTAATCGTCATTCGAACGGAAATCTTTTTTCGCGTCGCGCTGCCTGTGCTAAACTAAGCGTGCTTGTATAATATCATGTTCAGTCAATAAAAATCCGTTTTGGTCAATCTGCATACCCTTCCTCTCGCACCTCACTGTACACACTTAATCCATTTTAGACCTCATGCGTAAGATATTAGATTGAAGGGAAGGAACCAGCTCCGTCAAGGTACCAAGACCGTCGTGAAATGTGGATATTTTCTCATCATTTATGATATTTGTACAAGCAAGCAGCTATTGGCGTTTTTGGATGGTCGAGGTCATGAAGGATAACTTACGTTTTGGCATATCTCAGGACAGGCTCTGTCGCGATGGGAAATAATGTATGTACTTGATTGGTTCATTGTTTCATTGTTTCTTCATTTTGGTGTGTTCATTGCATTGTAATGATCAACTGATTTTGTGAGACCTTTGGCTGCATGCGATCTCTCGCATGTTTTCTCCAAGTAAAAAACGAGATCTAAAACAAAATGGACGGCTGTGAGCTTCCTTTGAACTTTGAAACTTGGGCGCTAACGGAAAGTCTTCGACCGTACGGTTTGTTTTTTGGCTTCTCTGCGCAGTCATGCGCCACGGGTTCCTCGTCGTTGTTGACGCATCATTCCAACCCCCTAAAATAAAGAATGAAAGAAACGGACGATGGAACAAATTCCCCTCTCGAAATTGATGGTATGGTTCGTGCCAACAACAACTCAAACTGTCAACCAACAACAAACTACTAACGGTACACCACAACAACTCAACTCTCTTTCTCAAACCAAATATAACAACTAAAAAAACATAAAAACATGAATTGGGCAGATTCCTCCGACGACGAATCCCAAGACGAACTTCACCCCGCACGCCTCGCAACGTCCAATTCCATCGAAGTCGATCATGACCTAAGCTACGATGACAGCCAAGGAGAAGCCGGCCCCGACGCCGACGATGGCGACGACGCCGACCTCGAACTTGAAAAGGAGGTCATTCCCTACCCCCCTCCCATCGACATGGAACACCTCCCAGAGAATTTTCCAACGGAAAAACCCTTCACGGCTCATGTGAAAAACGTGGCGTTCAACATAAAGAGCGAGGAGGATTTGGGAACTAAGATTCAGGGATTGGTCAGGTTTAGGTATCAGGGGGATAAGAGGGTCACTGTAACTGCTGCCCGTTTTGGGATTGATCGTCAGACAGGCAAGAGGAGAGGTTATTCTTATGTCGAGTTTGATACTGCGGAAGAGGTATGTTTATGTTTAGTACACTAGTATGTTTGTGTTATTTATGTTTATATATTTGTTATACTATATAATACATTTGGATTCGTAATGAGAATCACTCATACATCACATTGATTCATTCATTGATTCATTCCTATAACTCACATATTTTTCTTATTGTTACAGCTCATGCTATTCGTCAACATCAACGATGGACACTCCAAGATAAACGGTCGTCCAATTTCAATCGACGTTGCTAGACCACCACAAAGTAACAACCGTCAAGGTAATGGTCGCAACAATAACAATAACAGTAACCGTCGCGACCATCACAGCAACAACAACAGGGGTGGGGGAGACACGAACTCCAACATTGACGGATCCAAATTCCGCGGCGGGATTCGTAGAGATAACAGGGACAACAGCGGTACTGCTGATCAGCAGAGAGAAAGAACTTCTCTCAAGTTGCAACCTAGGTCAAAACCCGCGGAGGACAAACCTTCGGATGGAGATAACTGGCGTTCTTCCAGAGAAGGTCCCGGTGGAAGAGGTCGCGGAAGAGGTGGTCGTGATCGTGATCGCGATCGCGGGGGAGGACGCGGAAAGAGGAATACCAACACTCGCAATGGAAGAGGAAATGGTCAGGGCAATGCCAACAACAACAGTACCAGTACCAGTACCAGTAAAAGTGGTGAGAACAAATCCGAATTGGCAGATGGATGGGATTCGGCACCTAAAACTGCCAAGGCACAGAATGCAGCTCCTGCTCCTGTCAAGGTGGTGGAGAAGAAGAAGAAGGCGACAAAGGTTACAAATGCTTTTGCTGCTCTTAACATGGATAGTGATTCAGATTAGAGGTACAGTCGAGTCGAGGCAGAGGCGCAGACGATACGATACGATACTTTTTCAGATACAGATACAGTACGGTACCATACATAATTTTGGGGGACTTGAAAGATTTGAGAAGATGCAAGATGATACTTGGAGCTATATCATGGGCAAGGGATGGATTCTTATTTGCTAGCTAAAGCTCCTATTTTTATGTACCAGTACCACGCATCTTCTCCTCACTATTCCCCTGTTTCCAGTCAATGATGAAAATAAAATAATTAAAACATTCTTTATACGTACAATATCTATCAATACACCACAATCAAATTGCACCGCACCGCACCGCATTCATGATTGCATGATTTCACGCCTTTCCAAAATAATTCTTTCGATCAGTTGGAGGAGACGCACGAGCCTTATTCGATGCACTAAACGGAAGCTTCCCAGATCCAAGTCTGTACAACCTATAAACCCCCAAAAGTGTCCCAGCACCCACCCCCACCAAATGCCCACACAAGGCCCCCAACACAACCGGCACGGGCCATCGCTGATTCCGTTCCCCATGATCCAATATATTCAAAATCATGAACGGAATCGTGACGAAAAATGTTGCGTAGAGTATACACATGTTCATTTCATTCACCATGCTCTCCTTGAAACTCAATTCACTGTAATCGGGTGATAATACCACCCTCTCCACTGTCGTACCGAGGGACACGTCGCTACTAGGCTGAATGTATCCAAATGCCAATGTAGTGAAATAAACCGTTGACAATACCGTATGGATTAGATTCTCGGACGGCGACGCCCCGCACATGATGGCGAGAAAGAATACAAGTGCATTGAGAATTGCCATCATGAAGAGGTAGGAAAAGGTATATCTGAAAATTCTCCGGATGGAATCTCGTTGCATCATGTTTCGGAGGTTGATGTCGATGCTGCCCCGATAGTAGAGGAGAATTATGGTAAGAATGAGTTCGGTGGGGATCATGATGGATCGGCAGGCTTTGGAGACTACTAGTTGCAGATTATCGAGTGGGAACGGTGCAGCGATGATGACGGTTGGATCCCAGCGTTCCTAAGAATACAGTAAGTGAAAGAGATGAGTTAGTTGTTGCTTTGATTGGAATTGGAACTGGGACAAACATAAAATGAATTGATATGGAATACACGTATGTAGATAGATTCGTATCTATATTTTGAATGCACATAAAACATACATACCATTGTGATGGCATCACCTTTTAAAATACTGAATAGATCCTCTCTCAGAATCTGTACCAAAAATATTGCATTGAACAGCAAACATGCCGTTCGTAACACCATCATGGTTTTGCATTGTTGTAAGGTATTTGGTGCAACCATGATTGATTGAGACGATATGAATGTGTATTGTATGCGATGCCAATGATGTGATATTATGTGATGAAGATGAACTAACTTCATGGTGATAAACATGTTCAAGGCTCCACTACTCTAGGAGATGTACAGTGGGATTCGTAGTTTCAAAATTTGTCGTTTATGTTGACGGACAGACGGTCATCGTCCAGTCATTTCCTTGTAAAAGAGGGGTTGGGTGAAAGCACCCCCCCACAACGCGCCATAAGTGAATATCCTCATTATTCATCGAATCTTGCGAAACCCTGTTGCTTGCTTGACTGCTTGTTTGCGGCTTCAAACTCTCACCTCTCACCTCGGCAGACCCTCAAGCAAGACGATGGACGATGGACGATGGACATGCACACAAGACCACAAAGACTCTCCTTGCAATAACAGGACCATGGCCGGAATCACTTCAGCATTACAAATGGGAGACAATGATATTAAAGACAACAATGGAGTCACAAATGGTAATAAAAAGCGATTGAATGAGGACATTGGTAGTGCTAGTCCTAGTGGTAGTGCTACTGGTGAAACAAACACAACTAATGACAGCAACAAGCGGACAAAGAGAAACCTTCCAGTAGTTCAAGAAGTCCAAGAAGTCCAATCCACCCAACCGAAAAAAAAACCTAAAAAAACAAAACAAACAACCAAAAAAGACAGCGCCGGCCTCGAACTAACATGGATATGCACCGAATGCCGCGAAGCCGAATGCGCTACACAACCCGACTCCCCCCTCCTCGTCTGCGAGGGCCAATGCTCCCGACCTTTCCACTACCCCTGCGCCGGTCTCGCATCCCTCCCACCCGCGGAACAGGAGTGGTGGTGCAATGATTGTACAGAGAAGAGGCACCAGTGCGCGAGTTGTCATGAGTATGGTACGGATCAGGTGGATTTGTACAAGTGCGAGAAACAGAATTGTGGATTGTTTTTTCATGAGTCTTGTTTGAATATGTATGATGTTGATATACGGGTGACGGAAATTAGGGAAAAGGTTGGCAATCATGGATCTGGACCTGGATCATCTGGATCTGGAAATACATCCACATCCGATGAAGATGGAGAACAGACGGATGTGGAAACGGATGGATCGCATGTCCTCACTGTGCCAAAGTTTGTATGTCCGGCACATCACTGTTGGACTTGCTCCGGTGGTGTGCCGCCAAGAATGGAAGAGGATGAAAATGGCGAAAGTAATAACATTGACAAGAAGGAGGAAGGCCAGTCTCGGAAAAAGAAGGGCAAAAAGGGCAAGCAAAAAAAGAAGGAATCTTTATTTACATCGTTTATGGAAAAGAAGGAACGTTTATTTGTAAGTGCAAACACAATAGGTCTACTGTGTGGTGCAGACCTTGGTACTTGGTACTTGTTGTACCTACTTTTACGTCATTTACCGAATAACGCCCCGGTGCCTTACTTGAAAATGAGACATGAATGCACCTAACTCAACATTCACATACCAAACCCTCAAACATGCACTTTCTTCACAGCGGTGTCTTGAATGTCCACACACATATCACATATCCTGCATCCCCCCCCACGCTGTATTCCACGAACTCGCCCTCCTCTGCCACGAACACGCCACCACATCCAAATTACCCTATCTAGACGTCAAAGAATCACTCCAGGGCCAGGTGGAAGATAGAACCGACGCACTCATTGAGAAACTCACCAAAAAGAAGACGGAAAAGGTTACCAAGAAAATCAAGAGTGTGGACGGGAGCAATAGTTTTTTGATTGGTTTGAAGGGAGACGGGGTGGCAAAGTATGATCGGGAGATTGGGAAGTTGTTTGCAGAGAGTGATGATGTGGCTGCTAATAGGCTTGGGAAAATGAATACGGTTGGATTTTGTGCACCGTGTAGTATTCAGAAAGAGGTACGTGCAGGTGCTATTATTGTTGGCGATCTGTCTTTGAGCCACCTATTTTCTTTGTTCAACATATTATGATGTGATTCTAGTCCACGCTTTGCTCACTGAATTTCCAACCCGTGCTACACGTACTGTACTTCAGGTGCACTCCAAGCCCCCTGTATATACTCACGTCCACAGCAACCAATACAACAAACATAGACCGAAACGTCATCCACCAATTGCCGAATGCTGCCAGTGCCAACCAAAAGAAGATGGAATAACCTGCGATGAACATTGTATGAATCGGATGATGGGAATTGAATGCGTCGGCAACGGTAACCACAAATCAGGTAAAAAGAATCCATACTGGAATTGTAACCAAGGGCAAGAATGCGGCAACCGTAAACTGAGTCGAAGGCAATTTGCAAAATGCAAGCCGAAACGCGAGCAGGGTAAGGGATGGGGTCTTGCGGCTGTGAACGGTGCCAAGCAGGGAAGTTTAATCCAGGAATATGCGGGTGAGATTATTGACGAAAAGACAAAGAGAGAAAGGCTTGATGACTGGGCTAAAGATCACCCGAATGATCCAAATTTTTACATCATGTCATTGGAACCTGGATGGTATATTGATGCACGTGTCAAGGGAAATTTAAGTAGATTCATAAATCATTCATGTGGGCCAAACTGTCACCTTGCACCGTTGAATGTTGGAGGGCATACAAGAGTGGCAATCATCGCAAAACGTGATATCAGACCGGGGGAATTCTTGAGGTATGACTATCAGTTTGACACAAGAGACAGGGATAAGTTTCTGTGCAGATGCGGTGCACCAGAGTGCAGGGGCTCCATGAAAGGCGGATCAAATAATACCGATGAAGATGAGAAGAAAAAGACCAAGAAAGATATTTGGGCAGAGGCAAAATCCAAGTTTGACAAAGATAAGAAATTCTTGGAGGACCTTGAAAAGGATCAAGTGATTAGAATGAATCAAATAGGAGTTTGCCTACCTGGCGAGGTCGGAGAAAGTGCAAGGGCAGTCGCTTCACTCCCTTCCAATGCCTTTCGTTCACAAGGTGTATGCCTTTGGCGTAATACAGTGACCGGAGCTGACTTTGCCAGCAGATATTTAAGAATCACTTCGCAGAAAAGAAAAGAAAAAACACCAGAGCCAAATTGTCTCCAAAAGATTGACGTCTTGTCCAAGATAAACTCATAAATATACCTGAAAGCTATGCTAAAAATAAAAATACGAGCGCTGCTACAATGTGTATATATTTAGGTAAAACACAGTTCAATTCATTCCTACTGTATTCTTCATCCTACAGTAGACGAATTCTCTTATAATTCAAACGTATGGCGATGACTTCTTATTATGCCGTAGACGCACACTACAAAAAAACTTCCTAGTTTTTATGGAAGAGTGTAATGCGCACACCTCCGTGGTATTGACGTGGGTACGTACGTGGGTACGTGCACCAACAAAATGGATTTCGGAATTGTGTTAGTTGGGCATTGGAATTGGCGCACTTTGTGGTGGCTGGTTTCATCCGCACAAAACGGACCCGCCGGACGACCGGACCGTTGCGTTAAAAACACCCCCATGATAAATATAGACGGGATTGAATGATTTAATTCTATATAGACATTCTAGACGTTTCGAAATGACTTCAACTATTGTATTTTTCAACTTTCAACGCATGGTTCAAATAATGGAACATTTTGAGAGCTATCCGAGTTCATACGAAGCGAACTTACGTGTAGCAAAGAACCGTGGAAGGAAACATCATTGGCAAGCTCTACGTACACAGACATCACTAGCCAACATGGCCACGACAAAAGTGAAGGAGATAGATGCCGAAGGAAACGTCTATAAGGGCGATGTATTGGATGGAGAGCGCCACGGCCAAGGTATCTTGCTTTACGCTGGAACCGGAGATGTGTATCAAGGTGATTTTGAGAATGGGCTGCAGCATGGTACTGGAAAGTTCATTCGAGGAGGTCAAATTGAAGGTAACAAGGATGGGATGTACGAAGGTCTCTGGCAAGAGGGAATATTAACGCAAGTGAAGAAGGGAAAGGCAAGAATTGAATTAGAAAATGGAGATGTCTACGACGGAGGATTCAATCATTGGAAACGCCACGGAAAAGGCAAACTCGTAGAATACAACGGGGCAGTGTACGATGGACAGTGGAAGGATGGTTTAAGGGATGGCCCTGGAAAGCAGACATATCCTGATGGATACGTGTTCAAAGGAAAATTTAATCAGGGTAAGAAGAACGAAGAAAAAACAACTTCAAACTCCGCTCCAAACATTCTTCTAAAAACACCTATTTTATTCCCCAAAGGAAAACCAGTAAAAGATGGAACGCACAAAGAGGCACGATTAGAGGTGGCTTCTGTTGCCTTGAACCCTTATCAGGGAGAACCGCAGGAACCAACAACGCCTCGGTCGAGTAACATGAAAAATAGTAAAACCTCACTAAAAAGAACGCCGAAGACATCTTCGAGAAAGATGACGAAGGACCCTCAAGTAAACAGAGAGCTCAGAGACGATGCTCACAGACCCCAAACACGCAAAAGTGAGAGGGAGGTTGAGGTAAGCTATGTCGATTCCAATCATATATCTTCCACCAAATCACAGCTCTCACCCCATTTACAACATTTGTAATGTAAAATTAGGAGCCGGTTGGTTTACCCAGGACAATAAGTTTTCATTTGAAATCTATGGCTCAGATTGATGCGGAGGAAGATATGATGTTACCTGAATCGGATAGTCTTGGATATGAAGAACAGACTCGAGGGACATTCAGTTTTCGCGACCAAAATTACACAGGGTCTAAGATAGAGGATGATCCTTTAGAAATGAAGCGCCAACAGCTAGAGCGGCTGAAAGATGGAAAATGTTTGAGAAAATTTGCTTTGAATTCAATCACAAAACTTGAAAGGCAACAATCACGACAGCAGTCCAGGCAAGCGTTGAGAGAGAGAGGGAACAATGACAAGTTGCGAAGTAACGAAAATGGTCCCAAGAAGAAAAAGGGGCCATTTTCGTTACTACGCAACTTGTCCAGGGGGAGATCTAGAAACAGACGTGAGGAACCACAACCACCACGGCCTCCAGATGACACCCATATGTTCATGGATACAAGAGACGAAAGAGCTGAGATTTTTTTCACGACCAATTTATCACAGTTTGGATCTGTTGCTGCAGACGAAGAAGCTTCAGGTTTGACACCCCTAGACTTTCAACACTCAATGCAATACCAGTCAAATCAAATCAGATCATCTTCAGTACAAAGAGGAAGGCAAAAGCAACCATTAGTTAGACCACGTTCTAGATCAATATCCAGACCCAGGATAGATGATTATGACGTCCAAATACATTCTCAGCCTCAACGATCACGATCAGTATCAAGATCAAGGCAGATGCAAGGGCCACCGGGAGTACCGTCGCCTTCACAATTTCAACAAACGAGATCAACAACATCTAGACCCAGAACCAAACCAAAAACACCATCTAGACCAAAAACACCATCTAGACCAAGAACACCATCTAGACCAAAAACACCATCTAGACCAAGAACACCATCTAGACCAAGAACAGCATCCAGGCCAAGAGCAGAGACAAGATCAAGAGCAGAGTCAAGACCAAGAGCAGAGTCAAGACCAAGAGCAGAGTCAAGATCAAGAGCAGAGTCAAGACCAAGAACAGGATCTAGACCACCAAATGGCCACCAAATGCCTCCAGCCTACACGCATGTTAGACCTTCACCAAGACCCCAAAATATGCAAAATCCTGCGGCAAGGACGTTTTCTAGAAATCAAAGTCATGTCCAACAGCATCCGAGACATATGCCCACCCCCCTTACTCATGGGCGGCACGCTCATCAATCCCAGTGGGTAAGGTCAACATCAAAAGGTAGATCTATTGATAAGCGAAATCCAAGCCCTAGTGGACACTTGCACAAAGTACAAGGGCTTCAAAGGCAAACACCAAAGCAAGACCAAGACCAAGGAACACACAATCGTGACGAATACGGGCAACAACCACCAATGCGCAATAGATCCGTTTCAGCAAATCGTAGCCGTGGCCGCAGTCGTAGTCGTGGGTATGCTCCCGAGGAATACCAATACAACCCTACCATGACTTACAAAGGAAGCATTAAGTCCAAGCGATCTCAGCATTCCGATGCTCATATGGTGAGATCTATTTCCAACAAAGGAAACAGTGCTTCACTGGGAATTCTAGAGTTGAATATGAGTGACGATTTAGACGACTCCAATTTCTTTGTCCGTTAAAGCTAGTACGCGTGTACTGTGCTGTACACGTCATTTCATAAAAACAATCATTAAATTCTTAGCTTCATGATGCACTCAGTAAAATATGAAAGTAGTTAGAATAGGGTGTCTTCAAAACGCTCAAAACTTCATAAATCATATTTCAAAACTCTACTACTACACCGCACGTACATACTGTATTTCAAATATCAAAGTTTGAAGTAAAAATTTGCTTTAAACTTCACGTTTGGCGGTCGAAATGGATAATTTGTGAAGTTCAAAAATCTACTTTTCTGACAGAGCTAATTCGACCTTATCGTCAATATCGCTACGAGCAAGGTGCTAAAAATAGAAAAGTGCATTGAGTAAAGTAGTGAAAGAAAGAAAAAAGCCGAGAGGGGTGTAAGAATCAATCTTCAATGACTTTTGAAGAAAGTGAGATGAAGCAAAGCAGTGAAAGAAAAAAGTCGAGGAGGGAGGGGTGTAACAATCAATCTTCAATGACTTTTGAAGCATCTTCAACTTTGAAACTGTGACACACTTCTGACATTCTCTCTAAAAGTCATTTTTAAACTAGAGAAATTCCAAAATTACTTGCGCCCTGCTGGAATACATTTTTCATAAACACATATTTTAATTCAAAGCGACGTTCCCCTTCTTTTTCCTTCTTTCCTTCTTTTTTTTTTCTCTCTCCTCCATATCCAGCCAAGCCGGCCGGAGGGAAAATCTGCGGATAATAAGTTGAAGTTTCGAAGAACTTACGTTTGGATCCGAAAAGGAAGATATTTTGCACTTTCTATTTGCCTCCGCTCCTTCCGTGTAGAACAAAAGATCCACATCACATTGAACATAAATTCAAAATACAATAGAATTCAACATGAAGTTCACACTAGCCACCATCG
>Ga0115005_10002674_pt1 | contig 14213 bp, 17 predicted proteins | sample ArcOceMetagenome_FD_87163 | JGI IMG/M metagenome (GOLD analysis project Ga0115005, IMG submission 87163) | Marine eukaryotic phytoplankton communities from Arctic Ocean - Arctic Ocean - Greenland ARC118M Metagenome | ecosystem: Environmental > Aquatic > Marine > Oceanic | place: Arctic Ocean... | reverse complement strand
TTTGCTCATTAAACTACGCACTCTAAAATTAAAACTATTATGGCTAACTCAAAACAATCAATAAAAAGAGCAAAACAAAACGCTGAGACATATAAACTCAGACACGCTCAAAGATCAATGGTAAGAACTGCTGTTAAAGCTGTTCGCGCAAGCATTGATGAAAATGACTCCGTGAAAGCTAAAGAAGCACTAACAAAAGCTGAAAAGGTCCTAGACTCTTCTGCTTCAAAGAAAGTGATTCATAAAAATGCTGCTGCCAGAACTAAAAGCAGACTTTCAAAAGCTGTTAAAGACCTAGGTTAAATCTAATTTACTTTGTGAAATAACTTCTTCAAGTGATTGAAGAAGCTTTTGTGTGCCCTCTCCTGTTGCGGCAGATATAAAGAATATATCTTTCTCAGATATATTTAGAGCGTCTTGAATGTCCTTAGAGTGGCTCTTACGATCCTCTTCATTGATAAGGTCTATTTTATTACAAACAACCCAAGAAACTTTCTGCGTTAAGTCTTCTTTATAAGCACTTAGTTCATTTTTAAGAAGTCTTATTTGATCTATAGGGTCTAAGTCATCTGATGAGTAGAGGTCTACGAATATTAAAAGTAAGCCTGTTCTTGAAATATGTTGTAAAAATTTTATACCCAGTCCTGCGCCCTCAGAAGCTCCTTCAATCAATCCTGGTATGTCTGCTATAACAAAGCTTGATTCAGACCCTTCAATAGTTCCTAGATGAGGTCTAAGCGTTGTGAATGGGTAGCTACCTATCTTTGGTTTAGCTGATGAGACCTTATTTAAAAAAGTAGATTTTCCTGCATTAGGAAATCCTACCAAACCAACATCAGCTAAAGATTTTAGCTCAAGTCTTATAAAACGAACCTCGCCTTCGAAGCCAAGTGTAAATTTTCTAGGTGCTTGATTTCTACTTGATTTAAAACGAGCATTACCTTGGCCGCCATCTCCACCTTTAGCCAGAACGTAGGAAGTGCCATCATCGCAACAATCTAATAACTCATCATTAGATATATCATCGTAAATTACTGTACCTTTAGGTATATCTATTATTAAATCTTCTGCAGCTGCTCCAGATTTATCTTTACCTGATCCGGGTCTGCCATTTTTAGCAATGAAAACTCTTTGATTTTGAAAATCAATTAATGTATTTTTGTTTCTATTAACTCTAAAGACAATATTGGCACCTTTTCCACCATCCCCTCCATCCGGTCCACCAAAAGGTATAAACTTTTCTCTACGAAAACTGGATGCTCCGGCACCACCATTCCCTGCCCTAACTTCGAGAAAGGCCTCGTCTATAAAATTCATGATTTAAAAGCGTACTATTGAGAAATAACGTTCGCTGTTTTTCTACTCTTAGGTCCTTTATAAGTAAACTGAACTACACCAGGAGCCTTAGCAAATAGAGTGTCATCTTTACCTTTACCAACATTAATACCTGGATGAGTATTAGTACCTCTTTGGCGTATTAATATCTCACCAGCTTTAACTATTTGTCCACCGTATCTTTTAACACCAAGCCTCTTGGCGTTGGAATCTCTACCGTTTTTAGTGGAACCACCTGCTTTCTTATGTGCCATTATTTACTCGCTAATTTAATATCTTTGATTTCAACTTGAGAATGCCTAGCTCTGTGACCGATTCTTGTCATGCTATGCTTTCTTCTTCTAAAACGAAGAATGGAAATTTTATCAGATTTAACAACGTCAAGAACCTCAGCGGTAACTGTTACGTTGGGTAGATAAGGTTGACCAATCTCAACATTATTATCATCAACGTATAACAATACGTTTTCAAAAGTTATTTTTGTTCCAGGCTCGTCTTTCAATAAGTCGACAGGTAAGTACATACCCTTCTCGATTTTATGTTGTTTTCCACCTGATTCTATTACTGCGTACATATTTATATCCCTAAAGGTGGCAAAATATACGCTTTAATGAAGAATTTATCAATACTTATGTATAATTTTGCTTTAATTATTATCCAATCATGACAAAACATTCAATACAAAAAGAACTCACTGTTGTAAAAAATCTAATTAAAAATGAGATTATTGAAGAAAAGACTATTTCAGATCTTTATAAATATATCTTCAAATCAGATGGCAAGCATTTAAGAGCGAGGTTAAGCCTAGTTGCTTCGTCCATAAACAGAAGGAAAGGAAAGAAGAGATTAAAGTTAGCTGCAATTATTGAACTCCTTCATACAGCGACATTAGTTCATGATGATGTAGTAGACGAATCACCCACTAGAAGAGGAAAAAAATCAGTTAATAATATATGGTCAAATTCCCACGGCGTTTTAATAGGTGATTATATTTACTCAAAAGCTTTTATATTAATGGTCGAGCTTGGAAATAATAAGATATTAGATGAGCTTTCAAAAGCGACGAATGACATTTCAAAAGGCGAGCTAATTCAGCTCGATGCAATAAGTAATAAAGAAATCTCATTAAAAAACTTAGAAGATATTAGTTATTACAAAACAGGAAGGTTATTTGAAGCTGCAGCAAAATGTGGAGCTATCCTTGCAGATGCTGATCCTAAATATATAAAAAATATTACAAATTGTTCAAAAAATTTAGGAATAGTATTTCAGATAAAAGATGATTTGTTGGATTATTCAGAAAATGGGGCTCTCATTGGTAAGCCAGTTTTTCAAGATCTTAAAGAAGGAAAGGTTACCTATCCTTACTACTTTGCAAATAAAAATGCTAATGACTCAGAAAAAATAAAACTTGAATCTTTTTTAGGTAAAAAAAATATTAATCAAAAAACTGTATTTAAATTAATTAACGATCTTAATGGAATTGGAGAAACTGAAAAGCTAGCTTTGCAGTATTTAGGAGAGGCTGCAAAGGCTGCAAATTTAATTGAAGATAAAAATATCAGCAAAGAAATGATAGAATTAGTCAATTCAGCAATGTACAGGAAGAAATGAGCTTCAAACCGCAGAAAAGCTATTCAAAACAAGAGTTAATTGAATGTTCAAACGGAAATCTCTTTATTAATGAGGGAGATGGAAGGTTGCCAGCAGATGAAATGCTAATGTTTGATGAAATTTCTAATATTGATAATTTTGGTGGTGAGTTTCAAAAAGGAAATATCACAGCAATTTTAAATATAAATCCTGATTTATGGTTTTTTGATTGCCATTTCAAAAAAGACCCTGTCATGCCTGGTTGCTTAGGGCTTGATGCTATGTGGCAACTTTTAGGATTTTATCTTTTATGGTCAGGCCTTCCAGGTATTGGAAGAGCCTTAGGTGCAGAAAAAATTAAATTCTCTGGACAGGTACTTCCTTCTGCAAAAATAGTTAGGTATGAAATAGATATTAAAAGAATAATTAATCGCGGAGCTGTTCTTGGTGTTGCTAATGGTAAAATGTTTGTTGATGATAAAGAAATTTATAATGCTGAAAAACTTAAAGTAGGCTTATTTAAAGATCCGAGTAATTTCTAATGAAAAATGTAGTCGTAACTGGTGTTGGAATTAAATCTTGTATAGGCAATACCTATGATGAAGTTCTTAAAAGTCTTCAAGATGGTAGGTCAGGTATAACTGCAAATCAATCTTATGCTGATATGGGCTTTAGAAGTCAAATATCTGGTTCTATTAATCTGGATTATTCAGAACTAATTGATAGAAAATTGTTAAGGTTTATGGGTGAAGCTTCAGCATATTCTTATCTAGCAGCAAAGGATGCTATAAAAATGTCTGGTCTTGAGGAAGAGTATCTTAATTCACCAAGAGTGGGAATAGTTGCTGGCTCTGGAGGCTCATCAACAAGAGTCATGCTATCTACTTCAGATATTACTAGAGAGAAAGGGCCAAAACGAATTGGGCCATATGCAGTTACCAAATCGATGGCAAGCTCTATTTCAGCAATCCTAGGAACAGCTTTTAAATTAAAAGGAATAAACTATTCTATATCCTCAGCCTGTGCTACTAGTGCCCACTGTATTGGACATGGAGCAGATTTAATAAGGTCAGGACAACAAGATATTATTATTGCAGGTGGTGGAGAAGATGAGCACTGGAGTTCTTCAAATTTATTTGATGCCATGGGAGCTCTCTCTTCAAAATTTAATGAGACACCAACAATTGCATCTAGGCCGTATGACAAAAATAGAGATGGTTTTGTTATAGCTGGAGGGTCAGGAATTCTAATTTTAGAAGAAGAGGAGCATGCTAAAAAAAGGAATGCGAATATCTTAGCTAAGCTTTCTGGATATTTTGCCACTTCTGATGGTTACGACATGGTTGCGCCATCTGGCGAAGGAGCCCTGAGATGTATGCAAGGGGCACTAGATATTTACGGGTCTTCAGTTGACTACATTAATACTCATGGAACAAGCACACCTGTCGGTGACATTGCTGAACTTAATGCAATCAAAGAGTTATTTGCTAATGAATGCCCAATCATCAGCTCTACTAAGTCGATGACTGGTCACTCGCTTGGAGCGACAGGAGCTCAAGAAGCTATATATTCGATAATGATGCTTAACGAAGGTTTTATAGCTCCTAATATCAATTCAGAAGAGTTATGCGAGGAAGCGAAAGGTATTAATATTAATACTGAAACAATATCAAAAAATATAACCTCTGTAATGAGTAATTCATTTGGATTTGGCGGAACTAACGCCAGTTTGGTATTGAGTAAGAGTTAGTAAAGTTTGAATAAGGCTTCTTTGGTATAAGGAATAACATCCTCCAGTCTTCCCTCTTTCATCTTAATTACCCATTCAGGGTCTGATATAAGAGCTCTGCCAACGGCAACCATATCGTATTTACTATTATTAATATCTTCAATGGCTTTATTGATATTTGTAGGTGATGCAGGTGCACTCATATCAATGAATTCAGAGTCAAGACCGACACTTCCAACACTAATAGTTGGTAATCCTAAAAGTTTTTTTGTCCAGTAAGCTAAATTTTCTTCCGATCCGCTAAATTCACTATCCCAAAATCTTCTCATACTTGAATGAAGGTAATCAAGTCCAGCTTCCGTAGGAAGAGTAAGTACTTTTTTGAGCTCTTCAGGGGTGGAGGCTAATTTTGCTTCATAGTCTTGCTGCTTCCATTGGGAGAATCTCAGTCCAACAATAAAATTACTGCTTACTTCTGATCTTATAGCTTTCACAATTTCAGTTGCCAATTGAGACCTTTCTTCAGTGGATCCTCCATACATATCCTTTCTTACATTTGTGCCATGCCAAAAGAAGTTATCAATTAGATATCCATGAGCGCCATGGATTTCTACTCCATCGAAACCAATTTCTTCACAAAACTTAGCATCAGAAGCAAAAGCTTGAACAGTCTCATTGATATCTTGAATGGTCATTTCATGAGCCACTTTTTTTCCAGGTCTTACAAGACCCGAGGCTGTATGACCAGGAATTTCTGGCTCTGGGGCCATGCCTAATTTTCTAAAGCCGCCGCAATGCCATAGTTGAGCCACCACTGCGCCATCGTGTTTCTTAATACCACTTACAACTTTCTTCCAAGCGCCTCTTGCTTCCTCACTATCTAGTCTAGGAACGTCAGGGTAAGCGCTAGAAGCTTTATGACTAACTTCTATGCCTTCAGTGATGATAAGGCCAACTTCAGCCTTAGCTCTTCTTTCGTAATAATCAATGACAGCTTGAGTTGGAACTCCTCCAGGGGACATGCTCCTGGTCATCGGAGCCATAACAATTCTATTTCTTAAAGTAGTATTTTTAAGCTTATATGGATTGAATAACATAATAGTAATTACTCCTTATCTTTAAATTTACTTTCTATCCAAGGAAAAATTGACGGCATATCGCTGGATATTTTATTAGGATAATCTGCATTTCTCTTTTCTAAAAAAGACATGACTCCTTCAGCAGCATCTCCTGATGAACCTCTCGAATCAATAACTTTACTGTCTATTATGTGCGCTTCTTCTGGCGTTGACGTCGATGATAAACTCCACATCATCTGTCTGGTTAGCGCGATTGAAACTGGGGAAGATTCTTTAATAAACTTGTTGGCTATTTGAATTGCTTTATCCATTAATTCATTTGGCTCTACCAGATATGAGACTAGGCCAGCTTCATAGGCATCTGATGCATCAAACAACTCTCCTGAATAAGACCATTCTAAGGCTTTTGAAATACCCACTATTTTTGGTAAAAACCAGCTAGAGCATGCGTCTGGAGCAATCCCTCTTTTGGCAAATGGAAAAGAAAACTTGCTTGATGTTGAAGCTATTCGTATATCAGCAGCAAGTTGCATGGTTGCTCCGACTCCAACTGCAGCTCCGTTACAAGCTACAACAATTGGCTTTAAACACCTGTACATTCTTAAGGTCAGAATGCCGCCAGAATCTCTTCTGAAATCTTCGGTATATTTTTTTGAATTATCGAACTCAGTATCAAAAGTTTTTTCTCCAGCTGAAAGATCGGCACCAGCGCAAAATGCCCTTCCAGCTCCTGCTAGGATTACAGCTCTTATGGAATCTTTTTTATCAATGTAATCAAATGCTTCAAGCATTTCACTAAGCATAACTTGATTGAAAGCATTTAGCTTTTCAGGCCTGTTGAGAGTAATTAACGCTAATGAATTTTTTTCAGTAAATATAATCGTTTCGAAGTTCACACTAAGTCACTAAATGTTAAAATGGAATATCATCATCCGTTAAACCTGTCCCTGAGTCATCATCTTTTGGGAAAGGAGATTCTGATTGAGAACCCATTTGAGAGCCAGATCCCATGGAAGAATCAGAACCAGAAGATCTTGATCCAAGCATAGTTAATTCATTACCTACAATTTCTGTAGTCCATCTGTCAGCGCCACTCTTGTCTTGCCATTTTCTAGTTTGAAGCTTGCCTTCTATGTAAACACTAGAGCCTTTATCTAAATATTTTTCAACTATCTCGGCAAGTTTTCCAAAATAAACAACTTTATGCCATTCTGTTTTATCTCTCATCTCGCCACTTTCTTTATCTTTCCATGACTCAGTAGTTGCAATGGAGATATTAGCTACAGCTGACTGAGTTGCTGTGTATCTCATTTCAGGTTTTTGACCTAAATTACCAACTAAAATTACTTTATTTACGCCTCTACTCATATTTACCTCTTATAATATTGTTAGAAGTTTAACCTAAATTAATTTTTTCATCACGGATTTTTTTTCATATGGATAGTATTTATATCAAAGGCGCTCGTACACATAATCTTAAAAATATTAGTCTTGAAATACCGAGAAACAAAATTGTTGTGATAACAGGCTTGTCAGGATCTGGTAAATCATCACTAGCATTTGATACGATTTATGCTGAAGGTCAAAGAAGGTATGTTGAGTCTCTATCTACCTATGCTAGACAGTTTTTATCAATGATGGAAAAACCAGATGTAGATCAAATTGAAGGTCTATCACCAGCAATCTCAATAGAGCAGAAAGCAACTTCCCATAATCCAAGATCAACGGTAGGAACTGTAACTGAGATATATGATTATCTAAGACTCTTATATTCAAGAATAGGCTCGCCTATTTGCCCAGATCACAATGAAGAACTCAAAGCTAAAACTGTTTCTGAAATATGCGACGAGGTTTTAAAAATAAAAGAAGGCACTAAAATTATGATCTTATCTCCTCTTGTTAGAGGTAAAAAAGGAGAGCATTTAGCAATATATGAAGATCTTAGAAAAAGTGGATATGTAAGAGTTAAAGTTAATGGTGTTGTTTACCCTATTGAGGAATTCCCTGAACTAGAGAAAAATAAAAAGCATGAGATCTCTGCAGTAATAGATCGATTGGTAATAAAGGATGATGATGAGGATAGAACTAGGTTGGCAGAATCAATAGAGACATCCTTAACTCTTTCTAACGGCTTGGTAGAAATTGAAAATTTAGACAAAAAGTTATCTTCATTATTTTCATCAAATTTCTCATGCTCTCAATGTGGTTATGCAATTGCTGAATTAGAACCAAGAATGTTTTCTTTTAATAACCCTTATGGCGCATGTACAAGATGTGATGGCCTTGGAGTAATTCAATACTTTAATGAGAAAAGATTAATACAAGATGATGATGTTTCTATTTCAAATGGAGCAATAAAGGGCTGGACAAGAAGAAATAGGTTCTATTTTTATCAGCTTAAATGTCTGGGTATTCATTATGACTTTAGCTTAACAACAAAATGGAAAGACTACCCTCAAGATATAAAAGATATTATTTTATGGGGATCAAAAGACAAGGTTGATTTTTCTCATAGATTTAGAAGTGGAAGCAAGATAGTTCGTAAACATAAATTTGAAGGAATAATACCTAGTACAGAAAGACGTTTTAAGGAGACTGATTCCGACTTCATAAGAGATGAGTTATCAAAACTTATGTCTAAAAGTTCTTGCGATGAATGCGAGGGATCGAGACTAAATACACAATCAAGAAATGTTTTCATAAATAAAACTCCTATACATTCTATTACTGGAATGAGGATTAATGAAGCCCTGGATTTCACAACAAAAATGAAACTAGATGGTGCGAAAAAGAAGATAGCAGAAAAAATATTAAAAGAAATAACAGAAAGATTAACTTTTTTAGAAGATGTTGGTTTGAGTTACTTAACCCTTGAAAGAAGTGCTGAAACCCTTTCTGGTGGTGAGGCGCAGAGAATTAGGCTTGCCAGCCAAATAGGATCAGGGTTGGTGGGTGTAACTTATGTACTAGACGAGCCGTCTATTGGATTGCATCAAAGAGATAATGAAAAACTTATTAAAACTTTAAATAACCTTAAGAACTTAGGAAATACGGTAATTGTAGTTGAGCATGATGAGGAAGCCATTAGATGCGCAGATCATATAATTGATATTGGCCCTGGAGCTGGAAAGCATGGTGGTGAAATTTGTGCTGAAGGCACTCTAGAAGATATCTTAAAAAATAAAAACTCGATTACAGCTCAGTATTTATCTGGGGAGAGAGAAATTAAGATTCCTAAAAAACGAATGTCTCGAGGAAGTGAAAATATTAAGATTATTAATTCTTCGGAGAATAATTTACAAAATATTTCTGCTGAAATACCTGTTGGATTATTCACATGTATCACTGGGGTATCGGGTTCAGGAAAATCCTCCCTAATCAACCAAACTCTACTTCCATTAAGTTCGTTTATGTTAAATAAATCAAAATTAACTAAAGAAATAAAGTGCGACAAGATAGAAGGGTTAGAATATTTAGATAAGGTAATTAGTATTGACCAATCGCCTATTGGAAGAACCCCCAGATCTAACCCTGCAACCTATACAGGTTTATTCTCTTATATTAGAGATCTTCTTACTCAGACAATTGAAGCAAAATCTAGAGGGTATAAGCCTGGAAGGTTTAGCTTTAATGTGAAAGGAGGAAGATGTGAGGCTTGCCAGGGTGATGGAATGATAAAAGTGGAGATGCATTTTCTAGCTGATGTTTATGTAAAGTGTGATATTTGTGAAGGCAAAAGGTATAACGAACAGACATTAGAAGTAAGGTATAAAGGAAAAAATATAAGTGACATGCTTAATATGACTGTTGAAGAAGCTTTAGAATTCTTTCAAGCATTACCTGCAATTAAAAAGAAGCTAGCTACACTTAACGATGTTGGGCTTGGTTATATCACCCTAGGTCAGTCTGCAATCACTCTTTCTGGAGGAGAGGCTCAGAGAATAAAACTAGCTAAAGAGCTTTCAAAAAGAAGTACGGGCAAGACTTTGTTTGTTCTGGATGAGCCAACAACAGGCCTCCACTTTGCAGATATTGAGTTACTTTTAACAGTTCTGGAGAGACTAAAGAATCAAGGGAACACTGTTGTTGTTATAGAGCATAATCTTGATGTCATTAAAACGGCTGATTGGATTATAGATCTAGGTCCAGAAGGTGGGAGTGGTGGGGGTAAAATTATAGCTACAGGAACCCCTGAAGAGGTTGCTAAAGTTAGCAACTCCTTCACAGGTCAATATCTAGAGAAAATGCTTTAAGTTAAGCTGCTGAGTCTTCTTTAAGTTCAGGTGTATCTGAGCTAGCAACATGATTAGTGTCTCTATCAACAAGCTCGATGTAAGCCATGTCAGCCTTATCACCTGGTCTAAAACCAGCTTTAATAATTCTTGTATATCCGCCCTTTCTTTCTTTGGCGTTTACAGAGATCTCAGAAAATAACTTACCAACGGCGGCGTCGGATCTAAGTCTACTGAAAGCAAGTCTTCTATTAGCAACTGTATCTTCTTTGCCTAAAGTAATTAGCGGTTCAATAGTCTTTCTAAGCTCTTTAGCTTTTGGAAGAGTGGTTCTAATAATGTCCTGCTCAATCAAAGCAATTGCTAAGTTTTTTAATAATGCTTTTCTGTGAGAAGAATTCCTATTAAGTTTTCTTCCTGCTTTTCTATGTCTCATTTTTTATCCTACTGGTGGCCAATTGTCTACGTTCATACCTAGGGAAAGATTTTTAGATGCAAGTACATCTTTAATCTCATTAAGAGATTTTTTACCTAGATTTGGAGTTTTTAATAAATCAAATTCTGATCTGTGAATAAGATCACCGATTAAAAAGATACTTTCAGCTTTTAAACAATTAGTTGATCTAACAGTAAGCTCAAGCTCTTCTATTGATCTTAATAGTATTGGATCGAAATCATTTTGATCTTTCTTAGCTTCTTGCTCGGCAATTGCGTCTAGGTCAACAAAAGCACTTAGCTGTTGTTGAAGAATGGTTGCTGAATGCTCGATAGCCATTTTTGGATCTAAAGTACCATCAGTTTCAAGCTCAATTATTAACTTATCTAAGTCAGTTCTTTTTTCAAATCTTGCATTATCAACAGTATAAGAAACTCTTCTTACTGGGCTATATGAAGCATCCAATTTTAAAGCTCCAACGACTCTGTCTTCATCATCTCTCAAGTCTGCAGGCTCGTAACCTCTTCCAGTATTAACAGATAGTGTCATTTTAAGATTAACTTTATCTACGATAGTTGCAATATGAAAATCTTGATTAACAAGTTCAACATTTGCAGGTACAGTAAAAGAAGAAGCAAGGACATCACAAGGACCTGTTACATCTAGAACTATCTCTGCTGAATTACCTTCAATAAGACTAACAGGCATATCTTTAATATTAAGAAGGATATTTATCACATCTTCTCTAACACCTTCAATAGTACTGTATTCATGGGATATACCGTCAATTGAAACGTCTGTTACAGCAGCTCCTGGCATAGAAGATAAAAGAATTCTTCTTAGCGCATTACCAAGCGTATGACCAAAACCTCTCTCTAAAGGCTCAAGTGTTACCTTGGATAAGTTAGGTGTAATATCGTCCACCTGTATTTCAGTTGGGACCAATAGATCTATTACTGATGTTTGCATAGTTTTTCTCCGCCTTTAAAGTATTATTTTGAGTAAAGCTCAACAATAAGATTTTCGTTAATTTCAGTACTAAGGTCTGTTCTATCTGGAACTGACTTAAATACACCTTTTAAATTTGCTTCATCGACTTCAATCCAATCACACTCTTCTCTTGTAGCGGCAATTTTAAGCGCTGAGGCTATCCTAAGATGACCTTTCTTGTTATCTCTAACTTGAACCTCATCTCCTGCTTGCATTTGGTATGAAGGGATATTCACAACTTGCCCGTTAACTTTAAATGCTTTGTGTGAAACCATTTGTCTAGCTTCAGCCCTTGTTGAGCCAAAACCCATTCTGTATACGACGTTATCCATTCTCTTTTCAAGTAGAGATAAAAGATTCTCACCTGTATTACCTTTAGATGAGGCTGCTTTTTTATAATAATTTCTGAACTGCTTTTCAAGAACGCCATACATACGTCTAACTTTCTGTTTTTCTCTAAGCTGAAGTCCGTAATCTGAAAGTCTTCCTCTTCTTGCTCCAGCAGCAACTCCTGGAGGAGAATCCATATTACATTTTGATTCAATTGCTCTAATACCACTTTTCAAGAATAAGTCTGTTCCTTCTCTTCTTGAAAGTCTTAATGTAGGTCCTGTATATCTTGCCATTTGTTACTCCGTTAAACTCTTCGTTTTTTAGATGGACGACAACCGTTATGAGGAAGCGGTGTCACATCTGTAATACTTCTAATCTTTAATCCACATGAATTTAGAGATCTGATCGCAGACTCTCTACCTCCACCAGGGCCCTTAACTTTAACGTCTAAGTTAATCATGCCAAACTCTTTAGCTGCATTTCCAGCTTTATCAGCAGCAATCTGTGCTGCAAAAGGTGTACTTTTTCTTGAGCCCTTAAAGCCAGAACCGCCTGACGTTGCCCAGCATAAAGTGTTGCCTTGCTTATCAGTAATAGTAACGATTGTATTATTAAATGAAGAATGGATATGAGCCACTCCGTCAGTAACAATTTTCTTACCTTTTTTTCCTTTAACCGCCATCTTATGATCCTCTCATTGGTTTTTTAGCACCTTTTCTAGTTCTAGCATTATTCTTTGTGTTCTGGCCTCTAGTAGGTAACTTTCTTCTATGTCTAATTCCTCTATAGCTACCAAGATCCATTAATCTTTTAATATTTTGACTAATATTTCTTCTAAGATCACCCTCTACAACATAAGTTCCGATAGCTGTTCTTAAGCTCTCAACCTCTTCTTCTGTAAGTTCAGAAAGTTTTCTTGTGTAATCTATTTTTAACTCTTCACAAATGTTTTGAGCTGTTTGTCTTCCGATTCCGAAAATGTGAGTTAGTGATATCTCAACATGTTTGTTTTCTGGAATGTTTACTCCTGCGATCCTAGCCATATTTTAACCTTGCCTTTGTTTATGTTTTTGGTCTGTTTTACAGATTACAAAAAGAACGCCATTACGACGTACAATTTTGCAATTTCTGCATATTTTCTTTACTGATGCTTTAACTTTCATATTACCTTTTATAGTTTTTTAGATTAGCTTTTTTCATTAACGATGAGTACTGAGTAGACATCATATGAGATTGAACTTGTGCCATAAAATCCATTAGAACAACAACAATAATCAATACTGAAGTACCGCCAACCGAGATAGTTGGTGAGACTCCTGCGAAATTAATAAGCGCCAATGGAAGTAGGCAAATTAGTGTTAGGTATATGGCTCCGAAAACTGTAAGTCTTGCAAGAACGGCATCAATATAATTTGAAGTTTGTTCTCCTGGACGAATTCCAGCTATATATGCACCTGAGCGTTTTAAATTATCTGAAACTTCTCTTGTATTAAAAGTAAGAGCTAGCCATATAAAACAGAAACTAATAATAAGGCCTGCAAAAACTAAAATATATAAAGGTTGACCGGGATTAAGGGCTAATGAGAAAGTCTGTAAAAATCCAAGTGACTCACTCTGACCAAACCAAGTTGATAAGGATGCAGGAAATAATAAAAAAGTACTAGCAAAAATTGCAGGAATAACTCCAGCCATATTTACCTTAAACGGAAGATGACTTGTTTGAGCTTGCATTAACTTTCTGCCCTGCTGTCTCTGAGCATAATTGACTGTAATTCTTCTTTGCCCTCTTTCGATAAAGACAACAACTGCTATAACAGCCATTGATAAAAGGCCAATTGCTATAAGAAGAAGAACACTTAAGTCTCCCTGTCTAGATTGCTCTAAAGCCTGACCTATTGAACCAGGTATACCAGTTAAAATACTAGTAGCAATAATGATTGAGATTCCATTTCCAATCCCTCTGTCTGATATCTGCTCACCTAACCACATTAAGAACATAGTTCCTGCAACAACAGAGAATACAGCTGAAATAAAGAATGAAGGACCAGGTGTATAAGCTAGACCGCTCGCAGATAAAGTAACTGCTAAAGCAGAAGCTTGAATGAAAGCAAGAATGGCTGTTCCATATCTTGTGTACTGGGTAATAGTATTCCTTCCAGCTTGGCCGTCTTTTTTTAGTTCTTGTAAGTAAGGAATCGAGTTTGAGAATAACTGCATAATAATTGCAGAAGATATGTAAGGAACAACGTTAAGAGCAAATATACTCATTCTCTCCAGTGCGCCACCAGAGAACAGATTGAACATTTCAATAATGGTTCCTTGATTCTGATCAAAAAGAGCAGCAAGCCTATCTGGATCTATTCCAGGTATAGGTATATGTGTTCCTATTCTATATACAAGAATAGCAACAAATACAAAGCGCAGTCTTCTCCAAAGATCGCTCATTCCTGTACCTTTATCGCTCATTTATTATTCCGCAGCCTTTA
>Ga0115005_10002671_pt1 | contig 14216 bp, 10 predicted proteins | sample ArcOceMetagenome_FD_87163 | JGI IMG/M metagenome (GOLD analysis project Ga0115005, IMG submission 87163) | Marine eukaryotic phytoplankton communities from Arctic Ocean - Arctic Ocean - Greenland ARC118M Metagenome | ecosystem: Environmental > Aquatic > Marine > Oceanic | place: Arctic Ocean... | reverse complement strand
CACTTTCGGAAAAGATCAAACAACAGTTCTTGTGACCCGTACAATAGCCTGTCTGTCACAAAATCTGCACCACCAAGAATTTTCATCGACGAAGAAACATCGTCAGTGTGGAGCAATGGTTCCGTCAGTATATTCAGTAAAATGAACACACCTGAGGAATCAATATCAAACCTTTTAACTTCTAGAATCGCACCAAATAACCATGTGACTAGTATTGGGTTCAAGACTGCACAACAAAAACAAGGCTCCATGTCAGAGAGGAAAACACCCATAAATGGTGTGCACGAAGTGCGCAACTCAATTCTTGCAGGTAGTATTGCAGGCATGGTATCTGTTACGCTATTTCATCCCCTTGACGTAATCCGTACCAAGATGCAAGCTACTACAAGACTGGTCACACCAGACAGTGGTACAGCTACGTCCAGGCAAGCTGCAGCTACACTCTTGTCCACCTCCGCTCCCAAGAATGGCATCAATTCATCCAGCGGACCACTGGCAGTTTTCTCCCACACAGTTAAAAATGGAGGAATGCGAGCTTTTTATACAGGTTTTAGTTTTCCGCTGGCAGCACAGGCGTGTTACAAGTCCACGGTCTTTACTATCAACCGCGTATCGCAGAACTTGATCACCGACATTAAAACAAGAGAACATTGGAAGACAGGAAACTTCACTCCTTATCAACTGAAGCTATCCGATCACTTTCTTTGTGGATCAATTAGCGGGGCCATCAATGCGCTCGTCTTTGTTTCTCCCGTGGAATACGTGAGAAGCCAATTGATTTCGCAACATACTCACATCGCTCAAGGAACGACTAGTAAACTGAAACACGGTATCATGAGTGGTCCTGCTGACTTGGTCAGAGCCACTTTGAAAACAGACGGAGTCTTTGGCCTATGGAGAGGTGCTGGCGTCACCCTTATGCGTGACTCCATTGGCTGCGGAAGCTTCTTTGTATTCTTTGCGCTGGGACAGAAATATTTACCAACAGTCACTGGTTCGGAACCCTCTGCTCAGATAAACACTATTGGTGCAGGCATGTGTGCCGGAATGGGATATTGGGCTGTCTCACTACCTCTGGATGCGCTGAAAACGTTGGTCCAAACTGGAAAGGCAACTTCTGCATGGAGTACAGCGTCTCTCCTTGTGGGCAGAGATGGTTTATATGGCGCCGCATCTCAACTTTACAGAGGTTGGCAGCTAGCAGTTGGACGAGGAATGCCCTCAGCGGCCGTGACTGTTTCAACTTATACTGCAGTTTATAATTTCTGCAACACTAGCTTGGGCTAGAGAAGGATACCAAAACATTTTTCCTGTAATTTTTTAATTCAATATACTAACAATTACTAATTTTGCTTTACTCGTTTTTGTCTGTGCCCTCCTTTATTTTCCTTTTTCCATTCAGCAAGAAATGAAAAACATTCTCCGTACATTTCATTATCATCATTGACGCCCTCTGACCTACTATTGTTACTGCAGGAAGCAGTAGACGAATAACCTTTGTCTGTAACAAATCCAGAAACAACGAGTCCATTTATGAATGAACCATTGTCTCTGCTTCGTCTTGATGTATTTTCTCCTGGTTCTTCCTGACCTACTTCATTGCTCGAATACTCAGAAGATGAGTTTGTGACAGAAATGTCACTACTTATCTTGCGATCATCATTTCTACTATTTTGCCAATCCTCTTTCTCTCTCTTTAGGTGCTCTGATGCTCTAATTCTTGCATATATGACATCTCTCTTTTTCTTTATATCCGGGTCTTCCCTCTTCTTCAAGAAATTCATTTTGCAAATCTGTTGTGGTGGATGATATTTTCTATATAAGTGACGAAATGACTTTTCTTTTGTCATGAGCTTCATTGGGGGTAGGAGCTTGTCGGCTGGACAAGGTTTCAATGAAGCACCAAGCGTAAGCGAATTCGAACATTTCTCTCCAATTATTCTTTTTCCAAGAAGCCTCCTCCCTGAATCACCTTCACGAGATTTTAGGTAACTCATTCGGCTCTGGTATGTAATGCTTCGAGAGTGTACACCATTGAAAGGAGTCTTTCTATTGGAGACGTGCATGGTTGTCGAGGCATTATTTTCTTTAACATTTGTGATACTGAGTGAGAATGATAGTTGTGATTGGAAGTATCGTGTCCGTGTTTGTGTCAGCTGTCAAAACAAAAAAACTTTTTTTAAAGAACATTATCTACCATGCCAAATGGTTTATTACTAGCAACAAAATATGCGGACTCCCGAGAAGTCACTTTCTTTAGAACAGCCCTATAATAGCCCTTCTAAAACATTCTGTCATTGAAAAATATTCGTTAGAAATCTGTTCCACCAGCGTTGAAGGTTGTTTGAGTTGTTTGATTTCTCATCGCCACATTTTTTACCAAAGCCAAGTTACTTTACCAAAGCGCACTTTTCATTCCAAATTGTTATAATACGAGTAACATGAAGTTCCGAGTCTACCAGTTTCTACTTTGCTGCATATCTGCCTTATTCTTCGTGTCAGAGGCTCGGATTGGTGATGCCCCAAAGGAAGTTTCTCCTGACGAGGATAGAGACTTGGCATATTATGGAAACAATAATAACTACAACAACAACAACAACAACAGAAGGTACTATGGAGGAGGAGGTGGTGGAAATGGCGGTGGTGGGCGCTACTACTATGGCCGCAGGTATTACCGTCAATACTATAATCAGAACAACAATGGCTCAAATGAAAATGCTGGTGACGATACTGTAGATGCTGATGACAATGAGGTCGAGACTTACTATAACGAGACTGACGATACTGGAAATGCCACGGACTATGATTCTGACTTTTCAGCTTGGAGAGGATACATTAGTTCCCTTGAATCCGAAGCAGAGGTGAAGTTCTACGAATGGTATCAGGCACCTCCTGGAGAGTGGACTACTGAGCAATGGGCATGGTTTTCTGGAATTCTCACTTTGACACTTGGTCTATTGTTTTGTATATGCATGTGCTGCACGTCATGCTGTGAAAGTGAGAAAGAGGTAAACAGAGAAGGTACCGCTTACGACTTTGATGATTACACATCTATCGATTCGAGAAAAGGATCTTTTATGACCAAGGGTAGTGAGAGTACTGACTTTGATGACAACGCAACTTATGATTCCATTATGCGTCTTAGAAGTGACTAGGTGGAGAAACTGTTTTGTTCTCAAAGCTGGTTTGAAGCCTGTTTTCTGGACTTTTAAAGTATTTATAAATGAACTTACATGTAGCACAAGACAAACATCACAACAATGATGGACTTTCGGCTTTAATCAAATGTTGCATCCTTGATTATCCCATCTTGTTTCTTTCTTATTCAGTTACTTGATGTAAATAAAGTTCTAAAGCAATCAAGCTCTTGCTGTTACAAACAAGTACAAGAAAGGCAAGTCGAAAAGCGAGCAAGCGTTCATTACAGTATGATAATATCGATAGAAGTGAGTTGATAGCAGCTTCTAACCTATCTAAAGGACATCATCAGAAATGGGGTGTAAGTTGAACTTATAAGTTTAGACCACCCACAAAGTTTTTTTGTCTTTGGCGATAGAATAGACATCTATTTTGCCCCATTTTGCTATCAGCCACCTCGAAATTCTCGCCACTTTTTTATTTCCCAGGATTGATTCTCGCTTTTCAACTGACAACTGGTAACACCATCATTTCATACTTTCTACTTTGACCACATTGAGACGACAATAAATACAACATGATCTCCAAGGCAGCTTTCTTCCTCGTTTCTTCTTTGCAACTGACTATGTACTTGGCTAATGCTGCAAACTTGAGATCAACCGAGCGTGACTTGTACGGATACGACGATGCCACTGACGACGCTGCTGTCGAAACTGACGATGCTACTGCTACTAACACAACCTCTGCTTACAATGGAACTGTGACCGACCATGTCAAGGACTACACTATTACTCACGTTCAGTCTAATTACCAATCTATTCCTTCCGAGTGGTCTGGTGAACAGTGGGGAACCTTCGCTGCATTGATGTTCGTCTTTGGATCAATCGCATCTTGCTTCTGCCTCTTCTTTGTGTTCCCATTCTGCTGTCCTACCGTAATGACTACCGCTTATGCAAGGTTTCTTAACCCCCCTCAGGAAGACACCAAAAAGGTCAAGCTTATTCGGAAGTAAATCTGCCCTGAAAAATCTGTTCATTGAGGCTTGTGCCCGGAAAACAAGCCGATGGGAAAACTCTACGGAACCATGTAACAAGTAATGCTCGTATTTGAGATACACGTATGTGTCATAAATTTAAGAAAAATCAATATCAAGAATTTCTTTCATAGAGTTTCTATTTCCATTTTCAATGTGTAGCCATGTGTATATGTTCAATTGTCGATTGTTTCGAACAGATATTGTGTTCTGTACTGGTGCTCATGCAATCAATTCGGCGTATTGGAATGCATTTTGAAAAGGCTGCAATCAGGCTTGCTCATCAGTCGCTTTTCTTGAACAGAAAAGATGGTTTACCCTTGACATTCAAGTTGATGAAATCGTCCATGTGTTTACAAAGGTTAGTTTAGTTTAATTATGCAACAGGCTGCTCATCAGGGACAACAAGCTCAAACTTTTGGTCAGTGGCCTTCTCCCAGCTAAAGATTGCATCGTTACATCTCTGACAAATACCATCGTACATGAGACCATGTTTTCCTACTTGGTTGTCATAAAACCAGCATCTCCCGCATTTCGATCCCTGTGCTTGTTTAACTCCAACAACGCAGCCACTAATAGAGGTTTCTGACACATATTTTTCGTCACACACATCAGATATTTCTTCTGGCGAATCAACGAATTTGATTTGAGACAGCATGAGTGCAGTTCTCAGTTCATCAACTCCATTAGTTTTCACGGGTGGCGAAACGAGATCGTCGTCTCCATCAAGTTTACTCAACATGGCACGTTTGCCTTCGTCTGGTACATACACATACGCGGCGGCATCTAAAGATGCTCCTACAAGCTTGTCGTTACGAGCCAATTCAAGCATTTTGTTGACATCGTCACGAAGTTCGCGAACCAAAGTCCACTGCTCCCCATCATGATCAGGATATCCCATGAGATCCTTTGGCCAGCCTCCTTCGAAAACACTGTCGTATTCAGTGTCGTAAGGAAGATTCTGCCAAATATCTTCTGCCATGTGTGGAAGGATAGGTGCGATTGACTTTGCAAATCCCTCAAGACAGGCATGAAGAACAGTTTGACAACTTCTTCTCCTGGGGTCGTCAATAGCAGAAATGTAAAGACGATCCTTCGCAACATCCAAGTAGAAGTTCGAAAGTTCAGCAGTTGCAAATCTAAGAAGCTCTTGAGTTGCACGGTTAAATTGGTACTCGTCAAGAGCGCTGTCGACTTCTTTGAGAACTGAACTAAGCTTTCCTAACATCCACTTATCCATGGAAGGCAAATCGTCATATGCTACTGCGTTGCTCTCTGGTTTGAAATCTGCCAAATTCCCAATTAAGTATCTTGCGGTATTTCTCATCTTACGATAACTTTCAAACGTCTGCTTGACAATGTTCTTTCCGATACACACATCTCCAGTGTAATCAACAGAAGCTACCCATAGACGCAGAACATCTGCACCATAGGCAGGATCCACCTTTTGATTATTCCCTCCATCAATAACTTCAAGTGGATTTACAACATTTCCAAGGGATTTCGACATCTTGAAACCCTTCTCATCCAATACAAAACCATGAGTAAGGACAGCTTTGTAGGGGGCTTGATTATTTGCAGCAACACTGGTCAACAAACTGCTTTGGAACCATCCACGATGTTGATCACTACCCTCGAGATAAAGATCAGCAGGGTATGCAAGCTCGCCCCTAGCCTTCGCTACTCCAGCCCAACTCGAACCGGAATCAAACCAAACATCCATGGTATCGGTTCCCTTCTTCCATTTGTGTGCCTCAGCCTTGTACTTCTCTGGCAATAGTTCCTGCTCGCTCATTGTCCACCAAGCGTTAGTTCCGTGCTCAGAAACTATGGCTTGAATATGCGCAAGGGTATCCTCATCCAACAAAACTTCATTTCCAGTCTCTTGATCGTAAAACACTGGGATAGGAACTCCCCAGGATCGCTGCCGAGAAATACACCAATCACCTCGTCCGACTACAAAGGAGTTGATACGATTCTTACCAACCTCAGGAATCCACTTGACCTATAAATGAAAAAAATACATGGATTAGTCAAAACCATAGTAAACAAGCACAATATTGGATTCTGTATGTATACTTACGGTGTCTACAGCCTTCAAAGCATTGTCACGGAAACCTTCAACACTAGCAAACCACTGATCAGTAGCACGGAAGATAGTAGGCTTCTTGGTACGCCAATCGTATGGGTACTTATGAGGATAGTCTTCTACCAAAAGGAGGGATCCAGTCTCAGCCAAAGCATCAATGATTGCTGTGTTACCCTCATCTAACACCTTCATACCAACAAAACGTTCACCGGCCTCAATCGTGAATTTACCAACATCGTCAACAGGAGACAAAAGAGGTAGACCAGCCTTCAACCCAGTTAGGTAGTCCTCTTGCCCATGTCCAGGAGCAGTGTGTACAAGTCCTGTACCAGCCTCTGTGGTAATATAATCCCCGCCAGCAAGTACGGGCGATTTACGATCGTAAAGAGGATGGCTGTACATAGTGCCAACAATATCATCTCCAGTCATGGTTGCCAATACTGTAAATAATTCTCCCTCAGGCAATTTGAATTTTTTCTGTAAAAAAAAGAACCCATGATGAGCACGAATTCAATTCTGTCGCAAAATAAATTTGAGGAAAAGTATAACTTACAGACAGCGTGTTCACTAACCCAGTTGCCACCAACAATCTACCAGTTTCTTCATGCTCGACAACAGAATAGTCTAATTCAGGATTGACCGCAATTGCAAGGTTCGCAGGCATAGTCCACGGAGTAGTAGTCCAAATAGCAACCTTGAGAGCCTCTGAACCCTCTCCGTGAAATTCCTTCAATTTGTCACTGGGTTCGTGAATTTCAAAACCAACATAAATACTCTTTGAAACGTGTCCCTCGGGATATTCCAACTCAGCCTCTGCAAGCGCAGTCTTCGAAGATGGACTCCAATGAACGGGTTTCCTTCCTCTATAAATATATCCCTTCTTAAACATCTCTCCAAAAACTCCAATCTGAGCAGCCTCAAAATCAGGCTGAAGAGTCAGGTAAGGATTCTCAAAATCACCCATAACTCCATATCTCTGAAATGATTCACTTTGTTTTGCAACAGTCTCTTTTGCAAATGCAGCAGCCCTTTCTCTGAGCGCAATAGGCGTAAGCCCCTGTCTTTCCTTACTCTTCATATTCTGTAATACCTTCAACTCAATTGGCAAACCATGACAATCCCATCCAGGGACAAAATGAACTTGCTTTCCATTCAAAACCTGTTTTCTATTGATAAAGTCCTTCAACAACTTATTCAAAGCATGACCAATGTGCAAATCTCCATTTGCATATGGGGGGCCATCGTGCAAAACAAATCTGTCGGCACCAGCCTCAGCTGCAGAATCAGATAGTTTTTGGTAGAGGTTTGTATCTTTCCAAAATTGCTGAATTTCAATCTCACGGACCTTGGCATTTGCGCGCTGATTGAAGGGCGTCTGGGGAAGAAGGATTGTAGAAGCATAACCATTCTTCACTTTCTTCTGTCCTTGCCCCCCTTGCTTTTTCTTGCCTTTCGATACAATGGCAAATCTGGGTGAGGAATTGTTCTTTATTTCAAGTTGCTTCTACTGCCCGCTCCGCTAAATTAAATCAAGTCAAGTCAAATCAAATCAAATCTGAAACTCACCTCCTTGCTGATTCTGACCACCCTTTTCAGCATTCAAGGAAAAAATAGATCTGTGGTAATTTCTTGTCAAGGACAAGCCTTTTGGCGTGAATGCCGCAACGTTTCTAGTAGTGGCAACTGCCGATAAGAGAAACATCAATGTACCAGTTGGGGCTATCTTCATGATACGGTCTTTGCTGGTTCAAATCTAGCTAGTTCGGTACAATGTGTACTTCCCTTACTAAGTATTGTGGTATTGCAAAGTACGAATGGTAACAATGAGAGATACAGATTACCAGATTACCAGCCGCCAGTAGGGTACAACAGCAGTTGTGTATCCTGAGTTGGATGGATCGATCCAATCCAATTGATGGACGTCGTGCGTACATAACACATCATCGGTGAAATACCAACCTACCGGGTATTTTATTATTCCTCGCTTTCTTTCCTCTGGCGCGCGCATTTTTCATGGCCAGACAACATCAATGAAGATTGAAGATGACGCCAAAAGGACGCCACCAAGTTTCAAGAAAGTTGCACTGCATGCTGTAACTTCCAAGTTGAAAGTTCCAGCTCATTGCAAGCACTTTACAAAAAACACAAATCGCTTCCACGATATATTTCTCATCGCCTATGAAATGACTCGCGGAACAATACATGTAACCCTTGTTCTTATTAATGCTCTAGTTGCATCAAATGGCGTAACTGCCTTTCTCAGTCCTTCCATCCCATCTTCATTTCTACTCACTTTCTCAAGGAATCACCAGAATCGTCCTCAACATGCCAAAGGTATTTCTCCCATCTACATGTCTAGTATAGGCGATGGTAATAACAACAATGATGGGGGAGATTCAGATGGAAATCTGGACGACTTTCTCGATCCCAAAAAGGCTCTGGAAGAAAGCGAAAATCTGAAAAAGGCTCGTGCGGCACTTTCCGAGGATGCACTCCCCATTAACTTTGATGATCAAAAAAGTGAATCTGCCCAAGAAGACAACACTGACACCGAGTTAGACCCAGTGGATGATGAAGGGGAAGAACCGGGGTTCCTAGCACCAGCAAACGTCACTGCGCTCCTCAATAATCCATACTTGAGCGTTGTTTCCAAGCTCTCACCTTCGGATCTTATTTCCAAATTTACTTCCACGGCTCATCCTCGTGTGCAAGATGCGGTAAGATCTACCATTCTAGGTCTCATCGGTACTCTTCCAAAGATGGCTTTTGAGACGACTACCATTACCACTGGAGAAAAATTAGCTAGTTTGATGTTTCAGTTACAAATGACAGGTTACATGTTTAAGAATGCAGAGTACAGACTTAGCTTGAGCCAAAGCCTGGGAATGGACAGAGATATAAATCGCGTGGGAAAATTCCTTTTGGAACAAGCTGATGTAGCACTTGATGATGAGGACGATGAGGACGAGCGATTGAGTGCGGGGAAGGTGAAGGGCAAGATCAAGGTTCGTTACGAAACCAAAACTTCTAGCACGCGCAGCAAAGCTAGTGGCTATGATGATAAAGATGCAGATGACGAAGAGAAAGATGATGGTAGTGATTCAGAATTTCCAGCTATGGAAGTGGAAGTTGATGCAGAAGCTTACATGGCGGAACTTAGAAATGAAGTATCAAAGCTTCGAGACGATCTCACCTCTACACGCCAAGCGAAGGATGAATCAGTCCGTAAAGATTTGCTCTTGTATATTCGCACTCTGCCGAAGCAGGAACTCAATACTCTTACTAATACCATGTCTGATGATGTTCTTGGTGCCATGAAGGGGTTGGTCAACGTTGTTATGGGTGGTATTGGGGAAGGACAGATTGACAGGAATACAGTCACTGAACAAAGTGGAGAGGCAATGGCACAACTGTGCATGTGGCAACTGGTGGTCGGGTATAATTTAAGAGAGTTAGAAGTTCGAGAAGAAATGAAGAACACTCTCATTAGCGGTAGTTCAGTAGCTGCTAGTGAGGTGGACGAAGATGCCGACTCCAGCATTGACTATGGCGGGGGTGGTTTTGAATAGGACGCAAAGTTTGTTTATCAATAGGCTATAATTCCATACCTGCGAATTTGAAATAGATCTTTTAATAATATTAGACGCACAGATAAAATTCAAGCTGCTCGAAAACTGTGCTTAACTACTACTTCCTTCTTTGCACCTCACCTCAATCTTACCCTCAAAAGGTTAAGGTCAGGTTAGAGGAAAGTCAACTAGAAATCCATTACCTTCTCACAATTCGTTGACATTCCTATATGTTTCATAAAAATAGCATCCATTTTGTACACTTCGCAGAGCTTCTTAAGCATATCGTCATCATAGTCTGCCACCGTCATGTTGGTCAATACATCGGATTTACGGTAGCCAGACTTATGTCCGTCCTTCCTCTTCGAAACTGGATTCATTGCCAACTCTTTGAGGAGATTTGGCACCTCTTGAAACGGAAACACCGCAACAGGGATATCCTTATAGATTGTTGCAAACGATATCTCAAGTACCATTGGGGTAAAATGAACTTCAACCCACGTACTGTTTGTCTTCATCAAGTCAATAAAACAATTTAGTGTCGCTTTGGTAGTGTCTTTCAGGCACTCATCCAGGAGCTGCTTTGCAATCCCATTTTGGGAGGATCCAAAAGCTCCGGTCGCCTGCCCAATGGCAGAGATGAATCTCTCCGCCGGGTCCCGCACAACAGCAAATAAGGTATGGTCCTTCTCTCCCCAATCACCCTCTCTTTTGTATTTAGTTGCACCATCCAAGAAAGCAGACGATTGATTGAATTGTGATCCATATATCACAGACTTGTTTGGTCCATTCTGAACTTTCATTCCATCTTTAATTCTCTTATCCCGAATCCTTTGTTGAGCCGCGGTCAAAACTAAGGTCTTCTTGCCAGGCATGTAAACCGTGTGACGCTTACCTGTTGCACCTCTGGAAAGGACAGAACTAAACGCAGACACAAGCGAAGTTCCACCAGTCTTGTGGACATGGGTCATGCTCAAATTGTGGCGACTCCAATTCCCTTCTTTAAAGGGGTTCGTTCTCATCTTTGCAGGTACAATGGAAGCCCACGGAATAACAATAGGGGGTCCGCTAAGCCACAATTCCTGAGAATCGTACAGTTCCTTCATATATTCAAGTTGGGGAACAAACTCTTTCCCAACTCCACAAGATCCGTCCAGAAATTTAGCTGGGTGATACCAGTGACAAGTTCCATCTTCAGAACCGCAATTGAAAATACTAGTAACGTTTTCCAAATATGATCTATCGCCATGGTCAAAATCGCCGCAGCTAGTACTGCTAGTGCTAGCTTCATCTTTGTCAGTTTCTTCTTCTTCGTCCTCTGGTGCCGTTACCTGTATTTGTTTATCATATATTGCAGGAGGATTGTCCACTACCTGTGATGTAGCTGCTTCCTTCTCCTCTAATATTTGAGTAGCTGACTTTAGGTCAACCCCTTCTGGGCCTTTGACCTCGTCTAAAACACCCAATTCTAGCAAGGTGTAAAAACCAACAATTAGAACAATTACCAGGACGCAGAAGAAAGTTCCAGCACCCTTGACGCTTCGAGCCATGATTACGTGTAGTTATGTATTGCACTATACGAATCTGTACTATGATACTACTGTGTGGTACGGCAGCAGTGATAATCAATCTGTCCCTAGAGCCGACGAGGAGGTGTGAGTTGCTTCACGTTGGTTCCCTTATTATATTGAGAAGATTGACTGTCTATAATACTTTTGAAAACTATGTAAAAACGTTGAAATAACCGCAATAAGAATCATTATCTTTTAGCTTCTTCTCTGACGAGGAATCAAATTCCTTTGTGCAAACAGTTTAGAGCTTTTTTGAAGGTGTGCCAACACCGAATGGGAAGTATCACCGTGCAAGATACAGCATTGTCAATACAGATATTAATGAAGATACTTGTCCAGTATGAAGTCGATAATGGGTTTCTGCTGTGGCTTGCGAGGTAATGAACCGTTCTTAATGGAAGCGACAGCGGTGTGTGAGTACATAAACAAAGGAAACACGCATGAGGATTACTACGTGTGCTTGCCACTAATGGGAAGATTCAAAAACGAGGACGGTGAGAGAAATGTCATTCGTTTCGTGGTAGGCAAAACGGCAAGTGGAATACCAGTGAGGCGATGGATCGAAAGGCTGGTAGGAGTACTGCAATTAGAAGGGAAGGATAAGGGTAGTTTGGGACCAGCTTTTTGTGTTCTGAATGGGAATGTTATTGCCTATCGGAATATGGATTGCGAGTTCCATAAAGCCCTGCAACAGGTCCAGGAGGGACATCCAGAGTTGATTTCGTCGGAGCTAGAAGTAGGAGATTTGTATCATATCAACCGCTCACTAAGGCGCATGGTACTGTGAAAAAATTACTGCGATTTCATATTGCTGTTTTATTAAAAAACATAAAAACCTCCAATAGTCTAATCCTAGAAAGATTCCCAGCCATTCTTATTCGTATACGATGATCAGTGTTAGTTGGAATTGAGCCTCCCAACAAGTGACATGCTAAGACTTTTCATCTCGAATTTACTACGTCCTCCAGAATCCAGAACCAGTCCAGCAATTTCGCGATATCAAAGCGCCCTTGCAATATAATATTACTCGATGCGGATCATTGTTTATTCACCGTCACAATTGAGATAATATCAATCCATTGCGCTACAATTGGATTGTTTTGGAGTAGCCGACTCTCGTTTCTTAGCTTGTTAGGTTTCCATAGAAATCCATCCGTCATTCACTGGCATACATGATCATTGCTTCTGGATTTTATAAGTTACAGCAATACGAATAGTAACATACTAATACTAATGTGCACGTACTACAGTCTACATTGAAATTTGTCAATAATGTGCAGTAATTATACTGATCTACCGGCATAGAATGACAATTGTCAACTTTAATAACATTTATAATAGTCTATAGCATTCCTTCTCTGATCGATGCAGTGAGTTCGACAACTCTATTGTGGTACTCATCCCTCAATCTAGTATCCTCGATGATTTCAGGAGGACGCAGCCATTTATGTTTCATATTGAAAACTCCCTTGTCTCTGTTCTTGTAGTGATTGACGTGCAACTCATCGGTTGTCTTTGGAACGAACAGCTTCTTTCCACTACTTTCTTCGTAATGAAGTGAGACCGCATTATTCTTGTGTGGGTTCAGAATCAGTTTATTCCTTTCGTAACAACAATGCAGGGTCAGATTCAGATTTTGTCTCCACGTATAATCAATCATTAGCTCCGGCTTCATTTTATTATGAAGAACATTTTTTCCAAATGGAACACTTCTTAAAAATATGCCGGTATAGTTGTCACCATGCGCTGCCTTGTAATCCGCAAGATACGATTTTAACGGACTGGTGCTGGTGCTGGTGGAACTCATATTCGAATGCAGGGCGGAATTGCCAAGAACAACTAATTCATCCAAGTCTGGAAATGCCATCCATTCTAATCCCATTCTACGAGCTCTCCACAATGCATCATTCTGCGATACAGTACGGAACACATCAGCGAAAGGAGTAGACATATGCGCGCGAATGTTTCCCTTGAAGTTTGAAGCTTTGATATTGTATGGAATGAACGTCAAAAAATCTACGGATTGTGGTAAATCCTTTCCGTCGTCCCATGGTTCATTCACATATATCCAAACATGATCAAACCCCATCAGATGGTGATAGACTGCCCATTCCAGCGCCTCTTCTCTTCCTCCTGAAAATGTGGTTGTGATCCCTGTTTTGATGGGTTGAGCTCCAGCTCCAGCCCTAGTACGTGTATCTGCAAACCATGCAATATCCTTTTGCTCGCACTCTAGAAACTTATCTAATGCATATTCTACTTTGGCCGTTTCGTTCCCTAAAGGCACAATGGAAAGAGTCCTGAGCGTGCTATTACTTGGGCTCAAACTTTGTGGGCATTTGACAACCGCTGATTTTTTTGTTCGACAGCCCCGGCGATGGGAAGATATTAATATTGCAGGAACGTTATTGCACGCAAATAATGTGCTTGCATGTGTCCAAGAAATGAAGTCCCGTCCTGCCGTATCTAGAGAGATGAGAACGTAGAAGTTATCATCGACTATCTTGACTGATACTGGAAACGGTTGTATAGCATTGGCGTATTGAGGAAAGAAATCTTGGTAATACTCCTCAAGTTGAAGCATACATTTGGTGAAAGCTTCAATGGCAGGTGGTGTTTTGGGATTACTAATTAATCCTAGATGATTTTCCGAATTGTTCCTGTGAGGAAGGACCATTGTTGTACTAGCTGCACCATCAGAGTTATTGAGATCGACATCATCATAGTATTGTTGGTCCTCGACAATGCCACCGATACTACTAGTATCAATACTACTGAAGGCAGAATCCTTTGTCCGCACGTCAAAGAATACCCCT
>Ga0115005_10002670_pt1 | contig 14223 bp, 6 predicted proteins | sample ArcOceMetagenome_FD_87163 | JGI IMG/M metagenome (GOLD analysis project Ga0115005, IMG submission 87163) | Marine eukaryotic phytoplankton communities from Arctic Ocean - Arctic Ocean - Greenland ARC118M Metagenome | ecosystem: Environmental > Aquatic > Marine > Oceanic | place: Arctic Ocean... | reverse complement strand
TGTTCATTGTTCATTGTTCATTGTTCATTGTTCATTGTTCATTGTTCATTGTTCATTGTTCATTGTTCATTGTTCATTGTTCATTGTTCATTGTTCATTGTTTCTAACTGTGCTCTATTTCTTTGACTTTCGTGCATCATTTTAGGCACTTGTTGCAAAACAACACATTGAAAACACTCGTGTTATTCATGCGGTCGTTGAATTGCTAAGTCGTATTGTGGATGTCGATGAAATCAAACGTGCTGTTGCCAATGTACTGGAAGAATCTCGAAACGTGGGGCAGGGACGTGTCAAAGATGCGACGGCTTTGAACAATTTGATATTGTCTGTGGTGAAATTAGATGTGTATGCCATGATACCCAAATGCATGACATGGTTGGTGTCCAACAAAGCACCCGAAGCTGTCGTGTCCATGTTATCTTCAACCGTCAGTGCACGCCCCGACGACGTATTTGAACAAAGTTCTATATTGGAAGCAACGCTTCAAACATTGAACAGCATTGCTAAAAGCGAAAAACGTGCCAATACAATTGTACGTTGTTGTTGTGTTTTTTTAAATTCAATGACGACATTCAAAATGTTCTGATCTTTTGGATCTTTTTTTTTCTTCTTCTTTGGTTTGTTGGTTGTTGGTTGTTGGTTGTTGGTTGTTGGTTGTTGGTTGATCTCAGGTCTGTTGTCTTTCTACCAAAGCAGTTGCCACTGTCTTAAAAAAGTTTGCCGAGTACCCCGATGCTCTTAGTGAAGCTGCTCAATTAATATGTACTTTGGCGAAACTTCCTGGAAACGTACCAACCCTTCATTCGGCCTCGATGAGTAAATATCTGATTGGTGCTGCTAAAAACAATCCTTCCCATGTTGAACTTCAAAAAAGAGTTGCCCGAGCTCTTGAATTAATGGCAATCAATGGCGACAGTGCTGCAACAATTACGCGTGCTGGTGCCGCCCGTGTTCTTCTTACTTCAGTGAGTGACATGGACAGTTGTGATGCCCCAAGTGCACGATGTGCCGAGGCAGTACTTCGTCTTGTTAGTACTTTGGCAGATTTTACCGATTCACAAAAAGCATTGAAAGGACAAAGTATCATGACGGTGTTGTGTTCTGTGGCCCATAAATTTGGTTGGGACCCTGATGTGTCTTCCGCTGCGCGTCAACCATTGTCCTTAGTTGGTGACATGAACGACGCCAATGTTTTGATGACGGAAAATGTGCATGAAATTGATTTAGTGTTGGATCAAACTCAATTGGCCAGTGCAATGTGTTTGGTGGACAGTTTTTCCTCTGAACATTCACAAAGTGCTGCAAATGCATTTGTAAAAGTCATTGAAACCTGCAACGCTTCCGACGAAAGATATTTACAAACATGTGCAGCAACATTGGGTTTATCTTGGTTGGCCAATGATCTTCAATTGAACGACCGTCAAGATTTGATTTTACCTCTTGTTGAAAGTTTAAACAAATGGACTGGTTCTGAAATCTTAACCTGCCGTTCTTTGATTGCAGTTTCTGCTTTTGCTGGTAATCCAGACAGTCTGTCTACGTTGTTGGATGTTGGTGTTGTTCCAGCCATTGTCAATGCAATGGGTACAGCAACTTCGAAAGATGTCGTGACCATGGCAGGTATGCGGGCCATGACTGAGTTGTCCAAGACACCACAAGGTTGTGGCAACGTTGTCAACCGTGGCGGTGTTGATGTCATTTTTAAAGAATTGGAAGCATGCGTCAATGCAGAAAGAATGGGCGTCTGCCTGAATTTAATAGCAACAATCTGTGCTTCTGACGATTCGGAAAGTGCGCGTCAATTGTTGGAAAACCCCAAAACATTGCCATTAATTGTGAACGGTTTGCAAACATTTCCACGCAGCAGCATCGTTCAGGCATCAACAATGTCGGCCATGAACCACATGATTGACGAAGATTGGAAACGTGAAGCATTGTTTAAAACAAAAGGGTTGATCGAAGCATTAACTTTTATTTTGGACGAAGAAAGAAAAGACCGTGCGGATGTCGTCATTGGTGCCCTCCAAATCATTGGTTCGATTGTGTCCAACAATGCAAACAATGCTTCGTCGTGCAAAGTGAAAGGTGTTGACAATTCCATCTTAAATGCAATGACTCGATACCCTACCCATGTTGCGGTGCTTGCACGAGCTGCCGAAGCACTTGCACCAATGACAACCTTGGAAGATATCACTATGTTGATCGAAGACATCAAACCGATGCTCTCTGCCGTTCAAGCCGATGATCAAAGAGTAGCAACATTGGCAGAACGTCTGTTGCGAAAATTGGCCAATTTATCTTACGTGGAAGGTATTATGTCTGGTATGGACGTTGCCTCCATTGCTCAAGTATTGCTCAATGCGTTGGCAGCGGGTGACAGTTTGACCGCCCAAGATGTCCGTGGACCCTACCTTGGTGCCTGTGTGGGTGCCATGGCTGGTTTGGCCAATTGTGGTGGGTTGAGTAGTGAAGCATTGGCACCCTTGGTGTCGGCAGTGGTTGCGTCTCTTCAACATGCATTGGCTACTCCTGGTGCGAATACGTCCGTGCTTCAATGTACAAGTTCGTGCGCCTTGATGGCCAAATGTACGGAAGCCGCGCAATTAATGGTCAATGAACCGCACAACATGGTATCTTTGAACATGCAAGTCCTGGACAATGCTGGAAACGACAAATTTTTAACATTTGCTGGTCTTACATTGTTGAGTATGTTGGCCAAAGTCGACGGTGCCAAAGTGAGCGCCGCAAGAAGTGTGGAACAATGTGCTTCGTTGATGCGTCAACACTTTACTGCCGTTGGTGTCTTGTTGGCGGGGTGTGGCATGCTTGATTCACTCATTAGTTCCTATGCATATGCTCCGATGATTAGTGAAGGTGGTATTTCAATTGGTCTTGAAGTACTCGAAAGCGCTTGTACAAAACGTCAACACAGTTTGGTTGCCTCTACTTTAACTCTGTTGGCCAGTACTGTCACTTCCCTTCCAGCGAATCAAACTGCTTTAAGTAGCAATGAAGCGTTGGTTACACTTAAACATGTGTTTGGTGTGTCTCTCACAAACAACGAGCTTGTAACCATGACTTCGTCGACCAATGTTTTGACGGGCACTACACTCGGTGACGTTGGTGATGTGGCTGTGACACGGTTGTTAGCCCTGGGTGCGCATGAAATGATGATGAAAGCACTGACCATGCATACGGGGGACGAAACGTTTGTCTGTGCTGCACTTGCTTTTCTTGGTTCCCTTCTTGAAAGGGATGAAGGACAACGTGCCATTGACAAAGAAGCGGCCGAAGCATTGTTTCAAACATTGCGTGATATTTACGGAGAAAACGGTGCCGTCTTTGATGCTTTGACCGAAGCCACTGCTAAATTGTCGGCCACTAAAGTAGCAACGGATGAAATGGTCATTGAAGCCATTCGTACATATGCTTCGTACTACCCCCATTTCCCCACGCGTCCTGATTTAGCGTCTCATCTTGATAAATTGGCCAATGAACTGGCCATTTATGCTAAAAACGATCGCCATGCTGATTTGATTCAAGAAGACGATGGTCTCAACATCTTTATGGGTGCTTTAGCATTGATGGGAGATGAAATTCCCGACGTGGAAAATGAATTCGTTGAAAGAGAAAATATTTTAGCTCGTACTTCTGATGCCATTGGCAGAATTGAACGAATTCGGCCAGGCACACGACCCGTTGAACGTGTGGAAGTTGTGCAACGAATGTTGGTTCATTTACGTGTCAGATATATGATGGGTGATCTTTCTGAAGCTTCTCTGGGTTGTCTTGTGTCTCTGTGCAACAATACGGACAATTGTAAAGGCTTGTACTCCATGGCTGGTCTTGATTTAATCATTGATTCGACCCAACGCCATCCAGGTCGACCAGGACTTCAAAAAAAATCAGCCCTGTTAATCGCAATTCTGGCCGGGTGTGGTGTGCCCGCCATTGCCAATAAATTGGTAGAATTAGGTATAACTGAAATATTACTGACACAATTGACAGAAGAAGATCAATCGGCGGAACTTGTGGCCTTACGCTTTGATGCTCTTGAAGCACTTGCTCAACATGGAACCGGTGTTGCTGAACGTATCATTGCCAATGGTGGTATTGCTTCAGTTGTTACGGCCATGTGGAACAATGGATCTTCTGCCGACGTAGCAGCGGCGGGCATGTCCCTGTTAAGCAGTTGCAGTGACGCACCTGGGTTTGCGGAAGCTTTGAAAGCATGCAATGGTGTGGATGTCGTCTTGGCGTTGATGACCACTCATGCTTTTGACAGCCGTGTTGGTGATGCTGCTGCTTCCGTGTTGAGTAAAACATGTTCGGCGGCTGATGTTCAAGAATGCATGGATTCTCTTCGTGCAATGATTGATGCCGGTGATTCAACGGGTGCAAGTGAAATGTTGAATCGCTTGGCCAATTTAATGGCTGTCGATGCATTTCACTCCGACAAAGGTATGATTGCCAAGATTGCGGCCATGGTAGAAGAAGCAATGCAAGCATTTCCAGGCAGTGATCATGTCAACAATGCTGGGCTTCGTGCATTGGCAGAACTTGCAAAAAGAGATGCTGCCATGGCTGCACAATTTATGAAAGATGGAGTGGCTTTCAAGTATGCTTTTGATGTGCTTAAAACGGATGCTACCAATATTTCACGCATGTTGCCCGCTTTGGCGTTGTTGGAACAATGTGCGGGATCCAATGTTGAAGGTGCACAAAACATGTTGGACAATGGTGCTATCGGTGCTTTGCTCAACGCCATTCGAATGAATGTGTCTAATCCAGTGGTCCAATGCCGCAGCGTCGATGTTCTCGGTGCTTTGGGTAAAAGTTTAGGGGCGGCGGCCTTTCTTGAAGCTGGTGGTTTGCGTGCATTGTTGGAAGCGTTGGAAGTTGCGAACAAACATGAAACCAGCAGTGTAGCAACAAAAGTCTTGACTGTGTTGAATGATTTGGCATCGAACGATAAAGATTTTGCTGATGCGTTCTTAAATTCCCGCGGGATGGATCTATTGAACGAAACCATGGAGATTTTTCAAAACGAGGAAGATGTATTGGCGGCTGTTACTGCATTGATGAAAACATTGGGAGAAATGACTGGTTCATTGGAAAAATTATTCAGTTCTAAAACCTACAAAAATTTAGTCCAAATGATGAATCTTCATCCAGAAATGGAAAAATTAGCGACCAACTTTTTAGCACTGATGAATTTAGCCACAAATGATACAAAGTTGTTGGACTTGTTGGCACAGAATGGATCCATTGCTGCGGTCCAAGGTATTATGGGTACGTAGTTTTGTGTTGTTTTGCGTTGAACAGTGTTGTGCAATTTGTGCATCGTGCGTTCGTGGTTTAGTTGTGATTGGTTGTGATTGGTTGTGTTTGGTTTGTGAATGTTTCTGATTTGTTTCATATTTTTTTTAATTTGCTTTGTTACAACAACCACCAAACAGGTCTGCATGCTGATTGCAAAACAATTGTTGAAGCTTGTGATGCAATTATGGAAGCCAGTGGCAATGCCGATTTTCAAGGCATGACGGCAACTGAAGCGACCGAACAACTTCGTCAAGCCATTGCAAACAATGATTCCAATGCACTTCGAAGAGCATTAAAAACCATTGGTCAATTGGCCGTGTTAGACAGTGGTGCAAAAGGAGAAATGATTGATACGTTGGGTACTTTTACCGATGTCATCGGGGTGGTTGGGGATATGGACCCACCTTTTGACATGCAAGTCATGAATGCCGCCGTTGGTGCCATGGAACAAATGCCCATGAATGAAATGACCGTCAAATTGATGTTGGACACGAATTCAATTTCGAAATTGTTGGAAGCCATGCGGCAAAACCCAAACGACATTGAATTGTTGTTAAAAGTAGTGCGAGTATTGGGTCGAATGTCCATTAACGATCGATTGAAAAATGCCATTGTTGGTGCCGGTGGCATTGAATTAGTACTTTGGTGCATGGGGGCGCATCAAGCAGAACATTTTTTAATGACTGCATGTTGTACTGCATTGGCTAATTTTGCATTCAATAGTATTGACATTGCCGTTGCGATTGTTCAACAAAATGGTGTTCCAATTATTGAAAATGTGATGCAAGTCAATGCAACTGTGCATCGTGTGCTTGCCAATGCGTTACAAGTCTTATCGAATTTGATGTTTAAAAACGATGATCATAAATTATTAATTTGTGAACGGTGCGGTGATGAGATTGTTCATATGATTCGTCTTCATTATGCAAATGTCAGTGTCTTTCAATCTGGTTTACGTGCCTTGGGTACTTTGGTGTATTGCGAAGAAAATTGTCCTATCATTGTAGGTGAAGGTGCTACCCGAGTGATTGTGGACGGCATGCGTGCCCATTGGGATGATGGAGAGACCGTACAATTGGCGATTAATGTGATTGAAAATTTAGCATCAGAAAATGTTCCTGTATCCGAAGCACCTGATTCAGTCGGCAAAGAACACCACCCAACACGACATGGTGAAGATTCATTGTCAGTGATTCATGCGGAAGGAGCCGGTCATGTTATTTTACAAGCAATTCAAAAGTTTGAATTCAATCCTTCGTTAATCATGAGTGCCATTGATGCGTTGTTAAACATAGTGGACGATGAAACTTTGATGGAACAAATCATTCGCGATGGTGCCATTCCCATCATTATGGAAGCTTTGCGCGGCCATGATTGGGACATGGATCTGGTCTCCAGCATTTTAAATTTATTGGTCATGTTGTCCAATCGTTCGGATCAAATTGCATCAAAAATTGAAATGAACAATGGAAGTGAATTATGTGGTGCTGTGATGGATAATTTTCCCGATAATTCCGAAATTGTAACACATGCTTGTATGTTATTGGCTAACATTGCGGATGCTGATTCAAACATGATTCCTAAAATTGGTGAACAAGGCATTATTGATATATTATTGAGCATCTTGAATGAGAAACAAACGAATGCAGGTTTTATCATGGAACCGTTGCACTTGTTAGCTGTCTTGTCGGGTGATTCGTCAATATGTAAAACAATTGCTTCAAAAGGAATGCATTCCATTTGTTCGGCTGCTAAAACACATATGTCAAACCCAAATCTATTGTTGCAAATTCATAAATTGTTAGGATTTCTTGCATTTGTACCAGAAACGTTGCGTGATATTGTAAGTTTATGGAAATATGCACAAGTTTTGTTTATTGGTTTGTTTTGACTAATCCAGTAATGTTTAATGTTTTTTGTGGTGTTTTTTGTTTCAATCTCTCCCCCTTTTTCAGGTTCAACACGATGGCCCATGCATGATAATTGAAACAATTTGTAACAATCCTGAAAGTCGGGACATGGTATTGCAAGCAATTGGTACCATTGATGTCTTGTGTATGTCCGATGCTGAACATCGAGACATTTGTGTCAATGAAGGTGCTGAAGAATGTGTCAAAGTTGTAATGGATACGTATGAATCAGATCTTGAAATTGTTGATGCATGTAAATCAACTTTATTGTCCATTCGTGTCAATGCAAAAAATGTTACGGTAAGACGCGAGAGTACCATACAAATTAAGAAAAAAATGTCGGTTGGGAAAAAGCGACTTTCCTCCATGATCAATGAAGCAGATGAATTGAAAGCCAAGGTTGATCTGTTTCGACATAAACTTTTAGCAGGTAACATGATGACCAAACATCATAAATCAAATAATCCAAGAAAAAGACATATTGTCATTACGTCTGATTTAAGGATGATTGGGTGGAAGGAAGCGGCCTCCAAAGGAGCTTTCAAAGGCACTTTGCAATTGAATGAAGTGACAGCAATTGAAGCAGGTGCTGTGACTAAATCATTGCGTCGTCGATATTTTATGGGAACGAACCCAAAACCAGATTGTTGTTTTGCTATCCATGCTAGAACACGTACTTTGGATTTGGAATGCGGGACTCAAGCACAAAGAGATGAATGGGTTGAAATGTTGAATGTGTTGTTGAAATACCGTAAGGCTGCTAATATGAATTAAAACGGGTGTCATGTACAGGGTGTCTACTAGCTGTGTGCACCGGTGTGTGACAGTGTTACACGAAGGTACAGTATTGTGTACCTGTGTACATTACGGTACGAGAAGATAAAAATACCTGAACAAGAAATTTTCTTTTAAAAAAATATATTTTAAATACATATGTATTGAAAAAATATACTCTAGTATCGTCCGTACCTGTGCACAGTATTGACACACGTGAAGTGTACACACTCTTCTTCTTCTGTATGGCATTAAGCTGAAAACTGAAAGATTCGGAATCATAGAATTGTGTTTCGAATGTTTTTCGTTTCAGTTTGGCAAAAGTTGTGTCAGCAACAGAAGTCGAGATTGCCAGTTGACTTTAACTCCACTCATAGTTATACTGGAATAGAACCGTCCCCCCCACACACCGCCCGTTCCCCGGGAAACAAACGGAAACAAATGATGCCATCCGTGTCAAAAAATTCCACCACAGCAGCACCAACAACTCCAATTATTCCTACAATGCAAAGCCCGACCCTCGATCAACACCACTTTGCCGATTCCGAAGCCAAGGGTAATGAACCAGTAATCTTAACTAATTCTTCGCGTCAAGAGTTAAGATCGGGATCGCAATCTCCAATACAATCAGAATACAGTAATTCAAGCGTGGCAAACGGGGTGCGTGGCGAATCTGAAATAATTTACGCGAGACAAATACATAGTTCTGGAAGTGATCGTTCTTCCATCGGTGGCGGTAGTGAAGCTATTAGCGAAGAAGAGGAAGACCACTCGGAACAAGTGAAAAAGAATGACGGAGAACAAGAACAAGCAAACACGGCTCTGAATTTCGTAGATGACCTTCATCGTCTTCAAAATGTTGCAAAAGCAGGAAAAGTTGCAGCTATGGATATGTTAAATGCTGAATTGCAAAAAATTGCCAATACTGTGACAACGCCACCAAAAAAAACAAAATCAAACAAAAGAAGAAAGTCACAAGTGCCTGAAAGGACATTGTCTCCCCCACTTCCCCTTTTAGAACGAAAAGTATCACACATTACGCAACATGCCTTGGATTTTAGAGGAAAAAAAGCAAACTCCGCTCACTTTAATTCTCCATTGCATGGTTCTCGGTCAAAACCTTATGATCGTGTGAAACAAGCGTCGGTTCGAAGTTGTCTTCTTCGTTCTCTGTGCAGAGCATCGAAACCAAACGAAACTCAAGATTCTCGAAACAGCTCTAGTTCCAATACCAACGATGGTAATGGTACCGTGTATGACTATATGAATTGTAACTGTTTTCCAGTAGAAGGATCAAATGCTTTAACTTTTGATTCCAGGTTTGAAAGTGGTAACTTGAGGAAAGCTAATAAAGTGACGCCTAAAACATTAAAAAGAAAATTTCCAGGTAATAGGATAGAAGAATGTCAACCCATGGCGGTTGATCAAGAATACAATGTATGGTGCAGCAATGATCTACATACCAGAGGAAACACACAGTGGTTTTATTTTAGTGCCGGTGAACCAACAATGACAAAGACAAAGAGTAACAAACAAGAGTTGGATCACAAACAAAACAGTAGCGGTAGCAGCAGTGGTCAAAGAGATGGATCACCTTCTCAAAGTGTTGTTCGAAAAGGATTAAGAGTGCGATTCAACATAGTGAACATGAGGAAAAGTGATTCATTGTGTAATTTTGGCATGCGGCCTGTTGTATTATCAATGAAAGAGTTGGAATCTTCAAATATAGGTTGGCAACATGAAGGTAAGTTTGAACAAGTTTGAATGGGAAAGAGGGAAATGCATGGAACATATGTTGCTGTATATTTAACTAACTTTTATCATTCACATTATTCTTATTGATCTCTTGCTTAACATCAGGTGAAGATGTGTGTTACTATCGAACACCCTCTTCTGGAAAAGGTGGGGGTGGTGGGGGAAGTAAAAACTTGAATGGTACAACCATGTATGCTTTATCTTTTGTATACACGTATAAGTTTGATGGCGATTGTGTATTTTTTGCATACAATTATCCATATACCTTTTCACGTTTACAAAGATTGATTCATCGTTTAGAATTAGATCCAGTGCGTCAAAAAGTATTGCGTCGCAGAGTATTGTGTCATACGTTATCAGGAAATGCTTGTGATGTCTTGACAGTGACGGCACCCATTAAAAATAACGATGAACTAAGACAAAGAAAAATTGTTGTTGTGTCAGCAAGAGTTCATCCCGGCGAAACAGTTGCAAGTTGGATGATGCATGGGCTGATTGATTTTATAACAGGCAATTCACCCGTGGCTTGCGAACTTCGTGAAAAAATTGTATTTAAATTAATACCCATGTTGAACCCTGATGGTGTTATCAATGGTAATTATAGGTGTTCATTGGCTGGCATTGATTTGAATCGAAGATGGGATCGACCATCGCGTGTTTGGCACCCAACAATTTGGCACACAAAACAATTAATTAAACAATTTAATTTACCACCCAATGCCGGTCGTGTACTGGCTTACATCGATCTTCATGGCCATAGTCGGAAAAAAAACGTATTTATATATGGGTGTGATCCAACAAAATCTCACAAAAGATTATTACCAAAACAAATGTCGTCAGTGTTGGGTGTGAGAGAAAAAAGCAAAAAGAAATTGAAGAAAGAAAAAGAAAAAGCAATGATCAAAATAAGGGAAGAAGCTATCAATGATGGTGAGTCAGAAAAAGGTGAAATGAGCGAGGAAGAAACCAAAGAAATCGATGAATTGATTGGTTTACGCATGAGATCACAATTGTTTGCCTATGTAATGTCCAAAACAATGAGTTCATCTTTCACATCAAATATTAATTTAAGCATGAAAGATTCTAATTTTTCGGTGCGGCGTTCTAAAAAAGCAACCGCGCGTGTCGTAGTATGGAATGAATGCGAAGTTATGAACAGTGTAACCATTGAAGCATCGTTTTGTGGTGGTGGCAACAATCAAAAAGAGAAAGCGACCAAAAAGAGTATTGTGAATGCTTGGAAGGCCGGTGATCTTGGGTATTTATCGACAACGGAAGAAACGAATAATATAACAGCTGATGAGGATAACCAAGAACATGAAACGATACCAGTACACTACAGCATGGAAGATTTACAAGCAATGGGTGAAATTATTTGTCGAGCTGTACAAGGATATTTAGCGGAAGATTCTAAACTAAAAACAATGCCACGTTCCATGACACCACCACTTGTTGTTGAAGATTCTTTTGCACATAAATTGACATCAATCTTAAAGTTGAAAGAATTGAGGAAAAGAGAATTAATGAAACATCGTGCAAGAATAAAATTAGGATTAAAATCAACAATGAAGATTCCCAATGATAATAGTACTGATGCGGATATAACATTGGAAGATTTCATGTCTGACTATGAATTGGGGGCATCGGATCGTGATCCTGATGGTTCAGATTCAAATCCATCGGCGGATGAAATGGATGACGACGAATTGCAAGCAACCGGTACCTTTACACATTTTATCACCCGTGTTGAAAAAATTCATTTCAAAACCAAAACTAAATCCAACAAAAAGAAGAAAAAGACAAAAATAAAAGGTATTTTAGCAAGTCGTAAATCGCGCCCGAGCAATGACAGTAAAAAAAAGAACAAACAAAGTGAATCAAATCAACCACCACACCGCAGCCGCCTGCGTCGAAAAGCAGACAAAAAAACAACGCCAAAAGATACCTCAAGTGATGCTCGATCGTACGGTTTAAACATGTCTCATTTAATGAAACGATCTGAAAACTATCGTGAATACAAGCAACAACAAGCAGAGAATGCACAAACAATACAATTGCAATTGCAAGTCTTTCAAAGTCAAAAAACAGGACATAACAAAGGTGGTGCAATCGTTTCTTCGTTTCAAGGTTTAATGAAAAACAATAAAATGGCACCTGGCATTGTTGGTTCAAAACGTGGTGGGTTGAATTTATTCACAAAGGGACGTGAAATTGATGAATTAAGAAATCGTGAAAGATATTATTGGATGATGCGCAAACATGGGAAAGGCATAACACAAGCAACAAACAACAATGGTGCTGGCAATGGCAATACCCAAAACGAAACTGCAAGTACAACATACGAAGATGGCACACAAGATGGTGAATTCATAGGTGGACCAAGACGTATACCTTCTCATGCAGCAAGAACAAGTTTAATGTCAGCACCTGCAACTTCAGACCGACAAAATGCTCATACACATCAAATGACAACACCCCTCAGGAATGAACCACCAGGATTGCCACAAAATGATAGTACACGGACATACTTTCATCAGAATCAAAAAACAACTGCAATGTCCCAAAAAGATGGTGATTTGCGATCTCGGGTCAACGAATGGTATGGCACAACAAATACCACAGGCAATGACAACAAAAGGGAAATAAAAATGTCAGACGCACAAAAGAAAGAGCAAATGACAGCTCAGCAACAGTTTTACCAGCAGCAACAGCAGCAACAACAATCATTGATAAAAAGTGGTTTGGTCACCATGACAGCGCCTTCTGAAATAGAACAAAAAGTATCAAAGCCATCGCAACCATCGTCTTCATCTTACATGGACCATTACAGGGAACAAGTGGGGTCCTCTGGTAGTAATGGTAGTAATGGTACCAGTGGTAATGTTGTCAATATTGGTCGTTCAGTTTACACCCGTTCACCATCGTTTGATTCCATAGAAGGAGGCAGACGTGTTTTTCAAAGCACTAGCACAAACAGTGGTGGCGGTGGCAACAGTGGCGGAGGCGGTGGCGGTGGTGGTGGTGGTGGTGGTGGTGGCAGTAATGTTCGAACAATAGGTATGCTTCCACCACCGGTATCAATTGGTTTTCCCGGATCGTTTCAACAGCAACAACAACAACAAAACAACATGCATCGTACTTTTAAATCATCTCGTCGACCCATTGATAGTTTGATGGTGACCGGTGGAGGAGCAACTGGGAGTACTCGCAATACCAAGGGTGAGTTTGTATCCATTAATCTTCACCGCGCGTCTGACTCTACTGGTAGCAACAGTGGAATAATACAGGGAAACAATATGGCAGTCAGTTTCACTTCTGTTGATGACAGTCGTCAAAAAGGAACGCATCATGATCGTCGTTATTCTTTAGATAGTAATTATCAGCAACAGTCCAGCGGTGATGGTTTTGACAATGATGGTTCAACGGCCATTGACATGAAAGCGAGGGACACTGGTAGCAGTCATCCTATGATGTTGCAAGGACAATCATCACGCCAAACTCAAGACAATATCAAGTATGCACGTGTCATCGCTAAAAGTGGTTCTTCAAGTTTGAAAACCCGTACCAGCAATTATGATAGCAGTGTAGACAAAAACACTGGTGCTGGTAGCAATGGCAGCAATGTTAATATTACTGGTAGCAGTAACAGTGGTGGTAGTGGCAGTGGCAGTAATGCAGTTGATACTGGCAGCAACAGTAAAGATATGGGAACAGGACGTTCACCACTTCACAGACAAACATTGGTCTCTTCTTCAAAATTTCACAAATGGCCATCGGTTGGAAGATCAAGGCAATCTCGGGAAAGAAAACAACTGTCTAGACAGCAGAAAAGGAACAACAACAGTGAAAGGGGTGGAGGTGGCGGTGGCAGTGGTAAAGAAAGTGGTACAGGTAGCAGGGGAGAGTTTGCCAGCAGCAATAGCAGTCGAACGAGAAGTAGTTCTGGCATTCGTACAAGAAAACGTCGAGGAAAGACAAGTACAGGGAAACGATGATAAGAACGTTAACATTTATTTATTTATTTGAATTGTACCTTTTGTAAAAACTTGAGTGAGCGTACCAATTTGGTACTCAACTAGGAGTTTTAGTTTTTTATATATTTATATAAGATCTCATAAAAATATAGATACAGATACCGTACAGCTGGGTTACTTTTTACCCGGGTACCTGTACTTTTTACTTCATAAAGCTGTGCGATGGAAGAGATGGCGATCCATAATCCTGTGAACATGGATATTAGATATAATGTCCGAATTGACCACTTTAAATCACCTACTGAACAGGTCTTACTGAACAGGTTAGTTAGTTAGTTAGTTAGTTAGCCGGTTCACTGTACAGCTGTACACAGTACCGAGGGGCAAAAGTTCTGCTGAGTGTTTGAACAACCAAAATTATATTCTTCGAAATAAAAATGGAACAACGAAGTTATTAAACGTTAACCCGGTCCACACCAAAAGACATG
>Ga0115005_10002669_pt1 | contig 14226 bp, 8 predicted proteins | sample ArcOceMetagenome_FD_87163 | JGI IMG/M metagenome (GOLD analysis project Ga0115005, IMG submission 87163) | Marine eukaryotic phytoplankton communities from Arctic Ocean - Arctic Ocean - Greenland ARC118M Metagenome | ecosystem: Environmental > Aquatic > Marine > Oceanic | place: Arctic Ocean... | reverse complement strand
ATATTGAGGTTCTTCACAAGCTGTAAAGCTGACTAATATAGCAAAAACTAAAATGAGTGATTGTCGTATTTTTTGTGATATAAAACTGTAAAGGTATTTTTGATTTTAAGGTTTCAATCTATATACCTTAAAACCAAAATGCCTTTACACCTAATGGACTATTTAATTATTTCTAAGTTTTTCAAATTAAAATTTTCGTATTCAATGAAGCTAAGTTTGACTTCTACTCCATCAAATTTGCTTGGCACATGTCCATTAAAAACTTCTTCATCTGCTAAGAAAATCATCTCTGCACCACTTTTAGTACGAAAATTAATTATCCAACCTTCCGGTGTTTCGCTTACTAATTCTTGCGTTCCTTTAATCGTATAAACAATGATTTTTTCATCCAAAACCATTCCTCTTTCTGCAACACTTTCTGGCAATATAGCTGGACGATATTCCACTACTTCTCTTTCTATACTTTTGGTATAACTTGCTTTTACGGTTTTTCCAACTAAATTTTCTGAGATTTTTGGAAGTTTATCATAATTTTTATCTTCATTAGAAGCTGTCAAATATAAGTCGTTATCTTTTGTATCAATGATTTGTAAATAAACCATTGCAAAATCTAATTCCAAAATCACATCGGCTTCGAGTACATCACCGATAGTCGTAAATATTTCTGGCTCGATTCCTTTTATTTGATTATTTTCTGAAAGTAAAATGGTAGAATCCGATTGCGCATTAATGGCGTTAATAAAAAGTAATAAAACGCACACGATTTTTAAAATTGATTTTGTCATAGTCTTTTGTGTTAGAAAAGTGTCGGAATAAAATTGCCTAACTTTCGGTTCAACATTCCTTAATGCAAAATTTTGAGGTGTTTCGCTGAAATTTGTTTTAAATTTAATCGTGTATAGTTTTCTAAATAAGCGTTTAATTTATACTTTTAACAATCAATAAAACTGTTATTTAATTTCAAATATTGTTTTTATGATAGATAAGACGAAAATATGTGCCAAAAGCTACAAAATCGCATCCCATCGAATTTATACGTTGCAAATTAGGCATTTCATACTCATAAATTCTTATGAATTTATTTCAAAAAAACATCTATCCGTAACGAAACATTGAAAATATAACATTTATTTGTAATTCATTTTATACATCGATAATGATGTCCCAAGTAATTATTAACCATGAAGCTTAGAGAAGATTTCTTACACTACTTATGGAGAATGAAGTTATTTAATCTTATAGATTTAAAAACGGTTGAAGACATTCCCATCGAAATTATGGCGTTCGGAGAGTATAATACGAATGCTGGACCTGATTTCCTAAATGCTCGAATTAAAGTTGGTGAAACTGTTTGGGCAGGAAACGTGGAAATACACGTCAAATCATCTGAATGGATGATACATAAACATCAATATGATAGAGCTTATGATAATGTGATTCTTCATGTCGTTTACCAAAATGACCAAGATATCTTACGTGAAAGCGGGGAGAAAATCGCAGCTTTAGAACTCCGAAAAAGGATTCCGCCTAATCTTACAAGTCAATATTTGAGATTGATTCAAAACGAAGATTGGATTCCTTGTCAATATCATTTTCCAAAAATTGAAAGTTTGACTAAATCACTTTTGATTGACCGAATGTTAATGGAGCGTTTAGAAAGTCGAGTAGAAATCTTGAAGAAAGTATTAGAGGAAAATAAAAATAACTGGGAAGTAAGTTTTTATCATCGTTTGGCTCATAACTTTGGTTCAAAAATCAATACGGAACCATTCGAGATTTTAGCAAGAAATACGCCTTTGATGACTTTAGCAAAACATAAAGACAGCCTTTTTCAATTAGAAGCTTTGATTTTTGGACAAGCGGGTTTACTTTCTGATAATTTTGAGGAAACTTATCCGAATGAATTAAAAAAAGAATATAATTTCTTACAGAAAAAGTATTCCTTACTTCCATTAATGCCTTCTATTTGGAAATTCATGCGACTTCGTCCTCCTAATTTTCCGACGGTTCGTTTGGCACAATTTGCCGCTTTGATTCATCAATCGACACATCTTTTTAGCAAAATTCTAATTGCTAAGACAATCAAAGATATTCATGAATTATTTAAAAATATTGATGTTTCAGAATATTGGCAAACGCATTATAGGTTCGATAAATTATCTAAACCGAAACCTAAAAAAATAGGAAAGACAACAATTAATATATTCATTATTAATACGATTGTTCCGTTTCTATTCTTTTATGGTCGAGAAAAAGGCCTGGTAGAATATGAAGATAAAGCTTTAGCTTTTTTGGAAGAACTCGCTCCGGAGAGCAATCACATTATTGATAAATGGAAAGATTTAAAATATCGTCCTCAAAACGCATATGACACACAAGCATTATTACAATTAAAACGTGAATATTGCGACAAAAAGCGTTGTATGGAATGTCCGATTGGACATAAAATTCTGAGTTCTTAATACTCTGGACGCTTGATGCTAATTTTTATTTGACGAATAGATCACTTTATATCATCTATGCACTAATGACTCATTTTTACACTTCAAAACCAGTAACCAAAAGAATATTATTATATTTGGAATTTAGTACAAAAAACAATATCAATACAGAACGAAATGTTACAACTCTTTAGAACGAATTCGCCAGTCGCAGCCGTAATCTTATTGATTTATGCGTTTTTGGTGCGATTACATCACTTTATTTATCCATCGGATTGGCAACCGACTAATCCGAATTTTTTCAGCGAACTAATTTACAATTGGGTTGGAGCGAATGGCCTTTTACCAAGTTTAATTGCATTCTTTTTGGTTGTTCTTCAAGGTTTCATGCTAAATCAAATTATTACGATTGGTAAGATGCAAAGAATTCCCAATTACTTTCCAGCAGTAGCTTATGTACTAATGGCAAGTGCAATTCCTGAGTTTTTAGAATTACAACCGTTACATTTTGCCAATACATTTTTCATGCTTGCCATCGGTCAATTATTCAAGAGTTATCGAAAATACGAAGCATCAAGCGAATTGTTTAATATTGGATTTTATGTTGCTATTGGGAGTCTATTCTATTTTTCATTTAATATTTTGGTATTATTTGCAATTGTTGGGTTGTTGATTGTTCGATCATTTAATTTAAAAGAAATCTTAATTATTTTCATTGGCTTTTTTGTGCCGTTTTTTTTGGTTGGAACATATCTACTTTGGATCGATGATTTTGAGGTATTCCGTAGTGTTTGGACAAATTTTTATTTCTTTGATTTCAATATCATTTGGGAATCAGCGACTTACGCAAAATTGGGTTTGATTATATCTCTAATATTATTATCCTTCGTCAATTTTCAATCTTTCTACTATCGAACAACTATTCAAACACAGAAATATGTTTCCATGTTTTATTGGGCGATATTGATTGCTGCATTTTCATTGATTTATCAAGGCAATGTTGAGCTTGGACATTTCCTCATTCTTTCGCCTCCATTAGCTGCATTTTTAGCTTTTAGCTTAACAAAATTAAAAAATAAAGCAGTTGCCGAGTTTTTACACCTTACTTTGCTAATAATTGTGTTAATTTTGCAGTATAAAATTATTTTTTAAAAAATTATAAAAAACCTATGAGGTTTCAAAAATCTCATAGGTTTAGTCGTAAAATAATAAGATATGAAATTTGGTGTAGTAATTTTTCCAGGTTCAAATTGTGATAGCGATATGTTACATGTCGTGAGAGAAGTAATGGGATATGAAGTCGTAGAATTATGGCACAAAGATACTTCGTTAGAAGGATTTGGTGAAGGTGATTGTATTTTCATTCCTGGAGGTTTTTCTTATGGAGATGCTTTACGTGCAGGTGCAATCGCAAGATTTTCACCAATTATGACTTCTGTAATTGAGTTTGCAAATAATGGTGGTTACGTTTGGGGGATTTGTAATGGTTTCCAAATTCTTTGTGAAGCACATTTACTACCGGGAGCATTGTTACGAAACGAAAATCAAAAGTTTATTTGTAAAAATATTTACTTGAAAGCGGAAACGAATAATTCTGCAATTACAAGTGAAATTGACTTAAATCAACCGTTACGTATTCCGATTGCACACGCAGAAGGTCGTTATTATGCAGATGCTGCAATCTTACAATCCTTGAAGGATAATGACCAAATTCTATTCAGATATTGTGACGAAAATGGAGCGGTGACATCAGCCGCAAATCCAAATGGTGCGATTGATAATATCGCAGGAATTTGTAATAAAAACCGTAATGTTTTCGGTATGATGCCACATCCGGAGCGTGCAAGTGAAGATGCTTTAGGAAATACAGATGGTAAAATTATGTTCGATTCCCTTTTGGCAGCAATCGGTGTAATGACTGCTTAAATGTAGTTATAGTTTTTCGTTAGCAGTTTCCTTATTTGTTTTATCCAAGGAATTTTGAGAAAAAAGGTTTTATAACCCTAATATTCAAAATTCCTTGTTCCTTAAACGTCACTTTAGCTATTGATTATCATTTGTTTAACAGTTCATTAACTACAAAAAATTAATAGAAAAGGTAATTTTGCTTTCAATGGTTAGAAACGATTAAAGTAAGCGTTAGAATTTAGACGAGTCGTGTGACTTTATCGCTTAATAACCAAAAAATAGTGTAATTTTAAGAGTTACCTCTATTAAACCGAAGTAAAAACAACAATTCAAAAGTGCTTATATGCGACAGATAATTTCAACTTTAATTTTCTCCTTAATATTTACTATCGGCCTTTTCGCTCAAACTCCAACTACTTGGAAGTGGGCAAAAAAAGATTTAGGGAATGGAGAATACTTATTCACTTACACAGCGACGATTTCTCCAGGCTGGGTAACTTACTCCATGCTTACCAATCCTGATTTAGGTCCAACTCCTACTGAAATTGCAATTGAAGACGTTCCTTCCGGTGTAACAATCGGAAAAATAGTAGAATCTTCAACGAATCGTAAAAAGACTTATGATAAAATTTTTGATGGTGAAGTTGTCAAGTTTCATAAGAAAGCAGTTTACACTCAGAAAATAAAAGTAAGTAATAACTATAAAGGTGAAGCACTGAAAGGTTATATTTATTTTATGACTTGTAATGATGAAAAATGTATGCCGCCAGCGTATATTGATTTCACATTCAAATTGGATAAACCCCAAAAAATAGCTCCAAAGCCAACTCCTAAAGAATCCACAGGAAGCACCAGTCCAAAATTTGATAATTCTCCTTCTATAGAAACGGTAGTACCTACTACTACTCTAGCAAAGAATGGATTGACGGATGAGATTCCTGTAGATTGGAAGTTTTCAGCAGTAAGAGTTAGTCAAGATGAATACGAAGTTAACTTCGATGCTAATATAAAAGAAGGTTATTACATCTATTCTCAGTTTTCAAAAGGTTCAAAAGGACCAATGCCAACCGCTTTCAATATTGATGGTGAAGGTGATCGATTGAAAACAATTAGGAGAAAAGAGAAAGGGGAAGCCAAAGTCAGAAAGTATGATAATCACTTCAAAATGACTTTGACAAAATTCGCCGACCATGTAACTTTTACAAAAAAGATTAAATTAGAAAGTGGTTCAAAAAGATTAAAAGGGCAATTATACTATATTGCTTGTAGCGATGATATTTGTTTGCCTCCAAAACCAATTCCATTTTCTGTTTATTTGCCAAAAAGAATAACTAAAGACGAGAATGCAGTTGCTGCAACAGAGGAAACACCCATGTCAGAAGAAGTAGCAACAAAAGAAACGACTCCTACTGAAGCAACCGCTACTAATGGCGAATATGTTTTCGATATGGCTTTAGCCAATAGTAGCTGTTCAGAAGGCGAAACACAGGATAAAAGTTCAATGAGTTTATTGTTGATATTCTTAGCCGGTTTCGGTGGTGGTTTAGTTGCGTTATTAACACCTTGCGTTTTTCCAATGTTACCGTTGACGGTTGCTTTCTTTACGAAACAAAGTAAAACGAAAGCTCAAGGTATTAAAAACGCAGTAATTTACGGCTTATCAATTATTGGTATTTATGTTGGTTTAGGTTTAGCGGTTACCGGGTTTTTTGGTCCTGATGCGTTAAATTTATTATCAACAAATGCAATTATGAATTTAATATTCTTTGCATTATTTGTAATTTTTGCGTTATCATTCTTCGGATTATTTGAAATCCAATTACCAAACTCGTGGGCAAATCGCTCAGATGAAATGGCAGATAAAGGTGGCTTAATCGGTATCTTCTTCATGGCATTTACCTTGGCATTGGTTTCATTTTCTTGTACGGGGCCAATTATCGGCACTTTATTAGTAGAAGCTGCAAGAGGTGGCGGACCCACATTAGTGGGTGACTATATTCCACTTCGTCCTTTGATGGGGATGTTTGGTTTCTCATTGGCATTAGCTTTACCATTTACATTATTCGCAGCTTTTCCAGGTTGGTTAAATACTTTACCAAAGTCTGGTGGCTGGATGAATACCGTAAAAATTTCAATTGGCGTCTTAGAATTAGCATTGGCATTAAAATTCTTGTCCGTAGCAGATTTAGCTTACGGTTGGAATATCTTACCAATTGAATTGTTTTTAGGTGCATGGATTGTATTATTTGGAATATTAGGATTGTATCTCTTAGGAATTATTAAATTTAAAAGTGATTCACCTCGAAAAACCAGATTTGTAAATCCTATTCGTGCCATTTTAGGTATTGCATCATTAGCATTCGTGGGTTACTTAGTAACTGGTTTTAATTATAAGCCGTTAAGTTTATTAAGCGGTTTAGCACCTCCAACACATCACAGTTGGTTTCAAGATAAAACACTTCAAGAATATCCTGATTGTCCAAATGGCATTCGTTGTTTCAAAGACTATGACGAAGCATTAGCATATGCTAAAGAAGCGAATTTACCTTTAATGATTGACTTCACAGGTCATGGATGTGTGAACTGTCGTAAAGTAGAAGAAACTGTTTGGATAAATAAAGATGTTAAAAATATTTTAGCGAAAGATTATGTTTTAGTATCACTTTATGTCGATGAAAGAAAGAAGGTAGATACATATATGTCACCTTATTCTGGTAAGAAAATCAGAGACGTTGGAGGGAAATGGGCAGATTTTCAAGCTCACTTCTTCGATATTCAATCTCAACCTTTATATGTTTTAGTTGATAATGATGGGACGGTTTTACATAAACCTATCGGTTATAAAGAAGCTAAAGACGCTGAAAGTTATGTAGAATTTTTAGAATGTGGTTTGAATCGTAGAGAAGCACTTTCTAAAGCTCGTGAAAAAGAAGATAACCTTTCCGGTGGATTGAGTAGTAAATAAGATGAGTATTTTTTGGTCGGTAATCACTGATGTAAAACACGTAAAAAGGGTTCAACGAATGTTGAACCCTTTTTTAGTTAATCATTTTTGTATCAATTAAAAATGACCAATTTGAAATTACAAACTTTAAATTAAGCCTCTTCTACATCAGCTTTTGCTTCCAAATCTGCCGCTACTTCAGCTGCTAATTCTTCTTCAGTTTTCGGTTGTAATAAGTCTCTTGCATTTAAGTAATCAAACCATTTGATTAATTTCTTAATATCACTTAAATAAACTTGCTCTTTATCGTAAATTGGCAAAACTTTCTCAAAATAAGCTTTGATTTCGTCGCTACTTGCTTTTGCAGAAACTAAAGGATTTTCCTCTAATTGTGCTTTCATTTTTGTAAAAACATCACCTAAAGGAAGTGTTTCATTGTCACTTTCTACATAAATAGAAATAGACTCTAAAGGGGTGAAGTTATATTTACGACTTGAGAAAAAACGAATTTTTTTAGTGTCAAAATCTTCTAAAAATAAGCCTGATTTCTTAGTACTCACTAAACTCATTACACTTGAAACAGTGCTTACCGCTACTAATTTTTCTAAATTCATTGACATAGTTTCTTTTATTTTAGATGTTAGTGATAAGGTTTGATATCCATATTTAGTATCATCCTATAGCTAACTGCTTTGATTATCAATACATTCTACTAATCTGTGTCCAAAAACGGCTGCAAAATTACAAATATTTAGATTGAAATTAATTAATGATTGAAAAGTATTTGAAATTATTAGCTTTTTTCTTTAAAAAAAGACAATTTTTGCGATTCCTTACAATCACTTACTTCTTAATAATTCATTACGCAAATGGTTTATAAAAAACATTTCCTATTTCATTATTTTTGGCTATTCGACAATTTTTGCCTGTGGCGGCTGTCTTCAGCTGCCGTAAAGTCTTGAAACGGTTACGGCAGCTAAAAACAGCGGCTACGAAAATCACAATTTACTTGAGTTCGGCAAAATTTGTCAAAGAACCTTATTTTTTTAATATTCCTAAATTATGTTAAAAACGGTTATTAATAGTGAGCATACCTATAAAATTTAATCTCATAGGTATCTTTATAAAAGTTATTTCGTTATAACTTAGGCGATATGGAGAATATTTTGCAGTATTATGATTCAATAATATTTTTATATTATTTCAATAAGTCAGGCATTTGTAATTATCTATTCAAAAAACGCCTAAACTAATTTATCAAAGAAAACATTAGGACATGACATTCAGAAAATTTTTATTGATTCCTATCATAGGTTTAATCGTTCTCGCCAGTGCAGCTTTGCCCGATTACCTAAATGATACAAATCCAGAAAGAGAAGGCTTAATTTTAAGAAAAGTCATTGAAGGCTTAGGAGAATTACATTATGAACCACAAAAGGTTAATGATGAATTCTCAAAGAGAGTTTATGAATTATACATGAATAAATTAGATAATGGAAAACGATTTTTGACACAATCTGATATTAAAAAATTAGGAAAGTATGAATTAGAATTAGATAATCAAGCAAAAGTAGGAAGTTTTGAATTTTTAAATTTATCTATTGACTTATTCGAAAAACGTAAATCTCAAATTCAAGAATATTATAAAGATATTCTTTCAGAACCATTTGACTTTACAAAGGATGAAGAGTTAGAAATGGATACAAAGAAATTGGAATATCCTAAGAATGATAAAGCATTAAAAGAACTTTGGAGAAAGTCTTTGAAGTATCAAACGTTGACTAATTTATCAAATTTGTTAGATGATGCAGAAATTGCAGATAATGGTAAAAGTTCAGCACCTACAGCTTATAAGGAGTTAGAAAAAGAAGCTCGTGAAAAGGTTTTAAAAATACATAATGATTGGTTTAAAAGAATGGTAAAAATTGACCGTGAAGACCGATTCAGTATGTATTTAAATAGTGTAACCGGAGCTTATGATCCACATACAAATTATTTTCCACCACAAGAAAAAGAGAATTTTGATATTTCAATGTCAGGTCGTTTGGAAGGAATTGGTGCGAGATTACAAGAAGATGGAAAATATGTAAAAGTAGTAAGTATTGTAGCTGGAAGTCCATGTTGGAAACAAGGTGATTTAGAGGTTGGCGATAGAATTTCGGCAGTAGCTCAAGGTAAAGAAGAAGCTGTAAATTCAACGGATATGCCAATTGCTGATGTAGTTAGCATGATTCGTGGCGAAAAAGGTTCCGAGGTTCGGTTGACTGTCAAGAAAAGAGATAATTCTTCTGAAATAATTCCTATCATTCGTGATATTGTCGTGATGGAAGAAAGCTATGCAAAATCAGCGATTTTGGAACAAGGCAAAAAGAAAATTGGTTTTATTCATTTACCTAAATTCTATACGGATTTCCAAAGAAACGGTGGTAGAAGATGTGCAACCGATGTAAAAGATGAACTAACAAAACTGATGAAAGAAAGCGTTGATGGCGTTATCTTAGATTTACGTAGTAATGGCGGTGGTTCGCTATCAGACGTTGTAGAAATGGGCGGATTATTCGTTGATGAAGGTCCAATGGTACAAGTAAAACACGGAAGTGGTAAAATAAGAGTTTTAGACGATGATGCACCTGGTATTCACTATAATGGTGCTTTAATCGTGATGGTTAATACGTTCTCAGCTTCTGCCTCAGAAATTTTAGCAGCCGCTTTACAAGATTACGGTCGTGCGATTATTGTGGGTAGTTCTTCTACTTTCGGGAAAGGAACTGTTCAACAATTCATTGATTTAGATAGAATGGTTCGTAGTAGTGAAGTAGCAAAATACGGTTCTTTAGGTGCTGTAAAATTGACGACTCAGAAATTTTATCGTGTCAATGGTGGAACAACTCAATTACAAGGTGTAATACCAGACATCATTATTCCTGATGGTTATACTTACCTTGAGGTCGGTGAAAAAGAAGAATATTTCGCTTTAGGTTGGGATGAAATTCCTGCTGCTAAATATGATAAAGAAAGGTTGAAAAAATTAAATGTTTTGAAATTAGCAAGTGCAAAACGTGTGATGAATGATGCCACATTATCTGCAATTGATAATAGTGCGAAACGTTTCAAGCAACGTCGTGATGAAACAATCTATTCTTTAAACTTGGATACTTATCGTAGCGAAGCCAAGAAAATAGAAACTGAAAGTAAGAAATTAGAGCAGTTAGAAACTAAAATCGAAGGTTTAACAATCGTCGCTCCAGAAGCCGATATGAAAAGTATTAAAACGGATGAATCTAAAAAAGCTCGTATTGAAGAATGGCACAAAGCACTTCAAAAAGATGCACAGCTAAAAGAAACATTGGCAATTATGAATGATATGCTTTAATCGATGATTGGTCTTATCATTTTTATATAAATTAGGACCAATAAGAATTTAGTATTAAAAGGTTGTTTCCACTTCGGAAACAACCTTTTTTGTTAGAAAGAAAGTAATTTTGTAAATCGTTTATCTCGAGATTTCGGGACGGGTTAATTCAAAATGTAACAATCAGAAAATTTATAGTTCAAAACTATGTACCAACAAACACTCGATTATTTATATACACAGTTACCAATGTTTCAGCGTGTTGGAAAAACAGCATTTAAAAAAGACTTGACGAATATTCGGAAACTTTGTGAAGCATTAGGAAACCCTTTTGAAAAATATCCAACGATTCATATTGCAGGAACGAATGGGAAAGGTTCAACGACACATCTTTTAGCGGCTATGTTTCAGGTAACAGGTTTGAAAGTTGGAGTTTATACTTCCCCTCATTATCGAGATTTTCGGGAACGAATTAAAATTAATGGGGAATATATTAGCGAGCAAGAAGTAGTGGAGTTTGTCGAAAATCACAAACTACTTTTTGAAAAAATTCAACCTTCTTTTTTTGAAATTACAGTCGCAATGGCATTTGAGCATTTCGCTCGTCATTCGGTTGATATTGCGATTATTGAAACAGGACTCGGCGGACGTTTGGATTCTACAAATATCATCACGCCGATTCTTTCCATTATTACCAATATCAGTTTTGATCACCAGAATATGTTAGGTGACACATTACCATTAATTGCCGGTGAAAAAGCAGGCATTATTAAGTCAAATGTTCCTGTTGTTATCGGTGAAACACATGATGAAACGCAAGGCGTTTTTCTTAAAAAAGCGATTCAAGAGAATGCTCCGATTTCCTTCGCAGATTCTTTTTACACCGCAGTTCCATTAAAAAATGATGGGATAAAATCCTATTATGAAGTCAGAGAATTAGGACATTATGGTTTGGTTTATAATAATTTAGAATTTGATTTAGCAGGAAATTATCAAACAAAAAATCTAATTACAGCGATTCATGCTGCAGAAGTTTTACAATCTTTAGGTTGGAAATTTTCGGATGCAGATATTATGACGGCAATGGCAAATGTTCGTTCCTTGACAAAAATGATTGGACGCTGGGAAGTATTGAATAAAAATCCTTTAACAATTGCAGATTCTGGTCACAATGAAGATGGTATCCAGCAAGTAGTACTGCAAATTTCGACTATGGAGTTTAAAGAATTACACTTCGTGTTGGGAATGGTTAATGATAAAGATCAAGTTAAGGTATTGAAATTATTACCCAAAAACGCCTTATACTATTTCTGTAAACCAGATATTCCTCGTGGCTTAGATGCCAATATTTTACAAGAAAAAGCGGCTGAATGTGGCTTAATGGGTGAGGTTTATGATTCTGTCAAGGAGGCTTTACAATCGGCTACAGAAGATGCAACTTCAGAAGATTTAATCTTTGTGGGCGGCAGTACGTTTGTGGTGGCAGAGGTAATTTAGTAGATTATAAAAAGTCCGTCGGATTTTGAAAACCCGACGGATTTGTCAGATTATTTAAAAAGTCTCCGACCGAATAAAATCAATCAAAAATAAATTATTTCTTAGTACTTATTTACGCTTCCTCTCTTATATGTATATTATTTTCAAAAATAACACTTTATTTAATTTTAGGCTACACAGCTAACTATTTTTTAATTAATTGACAATCAAATAATTATAAAATAATAATAATCAATGTACTCCAATTTTATGTAGGTAGTCCAATAGTTAAACGTAAAAATATTATTTTTAAATTTAATTTTTAGATTACTCTAAAAATATTTTTTACATTTACATTATTATTATTATTGTACTGTTTAATTAATTTTAAAAGATATAAAAATGAATTGTAAATTGACTTTACTTTTCCTATTATTTAGCCTTTCGGCAATAGCTCAAAAAACTGTCGAAATACAGGTTTTTGATACAGAAAATACAGCTTTGAGTTATGCAACCGTTTTGCTAAAAGGGACGAGTTTTGGAAAAACGACCGACAATGACGGAAAAGTGGTTTTCAAGAATTTGCCTTTCGGCGAATATCAACTGGTCGTTTCGTATCTCGGTTATTTGAAATATGAACAAATGATTTCCATTCAAGAATCCAGTACAGCAACATTTACGGCTCAACTACTGAAAGGCGTTGATATTTTAAATGAGGTGGTTATCACAGGAACACAGCGGGAAAACCGAGTTTCAGAAAGTCCTATTAAAGTAGAAATTCTGTCTGCTAAACTATTCCAAAAAAATCCAACACCAAATTTATTTCAAGCCGTAGAAATGGTAAACGGGGTAAAACCGCAATTAAATTGCAACGTTTGTAACACCGGTGATATTCACATTAATGGAATGGAAGGTGGTTATACTATGATTTTGATTGATGGAATGCCGATTGTCAGCGGACTTTCGACAGTTTACGGTTTGATGGGTATTCCAAATTCAATTACAGACAGAATCGAAATCGTCAAAGGTCCTGCTTCGGCTCTGTACGGTTCGGAGGCAATGGCAGGAATTATCAATGTTATTACCAAAAACCCATTGGAAAATGCAGGTCAAATCACACTCGAAGTACAGGGAACAACTTGGAGCGAGTTGACGCTTGACGGAAGTATTTCTGTAAAAGTGGGTAAAAATATCGGTACTTTAATTAGTGGAAATTATTATAAATTCAATCAAATTATTGATAATAATAACGACGGTTTTACCGATTTAACGTTACAAGATAGATTTTCGATTTTCAATAAATGGCAAATCAAGCGACAAGAAAATCGTGCGGCAACTTTAGCACTTCGCTATATGCAAGAAAATCGTTGGGGTGGAGAAACCGATTGGACGGAAGCGTTTAGAGGAACGGACGAAATATATGGTGAAAGCATTTACACCAAACGTTTTGAGACGATTTTGAATTATCAATTACCAACAAAGCAAAAAGTATTTTTTCAAGCATCTTATAATTATCATGACCAAAATTCGGTCTATGGTGATATGCCCTTTATTGCACAACAGCATATAGCTTTTGGGCAATTATTTTTGGAAAAAGACCTTTCTCCTACTTTGCATTTGATGACGGGGACAGCTTTGCGTTACAATTATTATAACGACAATACACCAGCAACCGCAACAGCAGATGAGCAGTTTTTTCCAGGACTTTTCGCTCAAACAGAATGGAAGCCAAACGATAGAAATAACTTATTGGTTGGTTTGCGTTATGATTATAATGTCAATCATGGAAACATCGTTTCACCTCGAATTGCGTATCGTTTTGATGCGAATAAAAACAATCAATTTCGCGTAAACTTAGGAACAGGATTTAGAACGGTTTATATTTTCACGGAAGATCACGCAGCTTTAAGCGGTGCGAGAGATGTGATAATTACCGAAGATTTGAACCCAGAACGCAGTTTTAATTCAATACTAAACTACATTCTGAAAATTCCGAGTAATAACCATTATTTGAGTGTCGACTTTTCTGCTTTTTATAATTACTTTACCAATAAAATTGTTGGTGATTTCGATGAAGACCCAAATCAAATTATCTATTCCAACTT
>Ga0115005_10002667_pt1 | contig 14230 bp, 9 predicted proteins | sample ArcOceMetagenome_FD_87163 | JGI IMG/M metagenome (GOLD analysis project Ga0115005, IMG submission 87163) | Marine eukaryotic phytoplankton communities from Arctic Ocean - Arctic Ocean - Greenland ARC118M Metagenome | ecosystem: Environmental > Aquatic > Marine > Oceanic | place: Arctic Ocean... | reverse complement strand
GAACCTGCGGAAGGATCATTAACACACCGATCTAAGATCTCAACTCCCGTGAAGAAGTAGTGCAGCCAGTCTCCCCACGGCTATCATGCCTGGGCCTGTGTAGCCTGCGTCTATATAAGACAAAAAAAACGTTCCCGGAAGACTAGCAGGTTTGATGAGTTGAGTTGAGATCTTTTGAAAGAAACCCAAACTGTCCGTTTTCCCTTGGCTCAAAAGCTTTGGATTTCTCAATGTTCGTACGAGTAAGATACACACTTTCTCAATGTTCGTACGAGTAAGATACACACGCAAACTATCCCCTCGAAACACACCATCTTCAATTCAATCCGTATACATCGTTGGAAACTGCGCTCCAAATTTTGTCAAAGTTGCAACCCTTGAATTTAGCATACCAACTGATCTTTCGTACAGCCCTTCAAGTCAACCAATAGCATAGCACTAATATCTAATATAACGAGGTATTCGAATGAATGGCATTATCTTTGTTGGAGGAATAGAATATTTACAAGCATTTCCAGTGCTAAGAAACACGCCAGCCTGCACCATAAATATTGTCGCGGATCTATTTTCATACAAATCGGGATTTTATTACCTCCAAAGATAATTCAACGGCATTCATGACATCAACCTTTGCCATCAATACATAATTTATCTGTCCTTCGTTTTCATACAGCACTCAGCATATCTTCTTATTTTGTATTCATAATGCCCTGAACAAAGAAGAGGTGGGCGCTCTTTAAAAAAATCGTTACAGCGCTAGTCTACTAGTGTGGTGGCCACAGAGTCGTGCAGTAGTCACCGTTACTAAAGCAGCTGATGCGACATTCGATACGCTGCATTTCTCTTCCCTTTTTAATTATCTTCCAATAGTTCTAAATCCTCCTTGATTATTGACTGTTGGCACAATGACGGCATCATCGGGCTATCATCGGGTCTCTCTTTCACACTCCGATAACGTTGGGTGCAAGAGAAAGGCATACGGTCTGATCTTTTCTTGTGCATAATGACAATGCCAACCAAAATGAATGCAAATAAAGCACATGCTGCTGCCATAAGTGTAGCATTCCTCACTATCTTCGTATTATCAACGGCGACATTATCATTCAATGTCTGTTCTCTACCTTCTTCGTCCTCTTGGTCTAAAATCATGTCGTCGCTATACACATTCTTTTCATCTTTGTCTAAAATCATGTCATCGTCTGCCTTCGAAAGTGTATCGTTAGGGATACATGAAACGATTGATCCTTCACCTTCGCAGTCTCCTTTTGTATCTGTTCGGTCTTCATATAAATCGCTTTCGTCGAAGAGTCTGCCAGGGAACGAATTCCTATTTGGTAGCACCTTGTCCAAGTCCTCGTCGGTGTGAACTCCCAGCCATTTGCTCACTCCATTCCAAACGGCTTCAAAAGGTATTGTTGGAATTAAGCGCCCCCTCCCGATATTAAGAGGACCACCGCTTGAAAGGTCAGAAGGATATTCGCCCAGAATTTGTCCACCTTTCACTTGTCCTCCCAGAATAAAGCTAGAACCAGACCAACCGTGATCGGTCCCTTTGCCGCTGTTAGGACTTAAAGTTCTATTTGGAAAGAATGGAAAGAATGGCAAGAAGATTTCAGTATTCAGAGAAGACTCCCAATTGTTGAATAAATGGTGCTTCTGCGTATGTATTTACCTTCCGAAGTCTGACGATACAACGATGGTGACATCATCCCACCGCTCTTGCGCTTTCATTTCTGTGACGAAGGCGTTCAAGGCGCCATCTAGTATGGTGAATTCTCGATCAAGTGCTTTCAAAACGTTTGTACTTTGATTTGAACAGGCAGAAACCAGACATGTGAGACCACCAATTTCCATGCACAAAAACGCATTTAAATGACAAGCTTCACTTACTGATGATCGTATCTACCGGTCTCTACATAATAAATATCTCTGTCTGCACCTCTACATTCATTTGATCCTACCATTTTCGCAACAAGACGCAGTTGTTTCCCCAATTCGGTTTTTGGAAAACTAGGTGCAGTTGTTGCCAATCGGATAGATTTGTCAGCCCAGTAAAACTGGCTATTCCTCTGTGTTGCTTCGTGCTAAAAAAAAGTCAGTTTCTAGAAGGTATAAAATGTTGCAGAGGTATACCAGTCGCTACTGCTACTTACCAAAGACGACGACCATATATTCGAATACATGCCACTGCTGTCCTCTACGTTTCCATTCACAACTGAAACCAATGTTGAAACTTGGCTCGATGGGGCAGATGGATTTAATACCTGGAAACCTGTTTTGCTCCCGACAGAAACCTTATTATCGTCTAACTGTCCTCCCTGGAGAGGAATGAGGGAGGCGTCAATCGAGATAGAATTGACACTATAGCTATTGGAATTAAGGACATCTGACAACCGTCCAAGTGTGCCAGTTCCAACAAAGCTCCCGAGAGGATCGAGTCTTCCTATTTCTGCCTGCAATGTATTATGTGCAAAAAGTTGGGTTTTTGTCTTGGCAACATAGTTAGATTTTGACACAGGCTCCGTCAACACCCCAACACCAGCAACAAACAGAGCATCGCCTTCATTATAGAGATCGTGTAAAGTTGGAAGTTTTGGATGAAGTCCGAATTTTTTACATTGCTGAAGTGAGCTGGATGCGTCAATCTCCAACAGGTCTCGGTTTGCAATCGCTACGGATCCTCGCTCGTCCATGTACTGCTTGTTGAGATCTATGAACGTCAAAATTGAATCAGCTAAAACTATTCAAAGGCAATATCATAAGGAACAACATGGGTACAACACTTACCGTTTCCACTGCATCCAGAATGGGGTACGAGTAGATTAAATGAGTCACAACCACCTTTGAGGAGCACGTGGATAATAGACTTATGCCTCTTACAGGTTTTTTTGTTTGCTGCGATAGCTGGCCGAGCGAAACCTTCATTTCTAGAAACACCTGTTGAATGAAATTCAGGAGAAGTTACTGCAAGTTGCTGAGTAAGACTCAAAGCTGCTTCATCGCTGTCAGTCTTGCCGTAGAGGCTTTTGATGACTTGCCGATTTGAAAGACTCATTCTGCCGCTGGTCAAGATTGTAGCTAAATCATCGACGAATTCAGCCTTGGCATCAATCGTAGACGCCAGTCGACCTTTTGTATTCAGGACACTAGCATCTTCAAGCTCGCTTTGGTTGCAGAAGCCACCACCAAAACCACCATAGCAAGAGGATAGCCCAAACTTTATCATTGATACCATTCCATTTATTGTTCCGATGGCATGGGGTAGTAACATGGCCTCGGGAGAAACTAACGACGATGCAGAAATTTCACCGGGTGGGGAATATTCAGGCAAAAAAAAACTGAAAACTGAAGGCATATCATGCATTCCTTCTCCAATCAAAGTCTGCAAGTCATAAAGTGAAGTGAACTGTCCATCATTTTGCTGGTAATTCAAATTTCTCATCAGAGCAATTACTTTGATCAACGGTTCGCGAAGAGAACCATGGGAAGGGTCCGAGTCCAGTATTACCGATCTGCTTTCTTTGTCCAATATAATAGATGTGATAGTTGCTCCTAGGTCCCCATACTCACCGCTTCCAATAGACAGCATGCCGTCCACCCTTCCAGTTTTAAACGCATTTGCAACTCTCTCAACGAATCCTGGCGATGGATTGGAAATGCCAAATCTTTGTATAAATCTCAAAGCAAGAAATGGCGCCGTATTAGTGTGATAGAAATAGTGATCTAACGCAGCTTCAGTCTCGTATTGGGCATCGAGAACTTCAGGAATGCCATTGTAGAAAGAAGGGGTATTGCGAAACTGGAAGGCGCCAACCGTAACAGCTGACTCTGTGTTCATTAGATATAATTTCCTACCAAAGTCATCGACCACTTCGAACATGGATTGTTTGTCGAATGGGTTCTCTATATCAACTATATGGAGAATAACATCTCCAAATCTTTTAGTTGACTCATAATCTTTCATCCACGGATCTACACCTCCAATATGAAGCCTCGACAGGATTTCGTTTCGTGATGGCATGAACGGGAATACTTGCGCGTCATCAACGTTAACCTCGCATCGACAATAAGACCCTGCTGGTTCGCACGATCCGTTTCCGCAAAAGTTACTGGTCTTCGGGTATTCCTCATCTTTTCCCCAATGTACTCTGAAGAAGGTTAATGAGCGGTAGTCTAGCTCACTATCACCTACTTGCCTTTCAATGGCAATTTTGCCTTGCTCGTCTACTATCGCATACACGTTGCAGTCGACAGACGACCAAAAATAACCAGCATAGTTGCAGCATATACCACAATCTGTCAAAAGTACTGAACTGTACTGATGACAAATGTCAAATCCACGTTGCAAACATCTCGATCTTGCCTCTGAATAGTTAACTCGTTCTCCGGTAAATGCACATGCTCCATAAATAGCCTCAGAGCTCAAATCACAACAAGCCGGAGCAGCCACAGCCGAGCGTTCCGATATACATGTGCTTTCCTCGCCGAGATTTGATTTTGACTTAGAAACTCTTTTTCCTTTGTCAAAAAAAGGGAAGTTTACACAAGGAGGTCGAATAAACTCGTAGTAGATCCCTTCTCCAACCTCGGCCACTTTCATCCCGTCAAGGCTGCACTCTTCTCCAGTACAAGGGAGGCGGTCGCCGATTTCAACAATACTTGGATACGTGCACTTGCCCTTGACAGCTTTACACAATGTTTTAGAAAGGTCGGACAAACTATTCAAGGTGGTAATATGGACGTTATTTTTCGAACCATCAGCTGCTGGAAGCTTTGTTTTGCCAAGTAGTTTCCACTTCGCCCCTTTGCGGAGAAAATAATCAGAAGGAAAATTATCACAAAGTGGGTAAGTATCCCCAACATATTTTCCATCTAATCCGAGCTTTGGAAACTGATCTCGCCATTCTACTCTGATCTTCATTGGGTCAATACTATTACCAGTGTTGCCTATTTCCTCGACATTACCTCTTGGACCCTGCCTGGTAAATCCCGTCCAAACTCGGGCGTATTCAGTTATATCGTCATTATCGTATGTATGAATTGGGGTTTCTTCCTCTAAGATAGGGGTTCCATCTTGATTCAGCTTCACAAGTCCCACTGTAAATAGCTGCATAAGCTCGCGCGCATAATTCTCGTCAGCATATTGCATACTTCCTTCCATTTTCCACATGTATTCGGAAGATTTCGATTCATAGTAAGTAAGCATTTTGCTCATCATTGGGCTGTATGAGACTTCACGCAAAATATCCCTGTACGAACCAAATGCATTTCTCACAAAAATGTCATAGTACACCAAGAATGATTCGGTATTGGTCCCTGGTAACGCAGATGGACTTATGACTAAAAGTTGCGACAATGCCCTGTTGATCAAATGAAATTACGAGTCAGGATAACAAGGCAGGAATAGATCATAGGACGGCACAAGGCACATTCTAAAATTCTATTATCACATTGTATTGGCAGACGGCTGTAATCTCAACTTACCAAGCCACCCTCTGTCTCAGCTGGTCGCGTGAATGTAAAGCGATCATGGTCCAGACAGTTCTCCTTTGTTGTTCATATTCTTCAGAATTTAAAGCTTCACCGTTACCTCCCTGTTTTACAAAGAACCTTGGAATTGATAATTCATGATTAGCAACTTCATGAGGACTTCCGCAAACCAAAATATTTCCACCTTCAGGTCTTGGTACGTAGACACCAAATGCTTCTGCAACATTTACATTCTGAACTGCGCCAATCGGGATATCAGCAAATTCTAGCTCGTCCCCAAGCCTTCCAATATACTGCAGCTTATCCCTATTTTCTACCCACCGCATCATTGAATGTTCACTTGGAAAGCTTATTTCATGGCTACCTTCCTTACCAGGCTGTCTGATTGGCACAGGTCCACCTGGATGCAAAGCGATCCATTGAGTAAAATCGTAAACGTTGTTCGTGTCCTTTCCATTTTGAAGAGTACCGCGACCATTAGTTACTTCACTGTAAACATTGCGGTGTTCTGCATAAAATAACTACACTTCACTCACCACATGAACATTTTTGTAGCACTGGCCGTCAACCTTTACGTAAAGCTGGCGTAAATATCGATCCCGCCAATGACAATTATCTGAGCCCCGAAGATAAATATCTTTCAAATTAATGTTTTCCTTTCTACCATGTCGCAGCAGGGAGCCCAATAAAATCGATGTGTCTGTCTCGACATTTTCTGTACAGGTTTCCACTTTCGTCCAACGCGACCTCTCACCAAGAGTACACGGTGACATGGTGATCTCATCATCTTCAACACGAAGACCTACAATAGCATACAAAGGTATATGTTTTAAGTCATACACCTTCCTAAGAAACTCTGGAGACAATGCCACAGTTCCTTCTACCTTTCCATATGGCGCACATGCAGTATCACTATCACTGAGTTCACAACTATGTTCGTTCAAGAATGTCCTTTCCACATTGGCACATTGCGTGACACCATTCGTATCAATCACACTCTTTCCTCCACCGTCCCATATGTGCTGGGACATTGTGTTTTCCTCAAATTTGATACCAGGTTCAAATATCATAAACTGTCCATTGTTGACTTTTGCGTATACGGCATTGCCGATTGGATAAGGAATGGAACCACAAACATGTACATCATCATGGATTGAAATTTTCAATAACATCGTTTCGATTTTATCATCATCTCCTTCATACGCATCAAAGACATAATTGTTTGTATTTGATACATCAATGTTCAGAATATGGGTCGGTTGCGGATTCATCCCGTCAAGACGAATGACAGGATTCCCAACTTTGAATTTCTCGCAGCTACCCTCATACTTGATGCCGAATTGTCCGTAGACTCTTTCCTGTACACTGCAAATCCTGAATGATTCTCCAATTTCATGATCAAATATTTTGCCACTATCAAATTCAAGTTTTTCAACCATTGTCCTGATTTCGCCATTTACAAATAGCGCATATATATCATTGTTCTTCTCAACTATTAGAAATTCACCACGATCGCTCAAACTGAATGAATACCAACGAAACCTTGCTCCAACTTCGCAAGGTCTACTCTGCTTGCCCTTGCTCGAAGGATTGATCATTCGCGACGACGCATGCTTGCGATAGAAAGCTCGATGTGACGATGCATTAACTTCATTTATCTGGTTTTCGATCCAAGATTTAAATTTTGGTATTAAATTTGTGTTCTCATCAATACTTTGTGTCATCTCATCAAGATCCTCCCTCATCGTACCAAATGTTGTCTGTTCCAAGAATCTAGCAGCTTCATCTCTTTTGGAAAGTTGAAGCAATGAATAGAGCTCTGAAACATTTTCCCACGCTTTTGATGAGACTGTTTTGAGCTCAAACGATTGATCTGGTTTCGATAAATCTTTAGGGATTGTCACTTCGCAATATGAATCTTCACAATTGTATTGAAGTGTCGAATAAGGTCCTGCAACCCTTTCCCATAAGTGACCATTATAGCTTCTCCCAACTGGAATTGATGTTTCCAATAACTCCATCTTTTCAGTTAGAGTGCATAGTTTTCCATCATTTGCAATCTCAAGACGAATATTCGAACCTGATGGCACTAAAGTAATCTTTCCTATAGAAGGGCATGCATAACGAGATGATTCTAGTAAAGAACGATCATTCTGCGTTGGATTTAATACCTTTTCTTTCTTCACGCCCCTTATCAGTCTCGTCGCATCCTTCTTGGATTCTTCGTTTTCAACGCTTATCCCCCCCCACCAGATGCCAAAGTTACTTCCTTTCTTCTCCCCCTGACTAGAATCTGCATTTGTAAGAAGTGATGTACTATACGACAAGTAGGCAACAACGGCAATAAGTAAAGTTGTGGTATTGAGAAATTTCACCATGGCTTTCAATCGAAATATTTGTTCACATCAAAGTCACAGCTAGGAGGCTTCAGTCTCTTGTCGAGTGTTGAGTTACAGCACCACCGTACTGTACACAGGTTGTGGTTGCAGTGTCTTCTTCGTCGACGAGTATTTTGTGATCTGTTGTGGCTGGTGGCACGACGCTTGCACGTTCAAATAAATAAATAAAAACGGTCGAAAAGAACCATTGAACATCAACATACGAGTACAACATACGAGCATACAACATTGAACATAACCAAAGAAAAAGTCGGGTTCGCTTGATTTTGACCAAGTTTTGACAAAGTCCCTTTATGACATTTGCTTTTTTTATTAAAATATCAAAAATACATGAAAAATAGAACAAAAACTTTGAACTTTACCTCGCGCCTCTCGCGTGCACAACTAAAAAGCCATAATAGCCTGACTTATGTTTTTCCTGTCTTCGCGCAATCAATTGGCTTGTTGAAGTGTTTCTTTGTGGGGCAAGGAGGTGTCAGAAAGTGCCAACACACAACATAATCCCCCATTCTCATATTTTAAGGAGTCCGGGACCTTCACCTTTCTACCTTGTTGATTTGGATGTGGCGCTTATCAAACGCCATTCTACGAGAAAGGAGCAACCCCAAGGCTGCTGCTGCTGCTACTGCTACTGCTACTGTTGCTTCTGCTGGGAAAGCACTTACCACCAAGAGATTCCAACATGCTCTCGCTGTCCAGCTCGATTATTACATGAGCCCCCAATTCGCTGGAGTGGCATCTGCCTTGGTAAACAATACTTATGCCAGCAAGGGTCTCACCGATATCTCCTTTCTACCCATTTGTCCAGTAGGGTTGGAAATGGAACGGGTGAGGATCCATCAACACAGCAACCCAACTTCTTTATCACTGGGAACAGCAGAGCAAAACATTTTCGTTCCTACTCTGAAACGCAATCCACAGCTCAAGACAACGGCGATTGCTGCCATGTTTGCCAAATCTCCTTTATGTATTGCCTCTCTCCCTAATAATGCGAGTGAGAATGATTTCAACCCTGATATTATTGGAACGCATGAGGATACAGTAGATATTATGCGGCGCATCTTTCCCAATCATGATGTAGTTGCATCGCCGAGGTTCACCAAAACTAGAGACTTGATCGATGGAAAAGTGGGAGCTATTCAGGCTTATACGACAACAGAGGTACCCGCGTTGCGTATGACGCTCGGTAGCGAACCTTTCGTTGTGGAGATGGAGGGATGTAATGGGGCAAAGCTTGGGTATAGCCAGGTCATCTTTGCCGCGGATGAATGTTTGCAGGATGACAGGAAAGAGATTGCAAATGCTTTTTGCGAAGCAACGTTTCAGGGGTGGGCGAATGTGATCGATAATCCAAAGGAGGCAGTTGAATTGGTGAAGGAGGCAAAGAAGATGCTTGCATTGGACGACGAGGATAACGACCACTGGGTCGATAACGATGATTTCGAATTAGAAATGATTGAACGATGCAGTGATTACGTCAAGGGTACTTTTGCAGGAGGCAAATATGGTGTCATTGACCAGCACCGCTGGAGAGAGGCTAACGAATGGCTGTTGAATGATGATAGTAATGCCGAGTTGGGATTTGATGATAGCGTTTGGAAATAGGTACTCTATAATTCTTTCAAGTTTACTTCAGCTTGCTGCTGTAGCGTAATCATACATCACGAATCACGATTAACGATTAGTTCGTACTTCCAAATTGAAATTCTATTTCGTGTCCCCAGCATATATTCAATATGTGTAGTAACTATTTTGTTAATATCGATACTTGGTGGAGTAATCCTTTGGGGCAACCACCAATCCCCTTCCCTTCCTCGCCCCTCTATAAACTACTTCAATTATATCAATAAACTCCTGCTTATCCGCCAGCGCCCAATTGATCTTATTATTATCTCCTGTCCCCAGGTCGACCATAATATGTTTATTCCTATAGAAAAACATGGTTGTGCAAGGATCATATAGCTCATACATTCCACTGAAATCGGTCACCTCATCTAGATCAACAACGTAAATCACGGCAAAATTCTTTACTTTCTCTGCAATGTTCATGAGGATTTCGTCTTGGACCATGCATGTTGGGTCGGAGTCACGGCCGAAGCGGATGACGACGACTCTGTCTTCTTCTGTCACAATGGCTTGGTCGACTTCCCAGCCAGAGTGTAAGTGAGGTAGAAGGTATGCCATCTTTTTTTCTTACAAGAATTCTTTGTTGCGCGCTGAGGGTGTTAATTGTATCGTTACTGACTGTCTTGTAGTTGCTGTATAAGTGGTTCTTGTTGTGGGATGAGGGATGATGGATGATGCTTGATGCTTCTTCTACCAGACCGCTAGAGAGTCTTGTTGTTCTCTTCTCCTTTCTCTCTCCTTTTATTTCCTTATGCCTATCCCCAACCGATAGGGATAACTTCTTTACGCTGTTATGTAAAATTCAAAATAGATGCAAGCCCCGAACAAACAGTTCTGATTTCTTCTAATTTCTGTGACCCTTCTATTGAAATGTTCATTGCGAAAAAGACCATGGGCATCAAGGAGGAAGATGACTGGCTTGAATCAGATAAATATTGGATGCATTTGTTTCCCGCGAATGCAAATAATTGAAAATAGTATGTAAGAACGCTTGGTAAGAAATATAAATCGATTTGAGATTGCTAAAATATATTTTATCAAGATGCTCCTTACACATCATAGTGTATGTAATTGGGGGGCGAAGACCAAATCGCAGGACATCCCGCTGGATCAGCTTGAAAGTAAAATCTCTGCATAATTACTATTCTAACCCTATCCACTCATCATTATTATACAGTCTCGCTCATTTCATCATCCGCATTGCTATTAAATCCCTTTGTTGGAACATAGTAATTTTCAAACAAATCTGGTTTTGTATAGGACACAAATAAGAGCCCAGCGCCAGCAGCTCCCCATCCAATTCCAGAAAACCACCTGAGCCAATCCATATCTCCAAGTAAGTTCTTATCAATACCGATACACAAACACGCCACAAAGATCAAATAAAGCGCCTTGCCTCTGATTTTGTACATGAATCCAAAGTTTTTGCGAATAAGTCTATTCAAGGACCCAATAGTGCACCACCATACTGCTTCATAAATGAAAAGTAGGGCAGCAAAAAGGACCATGTAGGCACCGATGAACCATTCGGCAAAATCATTAAAGGTTCTGTTGTCAATAATCACAAATACGCCAAGTGCAATCATTGCAGCACAGAGACCAATAAGTATAATGGAGATAAATCTATGCACTAGCTTAGAACGATCTTTGCTGTTGTGCGAAGCGCATGGGAATATTTAGTCATCTGATGAAAGACATATTGAATATGGCAGCGAAAACTATCTTGTAGAAGCACAAGTATAGAATAAGAACACCATTCATCAGACATCACCGTCGCTTACAATCCCTGTATTATCAATTGCTACATGGATAATCTAAGCCACTGTTATCTGATCGCAACTGCGCAACTGATACTGCAGAATTATGCGTTGACTTTCCCTTGTGTTTCCAAACACAAATGTGGAATTCTTTCAATGCTGACTTACGTTAAGGCCTTGTTTCCAACACCAGTGTTGACAGGGACTGCGGGTGCAGATACTTCAGCAGGGGCTCCGCTAGTTGCAGCACCAGGGGTTGCCCAGTCAGGTTCTCCGTAAGCAGCCATCTTCGTTTTCTTTCAATTATAGTACAGAATCCTGGCACCCGTTACTACAGCTACCAATAGAGATTAATATGTTTTGTTCTTGGTTAGCGCGGTAGGTGAGTTCGTGATGATTCGTGAGTGGACCTGGCCTAGCTAGAGCTATTTCTAGATATCGAAAAATTCAGTCGTTCAGCGTTGGGTGGCGCGGCATTTTGTTGTCCAACGTACAAAAAATTACAAAATGTCATTGCTTTCGTTTCCTTTCCTTTCATGCTTTCACCTTGCTTTCACCAACAACAACAACAACCCGTCCGTTGGTATGATAATGATAGACAATCAGCAAGCCAAGAAACAAGCTATCTCACCTTTTGCGTAGTAGCCGTAGTAATATAATCATCTTGTCACCTTGCTTCGTTGAAAATTTGAGTCGCAGATAATTCAAGTTCCCATACAATTTCTCAAACATAGTGTAGCCCTCTTATTTCAAGTTCACATAGATTCTTTCGCGTTTGTGCAATATTTTGTTATATTCATACATTATGTAAAAATATCTAAACACTATCTATAGCGACGTATCCGTTTTCCTTTGGCTGAGTTGATGAAGCCCTTTTGACAACGATTGCATTTTACCTGTGCGAAATCCGGGCAATGAATCCAACAATTCAGATGCATCTCGCATAGAACATGGTTTTGCACCCTCTTCGACAATTTCCAGCTCCTGCATAAAGTATGCATTTGTCAAATCTCGTTCAACTGCTTTCTCCATAGTGCTAGGACTTACATCTCCATTGGCCACTCTACAATTATGGCTCTCCTCACTTTCCCAAATGAAATCTCCAGCAATGGGAACTGGGATTTCAAGAACATTTATAGCAGTTCCAACATGGGAGAAAAGCAACTCTGCCACACGTTCTCCATCCAAATGCGCATTCAATTCAACGTTAGCGGCAGGGGCGAGCATATTAAATGCCGCAGCAAAGCCAAGTCGTACACCTTCAAGAACTTCATCTTGGTCAACTGATAGTACATTCAACTCTGGTTTTCCTTCGGGAACAGCAAGAGGAAGAAGATGTGCTCGCTTCCATTCGTGTCGGTTCGTTGCGAGCTGCTGGGCCTCTTCATCACGCTCAACACCATACAAAATCTTTCTTGGAGGGACTATAACACCCTTGGCCGTGGAAGGATCATTGTCGTCGACAACGTGCGCTTTCCCCTCGTCCAAGGTAAGATAATCTTCAGTATAGATATACTGCTGCCCTCCGTTTTTAAAGTAATCTGCTACTTCTGGCATTTTGTTTGTATCAAAGTACATTGGCGCAAACACCTTTTCAAACAAACCCGGCTTTGTTCCTATTTTGGAGCCATCTGGTCTTGTCTTTAGTACTAAAACATGTGTCGCTCCTTCTTCCACGGCACTTCGATACGGTATCGGTTCATAGCAAAACGCATCAAAGCATCTAGTTGTGATATTCAACTGAGCATCTCTATTCCGTATCAAAGATAGGGGAGGGCCTGTAGCTGCAGGGACAAGCATTGATGTTTCAAGACAAGCAAAGAAACCGTGTCTATCCATCTCAGCCATTGTCGTGGCATTCTCAATGACTTGCCCAGTCTCATTATTAATCTTATCAAAGAAGTCCATTGTCCTAGAACCTAAACAATGAGTTTCCATCTTTCCTTCCCGCACAGTGGACGTCACCACACGAAGTTGTTGGCGTTCATCATTAATCTGAAATGTTTTCAAATCCAAAGGTCTCAACCCTTGCCGAGGACACATGATGCTGTCAAGGACAAATGAAATATTCATGGCAGGGTTAGTGTACCTTGAAAACATAGTTCTATTCAATACCCTCGAATCAATCAAATTTGTCGCTAACGAGGACGCAAGCCGTCCTTTCGAAGCAAACCTGGATTTCGCAGTTGTCAATACATCCGTATAGACATCGATGCACATTTGTCGTGAAACCATGTATGCTCCCACAACACTTCCCGCCGAAGATCCATATATACTATCAAATGAATCAGATAGTCCAAGCACAGCAATCGCACTCGCCATACCCGCAGAGACCGCCCCTCTCATCCCTCCCCCTTCAATAGATAAAGCAAGAGTGGCTGTATCATTAACTGCCCTGGCACTAGGCTTTGACTTTGTCTTTGCTCGCATTTCAATAAGTTTGATCACTTCATGATTCAATGGGTTGAATGTATCTTCACTTTGCAATTGCACCTCAGGCGCGGGTGCAGCAGAAGTGACACCTCGTTTCGTTTTCGATTTCGATTTCGTTGCATTGACTTTCAACCGTGGTACAAACGACGTATTGTTGAACGCAATTTCTTTCAATAGAATTCCGCGATCCAGCACCGCAGCTCTCAATTCATGCGGATTGGTCACCAAAGCGAGAGGTTTCTTCGGTTCCTTCTTTTCGGAACTCCTAATTTTTCTCCTCGTTTGTTTCATTTTTGCCGCTTCCGTATCGATATAATATGGAAGGTTTGAAGATGCGACGCCGCTGCTTATTCTGCCCCTCTTGGTATTCTTTTCTTGTCGGATAACGTCCGCCTTGGCATCGACATCAACATCCTTTTGGCTCTGATCGAATAATTCCTGCTCGAGAAGGGGTTGCAGATTCTTTTTCGAAGCCTGTTTCTTATAAATTGCTTTGAGGGGGCTCATTCTGCCACTCTTGGTATT
>Ga0115005_10002665_pt1 | contig 14239 bp, 9 predicted proteins | sample ArcOceMetagenome_FD_87163 | JGI IMG/M metagenome (GOLD analysis project Ga0115005, IMG submission 87163) | Marine eukaryotic phytoplankton communities from Arctic Ocean - Arctic Ocean - Greenland ARC118M Metagenome | ecosystem: Environmental > Aquatic > Marine > Oceanic | place: Arctic Ocean... | reverse complement strand
ACACCTGGATTGGGGATCGTGTTTCTTCAGAATGGGGACAGGGATGGGGTGACCCTATTGTTGGAGCTGATAAGTGCATTTATTGGCCTCCAATCTATGCCAACCGTGTGCTAAAATTTGACCCTGAGACACAACAATTGCCATCACATTTGATGATTTCATACAATGAAATCAAGCTTATTCTAATTTTGGAGAAAATGAATTCGCAAGTATGTAATTTTAATTTGACGAATGATTTCTTTTTCATCATAAAATATCACATCATCCATTCTTGATCAAGGACCCCGTTGCCAAGAGCGCATGAGGGAGGCTCAACAACAACACCACTTTCGAGGAATCCTTTGTTACTACAAATTCCCACACGCCCCTGGCCTTCGTCCAGGTCTAAACGCATCCACTCAGGTAATCGGGGACCAACAAATACATCGGCGACAAAATGATCAACTTTTGGTGAATATGATTTCACTTTTTCAACATTGTGACATACTATCCAAGCCCTACTTCGAGAGTCGTCGGGATAGATTTCGAGGTATATTGTTGAAAGCTTTCTACACATCCACAGCGCCCATTTATCTCGTTCATGTGAAGGCACATTGGCATGAATGTGCAGCCATCCTCCTTTCTCTCTATTTAGAGCACTTAAAGCTGTCTTCCATCCTCCTTCGCTGCTCGGAAGGAGTCCCAGACTTACTCTGTCGAAATCCAGGTTCAAAACACCCTCTTCCGCTAAACGTATCCGAGAGTCACCATCCAAGACCGTCGCTCTATCACTAACTCCATTCTGTTCAAGATTATACCGCAGAAAAGATGCTGCATGAGGGTTCCACTCGCATGAATACACATGCCTCGCCTTACCATGTATCAACGCTGGTAGAGAATAATATCCTATACCCCTATTTCGACATGTTCGACAAATAATGAGTAATTTTGACGCTGTAGTAGGTATCAGAACAATGAAGCCATTGAAAGACAGTTGATACTTACGCATACATGTCGAGAACTAAATCTCCTGCATTGACAATTTTACCGAATCTTATCTTCTCGCTGACATTTCCTCTGCTAAACATTACTTTGGTGAGATCAAAAGATTGTTTTATACCTTGCTCTACGATGTTGCAAATATCTAACGTCAGAGGGGATTTTTCGCTATATGATTTTTGTTTGATGAATTAATTAATGTGCTTACCTGTGGCTGTAATCCAGCCCCTTGATCCTGGCCCTGTTTCGATAACGTGACAAAACATTATTTTTAATGAGTTAGTCAAGTCATAGAACATGAAAGCCATTTATATGAGAAGCTATTGACAGAAAATGAATACTCACCAGAGTCAGCGGACAACAAACCCAACTCTATTGATGGTTCAATCCATAAAATAGAATGACCACTTTCGCGTACTTTTGAGTTTGGAGAAATTTCACCTCTCCTTACAACCCGATGGCTGCGAAATGCCAGTGCCAACTTCTTCCACAAACAAGTCATGAAATCATCCATTCTTGACGCCTTTCCAGCACCAGCAATGCTCTCTACCAGATTTTGGAAAGATTGGTCCATCGCCAAATTCAGAGCGCGAAATGGAATTACCAGGGTTCGGTCATTTCCCATTACCTCTAATGTTGGTGGGGCAGTGGCGTCGGAAAGATTTCCTACTTCTTCATTTACTGCATGTTTGCTGCTTTCTGCCGTACGAGAGGCACGTGGAAACTCTAGAATCGCCTCGACCAAAATATTTTTAACCAAATCAAAACTTGAATTGGACGTAGATGATAATTTAACACGTCGGTTTGCATCACCCATCACAGAGGAGCTGTAAGGGCATGACTGTTTTGCGTGTCCTATTATCAGATCCATAATGATGCTGTGAAGGCAGCTATCCAATGAGATGGAACCTGTACCTGTGACTTCCCAAGTTGAAAGTTCATGGAAAAATTCTTTTTGAACTGGTATACAAATAAATTCAGAGAAGTTGCGCAACAATGTGTCAATGTGCAACGGCTGTCCGATTGGTACAAATTGAGAGAAAGAATCAGCATCTATGCTGGCCATTCGAAAGGACTTGTCCAGTACTTCATTCGTTTCCAGCGCATTCTTAACCTTCTTTGCATTTCGCTTTTGAGTAATGATCACTTGCGTGGTTGATTGATTGGGCATTGTACCAATGGAAGATGCACCATGCAAATTATGATGGGGATGAGGGATGAGCTGTTTAGTGGAATGGAGTGTGTGAGGAAGTTCAAAGTGAGGATTGTATGTACTGGTTTTTAGAAAGTGGGCAGTGGGCAATCAGAAATTGCGCGCGTTGTCTTGCCGCGCGCAGACCGCCATAATTAGCTAACTACGAGTTCTGTGCTTTTGTATGATACAATTTACAATTATGTAACCCATGAAACATGGCCTGATAAGTATTTCACGCCGTCTGCATAAAGATTATCTTGCTTGGATAGATAAATCAGTACTACTCCCTCGGCTACTCTCATTTTAGACCCCGTTCCACATACCAAACAGTTTTGAAGTTGGGAGACTTCGTGCGTATCTGAATGCTTTGGTTCGAACCTTTCCAAATATTTATCCAACATGTCTCGTGATAATCAGAAAAAAGCGTGGCGGGAATCAATTCATAGTGAGGGAATGAACAATGACAACAAAGAACAGCGTTCTCCTAATGAAATGGAAAGCAATTCTCCCTATAAACGGATTCAATTTCGTTCTCGTCAACATAGCTGTAGCAGTCCTGGAGGCTTGGAAGGAAAACCCTCGCTCTCACTTTCCCCGTCCCGCTCAAAAAAAGATGGAATTGAACCTAGCCATATAGCTCACAAAAATCGAAAGAGACCGAGGGCCTCACCGAGCAAAACCCTGCACTCATCTCGCCATACCAGTGACAAAAAGTCCTCTATGGAAGATCGTAATTCAAATGCGTCGAAGGGATTGGACTCTGATAGTGGTTTCTTCGACACATTGTTCAAGTCACATATGAGTGCTGAGAAACCTGGCAGTTTCCAAAGGAGATACAATAAAGCTGACCACAGAAAATGCTCTTCGACACGACTGCCATATCTTGGCTCAGACGAGGAGAACGTGGAAAAACATGATTGTGCGAATCGCCTTGAATCATCTGATGAAGATGAAGAAAAGAAAAGCGAGCAGCAGCGGAGACTGAAACCTCGCCACGAAAATGAGGGGAATTTAATGGATATAGTAGTGGCAAAGATGAAGATGACGGCAGTCTCAGAAAATTGCATGAAATCAAATCCTTGTTATAGTGCTCGTTCAAATCATGGAAATGAATCGAAGAAAACGCCGAAAGAATTGAATCTTTCTGATAATAAACTCTTAAACTCCACAAACAAGTCGCAATCAACGTTGGAGAATTGCAAATTGAGGAAAAAACATGGCGGGATATTTAAAACCCTTCCGGAACAGATCTCTTTTCCAGCAGAGAAAAGACGGAAGACAAAGACAATAAATGACGAAGGAAAGGGGGGCAGTTTTTCTTCTGTGATCTGTCTTGGTTCTTCTGATGACGAAGAGAGAAGCGCGAAAAAGAGAAGCGTGAAAAGTAAACCTGGCACGAAAACGGCAATGTCTTCTGATCAAAATAAACCACCGACAGTGGTTGCAGAGGGATCAAAAAGAAAAAGTCAAGCAGTTCCAATATGTATTGATCTCGACAGTTCCGAGGATGAAGAGATGATGCAAGCGAATCAGCCAAACAGGGCTTCAGCTGTCGTTCCTGTTTCCTATCCAAATCGGACGGATAAATCTCATTCATGGAAAACTATACCTCCTGGACCGAATGAACACACGCAAATAATAAAAGGCAACAAGGCTTGGTACTGGTGCACCTTCTGCAATAAAGGACAAGGATTATGGAGCGCTCATACAGAAAAGGGGCATAAGTCAGGTAATTATTGTTTCGTGAGTCAATCCGGAAAACTCATGGGAGATGGTTCAAATGGGAGCAACGAAGAGAAGGTTACACATAGCGACGAATTCAAGGAACAAGACTGCGGTACAACCATTATCTTGCAATTGGATTCCAGCGACGACGATGACGAGTACGATGAACTCGAAGCAGAAGTTGTTCCTCGTAACAATCGAAAGCACTGGGCCTCTGTGCGCAGAGTTGCCAGAAAAAGTGCGGTCGCAGGAAGAAACATGTCCAGCCCTAGTTCTACGAGTGGAGGAAAAGCTAGCCAGCCCAAGCCAAATATCTCCAGCTATATTTCACTTTTATCGGACTCTGATAGCGATGAGAGTGATGAAGATACTAAAACATCATGTCAAAAAGAAATGCTGCCGGAAAATATGAACACAAATATGGAAGAAAATTGTCCACCAAGCCCACCTACAAGATCCCTCTGCGCCAAGCAAAAAGTTGCTGACGATAGCTATGATCCCGAAGAACGTCCACATAATTTTGGTTCTAGGAGAACTGATCCTGAAATTGTTTCCTTGGTTGCGCACCATAATCTAGAACGAGAATTGATCGACATGATTGCTGCCCAGATTTGCGAAGACCAAGAAATGGCCATTGCCTCTGCATCATGCAGTTCTTCAGAAGAAACGAAAAAGGAAGGGATACTGGCATTGGTAAATGAGAATGGAATCATGAAAAGTACGTGTACACAATCTCCATCAAATGTTAGACATCATTTGTCTATTGAAGACATTTCTGCAGAAGGAAAAATATCCAAGAGGTACGATGAAGAAACATCTGAACCGTTTGGCAAAGGAAAGAAAACAAGGCAACAGAACGGAGGTAGCAACTCTCTGATTCTATCAGATATGGATAATGCAACGCCTTCGAGATACAATCAGGCGCTTGAAGTACTGGTCACAGCAGAGAAAGAACGACTTAGCAGCTGCAGCTTTCCAGTTGTAGAGACTGCTGATAGAATCCATGTCACAGATTTCTTTTATCATGCCATGTGTCAGTATCGCCTTGACCAAATTACAGATGTGGACACAAAAGGAGACAACCAGAAGCAATCTCCCAAACGTGTAGGAGATGGATGCTTGCAATGTGTTCACTGTGGTGCAAAGACGCATGCCCAAGAGATCAAGAGTTTTATTTATAGATTCACGAAATTTCAAAAACATTTATTCAAGTGCAAAGGTATCCCGAAGTGCATTCGTGATGCATTGTTGCATCTGAGAAAATTTGACGAATATCATAGAAAGAAAAACAGTCAACTAGCAATTACCAAGGTGATGGAACGTGTTTTTGCACGGATGGTTGCGAGTGAAGGAAGCAACGAGGATATATACATTGGTGCCGATACAGTCACTACCTCTCAAGAGCCCAAGGCGGAGGAGAATTTTTTAGAAATCAAAGTTATTGAGAGAGAAAAGATTTTATCGCATGATAATTATCCGACGCTTTCATTTACTGCATGGAATGAAGAAAAAGGTAAGTCGGCGCGATGAAGATATATATTTTTACGATAGAAAATGATTTCACATTTTTATCCATCTTTTCTGTAGATCATTTATATGACTTCGAGGCTTTCGTTGCTCCCTCGTGTATACCAAATTCTGGCAACGGAGCCTTTTTGAAGTTGGTTCGTGTTAGAGAATGGAAAGATAGGAAGCTATCAAAAGGAATAAGAAACGAGATCCCTTGCACTAGGCGTCCTCTAGTAATGAAGGACAAAGACGGCAACGAGAAAAATGTGTTCATTGGTCCTGATCGGATTCACGATGATTCAACTACAAATTTTGATCATTATTTTGAAAATAATTCTCTGCAGTTTAGCTCTTCTGACAGTGGTTGCGGGGTCCTAGACATTGGATGTTATGGACCTTTCTTTGACACAGGTATGTTGTCAAGAAATATAAGTTAGATGATGCATGAGACAGTTGTTTTGTTGAACAGAGCCTGACACTTGCTTAACCTTTCGAAACAGATATAAAATTGGAAGCACACTACACACTGAAAAATTTTCTTTTCGATTTCGAACCTGCTGGGTGGAGCTTTGGAATTGGTGGTAAAGATGAAGATGATAACCTCGATATGATTCTGGATATCACAAACGATGAGACGGGAGAGACCCATCTGAGAGCCAAGGAAAATATTCCAATGCATGTGAATGAGGTCGGTCACGACCCGAACTTGGTTTATAATGTCACGCCCCTAGAAACATCCTCAGGAAGTATTCATTACTACGCGCATCCAAAGACACCCATGGTCGTTGGTGAATCTATCGAACTACTTGTGAATTATGGGGACACATACGAAGAGGTTCGGGAAAGAAAGGGTTATGGAAAGTTAACACATGAAGGTGACGACATTGACAGGCAAAGAGTTAAAAGTAACCAAGCCGAAAGGGTCATGATCGAAGAGCAAATCTACTCACAATCTCTCGAGGAAATTTATGATTTACTCATCCGATTACAAGGAACGTTTCAGTCTATTCTACGTGCGACAGATGCATCCATTCTTAAAGAACCTATATCCAACAATATGACAAGACGATGGACCGCACGATTTCGCATGCATTGGATTGAAACCTTGCTACGAAAGCGATGCAATGCCTTGCGCCGTGGTTATCTGCGTCGTTCCAGGGGCGACGATTTTCTCTGTACAAATATTGACATGATTCTTGATACGATGAAATTTAGATCTAACTGTATCACCCCTTGCCTAATGAAACATGAAGTTGCGCATCAAGCCTTTACTAAGGAAATTCTTGAGGAAAACGTATTTATAGCCTCAAAGAAAAAAGCCCTGGTACAACCTTTGGACCCTCACCTTTGGTGCGCTTTGTCTCGGAGGTTAGTTTACAAAATCGCACAAGAATTATCCTTTGAATACAGAATTGGAAACATCAACATAAATGATGCAATTAAGAAAGTGTATGAAATGTCGAAGGCTGTGAAAATGAAAATCAAGGAAGCTTGTACAGACCAAGTTCATGTTTGGAAACTAGGTTTTCAAGAATGTGACAATGAAATCATCAATGAGTGGCATTTGAAGGCCGTAAACAACGCACCAGAGCATCATACAAGGCCATTCCTGGGAGACTATAAGCATCACGGAGGCAAGAATACCGATCAGCAGTATAATGTCCGTTATGTCAAGATTATGAAAGAACGACCAAGGTCGGTTACAGCTAAAATTGACGAAGAGTGGTACTTGCTGTGGAATGTTGTCCGGGTGATTCACATATTGGTGACAAAATGTTTTCCTGCCGAGGAAGGAGATTATTCGCTTTCGCGTTTATGTGATTTTGTCGGTGTCGAAGTTGTCGACGCAGAAAAAGCTCTCAGTGCACAAATGGACGATCCGTATGATACACTTCGTTATGTTTCAGCATATGCCGACGACGGCCCAAAGCCTAAAAAATCTTCTAAAGCACAAAAACATCCGACAGTGGCTAGACTGAAGAAAAGACAGAGAGCTGTACAATTTTCGGTACCAAAGGAAAAGCAAACTTCAGAGTTCCTTTCTGGTGCCCATCCAAATGTGGCCAGAAACAGGGGCAATCTCACATTTTGGGCAGAACAATCCGCAGGAGATAGATTTCCTCCAGGTTGGATCATACACATACATAAACGGCAAATGGGTAAAACTGGCGGTGGTCGACATTTTGATATATACTGGTTCGCCCCAGATGGTAAAAAATTACGCTCGATGCCTGAAATAAAAAGGTTTCTGATGAACTATGGCGAAGAAACAGCAATTGAGAAATTGTTTTCTGATCGGTGACGAAATCGAGAATGGTTTGTTTTTATCCCAATTTGAAATTGTTCTTCTTATTTCAAGATCAGAAGATGTATCAAAAAAATAGAAAATGTACACGTGTGACCACGTGTCTGAAAATGATAACAAATATTTATGTTTCTAGCTACACCACGTAGTATGTACGAGTATCATGTCCCTGATCTGCCCAGGTCTTGGGCTACCTTTTGGGTTGATGTACCATGAACTTATTAGGCTTCGCTCGGAACGACACTCTCACAATACGTATAAGGGTCCAAGATTGTGAGCCAACTACACGTAGCCAACTTCAAAAAGCTATTTCGGGTCCCGGATGATACAGTACTGTAATAGCCACAATAAATTATACAAGCAGTCAGAGTGAGTGTGTACTGTAGCTACTGTACTGTACAATAGCTAGCTGAAGTTCGACAGTGGGGTTGGAAGCGAAATTTGAATGTCCTGGTACCCACCCCCCGGCAGGAGTAGTGTTCGCAAATTATTTGAAAATCTTTTGTGTCATCCATCCACCTTCGCTTCTTCCACCGCTTCACACATTGTAAATACAGTCTAGCAGTGTGCAGTATTATACCGTTAGTGTGTAGTGTGTTATCAAATGAAATGAAATCACCTACAGGTACACTTATTGCACTATCAACATTTCTTGCGAGGGCAACTAAAGCATTTTCCCCAACCACTCAACTTCATTTTGCGACATCGATAACCCAGTACCACAGGTTTCCAATTACTGTTAAAATGTCTTCCTCGTCATCTGATGGAAAGAAGAGGGTTCTCGTACCAATCGCAGAAGACAGTGAAGAGATTGAGACATCTTCCATTACTGACGTTCTCACGAGATTTGGTGCAGAAGTAGTGGTAGCATCCGTTCAGCCAGATGGTGAGCTAGTTTGCAAAATGTCACGCGGCCTCAAAATATGCGCTGATGTCACCATCGAAAATGCATCGAAAGAGGAATGGGACCTGATTGCACTACCCGGCGGGATGCCAGGTGCGAAGTATTTGCGTGATTCCGAGGTTCTTGCAGAAATGTTGAGGAATCAGCAAAAGCAGAACAAATTATATGGTGCTGTTTGTGCGTCTCCTGCTGTTGTGTTGCAGTCTCTAGGTCTTTTGGGTCCAGGATCGACTTGTTACCCAGCCGTGCCTTTCCGTTCGACAATGGTCTCGCCTTCTGATGACAAGGTCGTAGTGCAGGATAATGTCATTACATCACAAGGTCCTGGGACATCGTTGTTGTTTGCTTTATCTTTGGGCGAACAATTGGTAAGTCTCAAACAAATGTTCGATATCTCCCCACTGCTTTATAATGATGGAAAATAATCAAACTGATTTGTCTTTGTGCGCTTTATCTTCTTTCAGTACGGAAAAGGGGAGGCTGATCGAATTGCTAAAGAGCTTCTGGTGGATCGATAGGATAGATGATCCCATGATCTCTAACGAACTTACTGCCGAAATTATTATAACTATCAACCATAACCATCACAAATAAACTCAAAATACCAATACACTATGTTCAATGTGTGTGCGTTTTTCTGCATTTCTATTTTGAATTTGATTGGGTGAACTTTGTATCCTTATTTGTCCTCTAACTATTTGATATTGGAGTGCCCATTTATTTCAGCAAATATGAGCTCAGAGCTCATCAATTGATCATAAAGAACAAGTTGGAATGTTATGATGATATTCAACGACGGCTCCACCTTTACAACAAGAAGGCACCTATCATGGCACTACTACACATAGGCTACTACTAGAGAAGGGAACAATTGTTTTTGCGAAGATGAAGGCGTTAGACGTATCAAAATATATTCTATTTTACTAAAACAACTGTACATTAAATAATAATTTCCCTCCTCGGTCGATTGTTGATTGGGGGTGGGGTACCGGTACGATATGACTCTTTGATTCGTCCGCGGCAAACTACTCGTTATTTTCCCTTTGATGCCTCCGCCCGTCCCCGAATTCGACTACCATCACTAGCATTCCCCTCTCTCGCGTAAATAGAGTCAATGCCACTGAAACTGGTGAGGTGGGCATTGATCGGGCTAATTTTCACACACAAAACACAGAAATGTACTAAAACCAAATGTTTATAAAAGAGCACGTACCCGGTAGTGTACTTTTATTAAACCAAATGCTTAAAAGAGAGTACGTGTACGTACACGTAGTGTACTTTTTTAAAGAGTATTTTTCTCCTTCAACATTTGAAGCATTTTCAATTGTGGTTTGAGTGAATCGAACGACACAGAATTTGCCGAAAGTAGCCCGGATCCAGCAACAGCAGGAACTCCGATACCAGGGAAACAACTGTCACCACATACCAACAGACCTTGTACAGGTGTGCCTGGAAAAGGAAATGACCCTTCACCTGCTTTAATTGCTGGTCCATACGAACCCTGATGCCGTCTTAGGAACCGTTTATGCGTAAGAGGGGTTCCTACTTGGATATGAGTAGATCTATCACGTATGTCAGGAATAATTGTTTCAAGAACTTGCCACAGGTATTGGCTGCGTTCTTCTTTCAGCGAATTGTACTCGGCAGATTTGCGATCTATATTGGCCCACTTTGAGAAATCTTCTGTAGCTGGTGTGTAGGCATGGAGCGTTGCCTCGCCCGCTGGTGCTAACGTTTCATCATGAACAGATGGGATTGACACCAATACGGCATTGTCTTCTGCTTCAATGCCCCTATCCCAGTCATCAATGTACATATAATGTGCTTGAAGTTTCTCCAGTTCTTCCCTTGTTGCTTTGAAGCCGACATGAAGATGCATAAAGCTCTTTCCAACCGGCGTCTGCATTTTTTCCTTCACAAAACTTTCAGGAAAAGATTTTTTATCGACTATTCCACTTCCAAAAAGGTCCCACACAGATATATTTGACACAACGCCCTTTTTTGCTCTTACAACTTTATCTCCTTTTCGTAAAGTTATGCCTGTAGCGCATCCATCTACAATGTTGATTTTGTGCACGTGGGAATTCAAAAATATCTTGCCGCCTCTCTTTTCTAGCCCACGGACAAGGGCGTCAACGATTGATTTCGCACCCCCCTTTGGACAGTCCATGATTGCATTTGGTTCATAGAATTCCCCCATCATCATAGCCATTTCAGCAGTTATCGTGCCGTCTGCAGGGAGGCCCGACAAACAAAAACATAAAAGGTCCAACCAGTTTCTAGCGAACTTGTTCTCGACTCCAGCTGCATCCAGAATATCACTGAATGGCTTCGTTAGCTTTAAATTCTCGAGGGGATTTGTCTTTGCAAAATTTTTAAGAAATTGAGATGATGTCAGCACTACTCCCAAGTCACCTCTGAGAGCTGCCGTGGGCATAGCATCTACTGCCATGGCCAATGGTAACATTCGTTTCATCATTCGATCCCATTCATTCAAAGCACCTGGACCACTCACTTGGTCGAGTACACCACCCTTTTCCCCAAACCCTGGTGTGTGGATAAAGTCTCCCTCTGGGAATTTCAATCCAAAAGTTTCGTATTTGATGCACTCCACTTGTTCGCCAATTGAATCCAAGACAGTTCGCAATGGGTTCGACAGCTTTGCTGGAATTTCTGGATTAAGTCCGCTGAAAAAAGAAGGGCCGGTATCGAATTTATAGGATCCCTCCTTTCCGTCCTTGGCTTTCACCTCGTAGCCATGTGCGCACCCACCTGGAGCATAATGACTCTCGAACACTGCCACGCTGTAGCCATAAAGAGCGAGCATAGCCGCACATGATAAACCACCGATGCCGCTCCCTACGACGACAACATCGTATTCATCATCCGGAACGAATTGGTTTTCGTCTTTTGGGGCCATACTACTAGCAGCCAAGTGCAACTTTGAGGAAAGTTCAGACCGAGACAATTTATATTTTGCGTTCTGGTGGCCACCGCTACGTGCAGTGCAAGAACTGGCTCTGAGAGCTGCCGGGGGAGGAACAAACGCGACGGTACATACCAATGATGAAATCGCGTAAGCGGCTGATAGGTTTAGTTTCATTTTGTTGTATGTACTTTTCACACCCTCCTCGTACTTACTGTACTAGGCTGGAATGTTTTCATAACCAACCTCAAACCTATCATGAGGAGATCATAGAGCTGTTTGTACGCTGATTTTTATGTAGATGTCTCTTTCTGCGACTTTGAGTCGAGTCAGTCAGTCACTCTAATTCGCGCGCGAAAACGCCTCCGATGATCGATCGCTCGATCGTCCGCACGACGAACGGCACCACAAAATAACAAATCCACTTCTCACAAAACACTCAAATCTCAAACTCAACTTTCAAACTTACTTCAAGCTGTATCATTCACTCATCAAAGGTTAACTTCACAAACCAAATAAACCTGGTACCTTAAAAAAGAATCAAAAAATGAGCGCTGTCACTACATACAGACAAGCTCTCACATTGATTGGATTTTGTTTATTTTCAACTCCTCACCGAAATACTGCTTTCACTGCTCAAAATGTACAAAACTATAGGTCTCTGCGCCTGCCAGTCAAGTTGGCAATGGCAAAACGATCGTCTGAAGAAATAATGTCTCAGTCTTGGCTCCCTGATCACAGAGATGATGATGATATATTCGCCGTCGACGATCAACGCAGAGAGCTGGAAAACAATTCCATCCAGCATCTTGCATCATTAATACAGCGCAAACTAGACGGTGACGACCGGGAACAAGTGATTGAACACGAGGAGGCTGAAACAACGAAAGCCACAAATTTGGCGCATGATCGTTTTCGAGACCTAACTTGTACGTACGAAGGAGAGTTGGTTCTCGAACGAATATTTAGTTCAGAATCAAATCAGGATCTACAAGTTTCAGACACTGACATTATTCGGGGTGCTATCATCGCTCTTCAGTCTCTTGCCATATTGGGTATGCAGGTCGGTGTCAAAGGCACGCCAGATCAAAAAGAGCGTATCTCAGCACACCTGAAAAGTAAAAATGATGAAACTTCATCAGGCGACGTGCAAGATTTTTTCAATGATATCACTTCTAAAAGGCTGAAGCACAAAGTAAACATTACCGCTGGCATACAATTACTTGCTACATTGAAATTGAAAAGAAACGCGCAGAGCGCTCTCGATCTTTTGGTAAGATTGGGTGCATGGAAAAAGCACGAAGATCTAGCGCTCTTGAGATCTGGTTTTCCTACGAGGTTCACAGAAAAAGAACACCAGTATGCCTCAGACGCTATTGATGATTCGCACGACCCTGATAGAATCTTGGGTTTACGAAAAGATTTGCGTCATTTGAAAGTCTACACTATTGATGGCGAATACACAGAGGAAGTCGATGATGGGTTGTCCATTGAAAAAATCAAGAAATCAGACGGCACTGAGCGTAAGAGAATATGGATACACATTGCTGATGCTGATCGATGGGGTAAGTTGAAATTTGCGTGATTTTTCAACCGCCCTCCTGTCTCAATCATTAGGATGTTCATTCTAATCTCAAAATCCATTCGTAGCACCACGAAGTTCGAAAATTTTCCAATCAGCACAAGCTAGAGCGACTTCTTTGTATCTTCCGACGGGCTCTATACCAATGTTTCCAATAGAATTGTGCGGTGGTCCCATGTCGTTGAGAGCGGAATGCGACTCCCATGCATTATCAATGGCGGTTGAACTGAATGCAGATGGGTCTATTGATGAGTCTACGTTGTATATTACTCCCAGCCTTATCAAAGTTAATTACAGACTTGCATACGACGAAGTAGATGAAATGCTTGAGTTTGGAGTTGGTTGGTTTGAGGAATGGCAGTTGGGGGCTTTGTTGGAAGAAGCCATTAAACGCCGGAAGTATAGAATAGCTTGTGGGAGCACTGAAGGTTTTGTCCCCAACCCTATACCTCAAGCAGAGCTTAGAGTAGTGAAACAAAATGACACAGACGATGTTGAGATTGTGCTAAATGTCGAAGTAACTCATAATGCTGGGCTAAATCAAAGCGAGACTGTCCTCATGGACTCGACAGCAGGAGTCGAAGAATCAGCTCCACCCGTGTCTTCAGCGTTTGTTCTAGTGACAGAAATGATGATTATGTCTGGGGAAGCAATGGGGAAATTAAAAGGAGTTTTAGAATCACAGGCACAAACAGTTGATGATGGGGACTACGATCATTTACCAATGTTGGAAAATAAGCTTGAACTACCCTATCGTACTCAGCCTCGACCAGACTTTGGGAAAAGGTACGAGGAATTGAATACTCTCAAATCATTGAAGGGGAAGGGCTACTGCCATGCTTGGTACGCCAGGCGCTTCTTTGAAGCAGTGAGGGTGAAAGAGGACCCTCTTCCTCACAACGGATTGGGTCTCGAATGTTATGTCCAATGGTCATCACCTATAAGAAGAATAGCAGATTTAGCTGTGCACGCATCTGTAAAGCGTTTTTTAAGAAGACATAGGGTCAACCAAATGATGAAAGCGGGTAAACCTATTCCACAGTCGATAACTGCATCGGATCTCGGATGTGAAGTGCCAAGACAAGTTGAATCTTCCAGATCCGAATCAGATTTGT
>Ga0115005_10002662_pt1 | contig 14245 bp, 10 predicted proteins | sample ArcOceMetagenome_FD_87163 | JGI IMG/M metagenome (GOLD analysis project Ga0115005, IMG submission 87163) | Marine eukaryotic phytoplankton communities from Arctic Ocean - Arctic Ocean - Greenland ARC118M Metagenome | ecosystem: Environmental > Aquatic > Marine > Oceanic | place: Arctic Ocean... | reverse complement strand
TGTCATCAAGAGTGACAGTTGCATTTATGACAAGATTGTCTCTGACAGCTTCAAGTAGTTCTTGGTCGAATGGCCATCCGATGCGACTTTGTAGAAGTCGTGCTTTATCCGCTCCTTCAATTTCAAGTTGGCTGAAGAACTCTTTGTTGGAAGCTACGTGTACTGTATGAAAAAATGAATAGGGGGGAACGGACTCGTTTAGTTTATTGGAGGGATCCTTCCCATCCAGATTCAAAAGATAAAGTCCGTTGCCGCATTTCTCAAAATGTAGAGTCTCATCCGCAGCAAGATGTACAAGCAAACGATCCGCTTTCACGCTGTCCATGGTGACTCTGTAATACTTCGTGACCGAAATAAGCGCAAGGATGTTTGCGAGGGAGTTCTTGTTGTAATACGCATCAATCTCTGGCAGAAAAGTTACTGTCCCATTCTTCTTGTAATCCAAGTGTCCACCATTGGAATACGCACACATTTCATCACAAGATTTGATGTCCGATAGGAGGCTGGAATCGTTGAATGAATTAAATGAAGATCCTGAATCGATGAGTACCCAGTTCTGAGGAAGAATGTTCTTGATAACATCTTCATTGAAAGTACATGGGTTACAAAGTTCCATTTGCATTCCTTGGAAAGCGACTCTTGGCTTGGGGCATACACTCACATAGTGTCCGGTATCACCACAGTTGAAACAAAGAATGTGCTCTGCAATCGTCCCGTCAGTACCAGGCACAAGTGTAGTGGATGGAGCAGTGGATGTACCATGGTTCCTCTGGTGAAATCCAAGGTTGGGTGCACAGCCACGGTTGTTGTTGCGACGGTTTCCAGCATTGGTGTTACCTTTCCAATGAGTGAGCATGTGTACAGATTCTGCAAGGGACGTGGGAAAATGGTCTTGTTTCATGGTGAGACTGTTTTTCAAATCTCTCCAGAAATCCTTGAAGCAAGTGCTATCAGCATTCTCAATAAAAGCTATGGCCAGGAATTTCTGCACAATTTGTGCTTCCGTAATCGACGCATCAGCCTTTTGCTCGTGCGCTAGAACCTCAGAGAGGTCAGTCACGGAACCTTTGGAAAGTGCGACCAAATCCTGAGCTGCCTCAAATCTTCTGAAGTACTCCTCAACCGTTTCTCCCTCTTTCTGCCTAATGTAGTAGAAGTCCTTTAGAGCATGAAAGAGTGAGTGATACTTGTTGGTGGTCTTGTGTACACCTGCAGTGACCTTTTGTAGCGTTTTCAATAGCCAGATACTGTCATACATAGCTGACATGATGTTGTAATCATCTTCAGCTCTTAGTTCCTCCTGAAGGGCTGGAGTGCACTGTCCCAGGATGACTCCCCACAATGCGGTGAGATTGGATGCTGCTGCGCGCCTGCGCTCTGCGTAGATCCTCATCTCGGCTCTCTGCAAATAACGAACAGGCTCCATCTGTTCAACATTTCTAGCTTCTCTTGCCGCTAGTTCATCGGCGTCCTCGCCACTACTTTTTTTTCAAGACTGTGCTTGTTATTTTCAGAGAACAGAGAAAATCCACAGATGAACTGGTTATTCTCGATGTATGATTGCAATTCATCCTTTTCTGTGTCGTCCAAACCTTTTTTTGAAAATAGACAACATGGCCTGCTACAATCTTCACACATCACAGTTCTTCTTACACTTGTCTCAGCCCATTTGCTTACAGTATTGCCTACAGCAGTATCTGCTTTCTTCTTCGCCTTCTTCGCCTTCTTCTCCTTTCCAGTATTCTTGCCATCTGTCTTCTTTGAGAGCAGATAGGATAAGTCAGTCAGAAGATTTGTAGAAGAGTTTTCATGAATGCTTACAAGCGCGTGCTTTCGTGAAAGGAAATGTCCTGGCCGCTCCTTATCATGAATTGGTGTTGGTTGCCGTTGTAAGACAAGATCTCAGATAGCTCCTACTGGAGCTCGGATAGGTTTGCAATGTTTACAGCTCTGCTTGCCGCACTTTTGGATACTGAAGCTGTACGGCGTGGAGCATGCTCATCGATAAATGTTGCAAGAAGTGGCATCTTATGGAGCTGGGAAGCAGCTCGGTTGGATTCATAGTAGTCTGGATCAATAGAACGGAGGATTTCATTGTGCATTTTGACAATACTGGGATCACACCGCGAGTGATCATAGCTGCAAACTTTTGAAGCGATTAGAAATCTGTGAAATTGGAAAGGCCATAGATTTTCCCCACTCTCCTTTAAGGTTTCTCTCAGGATGATGATTGACCACAATCCGTGTTTGTGAAGGATCAATAGATGACGATGTAATGGCGTCTTGCATTTCTTTCGTATTTGGAGCACGATCAGATCTATCGTGGAGGTCAGGAGTGCGGATTGAGGCAAGGGCTCTGGCCTTCGCAGCAATCTCGTTGAACGTATCATTATTCCTGGCAAGCGGACCCACATGTTTGGGGCACAATTTTTGCTCAGACACACCACCTCGCTCCTTGAAACCACTTGCAGTGGCATATTCTGCCTGACACATATGATGCAATTTGTTCTCGCAACCTTCATGATTACATTTCACAAGTGTGATTGTTGTACTATTCATGAATTTGCATGAGTTCACTGTGGAGTACGAACATGAAGGATGGGGTGGGACACTGCCGACAATAATGTTCATGGGCTGAGGAGTGCCATTTGCATCCTTGCTATATTTCATGCTTTTCCCAACCATCGCCCTACTGGTATCTCCCGTTCCTTCATCGAGTTCCGTTTCGTGTTAATGGTACATCGTCAGCCATGGTTGCACCTTTCTTTTCGCTACCTCTGGCAATTGCCGATTCTTTGCTTTTCCTTTTGCTATTTTGTTTCTTTTCCAAAGCATCGTGGGCATTGCGCACACCTTTCATGCTGCCAACACTTGTAACTGCCGATTCAGCCCATTCTGGCATCGGTTTTCTGATCAAGGCTAGATTTTGAAGGCCGAGGTTCAGAAGAGACATAGCTCTCTCTACTGTATTGAGATATGATCCGTGAGGAGCTCCTCGAATGGCGCAAAGATGATCGAGGTCAAGAATAAGAAATAGAGCAACATGAGCCAATTTGCTTCGAAAAAATGTTAAGTTGTGATCAGGCCCCCCATCCGTTTGAACAAGAAGAGCATACACCTCATCGGTTATAGACTCTAAGGAACGATCAGCACGTTCAACTGATGTCAGACCAGACTTATCTGCAACATCATCCTCAGGAGCTATGGCAAGAGCTGGCACTGTTGTCGAGGCACCAGTCGCACTTGTAGACTTCGAGGAAGGATCAGCACGTTCAACAATCGACAGATCAGATGACGGTGATGTCAGACCAGTCGCACTCGTAGACTTCGAGGAAGGATCAGCACGTTCAACAATTAACAGATCAGATGACAGTGATGTCAGACCAGACTCATGCGCAACATTATCGTCAGGCGCTGAGGCAAGTAATGAATTCACAATTGATTTTGCTCGAATCGACCGGCTGATGGCAAAGAGTTGAGCGTTGTGGTCAAACATATTTGACGCGAGCACAGTGTGGATTTCTCCATGTCCATCCTCGCCACCACCGTAGAAAGATCCACCATACTCTGAAGGGATATTTCCAATCAGTGTAACAGAAGTAACAATGTTTCCTTTCGAAAAATCCTGATCTGCAGCCCTGTTTGTGTTCCTTTTTCTATCCACCGGAACAATGCCTTTGTTCTTGATATGAACACCGGTGCTAACAGGGACATGGTCTCCGACTGGTATTTTTGACTTGTCATCCTGTCCTACAAATCTAATTGCACTCTCACCACCCGCATTAAGCACATCTACAGCCCAATCTTTGTGATATTTGGTCAAAGCATTGACCCAGTGTTGGTCATCATGTTGCTTCCTGAGTGTTCGCAATTGAATGTGGCGGCAGAAATTGAAACCTTTGTGATATTTGGTCAAAGCATTGACCCAGTGTTGGTCATCATGTTGCTTCCTGAGTGTTCGCAATTGAATGTGGCGGCAGAAATTGAAACGACCAGTCATCTTCCCTGCTGCTGTTGAAGCACTGCGCTTGAAAGTAATCAAAACAAATGTAAACTCATTCATAAAAAGAAACAACGCTTCGACTTTGTAGTTGGATAAATATGTTCAGACGGTTGATTGATTCTTTGAATTGAGTAGATTGAAGATCGCACAAAGAATAATGAAATTGGAAATGCAAACATGGTTTTGTAACTCTTTTGCATATAGTTTAACAACGCAATCGTCAGGCCCAATATGTATGTTCCAACGTGTGTTTAGCTCACGCCATATTTCTTTTTATCTTTCATAGAATCTGTAGAAATAAATTGTAAATTGAATGCGCGTTATTTATAGAGATAACACGAGAAGGAGTCTTTACACTGTCTTTACTTCACATCAAATCCCTCCTCCCGCAAGCAGATTTTGTGAGCCTCGATCAATTTTAAACAGTCGTCATGTTCTAAGCCCTTGAAAACTACACACTCATCCCTCGCCTTCTTGGTATCCGGGCAGCAACAGCAGATCTTTTTTCCTGACTTTATTCCTACTTTTTGCTGTGGGGCATAAGTTAGTACAGGACAGCAGAAGATTAGAGCTTTTACAGTGAAGAATAGAGTTTCATGGACCACAGATATTTAAAAGCTCTTGACGAGTAAGTGCACTTACGGAAGGAGCTACCTTTGGTACATCCACGGGCTTTGATCCTGTTGTTCCCATACTATATCTTATTTTGCGTTTCGCTTTGTGTATCTTAAACAATAGATGTTTCGTGTGATTGCAACAGAGGTGTAGAATCTAGTTCCAATTTGTGAGGTGGTGGTGGGGAGTGTGTGCAATATTTTTTTGGAAGAAGGACGAAGACGCACCTTCTCTTCTCTTCTCTTCTTTCCTTGTTTCGTCTTGTTCTTGTTCAGCTTGGACCCAAGTACTTCACCGGGTGTTGCTCCATCGTATTTCACTTTTAAAAACATATTCTTATTTCTTCTACTTTAGAACTAATTATTCCGTTTTCCCTTCCGGCATGATCATATTACTAAAATGGTCCTTCTGCTATTATAAAACAAATACATTGTCCCCAAGACTACAAGGTTCACCGCACTTATGCGGTAACTTCCACCGAATCGGACACGCTTTCCTCATCTCCGCCCTCATCATTTTCGTCTTCATTTGCAGCATCTGCGATAGCTTTCCTCTTTTTGGAGAGACCAACTCCGCGAGATGCTTTAGATGTGGCAAGACTTGTCACTTCGCCCACAGCTTCTTCCTCACTCATCAGGTTGGCAATGAACTTGAGCGCATCTTTCTTTGAAAGGTGATAAATGTTGCTCACTTTATCCTGATGGCTGATTCCATAACAATGATTAGAGATTGCAACCAGTTCAGGTCTAAATGTGCTGCAGATGAATTGGGTTGGGTTCTCCTTGCTATTTGCTTGCCTCTGGATCAATCCTGCTACGGCCTTGCGGTAAGTCGAATCCAGGGCTTGGTCGAGTTCGTCAAAAAGATAGAATGGCGCGGGATCGCATCTTTGTATAGCGAAAATGAGTGCCATTGCCACAAGAGACTTTTGGCCACCTGACAATTGAGACATCATGTAGTTTTCGCCGACATTAGAGAAACGAACCTTGATACCAATTCCGCGATACCTGTTCACACTTGGGTTTTGTCTCCTCCTAATCTGTTCTTCCTCATCAAGGTCTTCGTCGAGGTCTTCATCCTCTTCTTCGTCTAACGAGGTCTTCATGATGAGTTCTCCAGCCCCGTCAGGGACGAGCTCCTTGAATACATCCTTGAAATGTGCACTCACTCCTCGGAATGTCCTATTGATAGCCTCGTCTTTTTGGCGATCTAAGCTATCGATCAATTCTTTCACCTTCCGAGCGCCTTTATCAACCTCTTCTTTTCTCTTCAAAAGTGTCTCACGCTGTTCGTTGAAGTTGACAAATTGATCAAAGGCTTTCTTGTTGACATGAGAGTAGCTTTTCAATTTTTTGTTAGTTTTCTCCAGCTCGCGCATCAATGCACTGATAGAAAGACCCTTGTGCTTCTGTAGTTCAGATGTTGGAGGGAGGGTGCCAAGTTCTTGGATACGGCGGGCGTGAAGCTCACGCTGTGTGACACAAAGAGACCTCTGTGTGCAGAACAAGAAAAACAATCAGACATTATAATCCCTCAACAGCAGAAATATACATAAAAATAAGTGGCGTATGCACGTACCTTATTCATCAACTTCTCTTCACGCTTCTGAGCATCTTCGAGCAGCTTAGTGATTTCAGCATCCTTGGTTTTTACAACATCTAGGCGTTTTTTGCCTTCAATAAGCTCAGCGCGTAAAGCTTCATCGGTAGTTTTTGCCTCAACCAGCCTATCTTCAACATCTTCAGCATTTTGGATTGCTTCGTCGAGTTCGCGTTGTAGCTGCTCAAGATTCTCCTTACGTTGCGCCTGGGCAAGGCGAGACGCTGGTTGTTCACCGTCGGTGCTTCTACGACGATCTGCTGAATCCGCACCTTCTTCTTCTAGCTCTCGTTTCCTCTTGAGCAAGTTGTCTTGAAGCAAACTTTGAAGTCGCTGACGCTGGACGCTCACTTCCTCTAGAGCCTGGGTCTGGCTTTCGATTTCTGTTTCCAGTTCTACTTGGACGGACTTGAGCTGCTGTAAAAGCTGCTTCTCGTCCTCGGTAAGAGTCTCGCTGAGTTCGGTTCCAATTTCGTCTTGCAATGTTTGCACTTGACTCAAAAGGCTCTCGATTTCCCTCTCAACAGGTGGGATCGTCTCGTTTTCAATCTTTTCTACGTGTTTCTGTTTGCTTTCCAAGCGCGAATTTTGGGCCGTGATATCTTCGTCCATGCGAGTAAGAGAATGCTCGAGGTTTGCCTTCTTTGCTTCAAGTCGTTGCATTTCACTCATTGTCGTGGTAATTAGTTGGTCAATTTGGCCATTTCGCTGCTTCATCTCCGTTTCATCAGCCTCGAGTCCACACAATTTTCTTTCAGCCTCTTTCAAGTCATGATTAGCTTTTAGGCGACTGGAGATAAACATGAGCAAACGATAAATTGAAATTGAAAACAAAACGGCAACTGTCGATACGTACCTCTTTGATCGATCTACAAAACCTCCAGAGAGTGCTCCTTTGCGACTGCAAAGGTCGCCATCTAGAGTAACAGCATCCATGCCACACCTAGCGGACCAAGTAGATGCAACTTCCACAGAATTGGCAAGAAGCTTCTTCCCAAAGACATGGTCCATTGCCCTCTGAAGCTTTCTATCATACCGAAGACAAGTTGACAACAAAGGTAGGATATCTCTACTCTCGGGGTACTGAATATTTGGTACGTGTAGCTGGTTGAGCGGAAGGAATGTAACACGTCCTAAACGTTCACTTTCAAGACGCCTCATCAAACGTGCGGCAGTTGCATCAGTATCCACAATTACATGGAAGAGCGCATTCTGTGCTGCGACTTCAATAGCAGTCTGATATTTGTCTTCGACCAATTGGATGTTATCCATCACAGGACCAAAATATTGCTCACCAACCACGATTCCTTCTTCACGAATAATTCTATCCAGGGCGTCAAGGCCCATCGCGGTATTTCGCGGCATACTCTTCCTCATGGAAGAGTACGCTCTTCTTGCAGATTCTTTTGCATCAGTAACTTGAGCTGAGAGTTCAGAGAGCGCACCCCATTGGGACTTTCTTTTTTCTGCCATTTCGTTTCTCTCCCGCTTCTTCTCGCTCACTGACTTGTTGAGAGAATCGAGCATTCTATCATTCTTGGCCACCTCATCCTTCTTGCTTACGATATCAGATTCGAACGTGGTGACTGTCCTCCGCAGATTCCCCAAGGTATCCTGCTGTTCATTCAAAAATGCCGCCTTGTCCTCCTTTGCGGTATTGAGTTCACCTATTTGCATTTGAAGGTACTCATCGCGGGCTTCCTTGTCCTCGAATTGTCGTCCACGGCCTTGCTTCGCGTATAGACCCTCAATTTTCTTTTGAGCATCATTGCGTTCGACAGTTATTCTAGTTAGAGTTTCTTGTGCATCTTCGAACTTTGGTAGCACCTCTTTCTGGAGCTTTTCTCTGGCTTCTGCAATCTTTGCACTGAGCTGCTCAATCTCTCGTTTGTTCTTGACCAAGTTAGCTTCTCCCACCGTGACGTTTTCATCTGCTTCTTTGCACCGAAGCTCTAGTTTGGTACGTAGCGTCATGGCTGCCGTGCGGTCCTAAGGAATACGAGCAATTCATGTACAGTATTCAAGTTAGGAGATGAATGCAATTTCGAATTAGTGAGCAAAAATGCATTGGAATGAACTCACCTCTTCAAGATCTTCCAAAACAATTTTATTTCTCCTCAAGCCCATAGTCTTAGTTTTCAGGCCTGCTTCTACCGTTGTGATTTCATTCTCTAAGTTCCTCGCCCGCTCGTAAACCATGACCCTATTATCAGCTTCTTCAGCTTTTTGGTGTTCGATTTCGTCCAGAGTTTCTCTCGCCCTCCTCAATTCCTTATCGTAAAGAGTGTATGCCAAAGCCTTTCTCTCCCTATCCAACTTCTGGTAAATGGTTAATTCCTCCTTTTCTCCCCTCAATTCTTCAAGCCTCTCCTCCATAAACTTGAGCGTCTCCTGAATCTTCTCCATACTATTATGATTCTCCACCATTTTCTTCTCACTAATGGCCTTTTTCTCATCATAAACAGTTGTACCAGCAACCTCCTTGAGAAGCTCCAACCTCTCTTCATCCTTCATGACACAAAGAGCATTGACCTTTCCTTGCTGTACAATAAAGTAGGGATTGGATTTGCTAAACCCTGCCCCTTCGAGCAAACTCATCACCTCATTCTTGGAAGTTTTCTTGCGCTGGAGAAAGATTTCATCCTTTTTGGAACCAACTGTGCGGCGGAGGACGATTTCATCGGACTGGTTTGTGGAGAATCCTTGAAATCTGCCGTCGCGGTTGTCAAAGATGATTTCAACGTACGCTGATACGGCGGCGGAACCGGAACCTTCGTGGAGGAGTGCTTGGCGATCTTCCTGAATGTATCAGCGAGACGAGAGAATATGAAATATGAGATATGGTATTGTGAAGAATGAAATCGGTGGATTGTTTTTCGCTGTTGGGAAATGGAACACAGTAAAAGATGCGCCGAATGCAAACGTCATTTAAAATATTGCGTTTGCGAACTGACTACTGACTACTACTGTACTGTTAGTAGACTAGTAGCCCTGGCTCCTCCGCTCTGGCGCTTGATCTAGTCGCGCAGACCACTGCAGAGCTAAAGCTATCCAACAGTACACTCGTGGTACGCAACGAATTATTTCGGCGTGATTGCAAAAAAAGGTTCAATACAGTAGATAACTTACCGTTCTTAGCGTCCAGAATTTAGGACTTAAAAGCGCAAATTGCACGGCGTCAAATAGGTTGCTCTTTCCCGATCCATTTCTGCCCACGACCGCGTTCGTCCCCTGGTCAAACGGCTGGATCTCTGGCTGCGTTCGAAACGACCGGAAATTGGATATTATGATTTGCTTGATGTGCATGGCGAGCAGTTCAATGTCAGTTGAGCGTTAGTTGTGATGATTGATGATCTTGATGTTATTATCGCAAGTTCCTCTGTGCTCTGTTGTGCGTTGTTGTGCTCCGTGCAATCATGGAAGCAATTTTTGTTACTTTGCCTCGACAAGATTGAAGGCGCGCTAAATTAGCAAAACGCGCCACTTTCTCTTGAGGGGGCTGAAAATTTATGAAAGGCTCCAAAACCCCTGTCTTTTCCAAAATAATGTATGATTTACACCAATCAAGCGGATACACACACAGCGACCAAAAACCTCACTCATTATTTACACCTGCAAGCATGTTGTCGTCAATAACTCGTGTTTCCAATTCCTCCTGTTGGCTCCATTTGAATATCCCCCCGACAAGTCACATCCAAAGCCGGATGCTGTCGTCATTCTCTGGTGGCAAGAAATCTACATCGTCCAAGAAAAAACAATCACAATCTTCTATGAAATGGACCAAACGTCATGAAAAAGATCCGTATGTCAAGAGAGCAAGAGCGGAAGGGAGTCCATCTAGGGCAATATTCAAATTAGAAGAATTAGAAACAATGGCAATTTCATACATGAAGCAGCAAATCAAAAAGAAACGGGTGCGTGACAATAATAACAATCGAAATGATACCATGCATTTACAGAAACAAATATTTCAACCACAATCTACCGTGTTGGATTTAGGCGCTGCGCCAGGTGGATGGTCAAAGTATGTCGCAGAAAAGAAACTCAACTCAAATGGTGGGCTTTTGATTTCTGTCGATTTATTGGAACTGGATGATAGGACTGTGAATGCAATTGAGAGGGATCTAGATGCGCCGGAATTTCATTTCGTCCAAGGTGACTTTACAACTGATTCTATCAAGATGGAAATCTTGGATTTGTTATCCAGGTACAACAGCAAAGGAGTTCAGTGTATGATAAGTGATATGGCAGGGAACTTTTCCGGAGATAATTTGACCGATGCACTCCGAACTATTAACCTATGTGAAGATGCTCTAATTCTTGCGGCGGGCCCCTCTTGCTTTGATGAGCGATATGCTGCTGGGTCAAAGAGTGAAGAAGATGGGATCCTAAAGCATGGAGGTACATTTCTTTGCAAGTATTTTGGTTGTGGGCAAGACAACGAGAAGGATCTAAAGGAAGCGGTAGGACGACATTTTGAGTTTTCAACTTCGTTGAAACCAAAAGCTAGCAGGAAGGAAAGCGCTGAATTATTCTTATTTGCTTCAGGGTACAAGGGAAACAAACCGATATAATTTTTACAAAATATAACATACATATGCATGATTTGAAAAGAAAGGGTTGATGAAATTTACGATACGGTATGTACGGTACAGGAACTTAGGAATGAACTTTACAGCTGTACTTTCTTCTCGCCTGAATCTTTCGTCGCACTTACAGCAAAACATGCGGCACTAAGTAGGTAGCCGGCGCATACACCGTTGGCGAGGAGAGTAGACAGGATTGCACTATTGTTCATAGCACCTGCAACTGACGCCTGTTGCCCATAGAGGATTCCTAGCAAAGATGGCGCAAAATTTCCAATCGCTCCCGTGAGAGTAAACAATCCCTGGGCTGTTCCTCCTTGCGATTTCCCAACTTCACTTTGTAGGACAGCTACAGTTGGTCCAAACCAGCATTCAGCAACCAAGTACTCGATTGCCAACCATGCCATTGCTGTGTCAAATGTCGATGCATGGGATGTCAAATACCAGGCAGGAACTGCCAACAATGACCCGATAATGGGAACCACAAGGCGGCCTGCGTTTGCATCTTTGCCCGAAGCAGCTGCCCATGTTGCCGTTTTGTCGGCAACGATGCCACCTATAACACCCGACGTGACTCCACATAACCCCACAATTAAAGCATTTATCACGGCGTAGGACGTTGCATCGTCTGGAAAGGCTAGTTTGTAGTAAGGTGCTGCCCATACTCCAATACATAGTCCGGAGCAAAATCGAAGAAAGCTTCCCGCAAAGAGCCACTGTACTCTTGGTATTGACAATATCTGGCTGACATCCGTAAACGGAGACGGTTTATCTTCGATGCTTGTTTCGCTAGCTATTACAGTAGCGTCATTTTTCTGTGCGTTATCTTCCAATACATCAGCTGCACCAAGTTTCGGATCACTGGGAAGAAATGTAGCCGCAGTGACAGCAGCAACAAGTCCAAACCCAGCAATAACCTCAAGAGTATTTCTCCACCCAATCCTCCCGTCTAGCAGAATGCTAAGACTACTAAGCCCCCCACCAAGGTATACACCAGAACCATACAAAGAATTTGCCAACGCAGCCCTTTCTTTTGAAACCAAATCACGAATTAATGTGTATGCGCTTGGCGTGGAAAATGCGCATGCAAGTCCCATAAATATCCTTGCTATCAAAACATGATTGTAATCACCGCTAGTAGCTGTGGCAAATGTTGCAGCTGACCAAGCCACAATCGATCCAATCGTGAGAAGTTTACGATCATTGCGATCTGCCAACCCCCCTGCAAACAAAGATGCAACTGCAAACAAAGCGGTAAATGCCACACTAGCTAGTGCACCATATTGTGCTTCGGAAAATCCAATGTCTAAGTTCATGGCAGTGAAAGCAGTAGATGCGTCGGAGTTTGAAAAGTCCACCAAGTAATAGAGGGATGAACGCGACCATTGGTTAGAGATGTATACAAGTAGTAGGGGTAGAACAATTGGTGCGATATCCGCAAGTGACTGTTTTGATTCTGTCTCATTTGGCATTAAATTCTTTTTTGGGCTTGAGGGCTCCTTTTGAGCGTGTAGTGAGGAAGGTCTTCTAGAGCGCCAGCAATTGATACCGTCAGAATTACTAATGCCTGGCAAACATTTCTCATTTCTGGCTGATCTAAGTTGGCTGGTTATTGTGCCCGATGGCTGGAACCCGATCACTAAACTGAGTAAGGATGATAAGACTAAGGCCTTTGTCGCGTATCCCATGTTTGTATCTTCGTTACAAGATTATAAGATTGTGTGTTCCTTCTTACTTGTCTTGAATGAGCAAGCTAGCTTCTCTTTTTGCGAACACTACTTTTTGACCGACCGACCGACCGCTGAGCTGAAGCCCCTCATTACACTCCTCTTTCTTTCTCTTTTCTTGAAAATAAAAAGACTGAAAACAAGAATAATAACCCCGGAATTGCCGGAAGTTGCTTTTCTGATTTCTTTTGTGCGCTATTTTCAAATTTATTAGCTAGTTTAGAGCATTCTTGGTGTCAGTCTTCAATTCTGGATTGAAACAGAACCGCATTATTTTACAATGCAATTACCACCAATCACCAATGATTCAAACTATTAAAACATGCAAACTCCAAACTCAATCTCGATCCTAGCTCCTTGCGATTATGAGGATGCATTGCCGTACATCCTTCTCGCAACTGCCCTTCATAAGGCAGGCTACAACGTCAAAGTCCTAGCCAGCAACGAACACAAGCAAACAATCCAAGAATCCGGTCTCATCAGTCATGTTCCTATCCACCCCGATGATGTAGAACAACAGCTAAGATCTGACAGAGATATCAACGAAGCCATCGCAATCAAAGACAGGGACTTACTATTCTATTTGACAAAGCGAAAGTGCAAGCGAATAGCCAGGCAGCACTGCTCCTCTATCGTTCAAGAACTAGCAACCAATCCTCCGTCTTTGTTCATTGACGGCAACCTCCGTGGGTACTTTGGTTTATACGCCAAGACCGTATTGAGCATCCCCAGTGTTCGTGTCGACCTGAAAAGAGCACCATCAAAGTTTGAATGCGCCGAATCTGCAAGCTCGACGTATTCTCTCTCTTGGTCCCAGCTAGACAACGCAATGATCTCTCTTGACTGCGAATCTTTGAAGCTTACCGGACTTTCCTGTGACGATGATCAAAAGTTGCCTCTCCTTGTCTACAGTGGAAGCGTTCCAGATGATGATGGAACGAAGAAGGCGGCTGATGCTATTGATGAATGCAGCGCCAGGTCAAACAAGGAGGACGACAGCGCTTTAGTGTTCGACACTGCTCTTGAAATGTTTGGCTACAGCACAGATTCTGCAGAAGTCCTATCTTCGATCTGCTGTTATGATGTCACTGGCTGCTTCCTCAAGCCGAAACACATGCTAGAATATGCCGATCATGCAAAATGTGAGGCAATCGAGCGTTAATGCTATCGCACATTTCGCAGGAATGCTGGCCTGAACCTACTGAAAAATGTAGTCCCATTTCGAACAATTTTACCTCGGCCTTTTGATATCAGTGCACTCATAGAAAACACGTTTTTAAATAGCGTCTTCCTCATTTAGCATATTTCACCTTGCACTTGGAGGCAATGAAGCGTTGTTACCCTTAACTTCGTCTGCCGTACTGAAGGTGTAGTCCTATTTGAAACAACTCTACCACCACAGCCAATTGTTGATACTCATGGAAACTGTGTCTTTCTTACTACTAAGAATAATAGATTTAATTGTGATAATATAACTTTGCTCTTTTACAATGTTAACTCAAATACTTTATGTACCTTTCAATTCTGCAATGGATAGCCTTGTGTGATTGGTCTCAAACGACCCATGTGTCGTTGATTTGAAAACTCTTTCTTCTGCGTTACACTACGCAAAGAAGATATCATTAAATCTTTTGCAAATCATACGAACCATTCTAGTTTGCCGTCGTCTCTTTTTGTTTATCAGCATCAGCATCAGCATCAGCATCAGCATCAGC
>Ga0115005_10002658_pt1 | contig 14253 bp, 8 predicted proteins | sample ArcOceMetagenome_FD_87163 | JGI IMG/M metagenome (GOLD analysis project Ga0115005, IMG submission 87163) | Marine eukaryotic phytoplankton communities from Arctic Ocean - Arctic Ocean - Greenland ARC118M Metagenome | ecosystem: Environmental > Aquatic > Marine > Oceanic | place: Arctic Ocean... | reverse complement strand
TCACAAACGTTTATCAGGTGCCAGTGGTGGTAGGCATATCGATAGATATTGGTATACGAAAGAAGGAAAGAAATTGCGTTCCACGAAAGAAATTGAAAGATTTCTTGTAGCATTGAGACTTTCCGAAGGTAATGAAGGTTTGGCAATCAAAGTTTTCGAGGGGAAAATCGCTCCAAGTTGTTTGAAGAAAAGGATTATATCACCCTCAGAGAATAATGAATCTATGTAGATTTCAAAAAGAGACCAGTCACTTGGTTCTCGTTATGTAGCACACGATTATTTCATTCAAACAGTCTATCATCAAAGTTGTTTGTTGAAAGATGACGATTGCATAGTTCAAGTGGAACAATTGCCAGGGTGAAGTTTGTACTAACTGAGCGGAAGGAGATTTATAGTCAGTCGTATGTCGTGATAATCTGTTCTGATCAATAATTTTAAACAGTTTGAAGTTTGAAACAGAATTTCTCTCTTCTTTCCCAAACTCAATCTAAGACAGCAAAAAATCTCACAAGTGTGAACGATTCCACCGGCGAAGAAAGATGCAGGTCCCCGCCGGCATTCCAACCTCTATATACATTTTTGGTTCGAATGCAGGAGGAGCACTTTCAGACGAGGTTTCCATTGCTCGGAAACCTCGCCGATTTTCATTCCCACGTGATAACGCAAGCTGCTGTTTCGCTGGCGACAAAAGAACTATTGTTGTCGCAACAACCGGTGATGCGTACTCTTGGGGTAGCGTTCCATTAGGGAGGAAGAGCACAACCCACAAAAGCCGCATAAAACCATTGCGAATCAAATCCGTGAAAGAACCAATAAACAAAGTTGCTCATGGAAGCAAACATAGTCTCTTGCTCTCATGTGACAAAACCGTTTATTCTTTTGGTGATGCAGAGTTTGGTAAACTTGGTTTGGAGAGGAAATTTAGAGGAAGTATCACTGTGCCGCAAAAGTTGAATGTTAAAAACTGCATCGATATTGCCTGTGGCGTGTCAACGTCGACTCTCCTTCTGGCAAGTGGGGAAATAGTTTGTCATGGACTGACAGTTGGTAAACGTACACGGAGTTCTGTTCCTTGTACCTTTCAGTTTCCTTTCAAAATGCAATCAATAGCTTGCGGTAGCAGTCATACTGTTTCATTATCAAACGATGGAAAATGCTTCACTTGGGGATTGAGTGAGAATGGAAGGCTTGGACATGGGCATATTCCCTTTTCGGATGATATGGTATCATCGCCAAAGCTTGTTGACATGTTCTTTAGGCAAGAAATTTCAATTACAGCCGTCGCATGCGGATCTGCGCATACTCTTTTAGTATCAAACACCGGAGAGCTTTTCGCATTTGGATGGAGCTGTTATGGTCAGTGCGCAAGTGACGAGGATGTTTGGGCACCAACAAGGGTACCAACAAGGGTTGAAGGCGTCCCAGAAGCAATATCTCAAGTCAGTTGTGGCTTTGCTCACTCAGCCTTCGTCACAGAATGTTTAGGACGTCTCTATTCGTTTGGATTCAATGAAGATGGACAGCTTGGTTTAGGACACGATGACAATACATTCACACCTACTCGAGTGCCTTTCCATGATGGCCAAGTCAATAGTATAGTCAATGTTGATTGTGGTAACCTTCATACCGTGGTCATCTCTGCGCCATGTACAATCGCAGAGTACCGTCGTCGCCAGGATGAAATAGCCTCGGTAGAGAAAGCGATAGATATAATTCAGCGTTATGGTCGAAAGGTTTTATGCTGGCGACGAGGAGAGACAGTTGACCCCAATGCAACAGACTTCAGCTGCGAAGACTCAAAGAGAGCAAAGAACAAATGTGTTGAGGAAGTTAATTCAACAATTCAGAATATTGAAGAGGCTGCGTGCTCGGATTCCGAATCTCAAGGTTCCTATTCCAGCTCGGAATTATCTTTTGTAAAAGACTCAACAATTCTTCCATCTAAATTTCAAGAAACAATGGCTTTAGAAATAGAGGAGGAAATTTCAACAATATTATCAAGGGGGCTCGCAAGAAATGGAAAGGCAGCGGAGAGCAGGAAACTAAGAATATGTACAGAGCTTCTGCGGCGTTTCGAGGTTTCCCAGATGAACGTAGAGGACACAATATCTAAGGAGGATAAAATGACAAGAATAGAAGCTGCAAAGGACCGCCGGCATCAAAAGGAAATTGCTACGCAAGAAAAAAAGAAGCGTTACGACTCGGCGAGAAAGAAACGCTTGGGAAAAAAGAATGCTCCTGAACCAAAATCCATGGAGCCTCCGAGGCGATCGAGTAGAACAAGGAATGCGGGTATTATTCGAAGAAATCAGGCAGTAGCAACAAAAACAAGTCTGCTGAAAAAAACTTCACCTGCACCAGTTCCGGAGGCAAGGATTCCTCTTCTTCCCTCAATGAAAAGAAATAAGAGGCTCCTTGTACAACGGGAAAGAAGACTTAAAAAAGAAGAGGGCGAGCGGAAAAAAGAAGAGGAGCGACTTCATGCCTTTATTCTTCACGAGAAAGAAAGGCGACAGCAAAGAGAACTGAAACTCGCATTGATACGAAGTCAAAAGCTCAAGTCTATACTGACCGAAGAAACACAACGAAACAATACACGCCTTCTACAATTGAAAAGAAACCATCGTTTAGAAAACAATGATACCAATGAAAGAGGTGGTGGCAAACCAGAATTCAGATCTATACAACAGTGGACGCGAATTTCAACGGGATAGCGTGAAATAATAATACTAATAATATTAATAGTAAAACGACATACATCAGCTACTGCTACTGGATATCTCATATCTCCTCGGAAACAGCACCATCAATCCAGGAATGGGAACTTCTTACCCCGACACTCAATTCCATATTGATTGTACAAGTGTTAATTGATTTGTTTACCACTGCCGCCGATATGATAGATTGTCTTCACAACGAAGTTCTACTCCTCTTGAACGGAAAGGAAGATGAGAAGGAGGGTTGTTCTTGGGGGCTGGCGACGAGGAAGAAAATGCGAGCCAAATTATCCTCCTCACGCAACGCAAGGGAACGAGCGGCTTGTGGGGGGGGGTCATCTATAGCACTGCTAGGTATAATTGAGACAATTTGAAATTGTATAGGAAGAAGATGGGAATAGATAGTAGTGATGTGTTCATCGCGGTGGGAGAATTCTTGAAAGACGAGGCAGAATGTTAGTAATGAACGAAATAGACTCGAGATTGTATTCATCCTCTTTCCTCAGGGAAAGTAGTATGAAGTTGTAAGTATGATATTATGACCGTGCGCGCCAGGATTATTCAAAAGACGAAACGTAGTTTGAATTTTGTAGCACCTACTTTTCACGGTTATTTGTGACGTTTTAACAACCACTCGAACAATCGACGCTCGACGCTCGACACCCCTCCCTTCAAAGCAAGCGAAAGTCGCAATCGAAAGTGATGGGTGATGATTGATGATGGGCTTGCTTACAGTACAAGATACGTGCATCATAGAGTCTACTCCTCTACTGAGACCTACGTTCAACAATGAAGCTCTCCTCAGCATTAGCATCGTCATTTCTGTTTGCAGGACCCCAAGCATCCAGCGCTTTCACTGTTGGAGGAGCAAGGAATGTGGTAAATAATCTTGCGTTTGCTCCCTCCAATAAAATTCAGGCAACCAATTCTGCTCTTAACATGGCATGGGCTGTAGATGAAGAAACTAATACCCTTACAGTTACGCCTATCAAAAGCTTAGATGGAACTGTCACCCTTCCTGGATCAAAGTCTCTTAGTAACAGATGTCTTCTTCTAGCTGCCCTTTCAAATGGAACGACCAAGGTAGAGAATCTTCTTGAGAGTGATGATATCCGTTACATGCTCGAGGCTCTTGACCAAATGAAAGTTCCCGTCGAACGCGATCCTTCTGATCCTACAACTGTCACTGTTACTGGACAAAGTGGTCCTATCAACGCTCCATCTGATGAAGTTTGTGAATTGTTTCTTGGAAACGCAGGCACTGCAATGAGGCCATTGGCTGCTGCTCTTTGCATGGGCGAAGGGAAGTTTGTGCTTGATGGAGTTCCTAGAATGAGAGAGCGACCTATTGCCGATCTTATTGACGGATTGAAGCAGCTTGGTGCTGATGTCTCTTGTGTTGAAGAGACTGGATGTCCTCCCGTCACCATCAATGCGAATGGACTAAGCGGTGGAAATGTGAGTGTCAAACATTTAAGCGTGAAGTCAAATGATTGATAACATGTTTACTGATCAATCAATTTTCTGTATCATTCAGGCATCTATTAGTGGAAAGATGTCATCCCAATTTCTTTCATCTCTTTTGATGGCAGCTCCTGCTGCAACTGGAGATATTACTATTTCCATCAAGGATGAGCTTATTTCGGCTCCCTATGTGTCTCTTACAATTGGACTCATGAAGAAATATGGAATTGAAGTTGAGATCGAAGGAGATATGGAAGGAACTCCATCTTTCAAAATCCCTGGATCTGCAAAGTATGAAAGTCCAGGATCAATTCTTGTGGAGGGAGATGCAAGTTCTGCCAGTTACTTTATTGCTGGAGCTGCCATTACTGGAGGTACTGTAACTGTTCGTGGATGTGGATCTGAAAGTGTTCAGGGAGATGTAGCGTTTGCGGACGTAATGGAGCAAATGGGAGCAACTGTTACTTGGGGTCCTGAGAGTATTACTGTAACCCGTGATCCTAGTGTTAAGCTCAAGGGAGTTGATGTTGATTGTGGAAAGATTCCTGATGCTGCAATGACTTTGGCAGTTGCTGCTCTTTTTGCAGAGGGACCCACTACTATTCGTAATGTTTATTCTTGGAGATTGAAAGAGACGGAGAGAATGAAGGCAATTGTTGCCGAGTGTACAAAGCTTGGAGCAACTGTTGAGGAATTCCGTGACTATTGCATTATCCACCCACCCAAGGATAACAAGGTAAATGACAATGTCACCATAGAGACTTATGACGATCACAGAATGGCAATGACATTCAGTTTGGCTGCATGTGCTGGAGTGAATGTAATTATTCATGATCCCGGTTGCACTGCGAAGACCTTCCCAACGTACTTCGAAATGCTTGAGGGAATTGCTACTCTTTAAAATGTTATAACATAGCGAAGGGAATCATTAGTCCGCGTTTGTGCTTCTGTACTGCATGCTTTATTTATTAATTTATCAGTTCACATCACGTCAAAGTGAGATATGTTATCCAGTTCTACAACAAATGTGCAATGAGAAATAGTAAGACTGCTTCAAATGATCAACAGTGTCACTCCAATAGTGGCCATTAGTTTCCATAAAATCATTAAAAGAACTTCCTCGCACGCTGTGTTGAAAGGATACGAGAGAGTCTTGTCCAGTGTGTCTCTACCGGTATAATCTACAGCAATGGTTCCTGGCTGGATGTTAACAATCTCCCATTCGCGCGATGATTACTGCTAACTAGATCAGAAGCTTCAAAATTTGCATCTCTCGTTAATGACATTTTCAAAGTTATATTTGTGCAGTGTAATGAACAGGATAGTCACAATCCTTTTTCTTCGCAAACAATACTTCGTCTACTTCTTGTTGATCCTTTGTTTCAAACTTTCCAAAACTTTAAGCTGGGGTTTAATGGAGTCAAAAGAGATAGAGTTGGCTGTGAGAAGTCCTGATCCAGCTACTGCAGGCACTCCTATACCCGGAAAGCAAGAATCGCCAGTTAGCAGAAGTCCCTTCACCGGAGTCCCCGGGAACGGGAAGGACCCTTCGCCTGCCTTGATCGCGGGCCCATACGAACCTTTGTACCTTCGCAAAAAGCGCTGATGCGTTAACGGCGTTCCTACTTGAATATGAGTAGCTCTTGATCGAATGTCAGGAATAATTTTCTCTAAAACCTGCCACAGGTATTGGCTTCGTTCTTCTTTTAAAGCTTTGTACTCTTTGGATGCGCGATCTAGATTGCTCCATTTTTCATAGTCCTCTGTGGCAGGGGTGTATGCGTGTAGAACAGCTTCGCCCTCGGGCGCTAGACTATCATCGTGGACTGAAGGTATGCTCACCAGTACTGCGTTGTCCTCGGCCTCGATACCTCTCCCCCAATCATCCATGAACATATAATGGGCCTCCAGTTTTTCCAACTCCTCTTGAGTTGCTTTGAATCCGAGGTGCAGGTGCATAAAAGACTTTCCGACAGGGGTTTCCTTGCGTTCCCGAACAAAATCTTGAGGGAAAGCGGCATTGTCAACTATACCACTCTTGAACAAATCCCAAACTGATAGATTTGAAACAACAGCTTTCTTAGCATTGACGGACTTTCCATTCTTTCGCAATGTGATTCCCTGCGCTCTGCCATCCATGATATTAACTTTGTCTACAGGTTGGTTTAAAAATATCTTTCCTCCCCTCTTTTCAATTCCCCTCACGAGCGCATCAACGATTGATTTAGCGCCCCCCTTTGGACAGTCCATGATTGCAGTCGGTTCATAAAATTCGCCCATCATCATTGCCATTTCTGCCGTAATTGTTCCATCTGCAGGCATTCCAGATAGACAAAAGCACAAAAGATCAAGCCAATTCCTTGCAAACTTATCCTTCACATTGGCTCCATCTAGCACTGCGCTGAACGGTTTGGTTAACTTCAATGGCAGCAGCAGCATGCAAAAAAATATTGAACGCAGGAGGAAAAGGAAGAGATTGTGAATGGATGAAGCAAGTACATAATACTCAACAGCTGATTGAGGTAGCCACTGACCTTAAGATTTTCAAGAGGATTTGTTTTTGCAAAATTAGGAAGAAATTGCCCAGCTGTGAGAGCCACTGCAATGTCGCCTCTAAGTGCAGCAGTAGGCATAGCATCCACAGCTTTTGCTAGTGGTTCCAGTTTTGCCATCATATTGTCCCAGTCCCTGATCGCTCCGGTTCCACTCACTTGTTCCAACACTCCTCCTCTCTTTCCAAATTCAGGTGTGTGAATAAAATCCCCCTCTGGAAATTTTAATCCAAAAGTTGTATATGGAATACACTCAACTTTTTCATCAATTGCATCCAATACCGTTCTCAGGGGATTCGAGAGCTTCGCTGGTATGTTAGGGTTTAGACCACTAAAAAAGGATGGACCAGTGTCGAAATGATAGAATCCATTTCCATCTTTTGATTTCACTGAATAGCCATGGGCGCAACCTCCTGGGGCATAGTGACTTTCAAAGACAGCCACTGAATATCCGTATAGTGCACACATTGCTGCACATGACAATCCTCCGATGCCACTTCCTACAATGACGACATCATAGGAATCGTCTATGGAACCAGCAGCTTGTTGATCTGCAGACATACGTAGCTTTGAGTGGAAGTTGTAATCACAATGCGAGCTGGCAGGTACTTCAATATTCCACCTGTTGGTGTTTATTGTTGAAAACGTGTGTTCCTTCAAACGATGGGAGTTTCTACTTGTCGTGGGAAAACCATCAAAAGTGAAAGCTCCTGTTCCTCCAAGCGAAAAAAGAAGGCTTGGGACAGTTAGATAGAGACGCATAGTTCCAAATTGTTGCTCCTGTAATATCTTTCAAGAAGGTCGCCTACGAGTAATGTTCAGATATTGCGATGGACTGATGGCTGATAGGGTCTCTTGTTTTGTTATTCTTCTCTTGCGACCTTTTGATCTATCAATGCCGTACGTCGTGTATGTAGTAAAATGTGACTCATTCATTTTTAATTTAACGTTTCTGCTAACCGAAAATCTTATGTAGCAGTACTTCCACTTGTATGAATACAATACATACTCGTCATTGTAGCATCTTGAGGTTATTACTGTGCCAGGTGAAACCTTTCATTCTTTCTTCTTCAAGTTGAAAAGAAAGTAAAAGTTTGAAGTAAAAGTTGTCGTGGCGCATAGACGACCATCAGTTCTTCTCACAATTCAAACAGATCCGTCTACAAAACGGAACGCTCTTCTCCTCAAGATGCGTGAAATACAATTCACGACCATGATTATCAGACACTTCCAAGTAATTTCTCTGATTGGGATATCAATGAGCTGCTGCATAGCTTTCATTCCATCATCAGAATATCATCAACGTTTCTCGCTACACGAACCATCTAATTCCTTGCTATCGTCGTCCATCTCGCATGGAGATATTGCATATCAAAAGAAATGGTCGCTGTCAATGGCAAAAAAATCATCAGAGAATGTCATGGCTCGACCGTGGCTGCCTGCCTATACTGACGATGATGATATTTTTGCTGTGGACGACGAACGTGAAGCATTAGAAAGAAAGTCAGTCAAATTCCTCGGATCATTGATCCGGTATAAGTTGCAAAATCCAGATGAAAGCATCGACTCTGAATCAGGAGAAAAATCGGAGGCGACTAGGCTAGCTTATGACCGCTTTCGTGATCTCACTTGTACGATCGAAGGTGAACTGAACCTCGAAAGACTATTTGATTATAGTATAATTCCGGAATTTGAACATTATGATACTGATGTAGTAAAAGGTGCCGTCATTGCATTGCAGTCTCTTACAATATTGGGCATGCAAAGTGGTGTGAAAGGTACCCCGGAACAGAAAGAGAGAAGTGTTGCACACCTACGGAATGAGGATGGCAAGGAATCGAGTTGTTTGAATGATTTTTGGGATATAATGAATACCAGGCGACTCAAGCATCAGGGTGATGTCACAGCAGGAACACAAGTGTTGGCAGAATTGAAGCTCAAGCGTTCGGCGCAGAGTGCCTTTGATCTTTTAGTTAGACTCGGCGCATGGACGAAACATGAAGATCTAGCTCTCTTGCGGTCTGGGTTTCCCACTAGGTTTACTGACGAAGAAGAAAAGTATGCTAAAGATGCTGCAGAATACTCTCACGATCCTGATAAAATTCTTGGGATTCGAAAAGACTTGCGACATTTGAAAGTTTATACAATTGACAGTGCAAGCACTGATGAGATTGATGATGGTTTATCTATTGAGGTTGTCAAGAAAGCTGATGGCAGCGAACGCAGAAGAATATGGATACACATTGCAGACGCGGACAGATGGGCCCCACGCAGTTCAAAAATATTTGAAACTGCTCAGCAAAGAGCAACTTCTTTGTATCTAGCTTCTGGATCAATACCCATGTTCCCCCTTGAGTTGAGTGGTGGACCCATGTCCTTGATTGCAGAGAAAGACTCGCATGCGCTTTCAATGGCGGTGGAATTGAACGATGATGGTTCTATCGATCAATCGAGCTTGGTTGTCACTCCATCTTTAGTCAATGTCAATTATCGCCTTGCATACGATGAAGTCGATGAAATGCTTGAAATGGGAGTTGGATACTTTGAAGAATGGGAACTTGGGGCTCTTTTGGACGAAGCCAATAAACGTAGGAAGTACAGAATATCATGTGGGAGTACGGAAGGATTTGTTCCCAACCCCATCCCACAAGCAGAGCTCAAAGTAGTCAAGAGAGATGACGACGACGATGTTGACATTCTTCTCAACGTGGAAATGACTCATAATGCAGGATTAAACCAAAGCGAGGCTGTTTTAGACATGGACTCTGAGGATTTCGCACCACCGGTTTCCTCTGCTTTCCTTTTAGTGACAGAAATGATGGTCATGTCGGGTGAAGCCATGGGTAAATTGAAGAATGTTCTCGAATCGCAAACAAAAAGAGTGAAGGAGGTCAATGGCGATCTTCCTATTTTAGACAATGTGCTCAATCTACCGTATCGCACACAGCCTAGACCAGACTTTGGAAAGAGATATCAAGAATTGGAAACCCTAAATTCTCTTAAGAGCATGGGATACTGCCATGCGTGGTATGCAAGGCGATTCTTCGAATCCGTTCGAGTCAAAGATGAACCGCTTCCTCACAATGGCTTGGGAATAGACTGCTATGTTCAATGGAGTTCGCCAATTCGTCGTTTCTGTGATCTGCAAGTTCATGCCTCTGTCAAACGTTTTCTAAGGCGGCACAGAGTGAATTTGTTGATGGAAGCTGGTAGACAAATACCAGAAGCTCTCACTGCTTCAGACTTGGGTTGTAACATACCAAGACATATCGATTCTTCTCGTTCGGATAGTGGATCCTATACCGAATACATGCTTGAAAGTAGCGGTGGAAACTACGATATTATTGACTACAATCGTGGGCTGGGTTTTGTCAATGCTGCCCGAATGGTCCAAAGGAAATCAAATGAATATTGGTTGTTTGAGTTTATTCGCCGTCAACTCGAAGAAAGTGAGACGGAAGTTGTCTATCTGACGACCGTTCTTGCGATGATTGATCCTCGCAGAGGGCAATATGCCATTTTCGTTCACGAACTTGGCCTGGAACATAGATACCTGTCTGAACAGGGCGAACTCGTGATTGGAAGCAAGTTATGGCTAAAAGTTTCAACAGTAGAACCACGTCTAGGTTTGCTTACGTTTAACCTTTCATCTGTTTATGGTGGCAAAAGCAAAAGGTTTGCCCCAGCGGCATAGCTAATATTCATTCTCTTGTAGAAACTTAAAATAATCATTAATCAGCGATCAATGGTCCCATGACTCCGGTCGCACTCTTATGATGAAGCCGCATTTCTTTCTCTGTCTTGATGTAGTGCTGAACTATCTTTCCTTCCATGCTTATACCATCTTCCTCATCCCACCTGATCGAAACTCTATCATCACTTACTATTGGAATCCCGCACCTTTCTGCGAGAAGACCAACGGCGACATCTTCGTTTGGCATGTAACGCACTTTTGCTGCGTGACCTTGATCAATTGCACAATCTAAAAAATGTCTAGAGATAGCATATCCAGCCCCTAGGCAATAAGGAGGATATTCTGGCTCTGGGTATATCTCGTACGAAATATACCACTTTTTCTGCCATGGAATTACCTGATCGCGATGCGGTTTCCGGCCACTATGGCATTGGCCCCAATAGTGAACGGGCGCAGCCAGATTAGTTTGTGCCAGCACTTGATTCAGACGATGCAGGTTCACATATGAATCGTCGTCCGCTTTGAAGAGATATTCAATTTGAAGATCAGTTTTCATGATTCGCTCGTACATGATGGAGAGAAATGATTCGGTTTTGAACGTGAGCACACTTGTTTCAGTAATGTAAACCTCTTCCTTGTCAAGCCAAAGAATATCTCCGTGATTTGAGTATTCATCTTCAATTTCATCCCACATTCCTCCTACAATGAAAAATACGTTTCGCCTTTTGTATGCCCAGGTTGAACGAATATAGTCCCGTCGGTTTTTTAGCATTGCTCCAGATAGGACTCCAATGAGGACGGAATTGTCTATGCCATCAAGTGATGCTTGAGGTATTCTATAATGGATTTCCGTACAGGATACAATTGTATGTGCAGAGTCTAGGTGATCGTCTTCATTTGATGCTAGGTTGGGCGTTTCAGTGCAATTTTGCCAGGAGCCTGTTCTCGCTGTGCTGGCAATGACATCAACATCTGATTCCGCAGCAGTTCCATCAAATATTTTCAAGAATACCAGCAAGAACGCAAACAGAAAAGAAAATGTAGGGGTCATGGCTACATTCACCTTATGTATGTAGAATATTTATCCTATGTATATAGGTCCAGATGGATCCACTATCGTCAAGAGATATACCGTACAAGTAGATTCAAGAAAGATGTTGTTGCGATGTTGTTGCGATTTCGATGGATGATGATTGATTGATGATGATCGGATGTTGTTGGCGATGTCCAAAGAAAGTATGCTGCTCCTAACCTGTACAACATATAAATGACCGGTGAATACTTTGAACTTTCCACGGCTGAAATTGCACTTGCAAGCTACGAAGAACCAAGCCAGTCGCATGATCATTTTTTCACAAGGATGGCAGGAGCACAAATTGAAATGTTTCATGACTGATGATTCGAACTGTGTGTTCCGCAGCGATTCATGTTCACTGTAAACGAAGTCTTGCCGCAAAAGTCAAAATACATTTTCAAAATTTGGGTTCAGTTTTATATCTCTCTTGAGCAAGTCTTGAGTTGAAATTTATTATAAGGCGTGATTTCAGATTAGTTATTATAGCTTTATGGTACTTGTCTATTTATATCGAACAGAATACTGTATTACTCCATGCATTTGAGCTTCGCACTGGGTATACCTACATTCTAGAGGATCTTATCGTACATTTACCAACGGCGAGGACAAGAATGAGTGTATCTCTCAGCGTTCAACTAAAAGCTCCCCTGCAATTCTATCAGCTTGGTCTCTCCCATACTAATGGAAGCACAACAGTCAGTTAGATTCATTTTTTAAGAGAAATAAAAACCTCAACTCGAAACAGCAATGTCAACTTACCAACTGCTCTCCAAGAGAAAGCGCAAACAAGAGCGAAGTTCCCGGTCCTTGGCTAGTAATAACATTTCCCTGTACAACAACCTTATCATCTGAAGGATCGGCCATTGTTGCGCGAAATGGCGGAGCAGGGTAGCAAGTTGCCCCGGGTCCAGCTAAAAGCCCATGAGTCTGCAAGACGACTGCCGGTGCTGCACAGATGGCCCCATAAAGTTTGTTCTGCTCTTGTTGCTTCTTGAGCATCTCTACGAGAAATTCGGAGTCGCGTAGGTGATTTGCGCCTGGCATCCCACCTGGAAGAGCGATCAAATCCCATTCCTCTTTGGAAGCTTCTTCAATTGTGACATCGGCACAGATCTTGAGGCCTCGACTCATTTTGCATACAAGGTTGGGCATTACTGATGCGACAACGACTTCTGCCCCAAATCTCGTGAGGACATCAGTTATAGAAGATGTTTCAATTTCTTCGCTGTCTTCGCCAATGGGCACGAGAACCCTTTTTTTCGCATCGGTATCTGCAGCGGTTGACATGCGGATGGCAGTGTTCTTAAATAGAAGAATAGTAGGGATTGGAAGTCTGACTTGTTGGACGATTGATCTGCTTAATACAGGTTGATGCAAAATAGGAGTGAAGGATTGCACGTGTGTGGTAGTCCTTGCAAGTAGTGTTGTAAGAGCGAGAGCTCGAGCAATCATTAACTTCATATCTTATGTCTTGCTTATGCTGTTGTACCGATACGTGTACCTGGTATTGCTTTCACTGCTGTGCACCTCCGTTGTTGCGGTGACATTTTTGATGTGATTTGAATGGGAGATTTAAAAAAAATCTTTTATAGAAGCGCGCCTTTTTCAGTCATTGTCTTTGTCCCGAAAGTGTCCCAAACATCATCGTTCGTGAATGATCAAGAACACTTCTTTTCAAAGAGTTACACTACAACACTACAACACACGCGTATATACGACACACATACACAGAACAGAACCAAATAGCTCACCCTCCTGTCATATTCTTTGCAGCAATCTTTATCCCATCATAGGCCCTCATAAACTATCTTTTCACAACTATGAGCACCGCTGAGGAAGCAAATAAAGATGCTCTTCCCGATGCCAAACTCTACTCACACTCTTTCCAATTTGTGAAGAACAAAACGATGGGGTTTGATTCTCCTTTCTTTGGCTTATGCATTGACCGTACCGACTTGACGTCCCTTCTCTTTTCCAAGTTTGATCCTCAGGAGGGAATATCCTACAGAGATTCTTTGAACGGGCAGTGTAGGGAAAGGATGGATAGGCTGCAAAAGGAGGAATTTACGATCCAAATCATCGTTGGAGAGAATGTCTATCCTGCCACAAATGCAACGGAGAACCCGCGTCTGTGGGAAGCTGGGAAAATTGCCCAGCATTTTGACTTTCAAGGGCTTGAATTTGAAGGAATTAAATCTCTTGATTCTTCTCTATCGGTAGTAGTGTGGCCGGACTCTTTCACTTTCAAGGTCGATATCAAAGGATCCGACGAGAACGGGCTTCAGCCTCTCATGGAAGGTTTTGATGTCAAGATTCAGTTCCAAGACTGGGTCGTAGAGACATCCTTTGACCCAAGACAAACTCCTGATCAAAAGGAATTCTCCGTCAATCTTGCTTGCAACCTTACATCAAATCTAGATCAATTGGAGAATCCAGAATATGGCGTAGATATAGATACGGTCGCATATTCAGAAGTTGCACTGAAGACGAATTTCAACAAGGACTTCAATTGCTTCTTTACTAAACTTGGAGTAGGGACACCACGTCCTTTTAAAGGTATGTGGACTGATATTAGAGATTATGATGAGATCGGGGTCACTATACAGAACAAAGGATCAAGCAAGGTGTATGTCCCCATTGTGTTATATATTGAGAACCTAGCGAATCCTACAGGTGTCTGTGCTATTGTATGCGACGAGAAATACCGCCCTACTGGAATACCAATCCAAGTGAGCAAAAATTGGCATATGG
>Ga0115005_10002657_pt1 | contig 14253 bp, 8 predicted proteins | sample ArcOceMetagenome_FD_87163 | JGI IMG/M metagenome (GOLD analysis project Ga0115005, IMG submission 87163) | Marine eukaryotic phytoplankton communities from Arctic Ocean - Arctic Ocean - Greenland ARC118M Metagenome | ecosystem: Environmental > Aquatic > Marine > Oceanic | place: Arctic Ocean... | reverse complement strand
TCAATCTAGTAGCCTTTGCTTCTTCAGCCATGATGCGAAGGTGTTCTTCTTCCTGTTGCCGTTGCAATTTAGCAGCATCTGCTGCTTCTGCTTCTGCCTTGATGTGAAGACGTTCTTGTTCCTTCAATCTAGTATCTTCCGCTGCTTCAGTCTCGACGCGAAGACGTTCTTCCTCTTCTTGATGTTGCAATCTAGCAGCTTCGGTATCAATGTGAAGACTTTCTTCCTCTTGTTGTTGCAGACATCTAGCAGCTTCTGCCGCTTCAGACTCAATGCGAAGACGTGCTTGCTCTTCTTGCTGTTGCAATCTAGTAGCTTCTGCTTCTTCAGCCTCGATGCGAAGACGTTCTTCATCGTGTTGTTGTTGCAATGTACTAGCCGCTGCTGCTTCAGCCTCTATGTGCAGCCGTTCTTCCTCTTTTTGCTTCAATCTAGTAGCTTCTGCTCTTTCAGCCACGATGCGAAGCCGTTCTTCCTCTTGCAGCTGTAGTAATTTAGCAGCGTCTGCTTCTTCAGCCTTAATTTGTAGACGTTCTTCCTCTTCTTGCTTTAATCTAGCAGCTTCCGCTCTTTCAGCCTCAATACGAAGATGCTGTTCCTCTTCTTGCTGGTGCTTTAATCTAGCAGCTCCTGCTTCTTCAGCCTCAATTCGGAGACGCTGTTCCTCTTGCTCCTGCTGTTGCAATCTAGCCGTTTCCGCTGCTTCAGCCTCCATTCGTAAACGTTCTTCCTCTTCTTGCTTCAATCTTGTAGTTTCAGCCTCGAATCGTAGACGTTCTTCCTCTTGCTGTTGCTGTAACCTAGCAGATTCTGTTTCTTCAGCTTCGATGCGAAGACGTGTTTCCTCTTCTTGATGCTGCAATCTAGCTGCTTCTGCTGCTTCAGCCTGAATACGAAGACGTTCTTCTGCATCTTTAGCCTCGATTCGTAGACGTTCTTGCTCTTTCTCTTGCTCTTGTTGTTTCATTCTAGCAGCTTCTGCTTCTTCGGCCTCGATGCGAAGATGTTCTTCCTCTTGATGATGTTGCAATCTAAGACGCTCCTCCTCTTCTGCCTGCAATCGTGCAGCTTCTTCTTCTGCTTGAATCCGTAGTCTGACCTCCTTTCCAGACTGCAATCTTGCAGCTTCTTTTTTGGCCTCAATGCGGAGACGCACTTCAGAGCTTCCTTCAGTTTTAATTCGTGAAAGTTCTTCTTGCAGTGATTTGGGTCCTGTAGCAATATTTGCTGAATATTGATACTCCTTGGAAGCTGAGAATTCCGTTTGGATAATCCCGCTTTGACTCTCTTCGTCTTGCGGAGAATCCAGAATACAAATTTCCCTTTCGTTCCACGTAAAAGAGCTAATACCACTGCCCGCGCTTTCAATTGATCTACAAGAATTTGTGCTCCTTCCTCTTCCTTTTGCTTCGTCTAAAATACGACGACCTTCAGCGGCAAGTTTGCTGCGTTGGTTTCTCCTCAGATGTCCTCTTTGTCTCATTAGAAGTTGGCGGCCTCCCTCGACGAGTTTTTTCTTTTCAGGCTGCGAACTGTCCACTTTGATCTTCGTTGGAACTACAATCATCCTTGTTTTCGGCCGATGATGCGATTTTTCTGCAACGCTGTAATGGTCAGTGTTTATGCTCGGAACTACACTCACATCTATAATATGCGGTTTCTTTTTTCCCGTTTCTTTTAACGTAATTGGAGATCTTTCACCTGTCTTTTGGACTGGAAAGTGAGCCGTAACAGGTCCAGGGATCGGAGAATTACCCGTTGGTGTCTGATTGTCCTTATGTCCCAAGTAATGAATTGCCCGCGCAAGTATTATTGTTGCTACACGAATTGCGCCTTCATTGGGTACGACATTATTTGCAGAATCGTTTTCTCGACGAAGGACTGCAATGGGTTCATCAAAATTTGCATCGCCGGCATGGGTAACTGCCCACAGTAAAGCAGCACTTGCACTTTCATTTTTAGTCATCAATGCAGCTCTACAAGCACCATTTCTGGTATAGCCTCGATAGATGAGTTTATCAACGATAGCTCCATCAGCTTTGAACGCATTATCGGGTACATCGAAAGAAGATCTGTTTTCAATTTCACTGAGGCATTTTGACATTGATCTTAGAGCATCATTTGATGCCTTCGCTTCAGTTAGAAAACTTACAGCAAGCTCAAGGACGTGAACCGCATGATAATTATTGGAAATAGAGGAATCGAAGAGAGTTTTTAAACACCATGGAAGAATATGATTAGCGGTGATATTTTCGCACGAATCTTCTGGTGTCCTGAAACTTGCATCCATTGCATGGATCATTGAAAGAATACCATGCATTGAGCTGCTGAGATCGCATTGTTCGATTTTGTCGGTAGTTTTCATCTTTAAATGTTTGTCTTCGAGTAAGCTATAGGTGTGCATGACGCAATTCAATGATTCGACGGCATAATTACCACAATCGTCAGCCTTGTACCAACTCAGACACAGTTTACAGATGGTAGCACTTATAGCATCGTTTGCCAAAGAACGTTGTGATACAGTAGCTGCAATTGACTTCATTAATGTCTCTTCGGCAAGGGTGTCGATTCGATGACCATTTTTTTCGCCAGAAATTACGGCATGGAGCATGGTCATGCATAAGGCCAATGCAACGCCATGCTGATTTTTATTCAGTGCATTCTCTACAATGCGATTCTTGACAAAAAATTGGCTCCTAGGATCTCCGAGTCCAACCAAATTCGCAAGATGTAGAATATGATTTCCTGGTACAGGAGGTATATCCACGCCAACGCTATCAATATCTTCTATGAATTGCTCAGATATCTTCGCCATTGCTGCCGAAATAAACGTCGGATCATCCCAACTTGGGCACTCTAAGAATACACAACGCGGATTTGTCTCAAGAGTGAGGTCTACCAATGACATTGGCGATGTACTCAAAAACTTATCAAAAGAAGGGATAGATCCTCTTGAAAAGCCGAGACTGTCCTTCATGAATGTTGTTGCAGCAATAAAGCAGTTGAGTGAGTCAACCACTGAACAGCAAGCAGGCGATGCAACGCTAAAACAAGCCTTGAAGTCAGATATTATCTGGATGAGATTCGAGTTTTCACCTCCCCAGTACTCAGCAGCTAATTTTGTGATGAAGTTGAAAACAGCTGCACTTAGAGCTTCTTCAGTGATTAGGTCACACAAGAGAAACCGTCTCAGCATTCTAAAGGAATGCAGGTCTAAGAGAGTCTCGATCAAAGAATTATTGAAAGTAGTTGACTTGACAAGAAGTCCGTAGCAGCAATGTTCGTTCACGTCGGTGACATCAGATACAAAACGGCAAAATAAAGTATCTTGGTCAGATTCTATGCACGAGGCACTTGCAGCAGAAAACCCTTGGATGATAACGACTATCAATTTTGTTCCCAGTGCTACTAGTTTCGAGGAATGCAATTCAGTGTCGCCGGTGTTTATTGAGTATGCCTCATGGGCATGCAGGATTTTTTCCAGCGCGAAATCTTCAACGGGCTCCTCCTGCTGCCATTTCAGCGCGATAGAAAGTCCGGTTAGACTGCGATACAAACAATCCACACTTCGCGATAAAATTTGTAAGCCATCGTTGGGTGGTTCAAATTGATTCGGATAGGTGGGCATGAATTCGTAGAGGTGCCATAACTTTTCCACATGAGAAGATGTCAAAGAATTACCAACGATTTTTGCTGTGTCAAGAACAAACTGCATGAGGAATAGCTCGTCGTCAATAATTCTATCATGGGTAGGGACGTCGATAGAACTTGATGTCACAACTGCTTCGCATAAGGAGAGAGCAATAAGTGATGAATGCCGTCCGCGGTCGCACTGTCTGTGATCTACTTCAACTGCTTCCTGGATATTTTCCAAACAAAACAAAACAGTGCCGAGCTCCAACTCCTTTCTACGGTCAACACTGAATGATGGTTCATCGGTTGTCAAGTCAGGCCAGCACCGGATTATGAAGTCTGTCCCTTCTCCATCATCGCAAAGCATTGGGCACAGTAACTCTTTGTACCTAAAAATTGTGTCACTGCTGTCTCTGCAGCCACTGAGTATTAAACGGATTGCTCCAAGCACTCCGAGACTTTCAAACTCTTCAATTGTCATAGACTGCATTCGGTCAACAAGGTTGCTATCCAGATGCACACCAAGTTCTACAATACAGTGAATGTGATATGCACTCGCTCGTAAGGATAAAATATCAAGGATTGTCGTGTCGTCAGCTGCTGTATTTCCATCTCCGCATATTTCAAGGGCTTTATTTAGAAGCAAAACGGCATTATCAAGGAATCCAAAACCAGATATCATTTCTTTCGCTCTATTCAGATACCAGTCCATGACACTTTCGTCTTCGTCGGCAAATATCTCGCATTGGGACAAAGTATTGTAGAATAGGCTTTTATCGCTTTCGCCTAGAAAGATATCTATCGACAAATTATTCTCGGCATGCTCAACAAGTGCTACCCATTTCTCTAGACAATCGAAATTTTCATAGCTCGGAAGAAGAAATTCGTATGCGTCGATTGGAGTTGAAAGAGGAAGGTGATGAATTATATCCCGAAGACTGGCGGGCGACCCCAATTCATTCCAGTGTCTTAACACAAACAGTAGCACACCCCGGATATCACCATGCGTTGCGAATGATATTGCAAGTTCAGAAATATTTGTTCTCAAAAACCTTTGATAGAATCTTTTTGGAGAAGCATTACTGGCACCAATAAGTCTGCCAATCAGTATGAATGTGCCAAGCCGCGAAAAGTACTCTTGGATTTTGGACTGGGTGCCGGCGTCAAAAGTGATATCATCACTTTTTGATGCTAGAATTCTTTGAAGGGCATCAGAAAGTATTCCATGCAGGTCCACAATGTCAAAACTTGGTCTACTTGCAATTAAGCTCTCAATAGATAAAGCTTGTTGAACAACATATTGAATATTTGATACCTTCTTCAGGGCCTTGACGTCCCTGTCTGTCTCCCAAAGGCGAATGAAGCATTTGTCCATGATGGATCCATCTTCAAAATTGAGGTTGTACAATTTCATCGTCTCTGAAGCTTCCTGGAATCGCCCCTTCGAAATTAAGGATTGTAGATAGTACTGTGGGGACAAATTTCCGATACTCCAAAGACATAACATCAGGGTTTTAGTGGTGTGGCCAAACAGGTTTATAGCATTTTGGGGTTCGTTGTTGTTCTTTAGAATGAAACATGCTTTCGATGCTGGCACTGAGGTAAGCCCGACAACTGGGAAGGTCAAGTCTAGCATGTTTGAATCAGAAGTGAAGGCCTTCCGCACAATAATACTACCTTTCGAAGAGATACCTAAAAGATGTAGACTGTTGTCTGACTGCCACCAACTGAGCTCGACCATCGATCCAGAATCCTGACACAGCTGTGCATTGACTTTCCTAATTTTGTCGCTACGATAGATGGAATTCATTCCAATCTTAACGAATCCAACTTCATGTGTTGCATTTCGAATGACGTCGCTGCAGTTTATTATCTCTGCCCCTCCGTTGAAATCAAGAGTAGCAACAAGGCATGCATTTGCAGTCGGCGACGAAACTATTCGGATCGAACTAATTGGAGAGTAGGTCGTTACTGTAGAAGACGATACACCTGACCTAGGATTGTATCCATCCAACCAATTTGATGATGTAGATTTTGAAACAAATGCAGCGACATTTGGCCCTTGATTTCTCATTTGCAATTTGTCCAAGAGCCCTGCGTGGATGAAGATATCATTCTCATCGATAGATTGCTGCAAAATCGTCAATCGCCAAAGTGCCAGGCTTTCTTGACAGGAATCGTTATCGTTTGCTACATTTGAGTTTTTGTCGACTCTATTAGGCGCACTCGAAGCTCCACTCGTACAAATAACATATTCAGCGGGAGGAGCATTGGGGTGTAAAGTTTCATCCCAAACACTATCATCGCCGACGTGCGTCCTCAACGCCGCCATTGCGGTGATATCTGCATGTGCTTCAGCTGTTGGTAACCAACAGTGCCTCAAATTTCGATCTCCCGATATGTTGGGCATACCCGCAGCGTAATGCCCTTGCCCACGGGCCCTCTTCTGATTGGGAGCAATGATAGGCCCTTGGCAAACCTCAGCAGGGATTACGATAAATTCAAGATAACCACCCAATCTAGAGACCGCGAGTAAAGTTTTGTATCCTGATTGAGAACTACCGAGATGGAGCGCCACCAACTCTGTCGCACGCAGCGTTCCAGATTCATAGATGGATCGTGGATTGACTCCTGATTCTCCGACAATCTTTGCCAAAGTACATTTTCTTCCTGCATCTTCGACAACCTTTTGCAATGGAGTTACCATCGCCACACTATGCCATTCACTTTGACCGTCCTTCACTTGCACTTTACGATAAATGACAATGATACCGTCTTCTATTCCCCAGCTGATTGCAATACAGTTCGTAGACAGTTGCGTGCATCTCACCAAATCCATACATGGAACCAATGGCGTCGGTGACTGCGCATATGATTCCTGCGCTTCCAAAAGTGCTTCGCGATCATTTGTTTGAACTGCAGCATTTTCATCAATATGCATATCTTCATTTTGACCATCCAAGGGAATCTCAACAAGTAGACCAAAGTCAACAATGGCCCACATAGACTTTTGCGCCTTCAAATCACTCTGGCAGATTTTGAATGCCCCCAAAGAATCATCCCTAGAAGATGCGGTTGCTTTCGATTTGACCGATGACAGATAGAAGCGTGCACATTGGTGTGCTTCGGGCGGCACCACATTCCCATCAAATCTATCCGTTCCCAAGAGAGGAAATTCATTGTCAATATCTTGCTCACTTTCATTCATGGCATTTATGCCTACATTCTCTTTCTCATCAGATCCGTCAATACTCGTAGGCCCTTCTTCATTCCTTACATCATTCATTGTTACTGGTGTCGTCTGATCGCTGCTTGGGTCGGGTCCAAAGAGACGAGCAAAGATCCCAGCTCGTCTGTGCCCCTGATTGGCATTGGCCTCCATTTTCGCTTGAGCGTGAGCATGACGTTCTCTCTCTCGCCAAACTTGTGCATTGGGAAACTGAAATGAGTAGGACTCATATATGCGAGATAATACATCTTGTGTAGAAGAGCCATTTACTGCTGACGTGGATTGTGGTATGCGAATAGACGCGAGGGGCTGGATTGCATAACCCGATATGTTTTGATCTTTTTGGGTCTTTGTTCCCGAATTGGATACCGATGTCGTCTCGTGAGGAAACCCTTTTTCTTCCATGGTCATCCAAAATATCGAGATCAATTCTGTTTAGCTTGGACCTATGGGATATTTTCAGAGATGTTAGTTGGAGTTGTATGATGTGTAAAGGCTGCAGTTCAGTAGAGTAGAAGAGAAGAGTAGTAGTACCTATTACCTTCATTCCAACGAATCTCCAGCAGGAGGTCGGAACCTCGGACCTCGGACGTTCCAAAGTTTCCCTTCCAAATATCGTAACCTATAATATAACCTTTATATTTTCATAGGAAAGATGAAATAGACTTTCTGGTAGAAATAGACTTTTATAATAGCCTTTTGTGATGAAAATAAACCGAGATTGGCCACCTTTGGGACATTTAACAAAACACAACAACATGAACATTGAACATTATTTAGTAGTGTTCCTCCGGTGGTACGAGCGAAATTGTTCACAAACACGAACAAACTACACCACCAACCTTCAACTACTACGGCCTTCTCAATAGATCTCACCTGCTACAAATAGTTCATACACGTTGACCAATCAATTGATTTCTTCTCAACAAAATGAAGCGTCTAAGTGTTGGATTTCTTGCATCACTTTTGCTATCTGTAAGTTGTTTGCACCACTTCTATCACCTTCACAGCTTAATTTTGTCCTCTTGTAAGTTCTTCTTTCAACAAGCTCACACATTTCTTATGTTCAGGTCTATGGGCAAAATTTTGATAACGAATCATGCACAAATAATGGGAATTGCGTAGGAGGGCGGTGTGCTGGCGGTACATGCAAACGGGTGAGTTGAAGATAGGTCAGAGTGTTTGGCGTTGGGCCTTTTGTGCCCCTTCAAATTTAAGACCAAATACGCGATACGCGTTCATGCACCAACATTTGCTTCTTCCAAAAACTCATGAATTCTTCAATTACTTACTTCGCTCAGTCTTTTGAGGTATATTTCAGAGATGAAATATCGGTGGGTTCGCCACCACGAGTTCCTATTCCCGCAACTTACCTTTCCACTATCAATGATGAAAATGGTGGTTATGTCGTCAGACCTTCATCCACGATTACTATCGAGGGCAAAGTTCGATCGATATTCGAAATAGATCCGCCATCTTTCCTTGATAAATATACTCACTTGGAGTTCGACTATGTCGAGGAAACAGATGTAGTTGGAAACGGAATCTGCATATACAGCCAGGCTGATGGTACTACACAATTTTCCGAAGCGGAAGATGTGAACTGTGTAATTCTTGGAAGCAGTGTTATATCCAACTTGAATAATGTAAATGTTGTCAGCGGTGGTGCACAGCCTTTGGGTGGAACGAGGAAAAATTGGGCTTTGGGGGGGTCAGCTACTCAATCTTCTCAATATTCCTCAGGGGACGCAAATAATGCGATCGATGGGGATACAACGGCAATATTCGATTTCCAAGATGCTGCTAAAAACTCTGTGACAAGCACTGTATCAGAAGTTGGAGCGTGGTGGGAGGTAGATCTGGGGGCTTCTTACAATATCCAAGATATCCTCATTTACAAGAGAGTTGATGGTTATAGTGGTAGATTGTTGAATTACGATTTGCAACTCCTTGAAATTATTGAAGTCGATGGAAACCTACAAGAGAAAGAAGTATGGAGAAGAACTTTCGATGATACGGTTGAAGATAATGTATTGAAAATTGATATTGTTGCTCTCTCGGGCAAGAAAAATCTCCTTGCTCAAAAAGGTATGAGTTTGCATTTTCCTTTTCTGTAAACGCATGTTCATTCCTCCACCGATGCGCTCACAACGTGGCCTCTATTACTATACAGTCAAAATCTCTTTGAATAGTAACATTTCTCGTATTTTGAGTCTCGCGGAGGTTGAGGTATTTGGTGATTACTACAACTTCGATGTATCTTTTGGTGCGTTATTCAACCTCTCCAAGAGGACAGTGAACCGTATTGCTTTTATCCAAGATGGTCTTACCGGCAAGTCTACTATCTCGGATGTTACCTTCGTTAAGAAACCTGTAGAGCCTATCTCCGTAAGTACCACTTGCAATTTTTATCGAAATTTGAAATGTATGTTGGTCATGAAAGGTTGCTTATCGTCAACCATCTCTTATATTCGTGTAGGTCATTGAGTGGGCACTCAAAAATGATGCCGATGATTTGAACATCCAAGGAAGTTCAACTGTCACCAGAAGTGAAAGTGGTGATTATATTGGTTTGACAGACCCAACCGCGGTCAATAGAGTAATTTTCTACCATGCAGGTCAAATTTTGTACCACGAGGATGCGTTAGACAATAACGTAGCAATTGCTATTGCCAACAACGGCTTTAGTGTTTGCAGTTTTGCGAAGGGGGCCACTTTTGCAGTTCGCATCTTAAAGATTGGTAAGGTAGTGAGTAGTAATGATCAGGGTAATAAAATTGGAGGGAGTGAATTTGGACGCGGTGTTTCCATCACACCTTCTGCCGACAAAGTTGCCATTGGTAACCCAAAAGCAGGGATTGTCTCGATTTTCACAATTTCTTCTTCTGGAGAATTCAGCAGTAGTGCAGTCGACATAGTTGCTCCAGTAGAAATGAGGAATTTTAATTTTGGTGAAAAAGTCGGACTGTCTCCTACCGGAAACTCTATTGCTATTGCTGTTCCCCTCTACAATGAAGGCAACGGCGGCGATGATATAGGGTGTGTTCTTCTTTATCTATACAACACAGCATTGTCCCGGTGGGTACTAGTCAATTCCTACATTTACGGAAGCGCAAATAATCTAAGGCTTGGGCAAGGCGGTGTAGCTGTAGATGACGTTAAAGGCCGACTGGACGCAAACGACAGTGCTGGTGATCGCTTATCATATTTGGTACGTTTGAATAGTATCGTGAGAAACACCTATATTTTTTGCAACGTATACTTACCCGTTGTCTTCCTTTTCGAAAGTACACTATCGTATGCAATGATCCATTTGCAGTTTCTAGAGGCAGGGATAATAATGCTTTCGAGCCGATATGCGAATGCGGCGAGGGCAGAAAGTCGTCCAATGCGGTTGGAGGCAAATTACTTCAATTTTCGAGGGATGCTTGCATCCCGTGTGAATCTTCAGAGGGATTTGGTGACTGTAAGAGAGGACCGGATGGTCCGACAGCGGCGCCTACGCCGATCCCAATTACTCCACGTCCAACTTCAATTACAACCGCTCCATCTAGTAGACCTACATTCATCACCGATTCGCCTTCCTCGGCACCAAGTTGGTCCCCTTCGTCGCTTTATGATGGTGATGCATGTGTTTATAATGCTGAATGTAAGGTTGGAGTATGTGAGAATGGACGATGCAAAGCGGAGGTCAGTGGAACTTATTTATTTTCAACTGTTGTTCGCGATGCCATAATCTCACGTTTCTATGAATTTCCTCATCAACAGCCTTTCAGTATATCTTACCAAGCTTCTGAAGAAGATCTTGAAGAAACGCTGAGTGTCTCAATGGCTCGCTCAGACTTGAACAACGGGAGTGGAGGAATCATCGCAAGCTCAACATCATCTCTAACCCTGTATGAAAATGTTAAAGAAGTATATACAATGAGCAAGAACGTTCTCATGGGAAGGAACACTAGACTTCAATTTATGATTAGCAATGAAGGAAGCGCCGAAGGATTTTATATCTGCTTTTACCCGAGGGCACCTCCTGAAGATATCAATTTGGATGATTGTGCGATGGTTAATGTAAATGTTTCTTTGCAAGATTTTATTGGTGCCGGACTAATTTTCTTCGATGGAAGAACAGTCTACGCAAAAACTTTTGTTTTTTTGCAGTCAAGTGGCAAATCATCTATCAGTGGTGTCAAGATCTTTAATGAGGACGGGGGAATATTTTGCGGGGATAAATGCTGTGATAGTGCATCCGATTTGTTCAACGATCCAAAGAGATGTATATGTAAACCCGATTACGTATCTTCGTCAGGGAATGGCAGATTGCTTACAAGTGGCGACTTCTGTGAAAGCTGTGTAGATACCTCCAATCAGTGTGGATTTGATGGGGACTCTTGTACTGACGGTGGTGATTGTTGGACTGACAGCTGTGACACTGCCAACGGTGTCTGCCTCACATCGGTACGTTGCAGTGAACATAGCATTGCTCATTTCTTGTGCTGTATCTTACTTCTCAATTCATGGTAGGAATTTGATGTGCAATTATCCAGTGGTTCGCTCTTAAGCGCATCATTGGATCCATCAGGTGAAAATGCAAGTACAGGAGGAGTTATTGTGCGGGAAATCGAAACCACGAGAGCTGTGCATCTACTTGGAGATGCCGTATCGACTTTTATGCTGTCTGAAGCGTTTGAATTCAATAAAGGAACGAAGCTTAGATTGGATTTGCAACGATTATCTAAGGAAGACTTTAATACTGGCTCCAGTGAAGATTCATTTATTGAAATCTGCCTTCACAATGAACGAGACGGTGACTTGTTACGGTTAACGCAAGCACCCGACGAATCTCGCTGTGCGCTTATCTCCACCGAGGGCACGACTACAATATCTTTTGGAAAGGAGCAGTTTTTGAGCAAGAGAGTCCTCGTGAAATTCATTTCATTGAAACAAGTGGTGAATCATGACATTGTACCCGCCAAAGCGGTAGAAGTCGTTTTTTCCAACTTCATCTTTTTGCAAGAATCAGTTTTGAATCAAGTGTCCAACGGGAAATGCACAGATCCTAATGCAACTCCAACGCCCGAAGGTGGTAAATGTGTTTGTATTTTTGGCTACGTTTCGTCGAATGGAGGAAACAGATTAAATGAACAGGTAGATGCCTGCGTCCCATCTTTAGAACCGCAACGATACGATGGAAACGCTTGCGACATCGACCGAGACTGTTTGTTGGGTGTTTGCCAATCAAACACGTGCAGTGCTGGGGTACGTTATTACTATTGCTGTTGATGATTCATTTTGCATTGCAATGTTCTCACTTCAATTCATTGTTAGATCACGTCGCTAGTCAGTGGAAATGACATTGTTACGTTGGAGCTGGATAATGTTTTGAGTACCCAATTAGGTTATGGTGGAGTTTTGGTAGACTCTTCAAGAGCCATTGACATGTACAACAACACGCGTGTCATTTACAAACTTTCCAATCCTGTCCGTTTCAATAGATTCACGGAAATACAATTTAGCTTTGCATACGGCGAGGGTGTAAGCAGCTTAAAACTATGTGTGTACATTACTGCAGAGCTGGATTGCCCCAGTAGCTGCTATGATATCCCTCCAACTGAGACGTCACCTCTCACCATTTCTGTGGCTCCTATGATTTCGTATCAAGAAATTGATGTATCATATTTTGGTTTCGTTCAGGAAGCAGATAATGCGGCAGTAGGGGTACATTCGGTACTTCGCGACATGAAATTGAGCACAGGAATCGTGATAAATGCTTACGAGAATGGAAAGTGCACTGATCCAAACTCACGCCTAATCGGTGGGCCAGAGAGATTAGAGAAGTGTATATGCACTGATGGATTTCTTAGTTCGAATGGTGGTAAAGTACTCCGAAACATTGATGCTTGTGTCTCATGTGTAGACACGTTACCTTGTGCACTTCCCAGGAACACAGCAGCCGATGTTTGCTCAAGAGTAAGTATTTCCTGCACTTTTGACGAGTGGCTTTGGTAATACGCCCACATGCAATTTCTCACCCATCACTTTAGTACCTAGTTGTCGAGGCACGCCTTGGCGGGATACTCTCGCAGCCAATCAAACTAAAGGCAAATGAGCAGAAAGAATCATTCACGCCCGTATTCGGTACAGACAAAGGCGGCGGCTCGGAGGTAATAAACGAGCATTCAATCGCATTGTATGGCACCGTGTCAAAAACATTCAAACTTGATGCTCCATACCTAGTGAACAAATTCTCTAGGCTGTACACAGACTTTTCTAGTTCCAATTTTGACGGGTTCCTTGCTCTCTGTATGACTGCATCGGATAATATCAATTCAAATTCTACGTGCTACACATTTACAAGTCAGACATCTAATTATTGGGATTCGTTAGGTATTCGAACCTTTGGATTCAATTTGGCACTTAACAAGCCTACCAGTCAGTCCCTAGGTTTTCCGGATCACCAGTCTTCTTACGCAGTCGACGGAGATAGAGTAGAACGTATGGGAGTCGACGACGACGGAGTCTATCCTATCGCAAAAACTCTGCTGTCAGACTCTCCTTTTTGGGAGGTCGATCTAGAGAAGGAATACACCATCAAAGAGATAGTTATCTACTTTACGAAAAATTCAAGAGATGATACATTATCACAGTATTTCGTTGAGGTGCTAACCGGAGATGGAAATGTTGCTTACCGCCATAGCGAAGGCACCATGTACACCAGGAAAGACTTCGAAAGAATACGAATGCCAGAGGGCTTCAGCGTTCGGGGGATTCGCATTAGAATCACTATGCTGGGGGAGAGCAGAATTTTGGCTTTGCGAGAAGTCGAAGTTTACGAGGATACCTCGAATGCGGCCACGCGGATAGTTGATTTACCGATCGGGAAACTTTTAGATGGAAAGGAAGTGAATTATCTCGTTTTTATTCAAAGCACAAACGATCGTAGAGATGCGACAAACTTCGATGACATCACATTTGTATACGGTTACGCTGAACAAGCAACGCCTTCGCCTACGGCGAACCCCTCTGTTGCCAACTGAATAAGCAACGCTTTCGCCAAGTTCGTCTCCTAATCTCACTGCGGCTTCGTAGTAAACGGAGGAGTGTTGTATCGCGACCTCCACGCAAGCCCGTGTTCCTTTTTCACTTCAGGTCAGCAGGTAGAAATAATCCATGAAATGGTCCTTATCGATACCGGCATGAATCATTGGGGGCACAAATTCACAAGAACAATATTTACGTATATATAAACACATGACTAATTTCATATTGTTTTTCTACTGAACCCGCTATCACAATAATATGTCGTTATCGATACATTGCGGCAAAGAACTGAGACCATCGTTGAGAGCATAACCAACTTTTTTGCCTTCGTTCCGTCGTTACATCCTTACGTG
>Ga0115005_10002654_pt1 | contig 14264 bp, 10 predicted proteins | sample ArcOceMetagenome_FD_87163 | JGI IMG/M metagenome (GOLD analysis project Ga0115005, IMG submission 87163) | Marine eukaryotic phytoplankton communities from Arctic Ocean - Arctic Ocean - Greenland ARC118M Metagenome | ecosystem: Environmental > Aquatic > Marine > Oceanic | place: Arctic Ocean... | reverse complement strand
CTCGTATGCGGATCACGCTGCTTTTAAGACAGGTGGGCAGGGTGCGCCTCTAGGATATTTAGATAGCAGTCGCTTCCACTTCAGTACCAGTTACGTCAAGGTAAGATTTGATGGTTACATGGATGGCACTGATGATTTGTCGATTAACGAAGTGCTGTGGTCTGGCGTCCCGGCAGATCGCACTGACGAAAATTTTCCTGTAGTGCCGACCAAGATTACACAGGAAGCGATACAATTTAAAGGTGCGTATGACCTCTCGGAGCGATTCAGCCTTAGTTTAAGTATCCCCTACATCCGCCAGGAAACAGAGCATGTCTCTATTAAGCCAGGCTTTGATGAATTCACCATTGTTAGCGAAGGCTTTGGAGATATTGAACTAGGTGCCACATGGCTACATCGCTTGAACCAAAATAACAGCATCCTAGTGAATCTGGGATTCAGCCTTCCGACCGGGTCAATTGATGAAACGGGTCGCACACCCAAAAGCGCGGTGGAGGATACGCAGCTGCCTTACACCATGCAGCTCGGCTCTGGCACTTACGATATTAAACCCTCAATAATTTACTCAGGAATTGCGGGCGACTGGACCTACGGTGCCAATTTAAACATGACCCTTCGTACCGGCAAGAATGATCGCGACTATCGTCTGGGCAATGTGTACCAAGCGGGCATTTGGACGCGTTACGCCCTGACCGACTGGATCCAGCCGTCGTTCCGCATCGACGGCGTTGTCTGGGATGAGATTAGTGGCGAAGATGAAGAACTGCTCTTGCCTGCACTGCCTGTCTCTCCCTACCCTGCAGCGGTGGTGAAACCTGATAATTTCGGTGGCACTAAATTACTGGCGCTGGTTGGATTGCGCTTAAAAGACCCTCGGGGCCGGCTTGAAAATACTTTCCTAGAGTTTGAGGCGGGTGCGCCTTTCTACCAAGACTTAAACGGCCCACAGCCATCAGAAGACTGGCGCTTCTCGGCTAGCTTTGTCCTTAGCTTTTAATTAGTTGTCATGCAGCCCTTTAAGAAATGCTTCTTTTGGGCATTGTGTGTGTTGCTTTCGACGGGCCCGATCTGTGCCGCCAATGACCGGCTGGTGATTGAGGAAAACCAAGGCAAGGCGCTGCTGATCTATAATATTGCAAAGTTCACGGAGTGGCCTGCTGCAACCGCATCCTCGGATACACCCTTCAATTTTACCTTATGGAATGATAACGCCCTCGCCGATGCCTTCCAAATAATTGAGGGCCAGGAGATGCAGGGGCGAAAAGTTAAGATCAATCGTCAAAACACGGACAGTATCGCTGTTGACTGCCAAGTAATCGTCATACCAAAGCAGCAGTTGCAGCGGTTCATCAAGGCCAGAGATGAATTAGACAAGTTACCGATTCTGACCGTGACGACAGAGCCGAACGTTTTTGAAGCCGGTGCCATGATTCTGGTCAAAGTGATCGATGATCACTTAGCATTTTCGGTCAATCTCGCCGCCGTCAAAGCGAGTGGACTTGAAATCAGCGGAAACCTGCTGCGCCACGCGGAGGAGGTTAAATTCTAGAAAATCATGCTCACGCGCTTCTCACATTTACCTGTACGCAACAAGCTGACACTGATCATTACATGTGCTGCACTTTTTGCAGTGACCCTTAGCGGAGTGATTACAATCATCACTCAAGCTCGGTTCGCGAATAATAGACTTCAGCGTGAGATGGAGAGCACCACCGAGCTGCTCGCTTCAAACATAGCGGCCTCGCTGTTATTTAATTCTAAATCTGAAGCCGAGACCACGCTTTCCACCCTGCTATTTAAACCGCACATCGAGGCGGCGGCGCTGTACAACAACGATGGTACGATATTTGCCTCATATACTCGGCCAGACGCCCATCACAGACACGAGAGATTACCGACACCCGATGAATGCGGCACCTTTTCTCCATGCTTGTCAGTCGAACGGGTCGTTTATTTAGACGGCGACTCGATTGGCCGCGTACTTGTCGTGGCTTCAAAAAAGCCTGTCATTTCCACTATTCTCAGCTTATTCATTACCTCAGCACTGACAATCATTCTGAGCACCGCACTCGCAATCAAACTGGCACTCGGCTACCTTCGCCGCGTTTCAGCACCAGTTGAGGACCTCGCCAAAATCGCGAATGAAGTCTCTCGCACCGAAAACTACAGCCTGCGTTCACAGCATACTAGCAACGACGAGCTGGGCCAACTTTCACGTGCATTTAATCATATGCTGACACATGTTCAGCAGTCAGATGCCCGACTTCGTCTTGCCTCCGATGAACTCTCTAAACGAGTTAAAGAACTCAACGTTGAAAAAGAAGAACGTGCCCTCGCCCAAGATCGAGAAAAGCGCTTACAGGATCGTCTAACAGAGGCGCAAAGGCTGAAAGCTGAAAGCTTGCATGACGCCAAAGAAGCCGCCGAGCAGGCAAATCGGATCAAATCGGAGTTCCTTGCCTCCATGAGCCATGAAATCCGCACGCCGATGAATGGAGTGATCGGCTTTACTTCACTATTGTGCGATACTGAGCTGGATCAAGAGCAGCAGGAATTTATCGATATTATTCACAGTAGCGGTAATACCCTATTACGACTGCTAGATGACATCCTGGACTTTTCAAAAATTGAGGCAGGTCAATTGGGAATCGAACAACAGAGCTTTGATATCCGTGATCTGTTGGAAGAGGTGGTCAAAATATTAGATGAACAATTGAAAGGAAAATCCGTTGATTTAATTATCAAGATTGACGAAGACGTGCCCGCCTTTGTTGAATCCGACCCAAGTCGTATTAGACAAATCCTTACAAATCTTATTGGTAATGCGATTAAGTTTACCGATGAGGGCTCAATAGAAATACGAATAGAATTTATTAATTTCAATGAAAGCAGTGAACATCACGGCGACATTGGCGTGATCGAGTGTTCCGTCATAGATACTGGAATCGGTATTTCCGAACACGATCAAAAGCGGCTATTTGATGTTTTCACACAGGTGGACTCATCAGCCACAAGAAAATACGATGGTGTGGGGCTCGGCTTGGCCATCACTAAGCGCTTGTGTGAAATACTCGGTGGATCAATCAAGTTAAACAGTGAACCAGGTGTCGGTACCACTTTCCACTTTTCCATCCCCGTATATTCCCATGCAGAGTTTGAATGTATAACCCAACCGGAATCCCCCAAAAGGTCGATTACGAGGTTGAGGGATCGCGACTTAAAAATGCTTATTGTCGAAAACAATCGCGTGAATTCGAAGCTACTTGCTGCACTGCTCGACAAGGCAGGATGCTCCTGCGATATTGCTTATAATTCAACCGAATGCATCGAATACATGCGTGATCGACAGTATGATATACTTTTTATGGACCTGAATATGCCTGATATGGATGGTTTCGAACTAACTGCTCGAATTCGAGAACAAGAATCTCACTCCGACAACGCCAATGCACGGCAAACGATTATTATCGCAGTTACCGCTTGGGCGATGAAAGGCATGAAAGAACGCTGCCTAGAGGCACGAATGAATGGCTATTTATCCAAACCTGTTATTCGTGAAGAACTGACAAATATGATTGAGGACCTCTGTTGTGAAGTGCCGTCGCTTAGCTAATGAGTGAGATTGTATCCGCCATTTGGGCACGTCCAATCCACTCTCTCAGCCACTGAGCGTCATCTTCTGACTACAGCATGACTGGCAGTCGTTTGAAATGTCCAGAACGACCCCGCAGTTGTAGGGAAAGTGTTCCGCTCCGGCATCCTATCGAAAGGTAATAGATAGACGTTGCCACCAAATTTGCCATTGCCCAGGCGAGTAGGAATGGGTCTCCCTCGGGTTGATATCAATTGATGCCAGCGTGCTGGCCTGAACCGAACAGGCGATGCAATACCGTCCGCATCAAAGGTCCCGGATCCACAGATTCCGGAACGCGATGCCTTTGCCGTGGCCGGCAAATCCGAGGTGTCCGTCTTGTGGGATATTCGAATTGAATTTGGGGCTCATGAATTCGGTGATGCGGGCAAGGTCGGCATCGACAATGACTGTCCCATTTAGCTCAACCTGAATCGTGGTGCCCTGCACCCGCACGACTTGATAGTTCCATTCGTTGATGGCTCGCAGGTAGCCGCGCGCGGCAGCGGCTTTGCCGTACACACTGCCGTGATATTGGCGGGGATCGAGATCGGCGTATTTCTCTGCGGTGTTGTCGAGCACCTGCAGTTCGCACATGCCACTGTAAGCTGGGTTGCCATGCCCGGGATAGCGGATGGCCAGTCCGTTGTTGCCAGCGGGGGGCACTTTGAACTCTAGTTTAAATACGAAGTCGCTGTATTTTTGCGCGGTATAAATATTGCCGCCCTTCAAGCTAGTGATACTGCCGTCGGCGATCTCATACTGGTCGAGACTCCCCTGCCAGCCAGTGAAGTCTTTGCCGTTGAAAATGGATTCGAAGCCCTCGGACGCTAGTTCGCTCAGCAATTGGTTCGCCTCGTCGGAACCGATTTCGCGGATGAATATATTGCGCCAATGGATCGGGCCACCGTGTGTCTGTAGATGGATGGGGCCCCTTGCTTGAATGGGCGTTCTGCCCTTGCTCCAGTAGTTGCGCATGTGCGCTCCATCGACCACGAGTTGCTCATTCAAGCGCACCCAGACGCGGCACCCAAGCATGCGGATGTGGACTTGGTTCCACTCACCAAAGGGACGATCTGCGCACACCAGCGGGTCTTTGCCTGCCGCACCTCTGGCATTGTTCCAAAGACCTCCAGAACCCTTATCCGCACCGTGCCTCCACTTGCCGCCCGCTTTGGTGTGATCCCAAATTTGCACTTGCGGATTGCCGCGCAAATAAATGCCACTGTCGGCCTTCGCGACCGTCTTATATTCGAGCATGAGTTCGAAGTCGCCGTAGTCTTTGTCGGTGGTGGCGTAAGGCCCATGCCCGTCATTGTAAAGTGCGCCGTCTTGTATGCTCCATTGCTTCAGGAACTCAGCTTGCTGCTTCGCAAGCGATTGCGCGCGATCTTTGGCTTTGGCAGTTTCGTGCGGGTTATCGCCATGCCAGCCACTCAGGTCAGAGCCATTGAAGAGAGCAGTGAAGCCGTCGGGAGGCGTGAGCGCAGACAGCAACGAGGCTGATACGAGGAAAGCAAGTGCAGGTGCTATGACGTGGCGGAAGTGATTCATGATCAATGTATTAAGGTTTAAGTAGTGGAATTACAAATCGATGGTTTTGCCGGTGCGAAAGCTTTCGTCAGCTGCTGCGACAATACGCATAGAGCTGAGAATTTCGGCATACTGCTCCGTTAAATCGAGATCTTCTCGAATGGCGCGCAGGAAGTATTCCTGTTCCAGTTGGCACAGGCCGTCGTGGTCGGGCTCTTCGACGGTGGAGATCTCTTCGTCGGGCTTCGCAAAGCTGCCGTCCTCCTTCAAACCACTGTGATGACGCCGGATGACTTGGGTTTCGACGTGCCCGTGAACATTGGCGCTCTGCCCTTCGACAGATGCGCTGGGCGCGACGATGGAAGCGGAGCCATCGGGGCCCACGACATCTTTAATGAAGAATGCAGTCTCGCTCATCATTGGTCCCCAGCCCGCTTCATACCAACCCACGGAGCCATCATCGAAGCTGACTTGTAGCTGACCGTAATTGATTTTCCCTTCAGGCAAATCGTTGGTGAGGCGTGCCCCGATACCGGATACGCGAATGGGTTTTGCCTGCGTCATCTGGCACATCACATCGACGTAGTGAATACCACAATCCACAATTGGCGAAATCGAGGACATCAAATTTTGGTGCGTCTGCCATGCCGAACCGGAAGATTGCTGGTTCATATTCATGCGCATGACCAGTGGCTTGCCCAAGGTCTGTGCGACGTCGATGAATCGCTTCCAGGATGGGTGGTAGCGGAGGATATAGCCAGCCACCAGTTTCAGGTTTTTGGCCTGTGCCAATTGGATCAAGCCTTCCGCTTCGATGACTTGCTCGGCAATGGGTTTTTCAAGAAACACGTGGCAGCCAGCTTCCAGTGCGGCGGTCGCATAGGCTGCGTGTGTGTCTGGATAGGAGGAAATGCTGACGGCATCCGGCCGGCTTTCCGCCAGCGCGGTGGCCACATCGTCATACTCCGGATAATTCGCGCCCAGCTCCTGGTTCAGAGCGGCGCGCGATTGCGGCGAACGAGTGACGATCCCAACGATTTCAAAACCGTCGAGGCGATGATAGGCCAGCGCATGGGAACGCCCCATGTTGCCGGCGCCAATGCATAGAATTCGAATTAGATTTTTTTTCATAATTGCTAATAGTCCTTACGATAGCTGCGGCTCACCAGTTTGTTAGCGTCCTCGTTATTGGTGAAGCGCATGGCATCACCGTCCCACTGTAGGGTCTCTCCCGGAAAGCGGTTGCCGACCACGCCGAGCAATACGCCCGTCGTCAATGGCGCGGCATATTCAAAATCCGCGCTGCAGGTGCCATTGCCCATGCCAGCATCCACCCATTGATGATAATGATTGGCAGGTTTCAATACGGGCTTGCTAATATTACCGAGCAACGAGCGTGGTAGCGGCTGTGGCGCAGACATATGAGGCAGCAACATACGCTGACCGTCCTCACCAACAAACATCGCTCCTTGCCGCGGCAGCGATTTGCCCGGTTCGAGTTCGAGGTCCGGATTGATCTGCCCGGCAGTCTTCGGTGCGTAAGCGCCGTCGAACCAAGTGAACTGCAGCTTGTCGGTCGTGTATTTTGTGCTGGGGAATTCGTATTCGACGATGTTCTTGGTCGGATGCGAGCAATGATTCGACTGCCGGCACGTCACCTTTACCGAACGAGGCTGACCGAGCTTGAGTGCGGCATATGGGGTGTCGATGATGTGCACGCCCATATCGCCCAAGGTGCCACAACCGAAGTCGAGACTCTTTCTCCACTGCCCCGGGTGGTATTTACCTTTGAGATATGGGCGAGCGGGCGCAGAGCCCAACCACAGGTTCCAATCAAACCCCTCAGGAATCGGATCGGAGCCGGTATAGGCCGCCGCGTCATCGCCCCAACTCTTATTCGACCACACATACACCTTGCTGACTTTGCCGATAATGCCCTGCTGCAGGAAATCAACGGCCATCCGGTACGCATCGGAGGAGTGACACTGGATCCCCATTTGTGTGACCAAGTTCTTTTCCTTGGCAAGTGCCGCTAATTCGTAAGCCTCGGAAATTTCGTGCGTCAACGGCTTCTGACAGTAAACCGCCTTGCCCATATTCATCGCCATCAAGGTCGCAGGATAGTGTGTATGATCTGGCGTCGAGATCACCACGCCGTCAATCTTGTCGCCGAGCGTACCCAGCATCTCACGGTAATCCGCAAAACGCGCGGTGTCTTGGTAGGATAGCAGTCTCTCATGCTCCAGCGCAGTGCGGTCGACATCCGCCAGCCCCACCACCTGAACCTTCGAATGGCTCGAAATACTTTTAAGGTCGCCCCTCCCCATACCGCCCACGCCAATATGCGCAGTGCAGAAGCGACTGTTCAGTGGGTTCGACCACGCGCCCGTAGGCAGGATGCTCCATCCGGCAAAGACGGCGGATGTCTTAAGAAATTGGCGGCGATTTACTTTCATAGTGTAGGAATTTCTTGGATACGGTTCTCTTTAAAAAATGTGATGAATATCAACAGGACGATTCCGGCGAACGCGGCAGGCACTCCCCATAGCGGCCTCCAATCAATCGCCTGCAATTGTTGCTTGCGCAGCTGTGGAATCGTCTCGGTCCGAATACGCTCGATTTGCGCCTGCGCATCAGCTAGCGCACTCGCAGATTGCTGCTGCTCGACGAGGACTTGAATCGTCGCCCGACTCTCTGCGATCTCTGCGGCAAACGCCTGTGATGCCTCCGTGGTGGTGCGTGTTTCAACCATGCCAGCGACTTGAGCACCGATAAACATCCCTAGCCCCAGCGTAAAAAATACCAACATCCCCTGCGCCTGGCCGCGAAGCGCGCGAGGTGCGATCCGGTCGGTATAAATCTGTCCGGTCACGAAAAAGAAATCGTAACAGATGCCATGCAGCAAGATGCCACTTAAGACCATCCATCGCACCTGCTCCGGAGCCCCGATCGCAAATAATGCATAGCGTGCGACCCATGCCAACATACCGACGGCGAGCATCCACTTGACCCCGAGTCGTTTGAAGCAAAACGGCATCACCAGCATGAACAAAATTTCTGAGACTTGACCGAGCGACATCGTGGCACCGATCACATCGCCCATTTTCAACATATCCTTGAGCGCCTGCAAAAATCCGAACTCACCGAAGTCGCACATTTCGACCATGCGACTGGTGATCTGATAATAAAAAGCCAACGGGATACAAACAAGCATCGAGCAGAGCATAAATACCAAATAAGAGCGATTCTTCAGCAGCACCAGTGCATCCAGACCGAACAGTTCTCGAAGCGACACTTTCCCCTGAGCGCCCGGCGGGGTGTTTGGCAGAAAGAAGCTAAACAGGCCCAGCACCAAGGCAGCCACTGCAACGAGGTAGAACATGTTGATCTTTGTCCCCCAGCCGAGGTAGGACAGTGAAACACCCGCAACAATCCAGCCAATAGTGCCCAACACACGAATACGTGGAAATTGCTTTTCTGGGTCCTGCATATTGCGCAGAGCCACGGTATTGGACAGCGCCAGCGTGGGATAGTAAGTCAGCATGTAGCCGAGAAACACTCCATTGATAAGCCCCGGCGACATCCCACTCGCCATGCACGCCGTCGCAACCAGCATGATCAAGCCGCCGGCCAGATGCATGACTCCCAACACTCGTTGAGCCGGAAAAAAGCGATCCGCAATCATACCAACCAAAAACGGAGACAGCATGCCGGCGATCGGTCCGACGGAATAGGTCCAACCGAAGTCCGCACCACCAAAACCAATGGTCGATAGATAATTCGGTGCGGTCACATACCATGCCCCCCAGATAAAATACTGGAGAAACATCATGAGCGAAAGTTGAAGGTGCGTGCGGGAATTCATAAATTGCGGCCTCTCATTAATGATTGCTACCAAGCGTTGAAGTTCCCCGAAATCAATACGATCACGATGGGGCTATGATAATTCGGGGGTATAATATGTATATATTAGCACATCCCCCCGCCAGTGTCTTGTAAAATACCAGCAGCCTCATGTATATTACAGCACTCGGCGCCGTTCCTGCTTTCGATACTTACTCGGAGAGACCCCCATCACTCGCTGAAAAGCCCGCGTAAAATGACTCTGGTCATAAAACCCCACCTCCGCAGCAATCGTCGCCACCGTCTCATGGCTCGAAGCCAGTCGATGACAGGCCGCACTGACGCGGACATTCTGAATATGCTTGGTCGGCGTGAGCTCGAATAATTGACGAAAGCGGCGCTCAAACTGACTCGTTGATAAATGCACCATCTCTGCCAGCTGATCAATTTTGATCGGCTGCGCATAGTGCAAGCGCACATGCTCGAGCACTTCATTCATCGCAGTGTAGGGACGCAGCGCAGTCTGGGTATCCACCGTATTGCGCGCAATACAGGCCAGCCCGACCATCTCCCCCTCGCTCGAGTAAAGCGGCACCTTGGTCACCACCATCCAGTTAATCGAATTATTCGGATCCGGTGCCATCTCCACACGATCGACGATGCTCTCGCCTGTTTCAAACACATGGCGATCATCCTGCATATATCCACGAGCCCGATCCTCTGCAAAAATCTCCAAATCCGTCTTACCGACCATATCCAACTCCCGCTCAAAACCACACATCCGCGCCGCTAACTGATTCGCCAGCATCACGCGACCCTGCATATCTTTGGCGACAAAATAGACATCCGGCAAATAATCAAACAGAGGCTGAAGCTCAGCGCCATGCAAACGCGCGCGAAATCGTTCGCGGGCGCACAGCGCCTGTTCGTCCAATGGTTGATGATCACTCATTTCAGTCATGTTATACAGCACTTGTCAGCTGAAACACCAAGTTTAAACCACGGAGTCGACTTTAACCAGCGATGAAGCAGAGCCATCACAGATCTGTTCGATTAGACTTTACCTCATGGTGCCTGGCACGTCTGTGGTGATCGACAGAACGCCCAATGCTTGCATGCGTCTTGCGGTCTTCAGATCATTAATGGTCCAGACGTGCCATTCATATCCTTGCTGACTGACCGCTTCGATGACCGACGCAGGCACGGCCGTGTTCGAGCTGAGGCCATCCGCTTGAATCTGCTTCAGCGTCTTCAAGACCGTAGCGAGTGACGGTGTGATCTCTCCTGTCTCTTGTTTCTTAAAACTGCACAACCAGGATGCCTTGTATTGCGGTGCTTTGATCTTGAGTTGCTGAATCACCTGCTTGTTGAAGGAGATGACTACAATCTGCTCCTGTGTCAGGCCTGATTGATCGATCTCATTGAGCAACGTGGGAATGATTTCAGCGCCGCACTTCACTTCGATAAAGATCTTCTTCCCTTCCGGAATCGTCGCAAAAACTTCAGCGATGGTCGGGATTCTTGTCCCGTTGAAAGCCACTCCATGAGTCGCGCCCACATCCAACTGTTTCAATTCAGCCAAGGTTGATTGGCGAACGACCAGTTGAGTGCCCGCGACCCTCTCTGTGTCGGCATCGTGGAAGCAGACGATTTCCCCGTCTTTGCTTAGATGAAAGTCTGCTTCAATGGCATCGGCGCCCTGCTCCCATGCCAACTGAAAGGCAGGAATCGTGTTGCCAGGCGCATCCCGCGATGCGCCGCGATGTGCGACGATCAAAGGTTCCTCAGCGTGGCCAGCGATGATTTTAGGTAGCACGACATCGGCCGAAGCCAGTGACGCTAATCCTAAAAGAAATGTAATTGTAGCTACTCTTTTCATCGAATCATTCATTGCATGGGCCCTAACTCACTACCTAAGTGGTGCTAAAAACGCAATCAATTAACTGGCGCTAGACCAATCGACTTGAGGCTGGTTAATTCCGGATCACCCTCGACTAAACTAACCGTAACACTGTGCTTACCTGGCGTCGCAAAGTGCAAAATACCGAACGGATAGGTATGGTAGCCCGAAGTCCCAGCTTGTTGGTTTTGCAGTGTCGTTCCCTCGTCGGTCTCGATCGCCCACACGGGACGCCCTGCGCCGCGATAGGTGAGCTCTAAATGATAATCACCAGCTGCTGCCACATCCACCTCCCAAGTGACAGTGCCGCCTTCATGCCACTCGCCGACTTGAGTCACGTGCTTCCACTCGCCGAATTTCTCCATCCAGCCAATACGTTTTTGAGTCGCCCCATCGACACGGGCAAAAATCGCCGGCAGCGCAGTCGGCATATTTGGATGCACACCGAGCGTCGCAACCACGGCAGGCGCACCCTTGAGCTGCAACTCTATCACCGAAGCCAAACCCGATGTCTGCGCCGTCGTTAGCGCGCCGCCTTCAATGGCCACCCAAGTCCCTTGCTGCGTCCACTGCAGCGGTACCATTTTACCCGAATCAGTGCGCAGTGCCGCGCTCTCGATCGGCGTCTCTAGGCCTGAAAGGTAAATGCGCTGATCCTGCGGCCACTCAAATACGACCAGATTCAAACGGTCACCTTGTGTAGTAATATCGCCCCATGGCATCGCCATCCCCCAAGGTGATGAGCCAGCACTATAGACCACTGCTGGGAATTTCTCGAGCCACTGCCCGGCCTCGACTAAATACTTTGCGGCAGGTGCAGGCACTCGCCCTTTACCATCTGGCCCGACATTTAACAGATAGGTGCCACCACGACCGACGGTGCCGATCAAGCGATGCAGGATCGTTTTCGCGTCTTTCCAGTTCTGATCATACCATGCATACGACCACGAATCATTGGTGGTGTCGCAGCTTTCCCAAAGACCCTCATGATTCTGTAACGGCACTTCCATATCACCGAGGCTCTCGTAGTCGCCCATCCCATGCCCCACTCGACTGCACAGCATCGCATTCGGTTGCGTCTCACGCACCAGATCAACCAACTCACTCACAAACTGCTTTGGCATTGAACCCGGCGTATCAAACCACACAAAGCTCAAAGGCCCGTAGTTGGTGCAAATCTCTTTCACTTGCGGATAGCACTTTTCGCGGAAATAGCGCTCGAAAGTCGCCTTGCTGCCATCAGGGTTTTGCTCTGCGCCACCCTTTGCGCCTGGTGACGTCCAATCTTGATTGTGCGAATAATAGAAGCCGAAGCCCAGACCTGCCGCATGACAGGCGTCGGCCAATTCTTTCATCGGGTCGCGTGCAAACGGAGTGGTATCGACAATATTAAACGGATGCGCGGAATCAAACATCGCAAAGCCCTCGTGGTGCTTGGATGTGATCACTATATATTTCATCCCCGCTGCTTTGGCGGTGGCAACGATCGCCTGTGCGTCGAACTCGGAAGGGTTAAAATCCTTGGCGATGCCCTTGTAGTCCGCATCCGATATTTTCATCTGCCGTTTGATCCACTCGCCGATACCATAGAACGTCTGATCCTGCCACTTTCCGCCTAGGTGTGAGTACAGCCCCCAGTGGATAAACATGCCGTAGTTGCCATCGCGGAACAATGCCGCACGCTCCGAAGCTTCAACCCCCGAGACGACACTCGAATCGCCCCACATTTTATCCATCGACTCTTCAGCGGTCACTGGCTGGCAACAGAGAAAAGCTGCAAGTAATGCGACCAGCGCGGGGTGTTTCTTGAAAATTATATTCATTTGGATTGAGTCGGTACGTGTAAAAATCGGCACTGCTGTTACTACTAGCAACAGTAAGCCAGTCAAATCCATATTAAACAATGAGCGACAGTTTTTTGGTGATGCCCCTCTGGATGTTAAATACTCCTCAATGCAATGCAGGTACTAGCATCAGGCGCACAGCAAGGGACGCTGATTGCCGTAGTGGCTGAATCGATGGCGTAGAATGACGCTTCATACTTCAGTTCGACTACGTAATAACTGACGCGGCCCACGGCCATACTGCGCGCGAAAGACTTTATAAAATTGGGCATAGCTACCAAAACCAGCCTCCAACATCGCTTCGGTCATATTGATTGAATGCCCGTCGCCATAGCACTCCCAAAAGCGGCCAAGACGTATATTGTTTTTATACTGGCTGAGTGGAATCCCTACTTGCTGGCGAAACATCCGACTCAAATAGGCTTCACTGATGCTACACTGCTTCGCCAGCTCACTAAGTGACTCGCTATCAGGATTCTCGCTGATCAACGCCAAAGCTTGCCGCACCGAGCCATGTAGTTTGAGACTATCGGCACGTGCTTCGGCGTCTTGCTGATAACGCCACGCCAACAACAATAAATGACGCAGTCCGGCATTCAAGGCATCAGGGTCGTGATGCTGATAGCGAAACGAAGAGTCCACACCAAAGCCCGCTTCACGATTGAGCAGATCCGCATCCATCGAGCCCTCCATAATCGCGGCCATCATCCGCTCCATCAGATCAAATCGGGCAGGCGTGAGGATACTATGCAAAATCCCTACATCGCCGACATCTTGTTTGCCTAAATCAGCATAGGTCGCACTGCGACAGGCGCGCTGAATCATGTCTGGGGTAAAGACGCCGACGTAATATTGCGCATCCGGTGTGCGGTGCATGATCTGGTGCTCCTGCGAAGGAAAAAACCACAGCAACGACCCACGCCCGAAGGTATAACTTCGCCCATCCAGCACGTAAGTAATTTCGCCGTTTACGACCAGATTCAATTCGACCTCGCGGTGGCGATGACTCACAAGGATCGGCGGATTCCGCACAGACTCAGCTAAAAACAGAAATCCATCATACTCTGAGTCAATTTTGAGAGAAACTAGCATTTAGACAAAATACGATAACTTTATGTCTCTATGCAAGAAGACAGATGGGCTACTTTCCTGTATAAAGGGGGCTATTATAACAACCAGCTACGCTGCTGATTTCAACCGAGCTGCCACCTCCAACCCCACATACCCATGGAACAAGATCCCGACCACGGCGCCACCATCCTCATGCGTCCTCCTGAAATCCTCGACTACAGCTTGACGGGGCATAATGCCGAACGTGCGGTCGAACTCGGCCTCGCCGAAGCGGACTGGTATCAATCCCCACTCCCCCGCGCAACGATGCGCAAGTTCCTCGAACGTAGAGATGGCCCCGCGATTCGTGACACACTGCTACTTTTGGCGATACTCGGCGCCACTGGCTATACCACCGCCGCTCTGTGGGGCAGTTGGTGGGCCGCGATCCCCTATCTGATCT
>Ga0115005_10002650_pt1 | contig 14276 bp, 10 predicted proteins | sample ArcOceMetagenome_FD_87163 | JGI IMG/M metagenome (GOLD analysis project Ga0115005, IMG submission 87163) | Marine eukaryotic phytoplankton communities from Arctic Ocean - Arctic Ocean - Greenland ARC118M Metagenome | ecosystem: Environmental > Aquatic > Marine > Oceanic | place: Arctic Ocean... | reverse complement strand
GCTTAAGCCAGTGACTGCAGGCACTTATGAAAAATCGCCCAATGACAAGACTTTAGAATTTTTCATGGACGACAGGTACATGGTCGATCCCACAATATCAGCTGATGACATGGATGTCCATCTTGAACTTTTCCAAAACAGCATTGATGCATGTAAATTGGCAGGAATTCAACACATCACGGTCATGGAGACTCCTGCCACAAAGGACTCGAAACCCTTTGCTGAGATCTTGGATCGAGCCGGGATCCCATTCACCTACATTCACGCAAGTGGAGATTTGGAGAACACAAAGTCTTACACGTTTGAAGAAGGTGTCCAATCTGACATGAATCTGCAAGGATTTACTCTTGCGGATGGTTATACGAGCAAAAATGGGTACACTGCAGGTGATTGGAGTGAATCTTTCAATGACGAAATCAAGGGGAACGAGAATCAAAACATCCCGAGGGAAGATTTGGCAGCTGTGGCTGTGCAAAGTCTCATGAGTCTGGATTGGGGAAAATGCAGATGTATTGATGTTTCCTCCAATGGCAAATTGACTAAAAAAGATGAATCCGTATCGGAGGATGGCCAGTATGTCCCCCAGAAAATCCTCAAATCTGATAAAGATTGGCTTCTTCAATCTGAAATCATCGCTGAAAAAGTGAGAGCCATTGAATAATTTCAAGATTCATTATCAACTTTTATTAAAATGTGGATGATGTTTTGCCTCTTTGCATGAGTTTGGATATCTTGTATATATAGAATCAGCACGTTGTCATTGTACGCACTTTTGTTATTTTTTTAATATCGTGAATTCAATGAAAGGAAGCATGACACTCGCCGCTTGGTATCTTCTGGATGGATCATCATTGCACCTCGATCGCGGGCCCCGTTCCAAAGGTAATAATTCTCAAGTTTATCTCGACCGAGGACACTCTAGTAGGACTTGGATTGTAGACTGGTCCTGGGGTTTGAGGGTCTCTCATTACTTCCATTACGGATTTTTGAAATGACATGCACCCATCCTTGAACGTTGCTTCCCTTTGGTGTGCGAATTGCAGTGCCATTCTTGCTCGACTTGCTTAATAAGGCTGAGACGGATGTTTAGGAGAGTGGTTGGAGATTGGAAATAGAAAGATTACTACGAAACAAAATGCAACTAAAACTGTTGGTCATTCATAAAGACATTATCTTTCCCCAATACTTGCGAAGTGTTGGCACAAAACTATTCATAACAAAATGCTTCGTTTCATTTTTACTTATGCCGTAAAAAGAAATATGAAAGTCTAATTCAACTCAAACCGAGCTCTAAGACGAGTCAGTCCTATTTTACAAAACTATCTTCATTACAGACCAGACTAGTAGATTAGAGTCCAATCCAGCAATGCGCGAAACCCATCCCCAGACATTCCAAAATTTTCTTTGTTCCTCTTATACCTGCTTCCATGATTTCATTTTGTACACTGCCCTGTCCTGACCTGAACTAGACTGCACATGACATATATATCAATGACAATCAACAATGACAGTGCCAATTTCATGAAATAATTTAGGCGGAGCAAGATTTCTGGAGGTAAGCAATGAGATTTTTGCGCTCCTCTGGCTTCTTGATTCCTGCGAAAACCATCTTGGTTCCCTGTTGATGTGATGGTGTTAGGTGTGTGCGCAAGGATGGTTGTTAGTTAGAAATGGTAGAGGATGTTATGCACCATACTGTAAATCTCAACGGAACGCAACGGAGAATGACAAAGATGTGAATGAATCTCAACACCAGTTCCAATTCAATATCCATATCCATTCCACCGAATCTCAAACGTACCTTGATGTACTTCTTGGGGTTCTCAAGGTATTCAAACAAGGTATCCTGTCCCCAGGTGATTCCACTCTTCTTGTTAGCGGTGGAATAAGAGTATCCAGAAGCCTGACCAGACTGACGTCCAAAGAATCCGTAAAGATTGGGTCCCTGCTTGTGAGCACCTCCTTCCTCTACAGTGTGGCACTGAGAACACTTGGTCTTGAAAACCTTTGCTCCTTTCTTTTCACTTGGTTTCTTTGCCATTTTGATTTAGTTTACGTTTTCGGTGATGATGAGATTCAATGAAAATAAACTCTTCTGTTGTAGCGTGCGGTGCCTTGCGTGTTACGTGGTTTGGTCTTTTCTTTCTTTCTTCGGCGAAAACAAATTCGTGGCTCTGTTCTACGTAAACTTTTGGTACAAAATCAACGTAACGCCTCCAATCCAACGACCATAAAATCGCTCAACGAAAACGTGAATGACTCACTCACTCGACTCACTCCATGACCGAAAACAGAAAAGAAGGGGAAGAAAGAGGGGCTTTCAGATTGTAAGGATCAGCAAAGAAAGCAGTCGAAGGAATTGAATGACCAATCGAAATCTCAATCAAGACCAATCAACATAATAGCAACACATCAATCAATCGAACTCAATCATACGATACTGTACCAACTCTATCAATTATACTCAATTCAATTCAATTCAATTCATTCTACTCTATTTATCCATCTAACATGACCCTCCACGAACTGGAATCAGCACAGGCCGTGCACAAATTCAAAGAGACCAATGCCAACACCCTAATCTGCTTCTCCGCCACATGGTGCGGACCATGCAAAGCCTCCAAACCGACCCTCGAAGCCCTCGCAGGATCCTACGCCGCGGACCCCTCCCTCGATATCCAATGCGGGATCGTCTACGAGCACAATCTCTCCGAAGCCATTCATGAATTTCAAGTCAAGGCTTTTCCGACCTATGTCTTGTATGTGGGGAATGGGAGTAAGGAATTTGGGAGAATTTCGGGGGTTAATTTTGATGGGATTAGGGAGATGATTACCAAGGCGGGTTGTCAGAAAGATCTCGGGCAGGGGAATACTATCGGTGGAGCTGACGTTAGGGTCTTGTCTGCTGAAGAGGCGAGGGCTCACAGACTTGCGCTCTTTGATAAAAAGAGTCCTGCGGCTAGTAGTAGTAGTGGCAGGAGCAAGAATGATGAACCAATGAAGACCGACGAGATTGTCATTGATGCTGATGCCAATATGCAAACCGATACTGACCAAACAAAACCTGCTGCTGCTGGAGATGCTGAAATGACTGATGCATCGCAACCTGAACCTGAAGTGGAACTCATAGACCCAACCGAAAACCTCTCCAAAGATGACCTCACAACCCTCACAGAATCCATGGGATTCGCTCTCATCCGCGCTCAAAAGGGTCTCATGAACAGTACCACAGGACTCGAAGGCGCCATCGAATGGCTCATGAACCACCAAGACGATGCAGACATTGACGATCCCATACCCAAGGTACCCAAAGCAGGAGCAGTAGCAACATCCTACAAATGCAACGAATGCGGTAAAATCCTACCCAACATGGCAGCCCTCGAACTCCACGCCAACAAAACCGGTCATTCCGACTTTGAAGAATCGACCCAACAAGTCAAACCCCTCACGGAAGAAGAAAAGGCAAAGAAAATTGAACAAATCAAAACCCTCCTAAAGCTGAAACGCGTGGAAAGAGAAGAACTTGAAAAAGTTGAAGATGTCGATCGGGAGAAGCAGAGGAGGAACGATGGGAAGAAATCTGGCAAGACTAAGGAAGAGATGGAGAAACAGGCGAGGAAGAGGGAGACCTTTTTGCGGAAAAAGGAGAAGGAGGATTTTAAGAGGGAGAGGGCGAGGATTAAGGCTGAGATTGAGAAGGATAAATTAGAACGGAGAGCAAATAAGGGTAAAATGACTTCCAAGCTTGGGATTGATGGATACCATCCGGATGCAATTCAGTACGATGCGAAAAGTGAGAATGCTGCATCTGCATCGGGCGGTCAACAGCAGGGAGCGCCAAAGAAGAGAAAGGGGAGTGTGGCAAAGATTGATGAATACATTACGAAAATTTCTTCCTACAAAGCTGGAGGTGACGGAGGCAAGTGTCTCAAAATTCTCGTGGCGTATTTGAAAAATATTGTCGCCAACCCTTTGGAAGAGAAATTCAAAAAGATCAATATGGAAAACAAGGTGTACAAGACGAAAGTCAAGCCGTTTATCGGGGCAAAGGTGTTGTTGATGGCGGTTGGGTTTGCGCCGGATGATAGTAAGACGGCGATGGTGCTTGATGAGGATGCTGACATGGATGTTTTGGCGCAGACCAAGGAAAAGCTTGAAAAGGCTTTTGCTGCATATTGATTTGATTGTTTGGATTGATTGGGATTTCGTGACTGACTCTGTATTTTTTACACGAATTTTAGTAAGCCAACTTTATAAACTCATTCAGTCTTTGTACTACACACGTACACCACGTACGAGTAAACATGCTTTCGCTATTGTTTGTGCGTTTGTAATAATGTGAAACAACTAAATAGATGATGGTATTCGGCGAGCTTCGTCGACCCAGGCTCCACGCAAAACTTCGTGTTGCAGTAGTTCGGACTTGTTTTTCTCAAGGATGGAACCCACGGCAATATCTTTCGTGGATGCCCATCCTACTTCTAGCCTCATCCTATCGTCGCCATTATGATAGGAGGACGGAGGTATCGATATAGCCACAACTCTTGCCACGATACTTCTTTCGTGATAATGTGGCAACATTGTGAGTGAATCTGAACTATTTGTATGTTTTCGCGTCGTCTCTGAAGAGGAGACTTGAACCCGCTCTGTGAAAAGAATCAGATCACCTTCCACTATCGCATGAGTACCGACGCAGTCTATCGTAAATAGTGTCAAAAGAGTCTTTTGATCAAAAACAAGCTTCGACTCTGTCGTTTGAATCGTCCTGCAAATTGACTCTCCCTTCCTATCTTCTCCGTTGAGCAGGCAACATTTGAATTCATATTCTTTTTGTGGACGCAACGATGGAATCTTTATCATCAAAGATTTCCCTGTGTAGATAGATTCCCATTGAATACTTGTATTTTCTTTGCTCGGGGATCCACGATCTCTTATCGCGAGGTGCACTTTGTGAAAGGAAGTCAATGGATTCATTCGAACTTTGAGGATTAGCTCGTTATTACATGCATGAATCACATGTAGAGATTCTGGACTATCAGGGAGAGTCCATATGACTGTCGGTGGACTCAAGCTGCTTTTGCCTCTCAAATTGAGGTGTTGAAGAGCAAAAAGGTACCTTTTGTTTGGGAGCAAGCTTTTAACTTTTGCCCTTTGGTTTGTCCCACAATAGATAATTTCTTGTTTGCCATTCTTCTCTTCCACCTCCTCCTTCAAATGTACGAGAAAGACCGTAAACGTCGACCATAACTCCATGAACTGGGTGAAAGTGATGCTATTGCCGTGTTCTTCTTTAATTAGCTTCAACAATAGGTCACAATCATCGTCTGAAACGGTAACATTCAATAGTTTTAGAAGCTTTATGAGGTCGTCAGATTGGATGTGGCCATGACTCTCTTTATCAAGCTTTCCAAAATATTGTTTCAAGGAAATTAAACTTGGTTGCAATCCGGAATGTTTTTTGCTGTTTCTCTGGATATCGTTTCCCCATGGTTTAGGTGCAGTCCAGACTAAAGTGACGAATCCAGTGGAATCATTTCCTACCAACTTACGTGGCCTGGCGGGAGTTCTCGGCATTGTATGAAATAAGACTGGTTCTCCATATGAACTGCAGTATTCATCGCTCCAACTCTGTATTCTGAACTTGTATGAAGAATTTTCCACGAGCCCTCCAATAACCGCACTGCTCTTTGCCTTTGCGTTTCCTTTCCAAATTTGATACCAATCGTCGTCTGATTCTTCATTAGCACACGATTCAATAACATACGCTTTATAATTGCTACCAGTTTGAGGCAACACAGTTGCCAGACACTTTTCATCAATAAAGAATGGATCATCTTTTTCGAGGTTTTCCAAACGAAACTCTAAAGAGTGTTCTGAAGCTCTATTTAGCACTGGCATGTCGGGTGTAGATGGTTTGGATATCACTTCAATACGAGTCTCGGGGCTAGAACCAACCGATGACGTACAAGAAACGCCGAAACAATATCTTTCACCTGGGTATACATAAAATGATTTTTGAAGAAGAAAGTTTTGTGTACCATCAAGATTTTCTGGATCTTGCCATTTTAGAAGTGATGACGTCTCTCCATCTCTGTACACTGATAACAAGAAGAAATCGACTTCTCCATCTGAGCTCCATTCTAGACTGATACAATTTTCTTCAGTTGTTGATTCGATAGCCCCTATATGTGGTTTGTTGGGGACCTTTGGTGGCGATTTCACCTGGCACGTTTTTGAATCAACCAGAGAGTGAGATTAGCAGCTCACAAAGATGCTCAGCAATCAAATTATCCAACATAGACTTTATAACTCACACGTCGTGTATGTTGTTCCTCATCCTTCCCTCCGCAATCAAACATCCGTTCTCGTTCTAATTTCCTCCTAGCTTCCGCTTCCTCCGTTTCTTGTTTCTTTTTTCTAGCGTCAGCCTCCACTCGTAACTTTGCTGATCTTATTTTACACTTCAAATCTACCCACTTCTCGTGTGCTCGCTTTGCTTTTATTTCTCTTTCCTTGTTATTAGCGGCAATTTGTTCGGCTTCTACTTTAGCAATCTTCTTTTCTAATTGAATCAAATATTGTATTCCAAAATCAAGGCACTTCTGGAATCTGACTTGTGGTACACCATATGCATCATGTGTAAGTGGCTTAGGTTCAGATGTTGGGATTAGAGGCGCTGATTTGAAGCCATGTTCATGTGAAGTATATTTTTCATATGATTCCTTTACTTCGACGATGCTATTCATACACTCTTTTGACTCGTCTTCAAGATAAGATATCTTGAAGGACCCATCGTATGCGGTTGATTTACCCCCTCCAGAAGTGTCCCCCGTGACGGTTTGCTGGGTTCCTCGTCCTCCTATCGTCTCGCTTGCCCTCATCTTTGGTTCTGCATTTCCAATCAAATTATTTTGGCACATTTCATGCAGTCTTTCTTTGTTTTCTTTCCACTTGACTTTAAATTGTTGCGTGAATAATCCATTCATTATTTTGTCGTCTTGAGTCGCTCCAGTGTTTCTTGTGTAGGAACATGAATTAATTACAAAGCCTCCCTCTCCTTTCTTGTTCCTTGAGATCAATTGCTCCTGCCCAGTCGGAGAGAACTGACATTGCTGATTCTCATTGATGGCCAAAGAAGCAAAGGAGTGATACTCGACCATCCACTTCCAGAGCGCATATTTCATCGATTTCTTTGTCGTCTCGCGCAAGTCAAGTAAACCAACGGAGCAGTCTATTGCCACAGCTGAGAGTATCAGCCTTGATTCTATTTCTTCTTTTGTGATACTATCGCTGCCCTTGACGTTTCGGAGAATTGTGATACCCCGTTCAAGTTGATCTTTTGTTCGTAGCCACTTGGTGAATTGATCATTATCTGAACTCCCCATTCCTTTGAAGAATCTTTTGCTTTGAAGTGACTTTCATCCCTTGCTTTCAACTTTAAAACTAAAATCAAATTCAAAAGAATTTTGAATTTTCAAAAATAGCTTGCGCAGGTTGCGCGAAACATCTTTTGGGATAGACAATTGACAACAACAACACAATCTACCTACCGGCCTACCGCGATACTCCATCCAACTCCACTGTTTGATACGATATCACAATCGGACGTCATAGAACCATGCTGGAAACACCACCATCGACTCACAAACCTGATGGGGAGGGTGAAATTAGTTTTGAGCAATCACGTCACATTCAATACTTTGTGCACTGTCTCAAAAGATTGCCGGGGCAGTACTCTGCCCTGGACACCAATAGGCTCACCTTGGTAAGATTTCATTGATTGTGCCATTGTGTTGTTTTCGAGTTGATTGCGCTATAGCATTCATACTCATACTGCCGTGGTAATGACATTTTACCATACTACGTGTTTCTAGGTACATTTTGCAGTCCAGTCACTGGATCTACTGGGCTTCTTTGATAACGACGACAACCTAGTCCAGTACAATATCAACAAACAACACATTATCGATTGGATCTATCGATTGCAAACACTACAAGTACCGGTACAGCCAGATCACGATAATGATAATAATGATGATGACGAAATTAGAAATAAGGAAGCATGCATCACCAATGTTCATGTAGGAGGAGGATTCAAGGGCGGTTCGTTCCTGGGCTGTCAAAAGAAGGTCTCGAATCATTATTACAATCAGGGGCATATTGCCATGACGTATACTGCGATATCAACTCTGATTACGCTGGGGGATGATTTAAGTCGTTTGGATAAAGAAGGGATTATACAAGGGTTGAAGGCATTGCAGCGAAAAGATGGAAGGTGAGACACGTTTTATCATGCTTCATACATGTGTCCTACACTACTCATTTTCTGTAATTCGTTTGGTTTGGAGGGACTGAATCTAATTCATTCATGCACATCCATGCAATCATAACATTAGTTTCCAGAGTCTTCACCTCGGAAGTGAAAATGATTTGCGTTTCCTATATTGTGCGTGCGCCATATCCTACATGCTCAACGATTGGAGCGGGGTAGACCAATCCTCTGCTGTGAGATATATCAAAGAATGTAGATCATGGGATGGAGCGATTGCGCTTATTCCAGGACAGGAGAGTCATGGTGGATCGACCTTTTGTGGTGTTGCTTCTCTCGCTCTCATGGGGAAGCTGGATGAGGTGATCGATGGTGATGATGATGATGACGATGATGATGTCACCAGCAGTACTGGTGCGTTTACGTATAGTTGGAGGGAAGAACTGATCCAATGGTGCGTTTCCAGGCAAACCGAAGGAATACAGGGCCGACCCAACAAATTAGAAGATACTTGTTATTCCTTTTGGATAGGAGGGACACTCAAGATATTGGGATGTGACCAATTATTAGACAAAGATGCGCTCAAGGGTTTCATAATGGATTGCCAGACGGATATGGGTGGCTTTAGCAAATTGAGAAATGGGTTGCATTATTGTCCCGATTTGTTGCACTCATTTTATTCCTTGGCTTGGCTGAGTGTGGGAGACAGTGGCAGTGGCGGTCGCGATGACAATCACGATTTTTTGTATCCGATTGATTGTGTGCTCGGTATAAGTCGTCGACGAATTGATGATTTCCTCGAAAGAAATTGATTTGCACTGCTTCCAAAAGTAACAATTTATTTCCATCCCTACATTTTAAAATAAATCTCCCAACCCGAAAAGGTTATCAACGCGCCATTTTCTCACAATTGACAGCCACGAAGATTTCAAGCAAGGCGATGCAAGATGCAAGCTTGCCCTTGCTCGTTTGCATCGCCTGCAGCCACCATGACAACAACACTGGCGGTGCACATATCGGTACAGTGTAATTAGTCATTCATTCCCCAGCCATTTCATTGATCTGCAATGATAAGAATGCTACAACTATCCCTTCTTCTTGGACGGATTGTTCAAAGAGGTCGAATAGTTGCATCTCAAGCTGCTTTCGTCTCGCCTGCACGTACAACCCAAAGACATCAGTTCGCAGAACTTAACCACAGACACGAAGCAAGATATCATGTCGCTGTCGCTGCATCGTCCAATACTAATGAGGATGACGATGACGTAGAAGGTGGAGTAGAAGATATGAACCCCCGATTGCGATCCAGAAAGGGTAGAAAAACTCCTCAAAGTCGTCTATCCTCCATTTACGATGAAATGTTTGCGGACAAAGACGACAGTGATGAAAGCGATCAAAATGAACAACAAACGCAGAAGCAGAAGCAGCAAACACAGGAACAAGAATTTCTTAGCAGAAGCTCAGAATTTCTTAGCAGAAGCACACTTGAAAAAGAAATGGATTTCGAGCTTGATAATGACTTTCCTGACTTTCCTCAAGGACTTCCACTCGAAACATCTTCAACACCCAAGCAACCTCCTCGATCTAGTAGAGCACCGGCTCAAATTCGAGAAAATTCATCTGCTGTGCCTCAGCAATCATCAACACCTTCTGTACAAGAAGTTAAATTTGTACAGAAAGGTGCAAAACCACCAAAGGCGCCATCTGCTGTGCCTCAGCAATCATCAACACCTTCTGCAGAAAAAGTTAAATTTGCACAGAAAGGTGCAAAACCACCAAAGGCGCGTATGTTAATGGGCAGACCAATGCCACCGTCCGTCATGGAATACGATAACTCTCATTACGATGAGGAGTTCGGTGCAGCTCAATACGGTGAATCTGAAATTCCAGAATTCCACGATGGCATGCTTGAAGAAATGACGCAGGCTGAAACGGGTACGAGTTCAAATACGAACGTTGTTCAGCCATCCTATACTGATGTTGATGACGATAAGGAAAATGTCAATGTTAATACAGATGTGTCACCACCACCACCGAAGTTGGACATCAGACCCTCCGATACCAATACCATTGAAGATAGTAATGAAAGCAGTGCATCAAATCCAACACAATTGGAACAGGAAGTTGAATCTAAATTAAAGACACCCTGGGTCCCTCAAACGAAGCCACCCCCCAGACCAGCAGGTCGATCATCCGTCTCCAGCGAAGCCCTATCCATCCTTAGATCCTCCGCCAACGGCAATGGGGGAACGGACCAAGCCGATATCCTCCAACATCAATTGCTCCAGATCCAGACTGAAATATACAAACTGAACAATGGCGAAGAATTCAACATCAATTCCCCCAAGCAGGTGTCAAAATGTTTATTCGGGGTGGAAAATGAGAGTACCAATAAAGCTGCACTGGAAGCTCTCAATGGTAATATCACTAATAGCGGAGGTAATGCACAACTTGCTTCTCTCATTCTCAAATTTCGCAAATATACGAGGGATTTGAAAATGGCGGAGAAGCAGAAGGAAAACCAGGCCAATGGCATTCATGTGAATACAGTGAGCAGTATGAGAGGAGGGAAGGATCAGGTGCAAGTAGAAGCGGTCAAGCCTTCCTCGATCGTATCACCTCTTGGATCACCCACTGGCGATGGGGATGATAATGGTGATGGAGTCAGAGAACCTCTCGTTTTGATTGATGCTTCCGCCTACATCTTTCGTGCTTATTATTCTATGCCACCCATACATCGACACGATGGGGAACCCACTGGAGCCACGCTGGGTTTCTGCAATATGCTCAATAAGCTGGTTCTCACACCTATGCTACGGGGGGAACAGCCAAGAGTTGTATTAGTTTTTGACTCCAAGGAAGGGACAAACTTTCGAAAGATTTTGTACCCTGAGTACAAAAGTAATCGTAAGGCCTGTCCTGAAGATTTGATTCCTCAATTTGAGTTTGTCAGGGATGCAGCGAGTGCGTATGGTATACTGCAGCTCGAGGCACCAGGTTATGAAGCGGATGATGTTATTGCCACTCTGAGTAATATGGCTGTGGATGAAGGTTGTCATGTCAACATTCTCAGTGGTGACAAAGATCTGATGCAACTTGTCACAAAAGATGATGGTGGAGCTTGCATTGAGATGATTGATCCTATGAAAATGATCCGATTTTGTCACACCACAGTGACTGAAAAATGGGGTGTGGAGCCACATCTAGTAGGCGATGTATTGGGGTTGGCAGGAGATAGCGCTGATAATATCCCGGGGGTCCCTGGTATAGGGCCAAAGATAGCAGCTTCTTTGATTCAAGACTTTGGTTCGTTGGAAGCTTTGCTTGAAAATGTGGACGATGTCAAGCAAAAGGGGAGAAGAGAAAAGCTGATAGAGCACACTGACTTGGCAAGGCTTTCTCGCCAGTTAGTGGAACTGGAACGAAATATACCGATGGAGGACATGTCATTCCCCGCTCATTTTGCCAGCGTGAGTGACTTTCGAATGGAGAAGCTTGATCAAGAAAGGCTGCTGAAGTTTTACGAAAGCATGGGCTTTCAAGATTTGACGAAGCGAGTAACAAGTAGGTTGCCAAATGGTGGAATAAGGGGTACATCTGCTTCGCCGCCGGTAACTGCTGCTTCGCCATCGGTAACTGATAGGTACAGCTCCATTACAGATAATGTTCCTACGAACAAACCAGAGCAGTCACGTGCTGATTACCGTGGCGGCAATGGGTTTTCATCTCCCAGATTTAAGGCCCCTCCTAAACCAGAAGATTATTCAGACGTTCCATTTTGAGATGAATGTTTCTAGAGTAAATTACCAACTAAACTTATCGGTACTGTACCTCTGCATATTTTTGATTTCAAAATTAGCTTCACATGGCGTTTTCCCCTTAATCCTCAAATCTTTGCTTAAAATCGTTAGGCCAAAAATCTGTGCTGTAGGGTTTCTCAAAATTGTCAAGAGCATCTGGAGGATGAAACCAATAATTCAAGGCCAAGTGACTGTTCCCGTGAACGTGCTCCCTATCTTCATTTCCAAGGGATACCACTTCATGAAACCATGAAGCTGGCATATACAAAATGTCCCCCTCACTGAGTTCACAGAACGCCGCATAAGATTTGAGCATATCTGGGTATTGGGCACGAATGTCCTTATCTCCATCGAGATGCCGTTTTACTGTACTAAAGTTGTTTGGGTTCTTGACTGTTTTGTCAACCAACCGTCTTCCTGATTTTGTGTCGGTTTCATCTTTTTCATCCTCGTCCTCGCCTTCGCCCGTGCCAAAAACGTCTTCCTCATCGCCCTCATTGTCATCACCATCCTCGTCGCCTTCATCATCACCATCAGCAGGTGGTTTATTCCCAAACAATCCTCCTGCCTTTTCATCCTCGTCCTTGTCTTGGCCAAACACGTTTTCCTCATCGTCATCCCCATCCTCCTCATCATCCATTTCAACATCAATCAAAGCATCCATAGCCGATTCCAGCATTTCTTCAGCTTTCTCAAGTTCCTTCTGAGCCCCCTCTTTCCCCTCCTTCACAGCAATTTCCGCCTCATCGAGCCTTTTCTCCGCCACTTCTTTTGCCCTCGCAGCCTTGGCCGCAGCATCTGATTTCAAATCAGCCCCGTAGGCAGTGGTGATCTCCCCCTCATAATTGATCCTACCGTTTGGGTGCACCTTTGCTATTTTCCCCCTGGTGTACATTTTTTCGGCATCTTTTGGACTGTAGAGCTGGATCAGCTTCCGCCCCCTGAGGACAAAGTATAGGTTATCATGGAAGTCATGGTGCAAACCTGAGCTGGACCCATCTTTGCTATTGCCCATCCATAGATTGACATTTTGCGGGATGAGAGTTCGAACGATGTCGGGTACGAGGGGAAAGTCCTCCTGCTGGAGAGATTTCATAAAAGGTGCCATGAGGTCAGGCCGTCCGTCTTCGTTCGCTTCAACGTCTTGGGTAGTGAGGTAATGCTTGGAATCTTCCTTTTCGACTAGATCGACAAACTCTGAAAACTTGAGGGGGATTTCGTTCCCTCTTCCGTACGTATGTTTTTCGGAGGAACGCTGTTCGACCATGACATTATGATGACCGGCTATCTCTCGGAGGTATTCGTTGGTCCATTTGTGGAATTGGTTGACGTCGGGTAATGTTCCCTGAAGGATGACCGGACGGCGTATTTTAATGTAATCTTCAAAGAACTGTTGGGGTGTGAGGGATGAGCTGCTGAGATTTATGGCTGGTATTATGTAGTTCTGACACGGGACCGTCCAGCCTGTATACTCGTTGACGCTACTAGGGCCACTTTCAGCATCTGCGCTCTTTTTTTCACTTTGATCAGGATATGTGACATCTTGAAGGTGTTTGGGACGCTTGGCACCTGGGGATAACGATGCAGATTGCTCACTAATACTGGCAGTACGTTTGGCAGTGTTTGCTAGTGTTCGAGCTAGCGATCCTGGATCCATCTTCTCCATTGTCTCTTGGAGCATGCTGTTGAGTGAATCGTTCATGACATAGAAGTTTATAATGTCTAATTGTGAATAATTTCAATTGAAATCTCTACAGAAAGAAAAGGAGCCATAGATCTTGCAACAGATGTTTTTGTTTGTTTATGCTAAAAGAAACGACGTCGTCATGCGAGCTGTCAATTTATGGTGTCAGTCTGCTGGAGGTACGTACTTGTACGCGCGTGCCGTGGTGGCGTCCAAATTCGGATACTTTCGTAAAGTCATAAAATTAGCAGGGTGAATAATTTGACTTGACTGCCCCCTCCCTCGGCTTCTGAACGGTTCTTTGATCTTCGAGGGGAAAGAGCGGGGAAGCAAGCAACCAACATGATGCAACATGCAGATTAGATGGCAATGATCAAACTAAAAACAACATCATCATCGCCTTGTAACGTACATTATATCGATAGACCAAACATTCATCACAAACAAAAGCATTAGCACCCAATACAATAAAGAATAATAGAAAATAAAATGAGCCGCGATTCGTAAGTGTCTCACTCACATT
>Ga0115005_10002648_pt1 | contig 14285 bp, 7 predicted proteins | sample ArcOceMetagenome_FD_87163 | JGI IMG/M metagenome (GOLD analysis project Ga0115005, IMG submission 87163) | Marine eukaryotic phytoplankton communities from Arctic Ocean - Arctic Ocean - Greenland ARC118M Metagenome | ecosystem: Environmental > Aquatic > Marine > Oceanic | place: Arctic Ocean... | reverse complement strand
TAGTTCAGTTTCACTGTCAAACATGTTAAATCTACCATGTACATACACGGATACACGGACGGTCAGCATTCTCTACTACACAACTACAATACTGTATACATAATACATAACAGCACAATTCATCGAATAACCTTTCTTACATCAACATTCAACTATAGGAAAGGGTGGTCGAACAGATAATGCGCGCTTGTTTCTCTTCTGCAACTTGCTTGTTTGTATGATAAATCTTTTTAAGTAAAATTGAAATTAGAGCTTTTCAACAATTTCAATTGTTCATAATTATTAATGGTGGCATTGAAGTTCACTGATTGATCCATAACCAAGATCAAGCTCTCTGAAGTTGTGTAGAATCACATACGCTTCATCATTCATGGATATGATAAAAGCTGTATCTAGAGGAACATTCTCGCAGAATGATGATAGCATTGCATGGCAGACTATTCGGTCCATTGCAGCTGGTTTGATTAACTTCTGCACCGAAGCTATTGACGATATACGGCCAACTTTACCTAGAACAAAGGGACAGATTGGCAATTCATTTGTATCAAAGTAAAATCCATTTTTGACTATATTTCGAAATGCTCTTGGATCTGTGGCTCGATTCCTTGAAAACGGAATTTCATGGTGAAAATTCCCACCAAAATGAGAGTGCCTTTTTCTCATATTCATGGTATATGCAAAAATATCTGATGAAGAGCTTGCCTCACAGAGAGCTGCAGTGATGACATCATTATCGCTTAGATGCACCTCGTCCCCAAGGGCCAATAAGTCATCTTTTTTGTCTCGTACTTTGTTTTTATCAAGAATGATGTAGGACTTTTGCTGCTTCTTCATATTGACAAAATTCTTGAGCAACCCAAGAAAGAATGGAAATCCGTAAGAAATAGATGCATCCCGCGGTGAGAATCTATCTGGAAAAACCTCATGATTTGCAATATCCGGATGAGACCAGACAAGGTCCTTGTGACTGTTTAGCTGATTCATTTCCCGATGAATTTCGTCCATGACATTGTAGTAAGTCACACCATCGCCAACGCAGTGTGATAGTGTCATCACATAGCAGGCATAATTATTGGGCAGCTGAATGATATCTACACCAAATAATGGCGCTTTTTGTTGGATACTCTCGTATGTAGATAACGTCTTTGGAACGACAGGAGCAAGAAAATCATCCATGAAATGAAGGATATCCGTTTCATTCATACTTGACAGATTCATGTTTGAAATGGCTGACAATGCAGCTTCATCCAATTTGATTTCATGAAAGAAATCACCATTATTCTCACCATTGTCTCCAGGTACAATGGATATCTTCGTGTGAAAGAAATCTGTCATGGTGGCTCTTCCGGAAAGAATCGGATTGCGGCGAACCACTTCTTCTACAGACTTCTTGAGTTGTTGAGTGGTTTCGTGATTCCATCCTTGAACAAGAGTGAACGTGGCGATACTGGGCCAGGCTAACATAAACTTGGCAGTATTACCTTGGCTCGCAATGATTGGTGAATATTGGAGTTCTTCAATTGCGTTCCCATTGCTGGTAGTATAAGACGGCGCTGCTGCCATCATCTCGTCGTCATGACAAGAAGCAACGGAATGTAGTAGTAGAGTGTGCCCGTGCTGTCTTCTATGGAATGAGTTGAAGCATAATGTAGACAATAGAATTAAGTTTAAAAACATTTTGCTTTTGATTGAATTGAGAAAATAATGAATACAGTACGATAATCAGATGAGAAAAAATTGAAGGGTTCGGTTCTCATAATATTGGGTGACATCATGTGATGAGATTAGGTGCCGTTTTAACCGACAAGCAATATTCTTTTGAAACGCGACACGCGACAACAGAAGAGGTAGAAACTTTTCTCCCACCACTAACCACTAACCACTAACCACTACTAACCACTATCCACTATTCATACACTCACGCTCAACACAGCAACCATGACGACTAGAGCGAACCAAGATACTGATCCGGTCACCAGCACAAACCCTTCGAAGAAATCAAAACTATCAAATGCGGAGCCGGACTTTACCAAAGTTTTGTTGGAGTGCGGTGTAGCATCGCTGGGAAGCAATGACATGGCGAAGACTGGAAGCTCCCTCGATCAAGACGTCACTCCCTCATCGTTACGTGCTTCGATCCATGGCTTGCTTTCCGAAATGCACAAGAATGGAGTAGACGTTGGTAATGTCATGGTTCTAGAGACTATGGAGCAGGTTATCGCTTCCTCTAGTTTTGAGACGGAAAATGGGGAAGTAAAGAATGGTATTCTCTGGAAGATGTTACTGCCCATGACGACCAATGATGTCCAGAATGGCAATCAGGATTTAGAAGACAGCAATACAGGTGGACAGGCATCACAGTTATCGCAAATTCTACTCGACGATAATTCCAAGCAGAAACAGTTCGATGCTTCCCTCATCAAAATCCTTCTCCGAGTCGATGCAATTCAGCCCACGCTCTTGACTCTCCTCCTTGCGAAACTACAGGAAATTGCAACATGTCAAGACGAAGATAGCATGGATGTCATAAATGAAAATCTTGATACATATACATGCAATGAGGAAGTACCAAGGCTCATTATTTCGCACATAAAATGGCTCGAATTGATCACTGACCCGATTCTCCTCGTCAACGCCACGTTGGAGTGTATCACAGTCCTATGCACAGCCCTCCCTGACGCACAAACCGACGGAAGAGATTCAACCGGCAATCGAAATGGAGGAATTGCAGGTGATAACATCGGTCGCAAAATTCTGTTTGATCTTATTGCAACTTTGCCTGATATTGTAGATGACGGTTCTGTCGCACAAGATCCTGATCTTATGGAAAATATTTTGTCTACCCTACGTGATGTCCGAGTCCAAGATCCAACGCTTTTGATCTCATGCCTAGATGCAGTGAGCTCGTTGAGGTTCACAACAGAGGAACAGGTTGAGATTATTATTAATGATGCTTTAGAGGCGTTGGAAAGTGTTTCAGAATCGTGGCTCTTACCTGCACTGTGTAAATTTTTAGTCCAGAATGTTGCACGGGGGGATACTACATTGTGCGCCAAGACAATTGAGACGTTCCGTAGACTGCGGCTCGGATTTGATAGTGACGATGACATGGCGTTAGACGAGGTTGCAAGAGATACCCAACGCGGACAAATTCACGACATGACGGATTCAGAAGCGCTCATGCTTGAGGCGTTGTCACAGGGCTTCATGTACCGTGCAGATTTGACAAGTGCTCTTATCAATGCAATCAAATGCACTGCTCCTTCGCATCATGGGGCTACTGATTTGTGGCTCCTCATATGTTGTGGAAGTGCTGCACATAATAAAGCGAAAGTGAAACAACTAGTGAAGTCCAAAACAGTTTCAGGAGGATTTCATCGAGGTTTAGTGATTGATGCCATCAAAGGTAACGGCGCAGCTTTGAACCATTTGTTTGATGTATCAATGTTACCCCTCGCTGATACACTGGTACGTGCAAGTGAGAAGGCGGCAAGAGAGTTTGGAGGCTATTTGTACGAAGAAATGTATTTGGAGTTTGTTGATAGAGCGCAAAGACAAGAAATTGTGGGTCAACTTGTCATTCATATTGCATCTGGATCATCATATGAAGAGATTGACGTCGCCTTGAGGGTATTTTCCAACCTAGTTCAAAGTCCAAGTAGCGTTCAAAGCCTTAGAATGTTTCTACCTTTTTTGACCTCTCTCTTGGAGAATGTGCAAAATTTTCAAACGCCTCACTTGAGAAGATTATTTCTTCTCTTGTTCACAATCGGCGGAGATGCCGATGATATCATGAACGGTGGTTCGGACGAGGTACAGATCCTCATCAACAAATTTCTAGCAATGCAACAAATCGGTGTGAAACAAATTGTAAGTCTCAATACGTGGATCGTACTTTTCTTTCCTTTGATGGTATATCATTCTCACAATGTATGCTGAATCAGGGTATCATTGGTGCAGTTTCCTATGCCTCTTGTCTCGGGGTGAACGAAACGCCGGAGAAGATTAAAGATGTAATCAACATGCTTGAACTAGTTCACAAAAGTTGTGCAGTGAATTCTTCCAAGCGGGCCATACAACGTTGGGAACTGTCAGATATTCACCAGGCAGGCTCATCTGCAATGTCCATATTCTTTGGCGAACTTTGCTTATCAATCCAGGCACGTTCCTTGTCTCAGTACGTCAAGCAATGGATTCTCGATAGATTTGCCGGTGCTTTGGAAGACGTCTATCTTGGAGATTTCGAAGGGGATGAAATGGACAAAAAGTTATTGAATGGAACTTCTGTAAATAAAATGGACAAAAAGTTATTGAATGGAACAACTGGAAATAAAGCTGCACCGAAAGGAGAAATTCGCTACAATATCGACGACGAAGACGCCGTCGTGTACGTGAAATTATTATCTCTTCACTTGTCTGATGACCTACATACTAAGAGCGTTGTCACACAACAATTGTGCCCCCTCTTGAGACTTCTGACAGTTGCATACGAAGAAAGATACGGAGGTGAAGGGATTGACAATATTGATGCCCTCCTGGGATGCCCAGTTTTACTACCAGATAGTTCAAGCTCTGGTGTTGACTTCGTTCATCTCTCCGAAGCACAGAAACATACTACAGTATCGACATTATTCACTGCTGTATCTTGGTTTCGTGAAATTGTCAATTCTTTTATATACAGTGCTGCATTTGGATCCTCGAACGGTTCACAGCCGACCCAAGATCAAGCGAGTGTGAGAAAGAAAGTCGTGTCGAAGCTCAAGTGTCTACTTGAGCTAGAGGAGGAAGTCCACTTATGCGCAAAGAAGTGCTATACATTCAGCCCTCCAGGCCTGGAGCCCTTACCTATTCCACGAGACCTTGTACACAACAATCCGAATTCTTCCGCTGTTGATGAAATTGACGAAGGGAAAGATATTGACGCAGATGAAATAGGTCGCATGAGCAAAGAAGAGAAAAAGGCATTTAATGCCATCAAGCAGGCATCCAAGAAGAAAGAGGCAGATAGACTGAAATCCAAACAAAAGCTTCTCAAGCTGAAAGCTAAGCACGAGGATGCGCTTCAAAAACGGTTGCACTCCGCATTGAAACCACTCAGTGCATATGTGTGCGTTGCACTTGGATTCCCCGAATTAAGAGTTGCTAACCAAAATCAAGCATGCAGTCAGGATCTTATGTTATCAATGGGAGCTTCTGAGCTGAGACATGTCAAGGTTGGCGGCGGTATTAGTAATGCTTTACTTCAGCTTTTGAATAACGGATTGAATTCACTGTTTCATGAAGGCGCTAAGTCAAAGCATCTCTTTGAGGATTTAGGCGAGAACCCGTACTTAATCAGTAGTCCCGAAAAGAATGGCAAACATGACAGGAATGGGCTTCAATTTCTCAACCTTTGTATCGACGGTGATGTCTTCGTATCAATACACGAAAAGCTTGTATCATCCGCTGAAATTCTTGGCGACGATGAAACTGAAGATGACGTCAGGACAGAGACGATGTATTGCACACTTCTCATACTTCAATGCGTAACCACATTGCTTAGTACTGAAGTGCTACACACACCATCAGGGAGACCATACTTTGAGGCAATCATGAAACAAATTGCAGTAGGTGACCGGATTTCATCCAAAAGCTTTAAGCCAATGAAGAACTATCCAATCTTCCTGAAATCAGGAGCTTCCCTTTTCGCATTGTTGGAGGAAGCTATCACCGGGAGCGAGACTGATGATTTGGCGTTCACGATGGTTGGAGTAGACTGTGTCGATGCTTTAGTTCGTCGGGCAACCAGTGTTCAAATATTCAAGAAGGAAAACGGAGGAGATTCAGCCGGCGAAAGCCAATTACAATCTATGAAAATTCAAGTATCCAAAATGTGCCTGGGACTTCTACGCCGAGAATGGAAAGAGGGAACTGCTCTAAACAAGAGCAATGTCGGCAAGCTAGTTGTACTTTACCTCGATTATAGTGCGATCGAACCTTCCAAAAAAGTGGTACGCGAATTTGATGAACTGAATTGGGGCAGATTGAATGCCATTCGTGTGCTCATCGAAGAGGCTTTGGAGAAATTACCAGAGACTGATGGATGTAAAGGGCCCGTGCATTCATTCCAAACTTGCTGCAAAGCAACGTTTGGGTGCTACTACTCTACCATTTTATCTGTCGTCACGAAAGAAATGTCCAGTTTATTACAGGCACCTATCTCGAATGCACCTGATACAAAATCATCACTGTCTATCCAATGTCGCTTAATTTCTCTTATGCTTCAAATGTTTGATCTCACGAAAAACAACCCGTCCCTGGCGAAAAGTTCCTATCTCTTGTCTCAAGTGAAGAATGGAACGAAGTTCATTGATATCATTGTCAAGAAAGCTTTTCCTTTCTGCGCCAAACATTTCAACGAACACAACGAAGCAGTTTTAACAGTATTGAAAGATACTCAAAAGATATCGTCGCAAATTAGTTTCATTATTGCGCACGGAAAGAGAGTAAAGGATTTCAAACTCAATCGAGAAGGGCCTAAAGTAAGGAAAGTTTGCGAGGGGTTTCTCCACCAGACCAAGACTGTGCTTCAAAAGAATGGCGTCTTGGACGCGTTCTGGAGCGGGGATTTCTCAAATAGAAATATTGACGGAAGCAAGATACCAGAAAAGGAAGAGGAGGAGCAGAGTGAAAGTGGAGAGGACTCATCTGATACTGAATCGGAGACTGAGGATTAGACCACATAGTTATCCCCGAGTTACACCACCAACACGAATGTAATTTAGCTAGATAATTCATGCCTTTTGTTATCCTTTATTGTTCAGTATTACGCTGCCATGACTTTTGAATATCGCCATCAAGGCTGTATCCAATTATTTCTTCCCGTTTCTTCTTGTTTGGCAAACACCTCTTCAGCTCGTTGGCAACTTTCTTATTAAGCATACCTTTCTCACAAGCATCGTGGAAGATTTTTTTCAAATGTGATACGTCTTCATCTTGAACTGACACAGAGTTACAGGCTCTCACAACAAGTTCAAAACTTGTTTCGTTCGGACTTCCGAACGCTATTAGTTCGTTGTAAGTTTGAAGTGCTAAGGGCAAAATATTCTGCTTCTTTGAATCGTCGCTGTAAACACAAGCATTAAGCTGTAAAGAGAGGTTCCGGATAAGAAACAAAGTTTTTCACCGAAATATTCTATTCAGATGGAGCAACACGCATAACTTACCACGGTGTTGTAGCTGGCAATATTGACAAGCCTTTTATTCTCCATTACTTTCAAAATGCTTCTCGCCTTTTCTACCTTACCATCTATTCCCGATCGTGATAACAGTATTAGCATGCAGTTGTAAGTGAAAGTGTCGAGGTCTTTGTCGTTCAGTTTATTGAAAAATTTGATGGCTCTCTTGGCAGTTTTCTTCTTCCCACTGTTTGCATAGATTCGAAGCATTAATGCATTAGTAAATTGGTCAGGAGACACATTTTTAGCGCCACTTGCAGAAAGGCGTTCCATAGTACTGTAGATATCTTCTGCCTTGCGATAAGCCTTCCAGTGCCGCGCTCCTGCCCACGAATTCAGAACTGTATTGAATCCCACCTGAGAAGGAAGTACCTTGATACTTCCATTATCATACAATTTCACTAGGTCCATCAAATATCGGTGAACATCGAAAGCCACAATCCTCTCTTCCGAGGCATCTAAGTCGGAGCATTGTGCTTTCAAGACAAGATTTAAACACAGTGACCTTGGTTCTACACGGGTGTGGCCACTTTTCGCTAGCTTTAACATTCTTTGTAATAATTCATGTGAAAGCTTTTTATCTCCATATTTTGGATCGGATAGTCCTTGTAAAGCGGTCTCGAAAACTTGAAGGATGTTGGTTTGTGTGCAAAGCATGAATAAAGAGTTGCAAGAGCACACACTTGTGTATACACTTACCTATGTTGTCAATTTGCATAGCATTTTTTCCATTCTCCTCTTCTTTCTGTATGGTATCAACAATTTCGACTATTCTTTTCGCGCTATCTTTATTCATTGCTCTCGAAAGCGATGCAAGGACATGTGAGTACGATAAAATATCTGGAAGGGCTCTACTTTGTCTTTCCTGGACTCTCGTTTGCATCAATTGCAGCAAGTCCTGTCAGTGACATGTTGTAAGAAGGTCAATAAAGGGAGAATCGAAAGGCATAGTTGTTTCAAATACAATATTATGAAAGGGAAGACACATTAGTACTTACCAATGCTTTCTGCGCCCCTTCCGCACTATATCTTTTAGTGATACTCGACAGAACCATGTTATAAACATATGTTTCGGGGTCTTTCTTCAATTGCCGTGCGTCGGAACGTTCCACCATGCGCATCAGAACGTCGAATGACTTCTCTCGAAATATTGGATTTTCGCTCTGTGCCAGTTTATGCACAACCACATTGTACACGAATGGATCCAATTCTTTCAGCGTCTTGGCATCAAACGATTCTTCCAATTGTCCCAGTAGCGAAAATGCCATTGCGGCAGAGTCCTTGTTTTTGCTCTGGAAATACAAATTTGCCATCATGTTGAAAGTAGCAATATCGGGCATAGTGTTGTAACCTTTCTCAGACGCAAGCTGGGTCATTTTTTTAAATAAGTCGCTTGCAGAGCCTACATCTTCTTGTTTGCAAAATATATGAAGGATATTATTCAGAGAATATGTTGTGGGGAGCACAGGGTATTCTCCTTGCATCATATCTTCCATCATTAAGCGCCCCTTATGCAATGTCGTTGGGTTTGAGAGGTATGCATTCATAACTGATGCGAATGCCATTGCATCTGGGGCGTCCATAGTCTTCCCCGCATCTCGAGCTTTTATCATGCTGTCCAGTATCCGTTTTGCTCGATCACCTGCATCAGGCAACCCACTATTTCTTATTCCTTCCAATGTCTTGTTGACAGTTCCGGAGACAATTCCTCTTACAAGTGATAGGTCACCAGATTCATCAAGGAGCACCTGTATAATTCCTTCCAAACGATTAGCAATGTCTTCGGTTAGTGTCCCATTTTCGCCATGTTTCATATACGCATGCACCACCGTTTGGAAAGATATCTTATCTGGTTTCACATCATAATGACCATCCATGTATAACTTTATCATGAGCCGCAGTATATCTTCTGCTCGTTTCGCACTTTCCACTCCACCTCCACTGTTTTTCCAAGCCTTTAGAACAATGTTAAAACTCAGTGTACCTGGATGTATCGAATTTTTGCCATCCTTCTGTAACGCAGTCATTAGCAGCAAAATATCTTCTGCCTTTTGTGCATAACCATATTCTCCAACTTGATTTGCATATGTATTCATCATTATGTTGTAAGTGACAGAATCTGGATTAATCGGAGCATCGTCTGATTCTAAAAAAGCAACGAGATCCTCGGCTTTTGATACACCATCCTCCTCTCCACTTTGACTCCAAGCATTCATTAAACTATTATACGAAACGACATCTGGTTTTGCAGCAACAAAGCCATTATCATTTGAATCTTGATTATGTTCACTCCGCTCCATCATTCGCTCCAGTAATGCTTCTGCCTTGGCTGCCCCTTGAATTGTTTTGCTTTTCGCATATCCTTCAATGACGGCATTGTATATTTTTGCCTCGACTTGTGCAGAGCGATTGCCACCATCTCTCCCCTCTGCAACAAGTCTTTCTAATATTTCTTCGGCTATTTCAGATCCTTCAACTGTCTTCCGGTTAGAAAATCCGAATAGGAGTGATTTCGCATCTGAAATCTGCTGGACTTGCATGGATCCCAGGTCTGTCGAGTACAGTATTTCTTTGGTTTTGTCAAACTTTTCTTGGTCCCTGGCCATGGATGAGGAATTTGTTACAGCCTGGCTAGGAGTGAAGGAAAACTTTCTTTCCTGGGCAATGGACTGAAAAGCTGCCTGTTGGAGGGTTAAATGTCGCCCGTTTATTTGGTATGAATGAGGAAAATTTCCATGTTGAAGTTTTGTGAGGCTAGTTTTTCTCCCATTTGAAGAAAGGACACGTAGTAGGTTGAGGTTTGAGAGTCTCTGCAAAGCGCTGATAGATCTCATTAGAACTTTCAAGCCTGCCGTACAAAGAGATTCAGATAATTGCTAGGAAAGAATCTTCACTTTGAACTTGTGGAACCTGTCTTTTACTTTGACAATGGTGACGAAGCGGATACCCTCTTGAGATTTTGCGGCTTGTACGCGTGTAGCTTTGCTTGTGTGCGAGAAAAGCGTTGTTGTGGTTTGGTGATGCGTGGGTCAATCAAGCAGTCGCTTGCGCCCTGCTTGTATTATTAATAGATAAATAGCGTACTGTATCGCATAGGTTAATATTCCAATGTGAACTCCCAACCCTACACCAACGTTGTTCGTGAAAATGGCTCCAAAGCACATTCCATTTCGAGTATATTTTAAGCCTTTTTAGAACTACGCACGATCGATCACTTATAGGTCTTTATTAAATTGATGACCGTTAATAAAATTTGTCGAACAAATTATTACTCCGAAGTCCATAGGTGATCGATCGTGCGGAAATCTAAAACGGCCTTTTTAATTAAATGCGTAACAATCGGAGAAATACAGTTCTAGAGTTTCAAGTTAGAGTTTCATTGTTTTCTCAGTTTTTCTTCATTGGTTCTGTTTACACTCGCGCGAAAAAGTGACTCCTCATACTCAACTCATACCTCATTCATCCTTCCTTATGGTAGACGTACCGTAGGAGGTAGGACATCTCATACATTGAAACATTGAACATCATCACCACTCTTCAGACCTACCAGTATCATACTAGGAACCACCATCTGTATCGGCCTCTAAAGAACATCTTACGAATTATTTGTGGAGCGTTTTGAATTTAATTTAGAAGGAATGATTTGAAACTTGATTTTTTTCAAAAGAGGCGAACAACAAGAATATTCATTCATCGTCCATTTCACATCATTTGAACCAAACCAATGGCCCAACCATCCCCTGTCAAAGATGAAATCAAGAACTGCATTCAAGATATTAGCGGCTCGAATCAAATATCTTGTCGGAATGCCTTGAGAACATTGGAACAATCAATCTGTCCGCAGGTAAGGCAAGCAACTTGTGATTTCAATCGATTGGCTGCGTTCATGGTTGGGCTCGTTTCTCTTGTCTCGTCCATCTCTCATGTCTCACGTGTGTTTGTTCATTGCACCGCATTCGGCAATAGCTCGATGGACAGAATGCACTATTACTGCTCAAAGGGAACACACATATCAGGGCACTGGATGAAATTCTCCTTGCAGTAATTTCAAGCAATGAACACTCTGAAACTTGTAGAGAACGGGCGTCCACTTGTTTGAAAGCTTTCTTGGAAAGAGCAGGTAGTACTTCTACTACCATCCCTCAAGAAAACCAAGAGCTGCACGATTATGCTCAGAAACTGATTATTTTATTTAGTCCAATCTTTACAAAGAGATTTGCTTCGCAATCGAAAGTTGGTGGTAAATATAAACCAGTGGAAGAAGCGGAAGAGATTCGACTTTTGTTGGTCCAAATCATGGTAGTCCTTGTCCAGATTTTGGACAGCGAAAAAGACGCGATTGAAGAAATGAAGGATGGTGTCGAGCCAGCTGTGGCATCTATATGTCACTCGGTTTCCAAGAATGCTCTTGTGGATGCATATCCTGAATTAAAGAGGGAGACTTGTCATCTCGTCAAGGCAATATGCAACGTTTTCCCAGGTTGCATCCGAATGCATGCCGAGTCGCTTCTGACTCCCATTGTTGGTACTTCTGTATCAAGACCCCGCGATGATCAGATTGTAAATTCAAATGGGTTGCAATCTATGGAACTGCAACTTTCTTCTCTTGATTTAAGTACCTCCACAAACTCACTGACGCGCCATCGTCACGCGAAAACCAGGTCATTGGCTCTGGAGACGGTAGCCGCTATTTTATCTTCCGGCTGCTATCTTCCTGCGGAAAATGAGCAACGGATCAACGGTGCAACCATGGATAGAATTCTACTTCAAGTTCTACCAAATGTTGAGGCAATTAGTCCGTTTGATAAATCAGCAAGTGTGAGGAATGCACTGGCCAAAATGGTTTGTTCTCTAATCGGTTTAATTCCTATTACAAAGGACGTAGAAGGGGGTAGTTTTTGTCACGCACTGCATATGGACATTAAAGCTGCCTTTGCAAGGTTACTTGTCTTGCATCTCATGTGTTTTTCACACGAAGCTCAAAGTGTCAAGGATGTTGCTGAACAGGAGCTTAGTAATATTGCAAATATGCGCAATGGCACAATCGATGGTTGCTGTGAGCCACCCTGTCTGATTTTGACATTTGCTACACAAGTTCTTGAGCATCTCATCCTTTATACCAAGCAAAGCACATCTTTTGAACAGAAAAAGGGATATTTGGACGCTCTGTGTTATGCAATCAATTGTCTCAACCGTGCTACAGCATCTGCATTGGTTCGATATGAAGTGATTGGAGCAATTACCTCTCTTCTCGTTGATTCATTTTCTAGCAACGAAAAAGCCATTTTTCAATCAACGAGGAATTGTGCAGTTGCTTTGGGAAATCAGTATGGAACCCGCAGGGATGCAATGGTCATGGTTTTGGAAGCAATGTCCGATAATGCTCAAGATTATATGATTGAAGAAGTTACAGCCGCCCCAATTATGGACAGGAAGGTATCACTAATGATGTCAACTTCCCCACATTGTACCTGTCTTCTTCGATTTGTCTCTAGTCTATTGAAAAACATCACTCCATCAACGGATAGCAGATGTTTGAACAATGAAGAAATGATTGAAATTGAGAATGTCATGTCAACAGTGAGTGGGCGCAAAGTAATTGATTTTGTTCATGTTTCCCAGGAAACGACATTTGCGCTGCTTGACCTGCTACATATTGTAGTCGAATGCATTCACTGGGCACGTAATGTGGATCAATCATCATCGCTTGATACTTCAATTCGAAACTCTTTGTTTTGTTGCATTCATCTTTTAGGATGTAATGCAGACTTCGGCGTTGGCATAGCGGTGAAAGAACTCATGACAAGCCTAGACAAAGAGAACCAAGGCTCTGCCCTTGACACACATTTCAAGCATGTACTCAAGATGATTTCGTCCGATTTGAACCCGTGCTGGGAGTTTGGCGATCCTGGAATGCATGCATTTGATGCTCTTCTTCGAAACGCAAGTGCAAATTGCATTGGTGACAATTTTGGCCAGGTTGGATTGATTTTGGACGCTCACCTTTGCGGCGAGTTGCGCTCTTCGGAAGACAAGGGTCAAAGATATTTCCAGAAGAAACTATTTTTCATGGCTCTACTTGAATCGGTGGTCTCGAAACACAGTATTTCAGAAGAACATTTGAACCATTTTGTGGAGAACCTGGTCCGTAATGCAATCATTCCCAATCTTGTGTGGCAAAGTGGAGCTTTGGCATCATCACTCCGGAAGGTAGCAGTAGCTGTCCTATTTTCTCTTGTTTGCGGTGGAGGACTCTCCGATGTCGCGCTTTTTAAGTGTGCCCCGGTGTTGCTTCCAACCCTCAAAAGTACCACCAGTGACGACGATAGTAGCACCCGAGAGCTTGCAACAGCAACTTTGGCGAAAGTGCTTGAAAAGATACCTGGGGTACTTGGTGAAGAAGCTGTACACCAAATATATCCTGATCTCATCAAACTCTTAGATGACAGTAACGAACGTGTGAGGCTCGCATCGTGTGATGCACTGAAGCATTTCTTATCCTCTGCCCCGCCAAAGAATTTCCAGGGGACGGCTATTGAGTATATGGTGGAGAATCTTTTTCTTCACTTAGATGACCCCAGTCCTTTTTTTCGAGAGAAAGTTTACAACGTTCTTTGCTATGCTGCTCTTGTGGTGGATCCTAACACAGTTGCAAATAACGCGAAGAATTCTTTGTCTTCCCATCGCGACAAAGAGTTATGCTTGAAATTACTTCATGCTGCTACAAATGCCGTTCCTAAAAACACACAATAGCGCTGCACGGGGTGGCCGCCTTCTCTCATAGCGTGGCTATAATCACGATCGTCCCGGGTTTGAACCAATGTTTTAAAGAATCCTTTGGAAGTCACTATTAAAACACATAATCTGCCTCAATTTCCAGAAAGAATAACTTAGAAAATGAAATAAAATTCAATGCTCATGTCCACTGTTCGTTACTTTAGACTGTTATTCATGTCTTGCCCTCTTTTGGCCATCAACCATATCCTTTTGAATCTCTTCTATACTTCTCCTATCTCTTCTGTTTGTACCTAGCATTGAAATTCCCGCATGCTCTCCAGCAGCTTTCTT
>Ga0115005_10002642_pt1 | contig 14302 bp, 12 predicted proteins | sample ArcOceMetagenome_FD_87163 | JGI IMG/M metagenome (GOLD analysis project Ga0115005, IMG submission 87163) | Marine eukaryotic phytoplankton communities from Arctic Ocean - Arctic Ocean - Greenland ARC118M Metagenome | ecosystem: Environmental > Aquatic > Marine > Oceanic | place: Arctic Ocean... | reverse complement strand
GGAAAGTGGCAGGCGCAGTATTATTTTGCGGGAAAGTCACAGTACATAGGTGTGTTTGACTCAAGAGAAAAGGCGGCTCTTGCATACGAAATTGCCAGGGAACATTTGAGAGACAAATATGTTAGAGATAAGGCGCATGCATTAGATCGCGTTAATGCAGCAAGGAAAGCTGCATTTGACGGAGTTAGTGAGACACATTTTGGAGTTGATAGTAAGCTGAATGCAGGGAAAGATACCGATGAGAAGCCCGACCATAAAAAGAAAGAGGGCGAGACTGATAGTACCGCAGATGAAAGTATCCATTCTCATGCAGAGCGACATGCTAGTGAAATGTCTGACCAAGATAGGGCAGATGATGAAGAATCTTCAGAGAAGAGCCAAGTTGCTGCTTCTCCGGTTCAGCCGTTTGTTCATAATCTTATGCAACCGACAGGAAACATGGAAGAGGTATCAGACAGCGAAGAGGACTCCGACAGTGAAAGTAGCGAAGGATCGGATAGTGAGGATGATGACTTCCGAACTGAAGTCTATCGACTAGAAAAGGACGACGGAGTGAGAGTCTACACTCGGAACAAGAGAAAAACCTTTGAGCACCGCTTAAAGGAGCTGAAAAAGTTCGCTCAGAAGCACGGTCATTGTATTATATCGAGGTACACTGAAGATAATCGTTCCTTGGGTAGATGGGCAGATGATACCAGGCTCGCATATCAAAAGCAAAATAGTGGTGAAAAAATAAAACGAAAGCTGACTGATAAGGAGATTCGACAGCTCGAGAAAGTAGGCTTCCAATGGATTCTGCCGACTAAAGAAAGCCCCGAGGAACCTTCACCAAAAGCAAGCACCAGATCGTCACCGAAAGCAAATTCAAAGCCGGACCCGAAGACATACACAAAACCACGAAACTTGACGTTTGAAGAGAGATTTGGCGCATTGAATGCCTTTTCGAAGAGACACGGCCACACAGATATTACAAGGAGTTCAAAACTCGACCCCTCTCTTGGACGGTGGTGTGAGGATACTCGATACACATACCATAACCAGCATAACGGGGGCACCTCGAAGCGAAGGCGGAAACTCACCGACGATGAAATCCAGAGCCTTGAAAATATTGGCTTTAAGTGGGTTTTGCCGTCCAAGGTGAAAAAGAGTGACGGGCAAACTTCTGTGACCAAGACCCCGTCAAGGAGCACCAGCAATTCTGTCGTTTTACCCGCAAAATCTCCTCCTTCATCTGCCAAATTGAGTGCCTTTGATGAGAAATTTTACGAGTTGGAGGATTTCAGGGATAGATATGGACACGTTGATCTTACCTCTCAATCACAATACAACCCTTCCCTGGGAAATTGGTGTTTCAATGTGAGGCAGGCATATAACAAGTTGAAAAAGGGAAGGAGAACAAACATGAAATTATCAGAAGAAGAAATTGAACGACTTGAAGGTCTTGGGTTTAAATGGGATCTGTGAACTCACTGCATACTTTTTAAAATGCGAAGACAAATGGTTCACTTTCTGTAAAACATACATTTAAGAAAAAATACTTGCTAAATTATGGTTAGAGCCATTGTCGAATATAAAAGTATTGTATTTTTGAACATGGAAATGGCTATATAATCATAATTTCCGTTTTGCAATAGGAGCAAAGAAACCCTTTATGGAAGCATTTCGAGCTCTCTTCGTACTGGTGGATCCTAAGGCTTTGGACATTTGTTTGCTCCCGCTTTTCCTCTTTTTCGAGACCAGCGTGGGCGACGAAAATCTCGCTCTGGTCCCTTCATTTTGAGCATTGGCGAATGTCGAGCTAAATCTTCCAGATCTAGGGTGGAATGGCGGCTGTGCCGAGGCAGATCTCTTCGATCCAGAGTGGGGTTCTTCAACGATGATGCAGTCTTCATCATCGCTTGATTCATTATGCAGCACCTGTTTTGTGTGCCTTCTCGTGCTGCAAAGAGGGGAAGAAATGCTTTGTGCTGGCAATTCAGCTTCGCTCGAGCTATCAAGACAGTTTGTAGAACATTCAAGCTTGTCATCCAAGTCAGTGCTGGTTGGAGTCACAATACGCTTCACTTCCGATCCTAATGATCCGAAAGAGGAAGTTTTTTTATTGACTCCGCTGGAATGGGCATCAAAATTGCTTCGTATTGAATCTTGAGAAAAGAAATGACTGCTTCTAGGAGCTGGCTTTCTGGTTTCGTATTTATCAGCTTTTGCTAGAGATGATGTCAACAACGAGGACGAACTTGGCGATATTCTCTGCAGCATCGGCTTCTTTCTTGACATTCCTACTATCGGCTCCAAGACATCATCAATCTCGTCATCAGAGGAATCTAGTGTGACAAGCTCACTTGGAGGAATGTTTGACTTCCTCAGAGTACCCTGTGATCCATTCTTCAGTGACATTTGCGAAGGAGTCGCTACCTTCGATTTGTGCGCATAAAATGAAAACATATTACTTTTCTTAGCAGTAGGCGATGTAGTTGTCGGGTTTTGGACGGAGGCTGACTTCTTCTGATAAGGATTTTGAGTAATTGCTCTATCAGACGAAAAATGTTTGTTTTGTCCTTTCGCTTGACTTTTCATTGGTCTGACAAGTTCAGTGGCTTGGTCTTTTTTGTCGGCATCAAGGCTTCCAATAAATGAATCATCTTGGAAGCGATCTGTGCTTGGAATAAAATCTTCGACTGGGTTCTCTTCTTTTAATTCCATATTATTTCTTGGTGAAACAAGTGGGACAATATTACCAGATTGATCTAGAACCCGATGGAAGTAAAAGACGCATTCGCTTTTTGCGAGCAATTTTTCATATTCATTGACCAATGATGCAGCATCTGTCCCTGTCCCAGGTACAGGATTATCACTCGGCAACACTTTATCTGCAGGAAAAGACTTTAAAACATTCAGGAACCTTGACTGCGGATATCTATGTGCATTATCCTTAATTGCTTTGAATGCTGTCACAAGTCCGATTCCTGATAATTGACTCGGGGCATAATCACAACCTGCAAGGACACACGCCTGTACAAACATTCTAGCTCCCGACCTCTGCTTCCTTGTTTCGCGAGAAACCATTGCGACAAAATGGGAAAGCAAAGCTCCACCCGCAGGTTTTTTTGCTTTCATTCTTTTCCCACCTGCAGTCTTTCCATTTCCATTTGCATCTGCCATTTGTGTTGGCAAGAGACGATGCAGTGATGAATACCCCATTCGTAAATTATCCAACTCTCTCCTACTGCTACTCGTAGACTTTGACGTCGACCCAGGCGACAGCAACCAATCCATGGAAATCACATCACAATATCCCCTATCTCGATCCAGCTTATAAATGATTGGAAAAGAAACATTACATGCTGCACTATAAACCAACAGATCTGAATCCTCGGTGATAACCGCATCTGCCAAACCATCTATGCAAAGTTTCGCCAGCTGAGCGTCTGCCTCATATGGACTAAAGACACACTCTACTTTAGGTTTCGGATCAATGAACCCCCCATTCTTTTTCCACCGTTGTGCCACCGCATCTGCCACGCTATGAGCCATCCAAGGGGTCACTTTGACACACGCCTTGTATTTGTCCATTGCCTGATCTTTCATGCCCAACTGATTCAATCGTCTCGCTTCCGATAAGTTGGCTTTCCTCTTTGACTCTCGTTCCTGATTGGTGACTGCTTTCATTGGACATCTTTTACCATCGAATACGAGGTATATTCTTTTGATTCCGGCATGAGTCAAAAGTTCCTCACAGCGTTTGATCATATATTTACACAAGGCCTTTTCACAGACTGGGTCAATACGATTTGATTCTATTGCCTCAACGAGACGAGCTGCAGTAGAATATGATGCTTTGTAGAGCCATGATGATGCGTCAATTGCTACAGTCTTATTTTTGAATTGTCGGATGTTATGTCTAGCTGCTGTGGACGAGGAGGAGGCACTGCTACTTGTGGAAGACGATCGTTTTGAGGAGGAGGAGTTGTCAGTTGTTCCCTGCCCATTTTCTGCGATCAGAAGGGGTGACAGTCCTTTCAGCAGACCGTTGATTCCCATTTGTTTTAGTACAATTCGATAGAGGTAGGTGCAGTATGGTGTGGTATGTATGGTATGGGAGAGGTAAATAAAGATGATGTGGTTTGTGGTTTGTGGTTTGTGGTTTGTGCTTTATTTTGGTGCCTTCTTATCACGATCCCGCGCCCATTTAAAAAGCCTTTAACAAAATTTGAAAAAATGAGAGAGGAATTACACGTATGTAGTACTAACGAAAACATGTTCAATGTAAAGAAAGCAAGTCGGTGATACCTGTGCCCGTAACTTTTTTTAAATTCGTTAGTGCATTGGACTGCGTGACTGGTGGGCAGTGGACAATGTGCGGGTGGAACAGTTCTATCTTTATGTTAAGATTTGACTACTTCAAAGATGTCTCGGCCGGCTGAAAGCCATTGAACTTTCAGATGTTGATATTTTCTTCTTCCATAATCACGAAATCATCAACAATTTCCTCCACCTGCACTTCTTCCTTTTCATTGACGTTTTTGGCTTGATTTTCAATCATTGTCTTTTCTTCTTTCTCCTCAATATTTTTAACATCCACAACGATTGGAATTCTTCTTTCCTTTTCCTCGGTTCTCAACAATTTAGGAGCAGTGATTACCAAAACTCCGTCAGTTAGACGTGCCTCGATCTTCTGAATATCCAAGGTAGACGGATCAATTGTAAACATTTGATCAAACTCAGATACAACTGTTTCTCCATGCGCCTTGTACTTTCTAGATCCAGCAACCTTCAATATCTTCCCTTCTTCCAAAACAGTAAGGGAGACGTCATTCACAATCACTCCAGGGAGATCGATCCATAATTCCATTTGATGTTTATTGTCAGCAACAATGTCATACCTCGGAGATGAGCGATAATACATACTCGTAATCTGACGCTGCTGCTGTTCGATGAGGGAATTCAAATTGGCAGGGATGTTAATAAAGATCTCGTTCATGTGATCCAAAATACTGTTTCCAGCCTTGAGGCCATATAGGTTGATATCGTCCCAGTTGTTGTTGACCTTGTTTCTGTTGCATGCCCCAAGTGCTGCGCAAGGCCCGGACGAACGAGCTTGTGCAGACGATAGGAACATGATATTGATTAGGGTTACAAGAACAAGACCCATATAAGAGAAGATTTTGTTGACTTTCATGATGTTTGTACGATGGGAATAAAATGGGTTTTGTTCTTTTTCCAAAAAAAGAAATAATAATTTATAATATTGTGAGACGAAGAAAAGTAACACACTTTTGGAACGGCAAGAACACTACGAATTCTGAAGGCGTGGAACTCTAAAAATTACTTCCACGTGGAATTATCATTGAATCGAATCTTACTGCTGTTTATGCACAAGAATAGTAATATGTGATCAACTGCAGATTCCAGAACGAACGAATCCTATCCACGAGGCGTCCATGTTTTAGTTACAAGTGGTAGTAGAATAAAGTGTTAATAACCGTTGTAGTGACGTTAGAAGGTAAAGTCACTGCTTTGTCTTAATAAGCTGCTATATAGACCTTGGAGGAGGTGCGCGTTCTTTTGTGATTGGCAAGGTGCCCACCCTCTCCTTACTTGATAGATGGCTGATAAAACACTGGTACTACTAAATGAATTCACCTCAAGATATTACAGTCGTCAACCGCTTATTTTACAAGAGCTGAAATACAGTAACTGAATAGCAGGCAATAATATTACTAAACAGAGAAAATACCGTAGTCTAATACAAATTCTGAATTCGAATCTGATTTGAACAATTCAATCCAGCAGTTTTTCTTTCAAAGTCCCAATCTACAAGGCCTCCAATAACAATACAAGAGCAATAAAAAGTCCTCCAACCGCCACCACCAAAAAGAAAATCCTCATGACTCCCTCACTATTCATAGCACTCTTCATCAAACCTTTGGCCCGCTGCAAATGACTAACACTTCTCTCAGCCATATCATGAATTTCAAATGCATTATCTTCAATAACATCAATAGTTTCTTGTTGACTCGACACCAAACAAGCCAGGTCCTGGTTAATTTCTAGTATTTGACGCATTTGCGTTGAGATATGTCGTGACTCCGAATTTCGTTCTCGGAGGAGTTCGGTATCAATATGTGTTCCGAGCTGTTGGGGTGTTTCCGAGGTGAGCTGTGAGTAGAGGAGGAATTGTTGTGTATCTTGTTGTTCTTCGTCAAGTGTGGGTGGTGGGGAATAGGCGGAGGGTGAGAGTGGATCAAGTTTGTTCGCGTAGGCTGCTTGATTTCTATTTTGATTTTCAAAAGGGTTTGAATTTAAGGAAGTGTTTTTATTGTGAGTCGAGTCTCTAGTAGTAGCAGTAGCAGTAGCAGTAGCAGTGCGCCGTGTAGTGGTCGTGTCATCTTGTCGTTCAATGAGCGGTTTTGATAGAGCTTCATCAAACGGTGATGGATATCCTAGCTTTGATCGTAATGATGACATGATGATGGGCTAGGAGGGCGTTGGCTGGGTGAAATGAGTCGAGTAAGATTACAATGTGTACTACTGGGAACTATCTCGAAAGCTGGCACTACAAACAGTACTGTGTTCTTCTTTTGAAAGAAGGTTGAAGGTGTTGACGGAAGTGTTCTTTTTGAAAAAAGAAGTCCTTCTTTCCATTGGGGGGGGGAGGAGCCAATACAAATTAACACCCTCTTTTGGGGGGAATCAATAAATCTTTCAATAATAAAAAGTTATTTTTCAATCACTCTTAACGGGGGACTGAACATTCAACATGGAACATGGAACATAAACTCAAATAAGTACAAACAATCCTCGCTATGGCCGTCTTTTATAAGCGTCGGCCGCTATAAGGACGCACGTGTCCTTACAGTGAGTAACACTACCAATAGGGGTGAGCCGTTACTTGTATACGGGAAATCTGGAGTGTCCATAGCGAGGTATTGTTTGTAGCAGTATTCAATCTTGCTTTATTCAATCCAGTACTACTACATTAAATTCAAACATGGCTGGACTTCATTGAATGTTTGCCTAAGATCACAATGAAGTTCTTAGTCGGGGTTTTCTGTAAATATTGGAATCAGGACTGACAAGTCAATCACAAAAAGTGAAAAAGTGTCGACTTTAGATCGTAAACCCAGACCCTTCTCCACCACCTACCGTCCTACCGTACAAAAATGAAGCTCTGAGAACACCACGATTGAAACGGCCAAAATTCATTCGTGAAAGTCCATTTCGCCCCACTTTCAATTCCTCACAAAATACAAAATACAGTAAACACAACCAAAAAAAGTCTTTATCACAAAACTAGCATGATGATCAAGAATTTCTCAACACCAGCAATAGCAACAGCAGGTAGCATCGATTCTGCCGTTGAAAAAACTTTTGGAATTATTAGCGCAGCAGATCTCACAGAGTCTCGTCAAAACGATGTTCTCTTGGGCCGTGGCTCTGGTGTCAATACCCATCCAGGCAATTCATACTTTCGATCCCTCGTCAAACAGTACAAACAGGAATATGTCAATAGCCCAGCTCCAATGAAGAAACAAATCATTGTAAATATTATTGGTAAGGTCGTGAATCAAACTCCACCAGGAAGATTCTTAAAATTGGACAATAAGGCTAAACAATGGCAGTGTATCAGATACTTCGACGCAAAGAAGAAAACCGGCCAGGCCTTGAGGGAAGATCAATCCAAGTTGCGAACCGTGAAAGAGTGTACTACTAGTGAGAAAGAAGTGCTCGCGCATCGTTCTTCGAACGTGAACAATCGTAAAAGGGCATGTTCTTGTGGTGAAGATGATTCACGTCCTACATCTCGGACCTATAGTGGCGTGGCCTTCCCGAAAATTGCAGGAGCTTTGGAGCAGGCCCAAAAAACAGGGACATTTGATCCCACTTACATGTTCAACCCGCATCAATATCCAATGGGACAAATGAAACTTGCAGCGCATCTTTCCTCGAACGTGAACAATCGTAAAAGGGCATATTCATGTGGTGAAGATGATACATATCCTACTTCTCGGTCCCATGGCGTGGCTTTTCCTAGTAGAATTGCAGGAGCGTTGGAGTCTCAAGAAGCAGGGGCATTTGATCCCACTTACATGAGCAACTCGCATCGATACCACTTGGCACAAATGAATCTTGCAGCGAATATGTTAAGCACAAGAATGCCGCTCTGTCCTAATGCTGGAGAACAATACAATCAATATACCGATGATTGTTTCTTTCCCAACGCGTATGCTAGATTTCCGCAGCAACGGGCACGCCCTAAAATGCAGAGACGAGGATACAAATCCCATTAATTCATCTTTTATCTAAAACATAACGAGGGCACGATATCATAACGCCTCAGTACGAGTACAATGGCAAGAACAGTGGAACGCAAGTTCACATCATTCTGCTGGCACCCTACCTCCTACAAATGGAGTCATCGAATCGCTTCCCATAATATGTAAACTCAATAACAAAGTAATGCATTTCAACTAAAATGGCCCTATGCAACCTTCAGATCTGAAATGTCGTACGTGTATAGGTAAACAGTTATCATCTCTATTACAACAATTATCGTCTTTCTGCAACAAGCAACATGGATGCAAAACAGGTACCCTCAACACAAACGAGGCAGCAGAAAGTTTAATGGAGAAAAGACAAGCATGCGTCAATGCCCTCAAATGAAATTTATAGAATAATTCAGTTCTTGCGTGCTCGTGAAAAACTACAAGAAGCCAACAAAATTGCAGATTGAAGATGGAGAAGCATGGTATTGCTGGAAACAAATACCGAAAAATACCACTCGCCTTGGGAGGAAACACTAGTGCTTACATAAAAAACATTTTGAAATTCTCAAGCATCTTGTCGAACAACATTCATCCCAAACTCGGAGTTTCGAACACATAGCTAGCAGTCTCATTTTGAGAATGCTCGCTTGCGAACACCTCGCCTGCTCGTTGGTGCTTGTGCCAGTCCCTGGGAGCCGGACTTCAAGGAAAGGAATAATACTGTTATACATCGGTTATATTTGAATCCACAAGATCTTCTGTTCTGCGCTCATCAATCAAGAACATTCTGAACGGTGACACCACCACCACATCTTTCCTTTCAGGAACGGAGTGGCGAGTGGCTCCCTTCCTTTCTCCTCGGAATTCTCATGGAATTGATTTCTGTTGGTCCTTATTTAAATTAAAACATCGCCATGCTTCGCAATTTGCTGCCTTCAGAGCCTTATCTAATTAAACTCATCAATGAAAAGGAATGGGAACAGGTAAAACTACGTGTTCGTACACATCCAAAAGATGCTGCACCAAATCATTCTGCTTATCGCGGAATTGGGCCGACAGCGTTAGTCTTGGCGGTTCGTGGAGGAGCAAAACTGGATACGTGCGTTGCGATTACTGAAGCGTCTTTGGAACAATTAGTTCAAGTGAAACATCATCGCTATGGTACTGTCCTTCATGAAGCCATCAAGTGTGACGCCTCTGTTGATCTAATATTATACTTTATCAAGACTATTGCCAAATATGAAATGGATCAAGTGTGGAATAGCAGAGGTGAATTGAAACCAATACTTTTGGAGATGGATAGAAAAGCCTCCTATTCTCCTGTTGCAATTTCTCGATTCAATGACCACTCAATGTCACCAAATAGACTTCATACGCACAATACACTATTCAATCTAAGCGATGGATTGGGCCGATCTCCGCTTCACTATCTTATACAGAGAGCTGTTTCTCCTACCGTTCTCAGAGACTGTAGAGATAATATCATGTGTGCCGTTCAAAAGTTGGTAAATGTCTTCCCTCCTGCCATAGGAAAACGAGATGTCGATGGATATACACCACTGGACATTGCCTTGATTGCAAAGAACACGTTTCACGCCAGTAATGATCTGGAGGTTGAAATGAGAATTTATGGCATTTGTTCTATTCTGGTGAAGAAATACCCAATGGCAGCGTTCCCTCACTTCAATTCTGCAATGGCAAAGCTGGCTTCACCTTCACGTTCTTCGGAGAAATTCCGACTCCCCCGTCCTACTATGAACGACACCGACACCGGATATATCATTGCAAAGAGTAGACTAATATTATCTCAGGCTGTGCAAGGTAATATTGCACATAACCCCTTGTCGCACGCGTTGATGCACGGAAGGCATCTGTCTACAATAGAATTACTTTTGGAAGCATCAAAGCTATCGCAAACGTCCTGGCATACTGGTCATCTTCATGATTGGAATGAATGTCAACGGGAGCATTCTGATGGACTAGATAGTTGCTGTATGGCAATTGTCTCTCGTGACTTTGAGGTGCCTTTACATATTTGCGCAACAATGCGAGCACCTGGAGATGTAGTCCAGCAAGTGCTCCTATCGGCCCCCAAGGCAGCGATGGTTCCTGATAGATGTAGTCTGACGCCAATTTGTTGGACTTGGATTCGTCATGTGATTGAGGAAAACGACAGAAATTCGTTCAACGCAGAACACCCAGGCTCTCAGTACAGGGAAGTTCCTGCGAAAGCATCGAAAAGGAGAATTATACCTTACCGATACTCAGAGTTTAATGGTATTTACACCGAGGAGCTTGCAAAAATGGTGAAGTCGTTTTTTGGGGACGAGGGCAGTACGTCGGTTCGGTCGTCATTGACTCCCGGCGAACGGTGTGAATGGCAAAAGTTTTCCGTCCTCCTTCCAGCGGCTGCAAAATCGATCGCAGTTGCGTATCCTGAAGATGTCCCTGTCTCTTCTATCGAATTTGTAGAATCTTGGAGTCCCCTTCACTCAGCTTGCATTTTGGACTGCCCTCGCGGAGTTGTACTGCTGGCGGTGCTAGCATTACCTTGGAGTGCGAGACACCAAGATTCGCTTGGAAATCTTCCACTTCATTACGCTGCATCGCGTTGTAGCTACAAGAAAGCTATACCACTGGGAGCCACTTCAATTCCTCGTCTCGTATGCGACATTTGTCCCGTGATGGATGTTTTCGTCGCGTATCCAGGAGCCACAAAGGTTATGAACGTGTATGGTCAACTGCCTCTTCATATCGCAATTGACGCAGAGAAACGATCGTGCCTTCAAAGAGATAATGCTATTTTGTCACGAATACACCAGGCAACAAATATGGATACTGTGAAAGAACCATCAACAACCCTTTCCTTATCCCGGGCAGATCCAGAATCATTAGAATGCTTGGATGGAATTTCTGGTCTATACCCTTTTGCACAGGCAGCTTCTGGGGACAATTTTAGTTTAGATACAATCTATATGTTGCTGCGAGAATGTCCATCGCTCATCTGATTGCTAATAATGACGAATGATAGTCAGAAACTGTGATGATTAAATAATTGGTCGTCTTTATAATCTCTCATGCGTTTGCATAATCCTCGCCGCATACCTGGCCTTCAGTTGTACTTTCGAAACGATATTTCTAGGCCAGATTTTTGAACTTGCCTGTTCGCAGTCTTCTTTTGAGATGATTGCTGATTCGGCATTTTTGAAGAATTCCTAATCTTCGATCTGTGCTCGCTTTGCTTCAAATCTACACGAAATGGACTTTTTGAACTCTCTTTCAATCTTTTGCGTGGATTTTCTACACTAATCATTGCCGGACCCAAAGATTCACTGTCTGAAGAAAGATCGTCTAGAGACAATGTCTTTCGCTTTCTCGAACCCTTCTTAAGTACTGATTTCCTCTTTTTGGTATCTGATTCTGATGAAGACGAATCTTCGACTGACAAAGTTTCTGGAATTTTCAGTCGCCCCTTCTGTTTCTCCAGCAATGGAGACGAGTGAAAAGAAAGGGAATCATCGGCATCGTACTGCTTCTGCAGCTTCTTCTTCTTCTCTAATCGATTTTTCCACAATTTAGGAGACTTTTCAGTGCTAACTTTCTTTAGCTGCTGCTTCTTGACAGTTGAAAACACGGCCTGGGGTAGTTCATCATCACTCAATCCAAGCAATGCAAGCTGATTCTCTTTCTCACTAACAGACATTTGAGCTTGAGCAATATCTGAATCAACCCGACCACTATTATTATTACTAGAAGCAAAGTAGACTTTCTTGTCGGATGGGAGTTTGGTTCGAGTATCCTTTATGTCCATATCAGAGTTGTCAGAGTCGGGTGTATCACGTAAAGAAAAGAGTGTCGTGGGCTTGACAATGGTAGCAGAGGGTGATTTTCTGGAAGGATCATTCTCTCGTATTCCCGAGGTTGAGTTATCGGAACCTGCCCTTGGGCTATCTAGTGATGATGACTCATCTGTCAATTGATGAGCATGTTTCTCCTTCCATCGCGCCCGTTCCTTGAACTTGAAAGCAGATTCTCGAAACAATGCCTGAGAGGAATCGTCATCACTGTCACGCTCATGCTGATCCTTTCTAATCATTTCAATTTCTTCACTCCCATCGCTATCACTATCACTTTCACTGTGCTTCGCCTTGCCATATCGATTTATCATATCCATGGGGGCAAAGCCACTCTTCTTTGCATTTTTCTTCAATTTCTTCATGTTCTTCTGTAGAATCTTCTTCACTCGATCCGACTCTGTTTCAACCTTGTAACCCGGTGGCAAGTTCAATTTCTTCGAATTGAAATCACATACTTGCCGATAGATCCCAGGATGATCGAGAAGAGTGTAGTTGCCATTTATTTTTTCCAAGGTTTTGATACGCTTTATCTTGGTATCATCTGGTACACATTCCGTGTTGCTCAGTTTGAGCCTAATATCACGTTTAGGATTAACAGCAATGACGGTGGCAATCCTGTGTCCTTGTGGACTGTTTGACAATCGCAGTTGTTAGATATAAGTGCGATTGCAACAAAGTGGCGAAACATAATCATTCACTTACTTTCCAAACACGAAGATTGGATTATAGTATTCGATGACATCACCTGGTCGTATCGGTTCAGCGCATTTTGTCTTTCGTTTCCTTCGAAACCCTTGCATATCATCGTCAGAATCAGAATCAGAATCAAATTTTGAAAGTGCCTGCGTATATGGCTCTTCCAAATCATCGGAATCAATGGAATTGCCAATACCATCATCCTCGTCGACGTCAATAAACAGATCAGAACCTTGAGCTCTATTTCGCTTTCCATCCACGACAATAATATCGTCATCTACAGCGGTGTACCCCTCACGCCTCCTCGCTTCCACCAAGACGCGCATCAAATATTCTTTTTCCAAATGTGGATCGAACTTGGAATGCCTTTGACAATACTGCAGATATTCCTGCATGCTATCTTCGCACCAGCCAAGTGTGCCATAATCCTCATAATCATATTTATTCTTCCGTTGTCCGTGGAAAGGAAGCAATCGTTTGGGCATAATGCCCACTTTGGTAATTTTTTCATGTGGATAAAAGTGGTGTGGCCGACCTCTGATATGAAAGGAGAGGTAGACGATCTGCACTTCTTCCTCTTCGTCTGAATCTGATTCATCACTTGAATCAATTCTATTCTTTCCCTTTCCTCCATGCTCGATATAGCAAGGCAAATATCGCGTTTCTTTTTCAGTCAGCTTCATGTGCCAGTGGAGGTCCCGTGGGCTTTTGATTCCTTTTGGCACGCAAGGGAAATTGCTGCATGGTGATTTCTGCTGCACGGTCTTCTCTGTGGGTGAATTCATCGTGGACGTCGAGGTACTGGAAGAGGGTGTAGAGTAAGCTGTTTTGCTATTAGCAGTAGTACACGTAGGAGAGGCCGTGAAGAGGACAGATTGCTGGTGTTCTTTCCTTTTTTTCTTTAGCCGTTTTTGTTCCTTCTTTGCCTTCTTTCGCTCAGAGGGTTTCTTTTCAAATTCATCTTCAGAGTCAGAGTTACCCATGGTCGCTGGCTGCTGTATAATAATGTTTTAACACACGGCGTGAAGCGAAGTTATCGTTGTCCAACTGTAGTTGTACTAGTAGTATCAATATCGTGATGATTCCTTGTAGTAGGAAGTAGGAGTTGGAGAGTGGAGTGTGGGTCGAAGGTCGAAGGTCGAAGGTCGAAGGTCGAAGGTCGAATTCAGAATGTCGACGGCGCTTTTTCGGAGGGGGCCAAAAATCTAAGACAAGCAAAAACTGGCGCGGGCAATCTCCAAAATTTTTATCAAGATGAAAGAAGTTGAATTCCAGGACTTTGTGTGATGGTAATGATACAAGCTGATTGCACGATTCTACCGCGTGCATGGTATTTTTTTCAGATTTTTGTTAATTTTGTTAATTTTGGAATTAGTGTCATTTAGCCGAGAATCATAGTTATTTGCAATGCACCTCTTCATCCCTATTTTACCCTTTGTGACTCATTTTCGAGAACGCGCCAACATTTGCAATGTTGAAAGC
>Ga0115005_10002640_pt1 | contig 14311 bp, 10 predicted proteins | sample ArcOceMetagenome_FD_87163 | JGI IMG/M metagenome (GOLD analysis project Ga0115005, IMG submission 87163) | Marine eukaryotic phytoplankton communities from Arctic Ocean - Arctic Ocean - Greenland ARC118M Metagenome | ecosystem: Environmental > Aquatic > Marine > Oceanic | place: Arctic Ocean... | reverse complement strand
GAGTAATGGTGGATATGACAAGTGCTTTGGATTTGGTAAACAAGGTCGTTTCTTAGATGGTGCCGCATCAGCTCTATTCAATGTAGATGGGCTACTGAACAAGTAAGTCTGTGAATTTATGGTGATGAACAATACCAGTAGGTTTCATATTATTCTTACATCCTTGTCAAAGTTTCGCGAAACCACCAACATCTGGCTGTTTGAGCTGCTGCTTGAACTACTGCTGTTTGAGGATGGTGAGAATGAGGAGTAGCTGCTGTTGCTGCTGCTACTATCACTACGTACTACTACTATTGTCTAGTACATCACAACATTAGTGTACCTTGTTTCACACTTGAAGGCGATAATAGGGTCGCTTTCATCTGATGAGCTCATTTCGTTCGAAAGCAATGAAGCTTTATAAAAGTAATGACGGCTGGTATGGTACGGTACAGCAAATAAATGATAATTCAGGTACAGACGTCATGTTGGGCTTCCCAAAATGTTCTTCAAGGTTCGTTATTTATTTTAACAGGTGTTTTGCGTGATTGTTTTGTCTTCAAAATCGCCCAAATATTTGAAATAAAATAGTAAAAAGTAGAAAGTAGGAAGAGAAATAAAAATCACTCTACTGATGACTGTGCTTTCGATCTTTAAAAAGCGGAAAATGTAGAATGTCGTAATTTCTGAATTACTTATGTGAAGATAGGATGTTTATGAGTGAGCCAGCAGAGCGACCGGTCGCTAGATTAGAACTCACCAGACCGTGCTGATGGTGGATGGTGGTGGTGGTGGTGATGAGTGATGAACTGGCTCTTGCATTGCGTTTATAATATAACTATTTCCACCGAAAAATCATAATGAAACGTTATCTAGAAAACGTTGCAAACACTACTGCAGCAATGTCAAAACCTTTACATGATCCTCCTGATCATACCCCATTAGGGAACGATTCAAACGACAAAAACAAAAAACAATCTTCACATGATCCTGATTATAACTCGTTTCTTTCTAACCTCACTGCTGATTCCCAGATATGTGCACAAGTCTTGCAAAACCTCGCAACTGGCACAACCCCGACTCATCTCCTGCCTTCGACACCAATTAATGCTACCGATGACGCCAAAACCTACCAGGAGAAAACGAATAAAGAGCATCATCATTTACTCACAGTCGCACTTTCCATTCTCTTAGATTCTACCTCACCCGGTCCTGACCCTCTCGCGTTACAATCCCTAGGGTGGGCATAGTGAGTGTTTTAGAGTTTCACTAAGTAGTCAGAAATATCAACCTTTCATCCTCATTATATTACTCTTTTTTGTCATTTTTAGTGGCGGAGGTGGCGGCGGAGGAATGGGAGACTGGGATGGCTGTCACTACATGCCTGGGTCCATTGGTGCGACGCTACGTGTCTTGCAGGATCAAGTCGCCGCTAATTTTATGAAGAAGGTCCCCTCTTTCAAAAATGAAGTTGATGAAGAAGCCTGGTGGTTGCAGGATCATGATATCGAGTATGGAAAAGGAATGGAGCGGAGTGCCACAAGATTTTGCACAGTTGGAGGTATAGCACCTCGGACACTGCCCTATGATAAAGACGGATTTGTATGGGGCCCGCCACTCGCTGGGTTATGTGTCCCTAGTAGCTGTACAGCAAATGGATTGTACATGTTATTTGAACAAGTGGGGTTTGCAGATAAACTGCTAGAACTGTCCTCGGAGGATGTTTTTAACGATGAGAGTGCTCCAGGACTAGCCCCTCCCACTGCTTCACGAAGATTTCGATACATGAGTTCTTTGGCGCAGTCTTTAACGGCAGGGATCAACTCAAAGACGGGTATTGTTTGTGAGGGTGAGAGTGGGATGAGAGAGATGGACGAAGAGGGATTTACTTCTCAAGGATTCTATGCTACTCTGGCTCTGGTTTGTATTCTTTCTACGTGTGTGTTGATTGGGACCGTTTCGTCGAGTCTGCTAAGAGAAGAGATGGGACCAAAAGATCGCAAAGAGGATAATAAAGCGAACAAAAATGTATCTTCTGGACAAATGAGCCTGAAGGCAACCGAAGTACAAACACAGTCAACACCGACAAACGATGCTTTCCGTAACTATGGATCAATGGTTGGGAGACAAGATAGTCCTGACAAGTCTCAATTGCTTTGTCCAGACGAATTGAATCCAAACCCGAAATTCCTTCCTCGATCGAATGATATGCAACCACTGCCAGATGATACAGTTGGAGGACGCATCAAAGTCGACTTCGGATTAGTGAATATTGAAACATGTCCACCGCTTGAAAATCGTTTGACGCATGACGAATATATTCATTCTTTAGAAGAAGCGCAATGTGACAGTAGATCCTACACCAGATTTCTGGAAACAATCAAAACCACATTTGCACACTTTGATGCAGGTCAATCGTTTTACGAGATTACTCGAATGAAATGTGAGAACCCATATATAGATAGTTTACATGAACGCAAATTGCAAAAGACGGGCGAAACGTCACTTGATACGTACAGCAGTCACCATGGGCTGTTTCCAATGTATAAAGAATTCACAGATCTAAAATTTGGCACTTCGAAACGAACAATGTCGATAAGTTCATCCAAATGTCTGAATGGGATGCGAAGCATATCCATGTTATGGATTATCTTTGGCCATACTATGGCTGTCCAATCCAGCATTGGTTATGTGAATCCAGCTGCAGTGCTTCCTCCAACTGGTATGATGTCGTCAACTCTTGGTACGCTCTTTCTATCCGCCAGATATGCGGTGGATACTTTTTTTTTCATTGGGGGTTACTTAGTGATGAGTGGTCTGCTTAAAAGGCTCGACCCTAAAGTCGGAAAGGCGCTCACTGTAGAAGAGGTGGTTGTCGTAGATTGTTGGAAATGTAGTCTTTCGAGTTGGGGCTTAGTCAGTCTAGAGCATATTGTCATTGGTGACTATGGCAATCGACTGCAACAAAATGGTCATAATCAGAAGCGGGCGAAGGGTCTATCGTGGATTATTCGTTTTCTACTTCATAGGATGCTCCGTATCCTGCCGACATATGGATTTGTGTTACTGCTATGGTGGAAGGTTGCCGTTAATATGGGCGATGGACCATTCTGGCCAAGGTGGGCCACTTTCGTAGCTCAGTGTGATGCGCAGTGGTGGACGAATCTACTCTTTGTGAATAATCTTGTTCCACGCGAGCAACCATTCGGAGAAACTAGCGAATGCATGTATCATGCTTGGTATCTTGGTGTGGACTTCCAACTTTGTGCAATCCTCGCTCCAGTATTTGTATCACTGTTCCTTAAAGAGGGATGTCGCAAGTTGACTATTGCAATTGAACTTATTCTCATCACGGCAATTATTGGCACATCCATAAATTTGTCTCATAAATATGGATGGTCTGCTCACTTATTCGACGGCGCTGATACCGTTTCTTTCGATAGGGGTTTCTACATCAATCCTTTTTTCCGCTCTTCTCCCTATATCATTGGATTCATAACTGCCCAGCTCTGGCACGAAAAGTCTCGGCAATGGCCACACATGGGGCTAACCAAAGTCACAAGCGTGACTCTATCATTTTTCTCGGTTAGTCTTATGCTATTTTTGACTCTTGGAACAAGTGATAATAACAAAAGACCATGCACAGTTTGGGAAAGTCCCCACACAACTGACTGCGGCAGTGGATGGTCTCGGGACAAATTGGCAATTTTCAATTCACTAGTAAGACCTGCGTGGGGGTTAGGTCTCGCCATCATGGCCCTTCTCAGTTTCAATGGTCAACTGCGTTGCTTGTGGTCTTCATCTCTATTAAAATGGACAGGATGGGATCCTATTTGTAGACTGAGTTTCAGTATGTACCTATTACACCCCCTCATTATTAATATTTGGGTGATGGGCGGCGCGAGTAAATTTCGATATTCTCATTCGAGCTTTTTCTATGCCTTTGCAGGCATTGTGACAACTACAGTCATTGCTGCTCTTGTTGTGGGCATCTTGGTTGAATGGCCGATGAGTAAAATGACACGGCACCTGGAATCGCGTATTTGTGTATCCAAGCGTGAGGACGAACTACCCAAAACTGATGAAATGGAGAAATTAGTGAACGGGAAAGGAAAGGAGTGATACCTCCAAAGTGAATTAGTGACAATCGTTTTCTCAACGAAATGTAAATCAACGATCTGCAAAGAAAATTGCTTTTAATATTTTATTAATAAAAAATAGAGCAGTTTTAGACCAAGTGCATTATTGTGTCTTTGCGCGATATTAATAAAGATGGGACCAGCAACCAAGATTGTGGTCGAGAGAAGTTTTATAATTACATGCAAGGATGGACCTGCCGTATCTTTAAAAGGGTTCCCAACGGTATCGCCAGTCACAGAGGCTTTGTGCGCTTCTGAATTCTTGCCGCCAAAGTTACCAAGCTCAATATATTTCCTTGCATTGTCCCAAGCTCCACCAACAGTATCTAAAAATAAGACGATTAGAATTCCTGTGACGGTTCCAAACATGAGATAGACTGCCAGAACTTCAGCTCGTGATACTCTCCAACAAACCTACTTGTAAAGACAAGACCAACGACGATCGGGGTGCTGACACAAACGAGTTGCTGTGGTGACCAATCCTACACAACGCTAATAGTCTGGCTTTGCCTTGTAAGTCATGATGTCTGGGTTGTCTTTGAATTTCAAAAAATTGCCAACAAGGGGAATCCCCGCAAATTCAGTGCCATAGCAACGCGATATCCCTTTTTCAGCTGATCCATAAGATTCGAATTTGCTTCGCTAGAGACATTAAAACCATGGAAATTCCAACAGAACTGTCAATAATATCCATGGCATGAACCATCAACGGAAAGAACAATAATTTGATTGTTTGTGCATCATCAAGGCCGGCTTCTTGAGCTAAAGTCGAACCAAGGATCATGGTGGCTATTATTTCTGCAGCAACTGATTCAAAAACATCTGCAGAGGATCCAACACAATATTAAATTCACCAACCAAATCAGCAATTGTAGCAGGATTCCTCGGATCATCCTCTGGAACGCTATTCTCAACCTTTCCCACTAAACCTGCTCCAGCTAGTCCTGCTCCTACATCAGCGGCTTTTGCATAAACACCGTTACCAAGCTGCATGAGCAGAGCTACGCCACTGGCTCCAAACCCATACCCAACCATCAAAATGGGCAAATCGCTAGCAACCAAAGTTCCCGGTAAGCAAAATACCTGATATAAAAGGAAATAAAAAGTGGTTACACCCGCAACGCACGACAGAGTAAGAATCAATAAAGTGCTAAACGCTCATAACTAGAGCTGCAGTACACCGTAGCTACATCTCGCCGCACTTGTCACGCGGATATTACTCTGGGCATCAACCCACATCGAAGTATATCCGGATATCGCACTGCACACTGCTACAAAGAGAAATCCGACTGCTGAAACGATTCCGAGTGTTGTGTTACCAATTTGCATAATGCCATGTTGGTGAGATTCAGGACGGAATTTTAAGGATATGATGAGAAGGACAGAGAGAGGCAATACGAACTTGGCAATGGCGGAGTACTGCACGGAGAGGAATCCTTCGGCACCTTCAAGTCAAAACAGTATTAGGAAATAATGAACGTTAATATCAATCGACTTACAAAATCAAGAATGCTATTGAATAGCATATCATATCAGCCATCAAATCTTGAACATACTGTACATCCGATGAACACACATCAAATCAAAAGAGACTGATAACCGAGCAAAATCACCCCTTTGTCATACAAACACAACCATCATGAAGTTACATCAAGAATGGCAATCTCTTTCAATAGCATCATCAATCTATGTCAATAATTCTGCGCGACTTCCATCAACAACAATCCTGCGTCGCGTACATTAAAACGGATGGGATCAGAGACTTGAGTCATCGCCTCGGTGCCATCGTCGCATTCCAATGCTGATTTCGATAAATAGAGGGAGCCAATGATTCCAAATGCAGATGATAGCAAGTAATTTGGCGGAGAGAGGCAATTTGATTGAAAATATCACTTCGATCGCAATGAGGACGAAAATAGGCGTGCGCAGTCTTTGTCAGAATTGAGAAAACAAATCTATTCAGAGAACTTGTCAATGGCATTGATGGGTGATTTCGAGATGACATTGATCCATAAGAGGATAGCGGAGTTGGGTATCCAGAAGATACGCAGAGGTTGCTAGGTTTGCTCGCACTGAAGTATTGGTGCTTCCATTCGATGGGTAATTATTGACATGACTCCCATTTGATTTATGTGCTATATGTGGAAAAGTTTGGCACCGGACAAATAAGATGCAAGATGCATATATGTTTTGGAAGATGCAGTGTTCTTTGACCTGTGGCTGTTCTGTGTCAGGTGTCGTGTTGTGTCTTGTTGCAGGCAGGGGAAAGAAGGGGGGATTGGATTGAAATTTGTAGAAAGTAGTGGGGGCAATGAATGACCAAGATTTGATCCGTTTCGTCGAACGTCTCATTGTTTTTCAACAAAGAGCAATTCAAACAATGCTATTGACGACGCTACGGGCACATAAAATAAAAATACCCTCCCTTCACACCCTTTAATTACTGACCAACCAGCCCCCCCCCCCACACGGGGAAGCTTGAGTCGAGTTGAGTCGGCAATAGGATTTATTTATCAGCCATTTTGTGAAACTAGTTTAGTAGATTAGGTACGTGGTGTAGCGAAAAAAATGACCGAGCGATGTCTCTCAATCTGTTCCGTCGCCTGCTGCGGGTATGTTGTGTTTACCTTTGCTTTACCGTTCACGAAGATCAATAGGGTCCAAGATCTGAAAGATACATACTAACTGTGTAATACTGTACTGATCAACAGTACACGTATACAACGACCATCTATTTCTTTCCCCCCCCAACAAAAGCCTCTGCTCTGCCTTCTACGATACGAGGCGCCGCCTGTTTTTCTGCAGACACTGCAAATTGCAAAACAAAAGCACAGAAACTGGAAACTGAATAGATCCGTGTGTTGTCTAACTTCAACTACATGTACGTATACATAAAGAATTAAAAAAGTTTGAAGTCTTTTTTTAGAAGTTACAATTCCTTGGTAAAAAGTACCAGGGAGAGTTTCAGTTTCCAGCATAACGTCATGAGAAAATTGAAGGTGAGCAAGTAGGGAGTAAGCCAATACCCTTGCAAAGTGGAGGGCTGATGCTCTGTCATTTATGGCGTTGGCACTGTACATCGTCTACGTAATGATGCTTGGTGGTGTGTCCTGTATTCGCGTAATCGTTCCAAGCTGGGAGTTGCAGAATTATTAGGTTGGATGCACCATGTATTCATCTCTTCCCTACGGCGCTCGACAAAAGAACGATTTGATGAAGCTCCATGAACATTGGTTTGAAAGAGAGGCCGATTCAGTGCCGGAGACAATTGTGTTCCTTGGGTTGTTGGGCACAGGGCGTAGCTATTATTGGGGGGGGCTGTTGTGTGGGGTGACTTATGAATTGTGTAATTGCGTGGTGCTGCGTAGGGGGTGTCACATCTCGAATCATTCTCGCAAAAAGAAACAAATGGTGGATTATTTGCAGATTGTCTCTGATAGTGCGGAAACATTAGTAAGGCAATATTTGTAGAATTCCTTGAGAACTTGTATCTTCCATTTATTGCATTTTTGTCTGGCGGGCTTGGAGGACTTATGCCATTGGGAGAAAATGATGGCACCACAGCAAGAAAAGGTTTATGGCAAGCTCTTGTCTTGAATCTTGTTGATTTCAAAATTTTGTCAAACTTCTTCTTTTGATACATTGTCCGATGGTTAGTCTTTCCAATCATTACATTCTCTCGAAGCAATTGACTGGTTTTCTCTCTCGCCTTGGAATTTTCCATTTCGCGGAAATTTCCATCTTTGGATTTTGATAGAAAGCGTCCCGGAGGGGTAGTATGATTGACAGCATCGACAATCGCCTTGGATATTTGGGTTTTGTCGGTCTTCTTTCGGGCACTAGCATAATCTGGAATGAAATGTTTCACTAGCGCATGGTAAGTTTGATTGCCACTATGAGTACAATACTTTGTCCCTCGTCCACAGATCACATCGCTGATACTGATGCTCGATTCATTGATCAATTTAGTATCTTCCAGCAGCTTAGACATTGTATGCCAAGGCGTTCCTGGGAATGAGATAAAAATGTCAGTGGTGTTTGATTGATATTTTCAATTCCAGCCAGAATGTGTCAATCTATCTAGTGTTTCTGCATTTGTTAGTGTCGGTCACAATGACACCCACGAGTACCAATGTTTGAGGTAATGAAATCATGCATTTATATAGATTCAAACCGCATATTCAATCTAGGGAATAAAATCAAGTCCGTGGGCTAATTACTTACACCTGGTGGTTGATGAATACAGTCAGCGAAACCGTATTTCTTCACAAGTTATTGAATTATAACGATTTTCATAATTTGTTTAGCACAATTGTGCTCCTCCACACAGGTTCGAAGAATTTTCTAGAGTTTCGCCACAATTGAAAGAATTGGACTGGAACTTTCTCGAAAATAGAAATTTCTTTCGGAGCTATTTTCTGGAAAAGGATGATTCTTCGATAGATGCCACTCCAGCGAACCCATGACCCCTAGAGATTTTGCAAATGGGATGTATATATTATGTGTACCGGTACGTCCGTTTTTTTATTAAAAGAACCTGGAGGAAAATAACCCTGACACCTGCCCTTCACGAGCCTTCACGAGAAGGCGCATGGAATTATGGATGCTTTTAATTGCCCAGCACTCTACGTACCGGTAGGACTCCCTCTCCATGGTTGCGTCGAGCTTACAATTCTAAATTTTGGAGTTGTCTAGGAAACGAATTTAATGATGGGTTATGGAGTGAGGACGGACACCGGACCCCCCCCCCCCACGTAGATATACATACACTCGGTCATGGATGATTAGGTTGGTTGCACCGTTTTGAGATTGAGGACTTGGCTAAGTACTACTAGAAGAAGGATGTACTGTACCGTACATACTCGTAGGATAAAAGTAAAAGTTATCTTCGCGAAGAACACCCACCATGTGGTTCAAGTTCAACCCTTGAACAACAGCTTTTATTTTTGCAAAACAATATTTTATTTTTAAACTTTGCAAATTCAAAAATGGGTTTTATGATACGGTAGTGAAACGGTACATACACGGGCATTCAACATTTCAATTTCAGGGAGAATTATTATCTTGTTTATGTACCGGTATGTCCGCATTGCCCATGTATGTCCGTGTATATCCGGGTACACGTACCACCGAAAACTGTCCGGGATATACCCGGGCACACGGATTTACGCTACCTGGCCTGTACCATGCCATAGACAGTACGTGGGTACATTGTTATACTTGAAATTGATGCGTACAGTAGCTTTTTGACTGTTTCTTGAAATGTTCGGTAAAATTCCCAACAAAGTTACCTTTTAACTTTTAATAACATCAAAAGTTCATAAATCATAAATGTAGTTTGTGTCGTCCCATACTTTCTGTATGCACTATTTTCGATCTAAACTTTACTAGAAAGAATTCCATGTCGTCAATTTTTGGAAATTCTGCCTTTGAAAAATGGCTAAATTTATATAAACACGCCAGACATTTAAAAAATATTTACAGCCAAGTTGAAAGTGTTGGTAATTCCTTCTAAATACCTGGTGTACCTCATACACATCATTGCATAACTTAAGTACCCGAATGTTTTTCTGGTCATGATCAATCAAGTTCAAAGTCTGCATACAAGCAAGCCATCAAATCGACACCGAATACGGATTACGCAATCCATGACGAGGAAATTGACCGCCAGAAACGATGTCTTGTTTCTTTTCAGCAACTTTAGGCTCTTCTTTGGATCCTTGTGATCATCTTCTTGAACAGGCGTAAGTGGTTCTTGTCCATGCTTGGGCGGGCACAAATTGAGACCTACGAGTATGCTTCCATCCTTCAACCAAAATTGAAATCCGCATCTTTCTAATGGCAAATCTATCTCTTCTCTTCCTCTTTTTCCCTTTCCCCATTGAGATGAGTGGCCTCCTGTGGCTGTGGCCGGGAAACATCAGGAAGATTTCAGCTTTCGTCCCGGCTGAAGCAAGCTGGTTCATCGCCGAGCCTGTCAGTTATCACGACAACACAATACAATCCACTGGCCACCCCGCAGACTCAACACCCTTTTATTTATTTGGACATAATATGCCTGCTCAGAAGAGGAAGGAAAATAACAAATTGCTCGATGAGGTGAGTGGTACCAACACCTTTGGGGTGATTTAGGTGCAGCATTTTTTGCGCAAAACCGGTGGTCAACGACGCGGATCAATTAGGTTCGATTTGTGTATGGACACCTTTATAGACGAATCAGGACACAAAGTGTGATATCCTCGCTGTGCTGGATCTGATAGAATGGTGGCCTTCTGAGTGAATAGATGACAGCAATGCCGGGAAACCAATGCATTTTTGTGTTTTGCGGAGAGTGTCAACAAGACTCGATCTCAAGTTGGTGATGCTGCAGCTACACTTGATTCACCATCATAATAACAATGACATACCAGTACTCACTTTATTATTTTCTATTTTTATTTAATTTGCGACTCTCCAGCTTAAAGCCATTTGCCCTGAACACAGACGCAAGGACCTAGAGTCTCTCATCAGAAAAGAAAAAGGAAATAAAGACAAAATAAACGAACAAATTCAAAACTGGTGGGATGAACCCGTACCTGTAGCTGAAGAGAAATGGGAAGATGTCAGTAAGAAAAAGAAACTTGTGACAAACATCTATGATAGGAGAGACAGAGGAGATAGTGGAAGTTCCAATAGAGAGTTCGGCAGGAGGGACAGGGATGCTGAAAGAGGAGGGGGGGGACGTGGATATGGAAGATCCGGTGATAGAGGAGGAAGAGGGTATGGGCGTGGGTCGGCAGGAGGTCGCGGCAGTGGATCTGATAGGCGTGGGAGGGGAAGAGGTGATAGAAGCAGCAATAAGTCTGTAGAAGCCGCAGCTTCATCCGACAACACTTCGGCACAGGCCGCTCCTGCAGCTTCAAAGGCCGCTCCGGACCCTGCCGCTGTCGCAGAGAAAGAGGGTTCTGCTACACCAGCTCTCGCCAAACCTCTCACTTCACGTCCATTGCAGGGAGCATGGGGGGCCAGAGCTGCCGCTGCTTCTACACCTGTACCCACTCCAGCAGTTGCGCCCCCATCCCCAGCTCCTGCTGCTCCGGAACCTGTCGAAGAAAGTCCTGAAACAATTATCGAAGAATCTTTTGTGAATGAACAGCATGAGTTTGATGTCGGTGTGGTATCCGCGCAAGATCCTACTCCGGCAGGAGTAACTGTCACTGAGAACATTCCTGTCGTCGTTCCTGAGCCAAAACCTGCTCCGGTTGCACCAGGCGGAAATGTTTGGGCTACCAAGGGATCTGCTCATCTCATTAATGCTGAAAAGAAACCTCTCTCTCCCTCTGTTGCGGAGGAAGTCAGTTTCACGATTGATGAGCCGCTCATGCCTGCACCTGATCTTGTCGTAGAAACTACCGATAACCTTGATGATGGACTTTCGGCTAATTTGAATGGAACTATGAATGCCACATCTGGATGGGTTACTGAGTCTTCTCCCGTTGGACCTGTTTCTGTTGATGTGGTGGATGCACCACTTTTGGAAATTCCTGCACCGGAAGAAATTGTTCTTCAAGTTCCCGTTTTGGAGCCAGCAGTTCCAGAAGCAGCCCCAGTTGAAATCGAAACCGCGTTAAAACCAACTTCTGTCCTTAACATGGGTCATTGGGAAACTGGTGAAGGCGAAGAGGCTGTCAGTCACGACTTTGGATTTGGGTCTTTTGGACAGGAAAATGATGTAACAAGCGTAGATGAAACCACTATTAGTATTCCTGTGGTCCCAACGCCTGTAGCATCTGCACCCTTGCAAGAGAATACCGCACCTGTTGCTGCACCTACTGTTTCTCCAGCTCGGCCCCCTCCAGGGCTTGGAATCGGTATGCCTCCAATGCCGGAGAAAATTGTCCACGTTCATGAATTGGAGAATAAGCTCGAAAATGCTTCTTTGAATAAGGACGAAGAGCCGAAGAAATCCGACACTCTTTCTGATAATCAATATGCCGCTCCTCAGAATGCAGCACCCGCTAATGTTCCTCCCGAGGGATTTGCGCAGATGCCTCAGCCTGGTGTTCCTCAGCAAAATTATGCTGGTCAATACGGAATGGGAATGTATAATTACAATGGTCAAGCTGGTGGAGTTCCCACTCCAAATGGTTTCATGGGTGCCGGTGTTCCAGGAGGTGCCCCACTCGGTGTTCCTCCTCAGCAGAAGCAGCATGGCCTTGGACAGCAGCAGGCTAGCGGACTTCCCCAACAGCAAGCTAGTATTTACGGTGCCCCTGCTCCGACTGCTCAAACCCAAACGAGCGAGACGAACGGCACTGGCAACAACGAGACGAACGGTACCTCCGCGATCCCTCCTAACTCTGGTATGCCTCCTGGCATGGCTGGTATGGCTCACTACAATCCAGCTCTGTTCTATGGTCAGCAGCCTTATCTTGCTGGTCAACCCCACGGAGTTAACGCGTACGGATTCGGTTATGCTGGGCAATTCGGTGGTGTTCAGGCTGGGTATGGTTACCAGCAGGTAATGGGGCAAGGTGCTGGATATGGACAGCCTTATGACGACCAAACACAGCATCATGGAGGAAATAATCACCAAGGAGGTTACAATAACAAGAATCCCGGCGGTGGAGGAGGTGGAGGAGGATACAGAGGAAGAAATAATCATCACAATCAATATCCGAATCAATACAATCCGCAGGGCCACGGCGCCTATGGAGGACAACCCTATAACATGGGATATAATGATCAACAATTTACCCAACGTGGCGGATATGGTCAACAACAAATTGATCCTTACATGCAGCAGAATTCTGGAGGATACCACCAAGATAACGACCATGGAAAGGGCAACAAAAGCAAAGGCAACAACCGCAATAATTTCGGAAACAGCCAGAATATGCCCCAAACCCAATACCAGCAAGGAGGAAATCAATTCGGTGGGCTTCAAGGAGCTACTGCATCTGACTCTAACCCAACCTTCCAGGGATGGGGTAATGGAGGTCTTTGAGAAGACAGACCTATCTGGTTCCCATTGTAACTAACTGCTGAGAAGCGCTATTTACATCGGTCAAAGTAATTTTTTTGAAACTTTCTTGGAACAAAATATTCACGCTATAAAAATAAATCTGTTTTATTACGTTATTTCTGGATCGTTTGGGAAGAGATTTGCTTCGCAACAGTACAACAAGTACATCCCTCCGTTTACAAGTAACGAGCCTGCTACAGCACTGTATTCCTACAAAAACAAATTATTGTTCCCGTGGCTAACCGCAATAATTTCCATCTGAAAAGGAGATGAAACTCTCAAAGACATCATCTAAATCTTCTTCTATAGATGTAATATTTGAGAGATATCACAAGAACTAAACTTTCTGCAGGAATGTAGAGCTGCACGTTGTTCATAATCTCATCCCGCAACTAAGCACTTTTGGTGTAGGTTAGCTATCCTGTTTTAAAAAATTATCAAAATTTTGTTCAACGGACTTGCAACGGACAACAAACATTTTGAAATTCTTGCGCAGCACATCACAACAACATAACAACAACATCACCTCGTTGAAATGGCAGGTGCTCTGAACGACATTTCATGCAGTCTCAATAAAAATTGCCAATGATATAGAAGATTGTTAGGAAGCGGACTGAGATGTGGTCTCGGTAAGATTTCTTTGCCTGAAAATATACCAGGAAGTTCAATCATGCCCGGAAACCAATTTTTTACTGAATTCGGCAAGGGTTGATTATTACTACTGTGATTTGGTTGGAAGAATTTTGATTGATGTGGCTCCTCATGTTGCGACCCTTGCCGATTCTCTACCAAAACCCGAACCCAATACAAATACAAATACTTGCACCGTAATGGTAATGCTGGTAATAATGTTGAACATGAAGAGAATGAACATGGCATTCAAAACAATGCAGAAGATGACGAGAACGAGAACGAGGTGGAACATACTGAAATGGATATGGATGCGGATCAGAGTCAGAGTCAGAGTAGGGAATTGCGTCCATCACGGTATCATGCCCCTGTTCCTTCTCTTTTTGAATCCGAATCAGATGAACCTGCTAATGCTGGACCTCGCCTGGGTCTGGTGACAGTGATGATAACCAACCTGCGACAAACCCAGACTACGTCGACTTTGTACACGATTTCATCAATCATCGGAGCAATAGTTCTTCGCCTAGAAGAGGATCGCAAAATAGAAATCACAGTGATG
>Ga0115005_10002639_pt1 | contig 14312 bp, 13 predicted proteins | sample ArcOceMetagenome_FD_87163 | JGI IMG/M metagenome (GOLD analysis project Ga0115005, IMG submission 87163) | Marine eukaryotic phytoplankton communities from Arctic Ocean - Arctic Ocean - Greenland ARC118M Metagenome | ecosystem: Environmental > Aquatic > Marine > Oceanic | place: Arctic Ocean... | reverse complement strand
GCTGCTGAGAGTGAGGCAAAGGCAAAGGCTGAAGAAGAAGCAAAGGCTGCGGAAGCTGAGGCGATTGCCAAGGCAAAGGTTGAAGAAGAAGCAAAGGCTGCTGCTGAGAGTGAGGCAAAGGCGAAGGCTGAAGAAGAAGAAGAAGCAAAGACTGCGGAAGCTGAGGCGGTCGCCAAGGCAAAGGCTGAAGAAGAAGCAAAGGCTGCTGCTGAGAGTGAGGCAAAGGCAAAGGTCGAAGAAGAAGCAAAGGCTGCGGAAGCTGAGGCGATCACCAAGGCAAAAGTTGAAGAAGAAGCAAAGGCTGCTGCTGAGAGTGAGGCAAAGGCTGAAGAAGAAGCAAAGCCTACAGAAGCAGAGGCTGAAGCTAAGACCAAGGATGGCGAGGGTTTAACTGACGTATCCATCGCACAAGCTACAATTCAAAGTGGTGCACCAATGTCAACTACTCCTGTTGAATCAGATGCAGGCAAACCACGCCCTATTGTTTTTGCAGGACCTTCTGGTGCAGGCAAGGGAACATTGATTTCTTCTTTGATGAAGAGGTACCCGGATGACCAATTCGGATTTTCTGTTTCGCATACTACACGTGGCCCTCGTAATGGCGAAATCGACGCCTTGCATTACAATTTTACAACAGTAGACAAAATGAAAGCAGATATTGATGCTGGAAAATTCATTGAGTACGCTGAAGTGCATGGGAATTATTACGGAACAAGTGTGGAAGCAGTAAAGTCAGTTCAAACGAAGGGACAGGTATGTATTCTAGATATTGATGTGCAAGGCGTACAGAATGTCAAGAAAAGTGCTTTGAATCCATACTATATCTTCATCGCGCCTCCCTCAATGGAAGACCTAGAGGCTAGATTGCGCGGAAGAGGAACCGAGAAGGAGAACGACATCAAGAAGCGTTTGGCCAACGCCAAGGGCGAAATGGATTATGGCAAAGAACCAGGGAACTTCGACAAATACCTTGTCAATGGAGATCTATCAACAGCAAGCGCTGATTTGAATGCAACCATCAAGACATGGTATCCGCACTTGTCTGCAGCTACTGCAGAGGGCGGAAATGCCTTTGTCAAACAATGTGCAAGCAATTGTGTTATCTCTTAATCAATCGTCCCGAAGAAGACTCAAACTTCACGTGCTTAATACTCCTGACGAATACACCAATAGAATAGATGAGTATTATAAAATACCCTGTCTAAAGCAGCTTTTTACTTTTAAAAATATATTTCAAAGTATTGACGCCGTCGAGACCTTCATGTCGTTTACCTTCAAAATCTCATCCTCACCTTTTGATTGGACCATTGGCATTCTTTAAAGAGGGGACTTATCAATTTGGCAGAGAAGGCGAAATCAATTTCTACTTTGAACTTGGACGGGATGAGCAACTTCAAACGTTTACGGTGGCATCGAGATCACAGTCCAGTAATTAATCTGCTGGTCGTAGAGCTCCTTAACAGCTGCGGAGGTGCTCTCAGGGGTATCTCGTTTGAAAACATATTCATATTCCTGAAAACAAGCGGCATAATTACACTCTTTGAAGCCTAATGACTAAAAAGAGAAAACATTAGCAAATACAGAGGTGAAGATTGATTTCCATGTATCATACCGAATACAGTGTTTCTTACATTTTCGAACAAATGTCTGCTCGCTGTATTCTCTTCTTTAATTTTCACAGTGAACTTCCTGACCCCAAGTTTCTCTGCTCCATAAATCATCATCATACAAGCAGCTTCTTTACCAATGCCTTTACCTCTAAAATTTTCCTCGGCGACCATCAAGTCTAGCTCTGCCTGCTTCATTTCTATCCGTCGATCACAATGATTTTCCATATCATTTTGATCTCCATCAGTGACACTCTCGCTTTCCTCGTTGTCTTCTTTAGATAGAAATAAGTTCACATCACCAATCATTGCATCCAAAGTATTTTTTATGAAATCAGCCCCAAGTGGAGGTTCGTTGCAAACCTCATTCTCGATTTTATCATCCGTGGTGGGTATCAAATATTTTTCGCACAGCTCTTTACTAAGAAGAATGAATGTACACTTCTCTTCATCATCTCGCCAAGTTTGCTGCATCTTCACTTCTTCTTCGTAGGACAGTGGCTCGCTTCCTGTCATTTCAAGTAAGAACGGGCTCTTCATCCACTCATGATATTTTTCAATATGTTCAAAGTGGTATGGACAGAGGACGGTCTTGCCTCCAGACAAAGAAGTCTCATAGTTAAGTCGCATTGAATATGAAAGTGTACAGATGTTTTTTAAGGCGGAGAACAAATGGCATTTGTGTGTTGTTGTGGTCTTGTGTCTTGTGGATGATGGAGGAGTGAGTCTTGTCTTTCACCCTTCTTCGTGGTTATGATATATAAAAGCTCATTATTCAAGCATTACTGATTGAATCCCAATGTGGAGTCACGGATTCTACAGATGTGCAGTTTGGCACATCGCCTTTAGATGGTTAAAGAAACAACAGTACCAACAGCAGTTTCATATATCATCGATATATACACATAAGTAGTAAAAGTACATTGATATTGAATCATTACTGTATTATTAGATTACTCGTACGCGGTGTAGGCCTTTTTGTACTTCAAACTCCCAGATGATCCTACCAAATACCGGACTGGGTGCTACAAAATGGACCATGCCTTATTTGCACTACATACTGACATACAAATCAAATCAACACCTTCGAATTTTACCAGTATGATATCATATTCTCGTAGCGTTTGCTCTTATATTCGTAGAATGGTAGAATGGTAGATCTGAAATCTCAAAATTCTTCACCGTGTCTATCATGAGCCATGATTTCGTCAGAGTTTGAAAAATAATATTTCTCCAAGGATTCAATAAAATAGCATACGGTACGACCTAACCAATAATATTGTCAACCCATTTTTGCTTTTGCTTCTCCAAAATACTTTCGTCGGGTAGAATGAGATTTCGGCTTTTGATTCGATATGGGAGACTACCAAAACCATTCACACCATCGATGGTTTTCGCTTTGCCATCAAATGCATGGCGTCTATACAACTCATCGTCAAGATCTTTATCGCCCTTAGAAAATTTTAATGTTTCCTCTGCAACAATACCTCTCTTGTATGTCACCCCATTTGAATCAATAATGATCAAGTCAACCTTGATGCCAGTGTGGTGCAGCGAGCAAGTGGACAAAACAAAGCGATTTTAGAAACAGGAAATGTGATTTTTCAAGTTGTTTCATGTTTTAGATAGACTCACCTGACTACCACTTCCCATATCATTCTTGATTCCAGCAAGTACTGCATTCTTCACCAATTCGACGCCTTCGTCCACAGTCATATCGACGTCAAAACCAGCTTCCAATACGCCCATGGCAGCAAGCCCGCCACTGCCCAGTGCTGTGTATGGCACAACATCAATACTGCCATGTGGATGAATCGCGGTGAGAATAGGCTGATTTGTGTATGGATCAACTCCACCAAGGACGAGATTTGCTCCAATCTGTCCACCACCTCTAGTCAACTCCTCACGAATCATTTGACAAATGGACGATATAGTCACATCACCAAGAGCTAGATTGATATCCTCCTCCTCCTCATTCCTAAAATCTGCCCCATCCCGTTCCTCACAACCATACGAAAATCCATCATTTCCCACACTATTCTTGACCACCCCCTTGAGCAAAAACGTATACCTCACTTTCCTCGTCAATGCATCTAAATCAGCAGAAGTGCCGGCTCCACAACACCAGACATTGCGAGAAAGTTGATGGACCTTCTCGCATCTTGTATCTGCCACCACCGTACCTTCCGTAGCACGAGTGTCTGCTGCTAGAATGATGCTACCGCGCGTCTGTACACCAACAATTGTGGTTCCCGTCTTGAGGTATTTTCGTTCATGGCCGTGGCTGAGATCATTGTCGTTATCGTTATCATCTCCTTCCCATGCATGATCCCGCGAATGAATTGTGAGCCGAATTCCCTCTTTTGAATCAATGCTACGATGAGCACTTGTCGATGAAACCAAATGGGGAAAATGATTGAGGGTATCGATAGACTGCAGACGATGCTCGTGTCGGTGCGCATCTTCAATACGGTTCGTTTCTGAGTAATCCACATCAATAGGATCTGTGGATATTCTTGCTCGTCCTCGGAAAAGCGAGGATCTATTTTCGCCCAGAGCCGATCCTGGATTTATAGCATTGATTTGTGTCGTTGATAGTGGGTGTGATTGTGATGAATAAGAATGGCTATTTGAGAGCACTGATTGCGTACACAGCGCAAGTATCGTCCCAATGAAATGTTGTGTTGTCATGTTTGAGTAGTCAGTCAGTCTAATCTGAAATTTCAAGATTTAGTCTTTGGGTTTTCTCTTCTACACCACGTGTAGTAGGAATGTGACGGAGCCTTTAGCAGATGGATAATAAATCTGGATTTTCTATTGCTATTATAAAACGATATCCGGTGGTGTTGTTGTTTTTGTGTTATCTACTGTACGAATCGAATCAATCGAATCAATCAATCAATCAAGATGACTTGAGGGCAGAACTTTGTTGCAAAATATTCTCTTTGCTTTCTATCTCTCACTCTTTCTGAATTTTAGTGCCGGCGCCGAATGCGAAAGTCTCTCACGACAGCATCACGACGCTCTCTCGCTTCAACCAACTATAACTTCCCGCAGAACATCTGCTGGGCCACTGATTGATGTCCATGAACGGATACTTGTAGATAAATGACAAATGACATGACGGGAAAAAAAAGAACAATTGGCTCTCACTTTCATTCAAATCCATCTGCCATCTCCATCAAAAAGCATAGAGAATTGTGAAGAATTGATGTTTGATTGCCTACAATTAATTTCACAAGAGAAATTGTTGAACAAAGAGAAAGAAAACCATGAGCACGTTGTTTGGAACAGCAGAAGAAATCGAATCAGTCGCATTCCTCCACAGTCATGAATCAACCACAGAAGCCGAAGCCGAAGTGTTGACAGACACACTCTTCACAGTATTCGTATTTGCCGCGTTCATTGGAACCTATCAAACCGTGGTATTCAACGTCCTGCAAACGGTGTTCTGGAAACAATACAGCCACAATAGAAAAGTATTTCGAAAGATTGCATATCAGATTACAAATCTTACTGTCAATGCAGTCCTGGGAATGTATGGACTTTACACTTTCTCCCAATCCGTCCCCGAGATGCACTCCGTGCCCATCACCACTCGAATCGGTGGTTTTCCCCAATTCACCACCTTTGGCGCCCTGCAAGTTGGATACAATCTATGGGCACTCCCCATTGGATTTTTCTTCATGAATGAAACCAAAGCAATGATGGCACACCACTGTGCTGTTCTATGTGTTGGATCCATCAGTTGCTTCTGCCGAAATGGATTTAGATACCATGCTCCATTCTTCTTTGGTGCAATCGAGATCAGTTCTGTGCCGCTCTCGATTATGAACATTTGCAAGGATCATGATGAGTATACCAACAAATATTATCCTAGATTGTCTGCTCTCATAAGGCCCATTTTCGCAATTGTGTTTCTTATAGTTCGCGTGGTCATGTGGGGCCCTCTTATCGTGGATGTGCTTCGGGCTGCTGGATTGTTGGGGATGACGTGTGAAACGGGGGCCTGTACGGTTGGAATTGGGAGTTTTTGGTTGAGTGCTTTTTTCTTGACGTTGCTTCAATTCTATTGGGCAACTTTGATTCTCAAGGGTATCTGGAGCATGATTACACGTAAGAAGAAAATTCCTTAGATATCTCGTTTTCGTTAACGAGTTCAGCCCCTGAGACTGAGACATGGAACTCATACAGGATGCTTTATTCGTTTTATAAAATGACTGATTCGGGAATCGGATCAAAGAAACCATCACAGACATGATGAACTAACGGGGAATGAGTATTCACGGACTGGTGTCAGTGTCAGAGAAGATATAAGAACAGTCTTTTTCTATAAATCTAATATAAGATCAATAAAGGTCTATATCGTTTATCTACGGTACATAAACCGCATTTGGAGCCATCTAACAGTATGCTTTATTCGTTTATAACATGAACATGAGTTTATGTCATTATTGTAGTGTTGTACGTGTAGTGCGAAGGAGACGGGTCTTTTCCTTTCATTATTTGTTTCCAATGATGTTTTTCCTCGGTTCGATTTATTCTCATGGCAATTGAGAGCAATCCTATTATCATGATCTCTGACGCATCTCCACAATTAGAAAATCCAAAATTGGATCCTAGTAATCGTACAGTACAATCTTGGTACAATTTATACTCTTCTGCAAAGCTGAGTCTATCTTCAATCTTCACTTTGAATCTTTCTTCTCATTATTCCATTTCTTCATTTCTTCTGATGAAAATGCATCTCCGTTGGATCTATTTTCATAATAGTTCCATGCCGCAACTGCACCGATCGCCAACACCCACGCTGCTGCTCTACCTCCCTATCACAAAGGAATTAAAAAGGAAGGGTGAGATGAGGTATTTGAGAGTGTATGTGTAACTTATACGCAGAAGTAGGAGTGAGTCGTTGCTATCATCACCTTATAGCCACCTCCACCACCATGCTGGGTGGTAGGTACTGTACCGGTAGGAAGGTGGCCAGCAGACGATCAGCAACGGACCAATGGAAGAAACCTCACCTTTCCTAGCCCACTAGAAAATGGATTTTTAAATCCTTCTTTGCTTCCTTTCATTTCCTGCGAGTTTGGCTTTGATAACTTCGTACTGTAATGCTATCCGGTTTTGTGAGTTGTGAGGAGGAATTGAACGATGAATGATGAACTCGAACGGAGTTCAGAGTGGCGCTTCTTTGAACAAAGAGAGGAAGAGAAGAGAAGAAGAAGTTGAGGGAAACGATACTACAGTACATACAGTACATAACTTCCCGGCGGCCGGTTGTGACTTGTCATTTCACAGGCATAAATGTCCCATTTTATACGACGATTTCTACGGCAATTTCTCTGGTATGACTGGAAAATCTCAACCCTGACGACAACAGAATTGACATGTCCATCACTATTGACAAGATAAAACCGGAGCGTCGTTTGTTTGGCACCTCGTACATACCATCACCAGTCATCACCAGGTATCTGTAATTACGTTATCATATCTGATATTTATGATAGCTTTAACCTTGCAAGCAGAAACTGGTGGTCATGAATGTCTCAATTAAAATTCCCAAAGAACTGGAGGCTCCGAAAATAAAAGGGTCTCAACAACTGTCTCAACCAACAAACCTACGAGATGAAGGTGAACACTATGCAGCACAAGTCACCACTGATATGACATGCAGGTGCCCCCATCTCGATGCCTACTTTCCAAAATACCTTGATTCCGGAAGTCTTGGAATATTTCAAGAAGGAAGGTCCCAACAACGCAACGCAAAAAGACCCAAGAGATTGACAATTAGCGACTTGCATTTATCTTCCATACTTCCGCCCAAGAGTCCTTCAAACCCACCACAGAGTCAGAGGCCATATGCTTTTGGGAATGAAGAAAGGAAGACTGATATAATCATGAGTGGTGGTGGGGGTTCCTTCACTCCCTTATACCCGGGCACTTTTGTGGATCATGTGATGAAAGAAAGAGCTTTTGAAATGCATTTGTGCAAGGAAATACCTGATGAAACAGCAACTAATCTCAGCTCAGGCTCAGGAAAACCCGACGAAATTATAAAGGGTGAAGATTTAGGCTCCATAAGTAGTAGTAAAAACAATAACGGAGAAATGAAGGAACCGAAGAAGAATATCTTGCCCGGGGATAAGAACGAAGTACCGATGTCACCGGTCTTATCAAGAAATAAAACAAAAAAACATGGAGGGCAAGCACTTAATGCAGAAGAATGGCACATAATGCAGAAACAGCGAGATGCTGATATAGAGGCTGCTAACTCTAGGGTAGAAATATGGATGGCAACAATCAGGCAGAACCGCCTTGCTCATTGGAAGCAAGGTGCGCATTCGCCCACGGACTCCAGTAGACCAAATTGCAAACAATGCTCAAAGAAAGCGAAAAGTGGCCGTGTCTTGCCAAGTGGGGATGCGCTCATGCAATGTTTAGATTGTTCTCTGATTCTGTGCGGATCGGATTGCTTGACGCAGGATAATGGTGGAAGGAGACATATGCAGCAGCATTTTTTACTCTCTAACCACAACTTTGCAATCACATGTGGTGAAAAGGGGGAAATATTTTGCATGAAATGTGGGGATTTTGTGTACTGTGATATTTTCAACACTGAAAAAGAACGGGTTGAAATTGAGTCAAAATTGCCTTGGTTCGGATGGAGTAGGTATCGAAGATTGGGAAGAGGGTTCTGCTTCGGGGAAGAAGACGATGACTTTTATTTGATTCCTAATGCTATTGGTAATGAAATATCCAAATTGGATCTCGAAGAAAGCTCTCGTGCGTCTTCATCTTTGTCTAAATCTGTGTCTAGATCAATCGTATGGAAAGGTCTCCAGGCTACTTATCCAATTGAAGTATCCGATGAGATGATTGCAGCAGCTCAAAGGACTTTACATCGTTTGAGAATATTCCATGGAGATTTATCGCCCAGCACTTATTTGGCGTGGGATAAATCAACTTGTGAATTTGCAATTCGACAACGTGAACGAGGTCAAGCGCCCTGGTCTATCACCGCGCCTGTTGGCATGTAAGTACAAACCCATCACTCATGTGTTGAGTCATTGAGTCATTCTCTAACACCTTCACATATCTCTTTACAGATACAACGCTGGTAATATTTGTTATATTGTAAGTCTACTTGTTGTATGCTGCGCTCTCAAAAAAATCATCGTCGTTCTTACCATACCATTATCTCCTTTTCAATAGAGCTCTGTGATCCAATGCATTTTTAATTTGCGACCTATCCAACGATTCTTCTTGCGTGATGTAAAGCATGACTTTGAGGCATGTAAGATGCTAAGATCAGCTGCTGCGCATAGGAAACATGCATCCGAATTATGCCTGGCTTGTGAAATTGACAAACTAATGTTGAATTATTATGGAAATACCGTCGGATTGGATGTATGTACGATTATAGGAGGATCTCGAGGACTCTCGGGACCGAAATCCCCTTTGCTCAGTTATTCTACAACGGACAGTAGCAAAAAGAATCAGCTTGAAAGTGATAGCGATGAACCAACGGTACCCGTTCTCAAGAAAGGAATGCCGATGGTGGTATCTGATTTTCTTGCCACAGCTTGGCAGTTGAAAGATATGGCAACCTTAGCGGGCAATGACCAACACGATTCTCATGAGTTCATGCAAGTATTTCTAGACATTATTGATAAAGATTGTGAGAGATTTCAACGCATAATCTCTTCAGCAACAGAATTATCAGCGCGATCAGGGAAAATCAGAGTTCCTGGTTTGAGGCCTGCGCCCAAAATCCCCGGTAAGTGCTTCGTGTACCATAAATGCAGCTATACGCACGCTCACTTATATTCACCTGACTCGGAAATCTTCCAATATTCGTACAGGTTCAATGACATCTTTCTTTAGCGGAAACTTGAGGTCTGTACTAATGTGTGATACGTGTGGCTTCAAGAGGAAACACATGGAACCTTTCATCAACGTATCTCTATCCTTGCCATTAAACAAAGGAGCAACAAGCTCAGCTCGAAAATATAACGAGCGCAGGGAAAATATAAGTTCCAGGCGTCGTGCACAGAAAATTGATGTCAGAACATGCATTAACCATTTTTCCGATCCAGAACCGTTAGCAGACGAAGTATATTGTGACTGGTGTAAGGCAAAAACTAAAACCCAAAAACAGCACACGTTTGCAAAGCTACCAACAATCCTATGTCTCCATCTAAAACGCTTTGACGCAGTAACAAACAAAAAGATAGACGAGCCAGTATCTTTCCCCTCAGTGCTCGACATGGGTCCTTACCTACCACATTGGCGTGAAGTAGAGCAGACTGATGTCATGCTCCGAGGCAGTGAAAGGAAGATCGTCGAGGAGAATGCTAGCAGCCCATCAATTTTATATGATTTGTGCAGCACTATAAACCACTCAGGCACACTCTTTCAAGGTCATTACATATCAAACGTGAAGGTGGACAACAATTGGTATTCTTGTTCTGATTCAGAGATTCATAGATACAGCGAAGAACATGCAGAAAGGGAAGTTCTTGGCAACGGAGAGGCTTATATGTTGTTTTACATGCGAAGATCGCAATGACTTTTAGGTTCTACGTGTACTCAGGCAGAAATTTAAAGATCGCATATTTTTCAGTCTGTACACTCCATCCAGATTTGCAAAACGAACGAGCCCCAGCAAGGATCCATCGGCGTTGACTTTGAATTACACGATACTATCAAATTCGATGGCGAAGGGGCTTTGATAACGAATCATACGAAAACCACTCGCACGAGCAAGAAGCAACGCGAGCTTGTTGTTGTTTCTGGGGCAACAAAGGAGCGAATAGATAGCACACCAAAACAAATGGCATTTTGTGAATTTATTATTTAAAAAATATATATTTGTATCATTCGTGCAATTGTAGAGATTTTTGCAGGTGGACTGACTCAATTTAGAAGTCATCTTGTACTATCTATCGAGAACACGCCTCGATCTTTTCATCGTCCTTTTGGAAGGTGAATGAATACCTTCGCATGATTGTTAATAATAAACCACGAGGGTAGGCAAAGGAGGAGATCGACAAGAAACAAAAGTCAATCCGATCACTTGGAGCCAGGTCCTGCGCCCAGCAATAGCACGTATTTTTTATTGACCTGTTTGTTTTTGTAGTGCTGTTAGTCTGCGTTCTTGTTTGCATCTGCTTTGAGCTCTTCCTGATTGCATTGTGCTTTGACTTGTCATCATTTCCTTTTATATTTTCTTTTCAACTTTTCAATTTCAACAGGGTATGGCGAAGCGAGGCGGCCGTGGTTCAGGCTGAGACTGAGGTCGGTGAGGAAAAGAGTAGGTTGGTTAAGTATTTTTGATTGACTTGTTTTGTTTGTATAAAAAAGCGCCCTTCTATACAGTCAGGATCTGTTTAAAAAGCGCCCTTATATACAGTCCGGATCTGTTAAAAAGCGCCCTGATGAACATGAGGTTGGGACAGGAACGATGTTATGTCGATGTATTACTAAAATGATGAGCTTTGTACCTCTTTGTACCATTCATGCGCGGAGGACTCTGCTTTATGGCTTTGTCATGCTGTTTGGTGCACTGTGACGGTAGACAACATCATTGATTTAATCAACTCGTCATTCAAGTACTATCGCATTCCAAGTTCATCCCTCCTCTCATGTGGAACTGCCTTGATACTGGCAGACGGGCTTGAGCTATCGATGTTACTCCTTGGTATCTTCGCTACGACCAAACGTTTACATTTTATATCTTGAATCTTTGCCGAGCTTTTTCTTTGCCTTCCGTGTCCCAGTATAATGTGGGGTAAGTGGCTCGTTGCACCTATTCTTTCTTACTCCTTATTCAATTTATGCTCACTGGTGGGAGACCATAGGAAGGGTGACGTATAGTAAGGCTCCCACCACGGCACCTACAAAAGCTTAAACCAAAGCTCCTACATCCTGTGTTATATTTGTTTTCATATTTTCAATTTCAACAGTGTAATGGCGAGGCGCGGCGAGCAAGGTTCAAGCTGAGGCTGAGGTCGGTGAGGAAGCAGGGTACACGTAGGTTGTTAAGTATCTTTGATTGGCTTGTTATGTTTGTATAACTGTTCGCTTTATCTTATACAATCGGGATCTGTTTAAAAGCGCGGCCCTTATATACAGACGGGGCTCTATCTGTCAATTTCAAATTCTACTATCGTACTCTATCTCATTTGTAACTTTTTCCAATGTCTACACTACGTGTACGTTGAACGTGTAGGCAATTATTTTTACCTGACTACAATTAGACACTATGTAGGTCTACAACAATTGCGTAATCAATCACTTTATCTTTCCAGCCAACGCACTTGGTAGCAAACCGTTTGATTCTTCAAATTCTTCCTGATTGTTAACGAACTTGAGGTATTTGTCTGCGACTAGATTTATAAATTCCATCTCGTGTTGTTCGACTTCAAACCGTATATCATCATCTGGAATATTTGACCAAATATCATCATCGTCAGAAACGGTAGGTGGTGCGCGATCGTCGCCTTCATCGCCATTAATCCTTTCAAACGAATCTACATAATATGTCCTATCCTGTGCACTCTTTGTGTCCAAATATTTGATGTATTTTCCAATCAGATGCTCGACAGCAGCTACCGGTGCCAATGCATATGGTAATGCATTCCAACCAAAAGGCACCCCGCGATATCCCAACTCTTTATCACCATCATGCAACCAAAATGCATGAGCACCGTCCCCATTAAGCTGCAGCGTGTGGCCAACGTGGTGAAGCTTAAACCTTGGTGGCAGCCTTGGTACTAGATCAATGCCATTGACAACACGCCAAATCCCTAGACCATCCATGGAATTCACAAAATCCCCCCATGCTCTGTTGCCAGTCTTGGGACAACCAAAATTCAGACTAAGAACAAGCTCATCCGACCAAGTGTCCTGTAACTTCAAAGCAACAGCCGTCAGCACTGAATCTGCAGCACCAAGCGAATGTCCGGTAGTCATCAATCTATAATCCGGAAAATCACCCTTGATCCCATTCACCATATCCTTGATTCTATCAAAGAGCCCATTCCTAAAAACAGCATTATTAAATCCAGCATGAACGAGAATATCATCCGAAGGAGCAAGTGGATGAGTGCCATTCTCCCCGGTTGGTCCAAAAACTTTAGTCAGTATATCCGTATCCGTCATCATATTCCTAAAGTCATCAGTGCCGGCGTATACCACAGCAATGTACCCCTGGTGACCATCTTGTGCATCCTTGGAAAGAATTAGTACCTGCGTATCCTGCTTATCACGTTCATACATGTGGCACGTGAACGTCGAGTTGCTATGGATGAACATTTCCGGGTGATTCAGAATGTATTCTTCGTACAAGATGGGGAAGGAGGTACAATTCTCGAAATGGCGGAAGCCGTATACCATGGCGGAGAGGTGGCCTAGTTCGACCGCATCGCGTATTGAGGGGATGGCCGATGATGAAGAGATGCCATTGGTGGATTGGTCGTTGGATCCCCTGATCTGGGATTCGGTGGGGTTAAATGTGAGTAATACAGAGACAAGGAAGAAAACGAGGTGCACCAGCATGATGCTTTCTTATCAATTCGTCAGTTGACACTGGCTTGAATTTCCTTTGTGAAGAAGCGTAACAAATTATTTCCCTGGTTTTCAACTGTAGGGGACCTAATAGAATAATCGTCCAGCCTGGTTGATTGAATGGTGAAGAAAGAAGAAGATTGGTGCCGTCGGTCGTGAAAGGAGAAGTTCTTTTGTTAGAGTTTTAGTTTGTAAGCAGCTACGAAGCTGCAACATTCAAAGAACATGATGCTCACTTCCAAAATAAAAGGTTGAAAGTAGATGATGTCATCATGAAAATTGGAAAACATCAGTTCTAACGGCTTTCTCTCTCAACGGTCGACTAAGACCTGTCAATCAGCGAAGAACAGCCAAGAACCCAAGACCCAATCTGAAATCACGAAGCGAGCCCAGATTCATTCGATTCATTCATTCGATCAATTTCATCATGCATAGTATCATACTGTATCTTTCCGACAACACTATCCGGTACCATCAGAAACGCCGGTAATCAGCGCCACTAAATATTTCACATCATCCTTAATCCAGAGTTATAATCAGCAATAATGGGATTTTTCGGTGGTTACAGTATAGTTATAGCGAGTCAAAGCTGAAGCCAGGTGAGTTTACATTTTAGTGTTCTTTTTTTCATAAAATGGCAACATTCCTTGCTGAGCCACGACTGACTTATCCTCGTCTCTATCAACTGCCTATGCAATGCACGATGTGATGCAAATCCTATTCTATTCTACAAAAAGAGTGCACTAATGAAACAAAACATGAGAGAAATCTCACAACTACTTGCCAAGAACAAAGAAGAGAGCGCAAGGATCAAGTCTGAACGTCCGAGATAATGGAACCATTGAAGCGTATGAAATTTTACAGCTCAGTTGTGATTTGTTGTTCGAGAGGATCAAATTGATTAGCACTTCCTCGAAATGTCGAGAAGATTTGAAGAACACTATAGCGACTCTCATTTGGGCGTCCAACCGGGTCGACATTAAGGAACTCGGGAAGATTCGCAACCAGTTCCGCAACAAATTTGGGAATCGGTTTGATGCAGATGCGTTTGAGAACAAGAATAATATGTGCAATGAACGCATTGTTGCAAAATTATCCGTGCAGCCTCCCACGGCTTTTTTGGTACAGACCTAT
>Ga0115005_10002638_pt1 | contig 14314 bp, 13 predicted proteins | sample ArcOceMetagenome_FD_87163 | JGI IMG/M metagenome (GOLD analysis project Ga0115005, IMG submission 87163) | Marine eukaryotic phytoplankton communities from Arctic Ocean - Arctic Ocean - Greenland ARC118M Metagenome | ecosystem: Environmental > Aquatic > Marine > Oceanic | place: Arctic Ocean... | reverse complement strand
TTGATTTTTTGTTTTAGCCCAATATAATTCACTATATGCACCGAACAGACTTGGTTATGTTTACTTTATATGTGCGAACATTCCACGTAAGGGGCGTACACTTACGTGGAATATTGCTATATTTCATGTTCAATGCAAGCGGGCCTCTATTTCCACAACTTTACAATGTATTTATGGTCTCATCAACAGTTTATACATGCATACATTTTTACATAATAATAGGGAAATAAATAATTAGATACAAATTCTAAATGATTTGATTTTTTGTTTTACCCCAATATAAGTCACTAAATGCACCGAACAGACTTGGTTATGTTTACTTTATATGTGCGAAGTGCGAACGAAGCACCTCTGTCTTTGTTGGTTTCGATAGACGCGTTCACAAACCTCACATGTCAGAGTCAGGTACAGGACTTGAAACACCTCCACCCGGTGTAGAAACGCCAATATGATCGCTTGCTCTCATTTTCTTATGGTTTGACTGTTCTGGAATTAAATCAGCTGCAGCCTTGAGAACAGGAATACACAAATGAGGATAGTGCTTCATTTCCTCTTGGAATGCAACGTTTCCAGTCACTTCACGAATATTGTCCATAATGTAGTCAATACAGGCTCTAGCAAGTCTGTCCGCCCGGAAGTCGTCTGTGACGCAATACATTCTGGCCACATTGTTCACATCCATATGTGATCGTATCAATTCATGCTCTACAAGTCGTTTGAGATCCCTAATTCCCCACTGATCAGATAAATGTAGTAATTGGAGCAAGTCATCCGTCGAAACATCTGCGATTGATTGAATACGATTGGTATAGATAAATTCTAGAATGAAACGGATGGTCTTTTCAGAGAAGGAGGGGTCCACTTTGATAGCGCCATCATTTGGTTGACGGAAGGATACTTTTGTATCTAAAGGAGATGATTTGCGGAAATGCGCCTTAAAATACTCAGCTCTAGCGGTGAGAACACATTTGTGAGCGCAGACTTCAATGTAAGTGCTTTTCTCCGCTGGTATCTTTTGATTTGGAGAATCATCAAGGTCGACAGCCGTGGGATCATCCTTTAGTCGCTTATCGGGGGTACTAAAGGTGTCAAATTGAATATCACCATTGATGTCGCGTTTCGATCCAGAAATGGCGGAAGGTTTGACCTTGGCCTTCTTACGAGTCGGTTCCGCGTGAACTAAAAAGACTGCATCCATGTGCTCTTCATCGTCCAAAAGTTCTCTCATGTCCTTGATAAATTCATCATCATCTGCTGCAGCTTCTGGGAGTTCGGCTTTTCGCCGTTTCCGCACCATGATGGTATCACTCCGTTGCAACTGAACCGATTCAGGTGTATCATCATTTTCAAGAGGATTGACAAAGTAGTATTCCAGATCATCTTTTCTCAACCCGTGATACTTTGCGTAGTGACGGAATAACGATGAAAACCTTTGCGTTTTTAGCATTAGGCATGAGTAATTAGTTTCCGCCGCAACGCGAAGGATTGTATTTTCGGAGCCGGTAAGGTACAAGTCTTCTTCTGCCTACACATTTCAGACAAATGCCATTGATGAGTGATGTGAGAGAAAGAAAGAAAACGAAAGACAGCATCTTCCACTTAAGCGAAACAAAATACATCTTGAAATTTGACGCATGGCACATTACATCGGTTGGGGAGACTACAGTACGCCCCAACCAGCACAACCAATCAATCACACAAAATAAATGCAGTCTTTGATTCCAGCCAAACATCAGAATCGTGAAACTGTAAATTTTGGCAACGCACCTTCACAGTGAACTCAACATGCTCATTCATATTGCTTTGGCCACCTCCGCCGCCCCCTTGTCTACCGCCGTTATTCGCCATGATTCCTCTGTCGTGATGTGTTTTGTATTCAATTGCTTTTTTGAATGAATATGTCCAGTCTTCAGTCGTCTTCTCAGCCAGGAGGGTCTTCTGTTTTCGACTGTTGATGAATTCAACATTCAACCCACATGGGGGGAGATTATTATTTTTCAAATTTTCAGCCCCCCTCATTTTTTCCCTCAATTTTTTGTCCTCGAACATCACAACATCACACGAAAGATGAGAGGAACAACAGAAACACTCTCCATCTCAAAGAACAATAGCTCCTTCATCCTATCGATCCAAGACCTGTGAATTAAGCATTTGATTGTCTACCACAACCTTCGTTCGTCAAAAGTATACAAAGTTCAAAATGTGCCATCCGAAGGAGGGACAAACGCAGCGCAAATTCCTTGAAAAAGCGACAACTGGAGCGAGAGCTGCTACAAATGTGCAACTAGGCGGTGTCAACACAGAAGTAGAACCTGAGCTTGTGCCCGCTACAGATGACGCTGGAATCCCAGCCCTCCCATTGATTATTGGTACATATAGTGTTATTTCAACATTGGAAACTAGCTCAATTGATTTTATAGCTCCTCCATATCTAGTTGTGGAAGTGGACGATGATGGAATGATGCACGTGGAACAAGATGTGGAACCAAGCAAAATACACGGGAAGGAGAGAATAATGTGGAAATGGTTGGGAAATTTGAATCCAATGAAAGTGTTACGAATCTTTCTTAGAGCTCTAAAGTTCATTTTCAAGCAGTAAAACCTGGGAAGAGTTGGTGGCGCTAAAGGAATTGCATTCATTCACCTCTTGATTGGATGGCCAGTTTGTGCTCTGTTTTATGTCATTTCTCGTATAAATTAAAGTTGATATTGTATTGTTAGCACATTATTTTGCGAGCCACTGTAACTTCGCAATCAATCAATCTCATCATCATGAATCTCTCAGCTAGAGGAGTGAGTGATTGAATGAAGAGAGGTTATGCATAACAATATCTGCGTCGGTGTGGGAGTCCTTCCGTCGGTCGCACATCACGAATTTGATTGTCACGAAAAAGAACATTCGCAAAATGATGCACGCTGCGCACGCGACAAGCAACAAGCCGGAATCGGAAGCAGGCAACAAAACATACCACAACAAATCAAGGAAGGACAAGTCGTATTATTTGTGTACCGTACCAATTTTCCACTCCTCTCTACAATTCAGTTTGAAGTCAACAATCAAAAGTTTCCAGATTCGTTTTTGAAACACAGCCATAATGAGATGCCAAATAGTTCTTCTACTAGTCGTCTTGGGTGCTATAGAAACTTCGTACGCATTCAGTATCTTCCGAGTACATTCTCTTGGATCGAATTTGCACGTTGCCTCAATGAGAGATGATAAATTTGGATCTGACATGGAGGAAGTCACATTGAACGACCGAAGAGAACTTATGAAAAAGATATTTTCGGGTGCAATTTCTAGTGCTACCATTTTGTCAAGTTCCAAATCCAGCAATGCTGCATGCCTTCCAGGAGATGTATCGCCAGATTGTATTGGAGTTTACAAACTGCCATTGGACGACGCAGTTTCATCTTATATTGACACCCCTGAGCACCTGGCTAAGAATGCACCAGATCTCAGATGGGTGCCCATGCCCGAATACCCAAAGTCGGTAAGTCAATCTATGAATAGTTTTCGTCTCTTTTTGTGTTTCGTCCAGATTTGTGAATAATCAAACTCAATTTGCATTTTGGTACAGTACAAAGTTGCAAAAGAAGAATTGACCGCATTACACAGCAATTTGAATGGAGTTAATGGAATGATATTGAAAGGTGATTTTACTGGCGCCGGTATTGAATTATTAGCAATGGCACCCCGTGTAACACTAACAGGAAGGACTATTATCCAGACACTGCAATCGAACAATGAATTTTCCATGAAAGCAATGAGGGTAGAGAATGCTCATATTGAATTGATGGCGGCTCTAGGATCATGTGATATTGTTATCGGTCAAGCATTGAATGGTAGGTTGGGTTCTACAACTATGGCGCAAATACAGATTCTTGAAGATATACGAGATGCAGATCAAGGATTCAAGGAACTTCTTGGGGCATTGCCTGATGGTTTTGAGGGTTGATTACACTTTCGCGAATCTAAAAAGTTTTTAGCGTCAAAATAGCATTGCGGATGCAGTGATAAGGATAAGATGGTTCGGTTTATAAAAACGTGCTTATTTCTTTATTTTAAATTATGGTGTGCATCTGTTAGGGTCACGAGGGAACATTGACGCCTTTCTGACATTGTCCAAACCTAGATATAAGAATACAACACGTTCCAAACCAATACCAGCTCCAGCATGGGGACTAATCCCATCTTTGAAGGAAGATATGTACGACTCTAGCCCTTCTCCAGCTTCAATTCCTTTCTTTTTAATAAGTTCTTGCACCATCTCAGGATCATGACAACGTTGAGCTCCGGAGCAAATTTCAAGACCACGAATAAACATGTCATAAGAGTTTGAGAATTTATCATCATCAGGATCGGGCATTGTGTAGAATGGACGAATTTCTGATGGGTACTTGTCAAGCATGAAAAAGTCAGTTCCATACTTTTCCTTTACAGCGTCTCCCAAAGCAAGCTCCTGTTCATTGAGCAAAATGTTAGAAGATCTAGCGAGGTATCGTTCTTCTGAATTGCACAGAGAGAGATATTACTTACCATTGCCCCATTGAGGTCACCCATCCCATCTCCCATATCAAACCCTTTCTCCTTCAATATCTCTTGTGCCTCAGACCAATGAAGAACGCATGGTTCCTCAGTAAAAGTAAGAGGCTCCGAATCATACTGCTCACGGATCACAGCAAGTTCTTTCGCGAACCTGGTCTCCAATCCAGAAAAGATGTGAACAAAGCACTTGTGCACAACCTCCAAAGTTTCCATGTAGTGATCATCGATTGCCATCTCCATATCCAAACCAGTGAATTCACACAAATGTCTACGGGTGTTTGAGTTTTCAGCCCTAAAGACTGGACCAATCTCAAATACGCGTTCCATGTCTGCTGAAATAGCCATTTGCTTATACAGCTGAGGAGATTGTGCAAGGCATGCCGTGGTACCAAAATAGTCGGTGGTGAATACTCCAGCTCCACTTTCACTTTCTCCGGCAATAAGTTTAGGAGTATGAATTTCGATGAAGTTCTGGGAATAGAGCGACTCACGAAACAACTGACAGATTGCACTTTGAATCCTCATGATTGCATTATTCGCAGGGGCGCGAAGATCCATCCATCTGTTATCCAATCTCAACTCCTGTCCAAGACGAGGGAATGGTCTATCAGTATCCTGACTGGCCTCTACCTCAGCTTCGCTACGAGCTGCGTCCTCCACCAAGAAAGGAAGCTGTGCCCGTGCCTTGGATACAGCGTGGATACGATTAATATTCAGCTCTACAGACTGAACGGAACAACTTTTCACATTTGCATCACCAACTACAGCTCCTTCCAAATCAATCACACTCTCAAGTGTCAACGTTTTGAGATAATTGAGCATCTTCTTGGACCCCTCTGGATCCTCCTTATCCTTAAAAAATAATGCCTGTACGGTATGAAATGAATCCTGACGCAAGACAAGGAAGCAGGAACCACCCTTGACACGAATTGATTGCAATCTACCCCTCAACCAAACATTGGAACCAGCAGGATGTTTCTCTGAATCTTCCAAATCAGCAATCTTTGAAAATTGACGATTGGTGCGTGAACGAGACACGATGAGTGCCATGTCTCCCATTTTTTGGTATGTGTCCTGATCGTCGACGGATAGGTATGTAACGTCATCGATTTTATTCGCAGCAGCTTCTGCGGCTGCCTGAGCTGCCTTTTTTGCTTTCTTTTCTGCTTTTTTGAGTTCTTTCTCGGCCCTTTTCGTGGTTAAAATTCATTAAAGTTGGTGATGTTGTTTCTCGGTATTTGTATGCATGTGTGTGTACAGTACACGTAATGTATGGTATGGTACTGTACCGTACAGTTTCATTCAAACTAAACTCACTTTCTAGCTTCACGTACAGCCTTAATGGCAGCCTTCTCTTCTTCCGTCTTTTCACCAGTAGGAGGAGCAGCTCCCTCCGACATCCAACGTCTGGTGGAACTAGCTACCCCTACCCCTACCCCTTGCTGAGATTGCCAATTGACAAACGCCGAAGCGGTCGCAGGTACCATAGATCTCCTGGTAGCAGCCGAGGCATGATGGGAAAACGCAGATACAAAAGATGTTGAAGTTCTAGCAAGCATTATAGCTAGTGCGATACTGAAGGATTTATTGTTTATCTGCATTTGATAATTTGGATCAAGTATTTTATGTAGTTACTCCTTCTCAAGAATGGTGACTCCCTCCTCCTCTATTGTAGACTTTGATGGATTCGATTGATTGATTCATTTTCAGATCTTCATTATTTTCAGCGGTCTCAGCGAGCGGTCTCAGAGCGAGCAGACAGAAATTAGAGAAGATTTCTCGTCGTCGTGCGTTTGTAAACCGCGAAGGCGTCGGGGGAAATGAAAAGTCAATCCGGGACCGGACTCAACTCACTCTTGGGTACATATGCCCCATTTTGATTTGACACTCGAGTCTGACCGTTTTAGCGATGTTTTTTTATTTATCGAGGGCAATCGATCAAGAGTGTCAAGGATGGAATAAAATAGATTCCAACACGGGAGGAATTCGAGGGCAGTTGAGTGGGGGCACGTGTCGTTCCGTTCTCACTCTTGTGAGCACAATCTACAATCAATCAAGAATCAAATAAGATCTTTCAACTGCATCAGATCGGTGCGTTCCCTTGCCTGCCCCATTCAGGTAAACATACAGTACAGCGCCCAAGCGAAGCATCCGATTTCTTGTTACCTGTAAATTTCAAATTCAGAATTATTTACAAGAGGGAGGTTGAAGGTGCGGTTGAGAAAGAATATTTTCATGCCAACACACTACCAATACTCAAACACGACAGCTGGTAGCGATAGCGCCAGTCCAGTCATATCGGCTAAAAGTGCCCTAAAACTCAATGTCGGGATCGCAATCACACCAACATCAAAAAGTTCGACTAAAAATCAAAGAATTTCGCCATCTATAATGCATGGACCTCCATCAAGTCCGCCACTCATGTTATCGACATCTATGCCCGAACGCACTACGAGTAAGTTGAAGTGTACTTCCATTTCAGGAATGGACATTATTCAAACATCGCCCAAATCAAGGGAAATGAGAAAGCGAAGAGAACGATACGATCCATGCTGTTGTCCCCCAAGCCCTACAACTACAAACCTTTCATCCCGTGTCGTCGCTCCGAATTTCGACGCGGCTGTTTTGCGATCCAACCGCAAGCGAGCTCATTCCGAAAAGGGACCCTGGCGAAGCCCTAGTTTGCGGAAGACGTCGCATCGGTCCGACGATAAGAATACAACTCCCCAATCGCATAATAGACGGCGCGCCCACAGTACCGGGCCCTTGGTTGGTACCACCGTGCTAGTGGGAGGTACCGGTAGGAGTTTATCCCAAGATTCCCTGAATAGTGAATCGACGGATGGTTCTATTTCGTCTCTAGAAGAATCTTTGAAGGGGGCGTCACAGGTTCCGATGCCGCCCAAAATTAGACCAATGACCGCTTGGCCAGCGGGATATCCACAAGCGTATCCGTATCACCATCAAAACCCGGTTCAAAATGGGAAGCAGAAGTCACTTTCTGACATGGTAATTCCGGAGTTGCCCAAGACCGACATGGCTCTATTTACTTCTCGTCGAAAGAGTAAGAATTCGGGTCAAAATTTACCTGACATTGAATCTTCAGCTCCGTCCTCCAATTCACTCTCGCAACCGCCCATGACGGATGTTGATTCATCCTTTATCAGCACCTTGAAACGAAAGTGGACCGCAAAAAGAAGTTTGGTGAATTTGATCTTCTTCCTCTCCCTCGGGATCATTTCATTCTCTACTCTGAACGGTCCATCTGAAGACATTGTCAAGACCAAACCGCTTCAACCTCCCGTTAAAAAGAACTTGGAGGAGGATATCCGTACCGTCAAGAACTTCTCAGGGGAATGGGGCCTTACTCTGGCGGATGCCGCAGATGAAGTGAAGAGAGACCGAAATGTGCGCGTAAGAAAGAAGAGGCAGCCCAGGCTTGCAGAAGCAAATAGCCTAGAGACACAACGACTTGCTTTCCATGTGGATTCAACGAGTTCCAATCACTTTGTTTTGACAGACGATGAAATAAAAAAGAAGACGTCTTCGCGGGGAGAGGATAATTTTGGAAAGCATCAGCATTCCGGTTCCGCATTGGTCGTCTTGGCCTGGGTTTGTCTTCTTGTGATTGGATTCAACTCCGTTTGGGGTGAGATGATCCGTCAGTTTCGAATGGTGAAATTACGAATGAGGCCATCGTTGTCGCGTGGTTTCAACCATTCTCATTCTCGTTAGGAGGGTCAGATTAAGATTAAATCTCTACCTGATTGTTCTGTGAGACTGTCAGAGTATTGAGTCTTAGCTTGCTATATGTGATAATTACTTGTACAAAATATTAGAATAATGATAAACGTATTCTATTTTTATTGATTCTTAATTTTACGTGTGCTTCCAAAAGATAATGTATGTGTACAGTATTATATATAAATGTGTAATTTCCTTTCAAGTTCCAATTCTTGTGACAGTAAACCCTATAGCTGCGCAAAGTTTGGAGGCCTGCGGTTGCTGGCAACTGTAAATACTTGCTCTTCGTATTCTCTCATATTGAACTCCTGAGCTTGATGACGGAAAAGAGACTGAGACGCCATGTGTCCTGCATTATGAGAATGACAATAAAAGTCACGAACTTGGGCATCGGCAACAAATTGAAAGCGATCATTATTGTAGCTTCCATTAGAGTTTGCCCAGCCTTGGTGAGGATGCACGGAATGGAATCCTCCTTCACGACGAATGGGTAGCATAGGGGCCATAGGGGCCATAGAGGCCATAGGGGCCATAGGGTGCGTAAAATTTGTGTAGTTGTTGACTTGGATCATGGGAACAGGTTTGTCGTTGTTTGTATCACGGTGATGGTTGGAGCAAGGGCTGACATTGCTTCGGGACTGCATTTCTACATAGGTACGCGTACCCGCTTTTGAATGGCTTCCAGTGGAGGTAGAGAGATCAGGAACTCCATGCTTATCAGTTGAAGTCGCATTGATATCGCAATTGCTTTCGCCTTTCTTGGCGTTCGGCATCTCAACTGGCACACTGCTGGGTGAAGATGAGACTGATTCATCGTCTCTCGTTCCATGAAGCCTATTCCAGACACGGGTGAAAAATGTCTTTCTAGCACCACGCTTGATCTTGCGGCCAGGTTTCTGTGCTCCTGCACGAAGCTTCTTCAACTTGCGCCTGGTGTCCTCGGGGCAGCGCCTGCATTTCTCAAGATGATTATGCATGTTACGATCAGAGTTTGCCAGGGTGAGGTTTAGAAGTGAGACAGGGAAGTATCTTCCTACGCCCGCTTTCCCATTGCAATGTTTGCATTGCATCCCAGGAAAGTCAATGTTGAGATTCTTGATCTTGCTTCGGCTTCCAGTACGGTCTTCTTCGGAGAATGTACATGCCTCCATCTGAGACATGAGAAGAAACAAGTAGTCAGAAATGTCTTCATTATCGCTCGTAGTAATCAAAAGAGGCACAGATGCTTTCGTCTTGGACGAGTCATTTTGAACCGTGGTGGTGACGCTTGTTCTGTCCTCGACAAGTGCGTTAATTTCGGGATTTGAAATGAATCTAACGCCGTCTGGTGTATCAACCATTCCAAGCAACTTGGCACTATCAGCCCAGTAATGACGCCTCCCTCCAGAGCCAGTTTTAGATTTGGCCATCAACTTCTTGAGATCCCTCAATACCCACCTCGGGATACCAGAGCAATGAGCTGCATGGTGACGTTGCCAGTTCTCCATTGAATAGTAGATGCACTTGGTTGACGATGGGTAATGTACAGATTTTGGACCACGGGAACGTATGGGTTTTGACGAGCAGTGCATGCATCTCATACCAACGATACCTGGTTTCACTCTGAAGTTGCGCGCGTACCAGAAGTCCTTGTCTTCAGCTTCGCTTTCTGTAGCGACAAAGGCTTCAATTCCATACTTGCGAACAAAACAGTGGAGTGGGGAGAGATTGTCTTCGTCGCTTGGCATGGTGAGTGGTACAGAACCGTAAAATGCAGATTTGGTGATTGACGGAGTTGTCAAATCAAGGATCAAGGCTTTGTTTGTCATCAAATCGGGATCATGCGGGCAGTTTGAGTTGTTTGATTGCACGCTTTCAGCAGGGGTTGATATGTTTGAGATCCGAAAAGAGTCGAAACTGTTTTGAGGAGTGATGATGGAATGATCTTTATCTGTCTTGGCATCGGCAAAGCAAGATTTTGGTAAAGAAACAAGTGCTAATGCTGCAGTGTAAACATCGCCAGCATTGTCATGAGAGTTCAATGTATGATCGGTTTGGACGGATGTGCCAATACGATTGGTGAACTGAGGCATCATTGGAACAGTTGAGATGAGATGTGGCGTTGGATTGGATTTGAGTGAATGAGAGATGTTGAGAGAAAGGCTCTGTTCAGTTCGTCCGTAAATTTTTATGAAAACTGAATTTATGATGAGTTTTGATGTGGTACAGTAAATGTTGAAACGTGAATGCTGTTTTTCAGAGAAAGGGATGTTTTGATGGATTTGGACGATGATAGGAATAGGTGATTGTGTTCCTCAAAATGCAATAATCCCACCGACACCAAAAAATAATTCAATGAAATCGTGACTGCGTAAGGAGAAAAGAGCTTTGCGTTCCATTTTATTTTTGTCGACTTGGCCATTCAACAAATGATTGAATCCTATTATAGGTTCATCTCCTTCATCATGATTGTACTTGGAGTTTGGATAGATTCGGCAAGTGTGACTCAAAACAATACTTATTAGATCTGGGAGAAGAATTCCAAAAGCTTCCGTTTCAAACAAACAAACAAACGGACCGTTAAATTAGCGACTTTTATCATCTCACGTCTTCGCCACCTCGCCTCTTTGATTGAAGAGAAAAACGACGAAATCCAAATCAATCAAATCCTTCCATCATCACATCATCGCCAAAATAGTGCGTGTGGGTGTTATCATGGCATCATGGGGCCTTAGAATTTGTTCGGTGCTTTTAGCCATCCAAGTCTTTCACAATACAAATCTGTGTTCCAGCCAAGAGTGCCCAATTCCTATTGATTCAAAGATGACTTCTAATAATAGCAATAGCAACGTTGCATCTCCTCCAACGAAGAAAGCTCGGGCGTGTGCTGGAGCTGCTGAAGCTCTAAGAAGAGCAGAGGGCGATGGAGTAAAATATGACGGTGATATAGTCCGAAAACGTACGCGGATCGAAGAAGAGGTAATTTCTCATGAAGCAAATGCTGAGAAGATTGTGGAAGGTCTTCCTGATGATCACAAGTCTATTCCCAGAATTGAGCTCTTCTTGCCTGAATTACTGAGAGATGCAGTTTTTGTGGGTCATTTAGTCACTGATCTAGATAGTGTAGCAGGCGCTATCGGGGCTGCGGCCCTCTATGGCGGTGTACCAGCACTTGCAAGTGCAGTGAATTCTGAAACGCAGTTTGCGCTGGATTATTGGGGTGTTGAAACGCCTCGTCGCGTAGAAGATATTCTGAAGGAGACACCTGATGCAAATATTTGTCTGGTTGACCATCAACAGACATCGCAAATGAATCCTAGTATCAAAGCTGACCAGATCGTCGGTGTCATTGATCATCACGCTCTTCAAAGTAAGACCATTGTCACAGATAAACCAATCTACATTGATATTCGTCCTTGGGGGTCAATGAGTTCCATGTAAGTTTAATTACCACTGGTCATTTAGTCGTTGACAATCACGAATAAAACATTACGATCTGTGAGCTGACAAACTAACCTCGCCATTTTCTCTGTTTAAATCCACTAGTATCGCGCACACTTTCCTTACACACTCTCGCAGACCTGAGAAGGGAATCGCTGGAATGTTATTATGTGCTATTTTATCTGACACCCTCAACCTTCAGGGACCAACCACCACTGAATGGGATAGATTGATTGTTGCAGTACTATCAGAGATTGCTGAAGTTAATAATATCCAACTTCTTTCTCAAATGCAATTCAAAGCAAAATCCAAGGAACTTGCCACTATGTCTGAGCATGCTCTCGTCAATGGGGATCAAAAGACTTTCTCTTTCGACGCTTCTGGGTTTAGTGGAGACATTGGTTTTGCCGTTGTTGAGACTACAGATGACGATGCCATATTAGAAAAGACCCAAAAGCTCATTCCAGAACTGGTTGCGTGCAAAAAGGAAAAGAATCTTTCCATGATCTTCCTCGCTGTTGTCAACATTGTCGAGCTGAAATCGTGTTTGTTGATTTGTGGTCCTACTGAGAAAGCATTAGCTATTGAGGCTTTTGGCGGTGACATTTCCAGACATGACACCCTTATGGATCTAGGAAATCGCGTATCTCGTAAGAAAGAATTCATTCCAGTCATTACAAAGATTATTAATGGTGGTTGGAAGAGACCACAGAACCTCAAGCGTGGATTGTCTAGCGTTGGTTTGGATCAGCTTGGTCGTCTCGAGGTTGACCCAGAAGATCCATATGGTAACATTCAACGTATTGGTTGTGTCCTGAGCGATGACGAATACTGCAATGAAGAGGAAACAGAGGAAGAAACGATGATGATTGGCTGAATATACATTAATAGAATATTCCAGTATGGTGCCGTTGTAGGATACACAGTACAGTACTGTAGACCGAAGTTTTTGAATAAAAAATTGGACATAAATCTTGCATAAATTTGAAAATATAAAAAAACTTAGACGAATATGCTGTGAATGAATGAATGCCTCAACTCTAATGATTCTATCAAAGGCTACAGTACTGTAGCATCAGGCAATAATAATAGCACAAGGATTATAGTATTGACACAATGCGACGCAGTGCACCATCCACGTTGGATCATTATCTTGCGCTTGCACTTCTGACCAATGATGAGTATGATACGTGTGTTTCTTTTGCGAAATCGCCAAAATTCTAAAAAAATCTGAAAATACCATTGTACAGAAGGCTCCAGCGGAATATAATAATGACGTCTGAGATGAGACCCGTCCGTCCGTCCGTCCGTGTGGATATATTTAGGCCATATTTATACAGCCCATAACCTATTCCGACATCCAGCAAATATCAATATATCAATAATATCCACTAAGAAAGTACCAAATAATATTGAATATATTCAATATGACATGAATAAAATAAGCCTTTTTATCGTATATTTAGCTTTATATTTACCGCTTTCCTAAATATCCAAATTCAAAGGGCCTGCTTCTTTCCAAATCTCAGAATTTTTGACAACTTGAAGCTTTGCGCGGTTCAGGCGCGGCTTTGCAATACCTGCTGGCTGTAAGATGAATGAATTGGCTTGCTTTCCGACGATCACACGACAACAAGTACTGGCACGCACCTGGCACCTCCCTCCCTCCGCTCGCTCTGGCTGGACCGTGGTTCATTCATTGACATATCGCTTGGAATAAGCATTGTCGTATTCTTATTGTACTTAATTGACTCGACGCGCGCTTGTAGTCTTCATCAGAGTTTGCATTTTATACAAAAGACATGAGCGATTCGTCATCAGATTCAGACGTGATGCCGCAGACATTGCCTTCCGGTCGCGTCCCTAAATCAGCAGATCAAAAGAGCGATGATTCTGACTCTGATTCTGACTCCGGCTTTGACTCTACATCGTTGCCCGAATTGCTAGGACGAAACACTGATGATTCCTCAGAAAATTCGGCGGATACCGACTTTGACAATGGAGGTGAAATGTTCAGATCTTATATTCCGGAAAAGCCAAAGGAGCCAGAAATTGTTGTCTCTGATGATCTTGACTCTGAAGATATTGATATTGAACAGTTTGATATTGATGACTCAGAGGAGTCGGAACAGCCAGAGGAAGAGGAGATCGAGCACCCGGAACAGCCAGAGGAGTTCGATGCCGATTCTGAATCATCCAATGATTCCGTGCCCGGGCTGATGAACCGGGAAGAATCTGATAGTTCCGACGACGACGAGGAACCACCTGGTTTGACTTCACGGAACCCCATGGAATCATCGGACGATGAAGATGATTCGTCCAATGACGAATCGGATCCTCACCTCTCCAGTCCTATCGATCCGATTCCTAAACTTGTGAAGAACATTCATGCTCCAAAGTATCGGCGCAGACCTGATTACTCCGATTCGTCCGATGATGAGCAATATCAGGAACAGAAGCGCAACTCTAAAATCGAACGAAAAAAGGCGAAGAAAAAGCGACAAGAACAGCGAAGGAAAGAAGCTGCAGAAAAGGAGAGGATCCTGGAAGAGGAAGCCGCAGAGAGGAAGAGGTTTCTCGAGAGGGAGAAGGAGAGGAAGAGAA
>Ga0115005_10002636_pt1 | contig 14314 bp, 11 predicted proteins | sample ArcOceMetagenome_FD_87163 | JGI IMG/M metagenome (GOLD analysis project Ga0115005, IMG submission 87163) | Marine eukaryotic phytoplankton communities from Arctic Ocean - Arctic Ocean - Greenland ARC118M Metagenome | ecosystem: Environmental > Aquatic > Marine > Oceanic | place: Arctic Ocean... | reverse complement strand
ATATTCTGTAAAAACAGCCCCAGTCAATAATATTATCTATACAGTAATTGAAATAGTCATAATTGAGCGATTTCTTGGCTTAAGTCAATATTGCGATTGGTGACAATTTTCTCAAGTACGATCACTCGTTCAACGAGTACATCTAACCTTTGTTGCGTCGCTATAATAGTATGGCTCTCACTGTCTTTTTGTAGCACGAATAATTTTTGATTAATCTCTGATTTATGATTAAAATAATTACGTACAAACATTATGAGTAAAATCGGTGATGAAAGTGTCATCAAGACTAAAAATAATTCAAACATGGCTAATCTCCTTTATGTCCCTTGAATTGTTGGTGAAGAATGAGAGTCTCATCAGATCTATTTTTCCATAATGACTTAAGGGTTATTTCGCGCTTTTTCCCACGTCGAACAAGAAGATGTATGTAAACCAGACTTAGACTGATTGCGCTAGCCTTAAATATATTACCTTCTAAATCTCCTGCTGCACCACCAGACATACCGAATATCCCATAAGCTGCATTCATAAAGATATGCATCCAAAGTGGAAACCAGATCCGGTAACCTGATTCACAAAATAACCAAGCAAACCATGTACCGGCTACAGAAGTTATAGCGAAAGCAGCAAAAGCTGACATAAGATCATGTCCTTGATATATATGTCCCAAACCAAAGATAACTGAACTCACTAGAGCTGAGGGTATAAAACCTAGGCGGCAATATCGAAATAAAACGCCAAATAATACCGCCCTAAATAGAATTTCTTCGAACACACCTGCATATACTGAACCGACCATGATGCCTGACAGCGCTAGGTTTAGTTCGTTACTTAAGTAAGCGTAACCTAATATCATTGGTAAACAACAAGCTACAGCCGCTTTAAAGTAATGTTCAAAGCCCTCTATTTTTAGCCCTAAAATTTCTTGTAAACTTACATCTCTAAATAATAAGCTTGCTGCTAATATTAAGAGGCTATATTTAAATAGATAGCTCGCGGGTGTTAATAACAAATAAGATTGCTGATCCATCACTAATAATGCTTCACTCCAACTTTCTCCCCAGAAATATTTCATCACATAATGACAGAATATAAAGGTGCTTATCATTATCAGTGTTTTAATCTTGTTATTCATATATGCCTGCTTAATTAAAGTTTTAAATTTCAAGTTAAGCATGACGAACAATTAATTGATGGGCGAACCATTAGGGATGTTATTCCCTTCAAAGGTACTGATTACAATTTATAGGGGTGGTTAACAAGCTTCAGGGATTAACAACAAGGCTTGTTTTATAGTATCTACATAGGTACGGGAGACTGGAACAGTGATACCGATAGGTTTCATTACTAATTTCAATCCACCTGCATTGCCCGTACTAAGTTCAACTAATGCAAGATTTACCGCATATGAGCGATGACAGCGATGCACTAATGTTTGTTCTGGTAATTGTTTTAATATGCGAGTAAGTGAGCAACGTAATAATTTATGACTAACCTTGTTGTCTTTCATAATGGCAAGTTCACAATAATTGTCAGCAGATTTTATAAATAAGATCTCCGATAACGATACTTGCAACTCATCGCCTTTATTCTCGCCTGTTAAGGTGAATAACAGAGATGGGACGGCTTTGTGATTAGCTGTACGTTCATTGATATTTTTTATTTCACTTTCATCTTCACTTTCAGATTTACTTCCAATGACTTGTGCGAACGACGTTGGATTTTTTGAATGGCTATTAACAAGTAAGATAAATGAGATTGGAAATAAACCGATAGCACAGGTATAAAAAAAAAATAATAATTGATTTTCCCAATGCCAGGCACCAAGAATTGCCACGACAAAATAGCTATGATTAAAAACAGAGATGATACCAATGTAAATGCAAGGTATAGCCATCAAACGGAATCGACTGTTAATATTAAGACGGATTGAACCTATTTCTAATATTCCCGTTAACAATAACGCGCAAAATGTTACCAAACCATAACCAGAGAGTCTCAGAAACTTGTATGGGATAGTATCGTTATTCGTGCCAAAAGGCTGAAACACGAATAAAACAAATAAGGTTACAGAGGAAAAAAGTAACGCACGTTGAAATACTATTTTTCTGGACGCGAGATCATCCTTCAACCAAAGCTTCATCTTTTAAAATTCATTTTCTCAGTAAACCTATATATTCTTTGGTTTTTTACAAGTAGGCGCGTTACTCGCTTGATAAAAATTTTGAGATTTCGGCAAGTGGACCGTCAATTGATTAATACGCGTTTTATTTGATGGATGGGTAGACATAAATTCTGGCGGAGAACCGTTTGATAGTTTAGCCATATTTTGCCATAAATCGATAGCCGCTGATGGATCAAACCCAGATTTAGCCATTAAGTCTTGCCCGACAATATCAGCTTCACTTTCGTGCGTTCGGCCATAAGGCATTAGCACACCATATTGTAAACCTAAGCCTAGGCCTGACATCCATAGGTTACGATTATCAACATTTCCAGCTGACAATGCGGTATCTACAACAGCGAGGCCTGTTTGAGATATTTTACTAGAGGACATACGTTCATTCGAGTGGTTTTCAATAACATGCCCTACTTCATGGCCAATAATTGCACCAAGTTGATTTTGATTTTCTGCTACTTTTAAAATCCCTGTGTAAACACCAATTTTACCGCCGGGCAAAGCAAAAGCATTGACTTGTTCAGAGTCAAATACTACCACTTCCCATTCACCTTTATGGGCTGACTTAGGCACGTTAACCGTAATAGCTTTAGCAACACATTGCACATAATTATTCACGGTTGTATCAGTGCTGATTTTTTCTTTCTCTTTTATTTGCTCAAATGAACTTATTCCCATCTTATTGAGATCAGCACTAGGAATAAGCATAATTTGATTTCGGCCAGTTGAAGATTTTGCACAACTTGCTAAAACAACAAGTGCGGCAAGTGTTAATGAGAGAGTAATTTTCTTATTCACAATATTTCCTTCGATGAATAGCTTAAATGAGATCCTTTTCTCTATTCTAAGGAAATTAACAACAAAACTCGACAGTTAAAATGAAACCTACAGTGAAATTTTACGTAAATTAAAGGAAAATGACGTCCCTTCCCCCAAAGTACTGGTAACCTTTATATCTGATTTTAATAATTCTAATAATTTTTTCGTTATGGCAAGTCCTAAGCCTGTATGTTTTTCTTTGTCTTGCACTGCATTACTTGCACGATAACGGGTATCAAAAATGTAAGGAAGTTCTTCTTCTTTAATTCCCGTGCCCGTGTCCGTAATATTTAATTGGCATTGGTTTTGATTAAGCTCAGTTATCGCTAATGTAATTTTTCCTGACTCTGGTGTATGACGAATAGCATTTTCTAATAAATTACTTAATACCCTTTCTAATTTTCCAATATCACTATGAACTTGAGTATAAGAACACTCTGGCACAATGTTAATTTCTATATGCTTCGCCGTCGTTTGCAAGCTAAACTTAGCGACAACATCATATAAAAGTTCAGCTAAATTAAACGCTTCAAGATTCAAAGATACTTGCCCGCCTTCTAAATGCGCTAACTCGAATATTTGGTCAATAAGTCCTTTCAATTGCTGGGCGTTTTTCAGCGCAATTTCTACATATTTTTTTCGTTGTTCTTTACTGACTTCGTCACTTTTTAACTCAAGGGTTTCAATATAACCTTGCAGAGATGACAATGGTGTTCTTAAATCATGAGAAATATCAGCCAACAACTCACGTCGGTGCTCATCATTTTTTTGAAGCATGTCAAATTGCTGATTAATTTGCTTAACCATTTGCTCGAATGCAGCACCAAGTTGATGGACTTCATTACGACTGTTTGGCATCCACTTAGCAAGATGCACTTTACTTTTATCAAAACCTACTGCTTGCAATGCCTTAATATCTTTACTTAATAGTCTTAGTGGTCGAGTAAAGTAAGCAAAAATTCCTAGCATCACGACAAATAAGAAAAGCATGGCACCACACATTGCCATAATAGATAGCTCTGTCTGCCGACTTGACTGCAAACGGTTAAAAGCAGATTCATAACGTTCTCCCGCAACAATTACATATAAGTAACCTTGCAAACTACTGCCATTAAAAACAGGCGCAGCAGAAAATATTTTTTTACGAGATACATGCTGAGGATCATCGCCATAAATGGGTAATGACGCTTGATTTTGCGTTAGCTGGACCAATGGCAGTAAGTCAATTTTAGTACGCTTGATTAAAGATGGAGCTATTGAGTGGGTGATAATTTCACCTTCAGGGTCAACAAAATAAAATTCGAAGGCCGGGCCCATAACCATTAACGTATGAAATAAGTTTTTCAGCGCTTTGTGATCATAAACACCCTGTTGTAATAACGGATTATCTCTCGCGAGACTTGCTGCTAATGATAAGTGTAAATTTTGTTCTGATTCGTACCTTGTTTTCTGTTCGAGCTGCTGAGCCCAAATATAAAACACACCGATAATTGCGATGAATACCACCAATAATGAAAGAGACAAACGGTGATATAAAGACAATTTCATGCGGCAACACCTTTTTTATTAAATTTATAACCCACGCCCCAAACTGTTTGAACAATTTCGGGTTTAGTGGCATTTTTTTCTACTTTATTACGCAAACGGTTGATATGAGAGTTTACGGTATGCTCATAACCACTATGATGATAACCCCAGACATTACTGAGTAGCTGTTCTCGAGAAAAAACTTGGTCGGGGTGAGAAGCTAAAAATAAGAGTAAATCGAACTCAGTAGAGGTTAACTCTATTTCTTTTCCTGCTAACAATGTTTGATGAGTCGTATTGTTAATTTGTAAATTACCAACCGTTAAATGCTGTTCAGGTTGTTGTTGTTCTGAATTTTGCTGTTCACGCTGGGCCACTAAATGTAACCGTCTTAACTGACTTCGAACACGGGCTTGTAATTCACGAACACTAAAAGGCTTGCTCATGTAATCATCTGCGCCTAACTCTAAGCCCAAAACACGATCAATCTCACTATCGCGAGACGTTACCATTAAGATCACTTGTTCTGGTTTCTGTTGTCGAAGCTGTCGGCAAACATCTAAACCTGAGATACCAGGTAGCATCACATCCAACAAAACTAACGAATAATTATTATGGCTTAGTTTTTCTAACGCTAACTCACCTGTCAAGCAATGTTCAACCGTTAATGACAGTTCTTGTAAATTCAACATCATTAAATCTGCAATATCTTGATCATCTTCAACCACTAATATGGTGTCCATGTATAACTCACTATTTATGTTTAAAACGTTAAGAAGAAAAATAAATAGGAACTGAATACAGCGGTTAACAAAAAAACCCACCTACTTACTTCATCTAGTGTGCTCCTAAGTGCATACATTGCAACGTTTTTTGTAGGTGAGTATTTTAACTTCTACATAACGTTAACTTAATTACTCAGTGCGCGTTATCAGAATGGCTAACGTTGGGTTATCAAAACGGTGTGCTTGGGTTAATGCTGAAACCGTCAAACCATCGTCAACAGAAACAATCCCGCTATGCATAGCAACTTTGTCAATATCGTCACGTTCAGCGTTAAAACCTTCACCGGTTCCACCACTAGCAGGGCCCGGAATAGTCGTCATTAACTCAGAGTTTTTTTCAGTACCTGAGTCATAAGAACTTGTAGTGAATGAAATACTTTCGCCTACGACTAAATTATTAACGGCGAATGCATTAATACCTGTAAAAGCATCATTGGTATTTACGAGCATTGTCGCTAAAGATAACATCATTGGTGCATTGTTAATGTCTGCAACTGTATATGAAACGTCAACCATTTCGCTCATACCAGGAAGTAAAAGCCCTGCTCCACTTTGTCCTGAAAGGACTATAGATTCCGCTAATACTGCTGAGTTATCACCACTTTCTGCTAAATTCTCTAATGCAACACTTGCCATTTCACCTATTGTCCACAGCTGACCTTCATTATGTAAAATCAGAGCAACTGGCGACATAGGTTGTGCATAAGTTAAATTAGTAACAGTTACTTGATAGGTATAGGTGAACATCGGTTCTGGCGCTGGCACTTCAACAACCATCGCTTTAGAGTTAGATGATGAGCCACCACATGCACTGAGCATTAATGTTGCCAGCGCGGTGAACGCTAATTTTTTATTGATATAAATCATGAGATTGCCTCCTAATTAACCGTTACGGTAATACGAGCAACAGGGTTTAACCAACGATGAACAGTATTGTCTAAATCACTCTTACCTCCGGCTAAGTCATCATCACCTAAACTACCACGATGAATATGTACGTAAGCATTATCTTCAGTCATTGTAACGCCCGTTCCGCCTGTACCTGCATTCATGCCAGGAGCGGCTGGTATACCTGCAACACCTGGAGCTCCGCCACCGGTGATTATCTCATCATTGGCTTCTGTACCTGCATCATATGCATTTATGGTGAACGAATACGTTCCAGCTTCTGTGGGGATTATCCAACTGTTCAATCCGATAAAACCATCATTCGTTGGTAGCATCATAGCTACAACTGATAAATACATATTACCGTCTGTGGTTGATAGCATTGTTTCAGCTGACATCGTTGGAGCTAACAATCCCATTGCTGGATTTTCAGCTTTATCAGCGCTGGTTAACATCGTTGATAAGCCAGAAATATCTCCACCTTCAGCCATCATTTGAAGTTGAGATGAAGCCATCTCACCTGACTTGAATAATTGGGTATCACCATCATGAGCCGCAATTAAGATAGGCGTAAAGTGAATACCTTGCGTGAGGTTAGTTACCTTAATATCAAGATCTTGTGCTTGTGTAAAAGCTGAAGTGCTCATCAATAATGCTGTTGATAAAAATAACGCTGTTTTTTTAATTTTTGTCGTTTTCTTTACCGCGTGTGAAAGTAGAGTGTTCATAAATTTCCTTGGCTAATTAATAGGTCGAAATCAATTATGCAAAGGAAATATTACGAAGGTTTCACGAAGTTATCACAAATTCATCACAAGAATTAATTATAAAAGTAATGAAATTATTTTAGAGAAAGCGGTTCTGTATATTAATAATAATTTTAGAACTTGCCAGACTAACCTTAAGCATGACAAAATTATTAAGAATTATAGTATTTTAGAATTAATATGAAATATAGGTTAACGCCAGAACTTTTCAATAACATCGCCATTACCTTATCTTCTTATCGCTGGATTTTAATAGCATGGAGTGGTTTCTCCTTTGTGCTTTTTTTGATTTTAAGTCAGCAAATCACACAAAGTACACCCATTGTATTGGTTTGGTTTGACATTTTTATTTTATTTGCGGCTTTACAAACATTAGTGGTTGCGAGCTTTATTTTCTTCTTTCAGATTTTACAATCAGATAAAGAAGAAAATAAGCCTTGGAGAAGGTTTTATTCTACTATCGAATGGTGTGAGGCAATTATTTTTACCGTTATATTGCCTTTACCAATGATGTTGTTCGTTTATGCCTTAATCGTTATTTAACATGTTATTCATTATTGAAAATCTATAAAATGCACAATCAAATTATTTATACTTTGCAAGCAACGCAACGAGGTCATCTTCTGTGAGTATTTCTACACCAAGGTCTTGAGCTTTCGTTAGCTTTGAACCTGCCTTTTCGCCAGCGACTAAAAAATGAGTTTTTACTGAAATGCTGCCTGAAACTTTGGCACCTAGTGCTTGTAATTCTGCTTTAGCTTCATTACGACCCATTTGTGTTAGCGTGCCTGTTAAAACAAACGTTTTATCTTTCAACGGTTGCTCGTCTTCAGATTTTACTGCGATGTCTGGCCAAGACATTATTGCTTCAAGTTCACTTACCACTTCAATATTATGGCTTTGCTGAAAAAATTGTGTAATGTTTTTTGCCACAATAGCTCCAACATCTGGCACTTTTTGCAAGAGCTCCTCATCTGCCATTTTTATTGCAGAAAAATTAAGGAAGTAATTAGCTAAATTTGCGGCAGTAGTTTCTCCAACTTCTCGAATACCCAGTGCATAAATAAATTTTGGTAATGTGGTTACTTTCGCTTTTGCTAAGCCGTTAATTAAATTGTCTGCCGATTTTTTACCCATTCGCTCCATAGTGCTCACGTCTAGCTCGGTCAGTTTAAATAAATCAGCCGGTGTTTTAATCAGATTTTCATCAACGAGTTGCTCAACTAATTTATCGCCTAAACCATCGATGTCGAGCGCTTTACGTGAAGAAAAATGTTTAATGGCTTCTTTACGCTGTGCACCACAATATAAGCCACCGGTACAACGTAATATTGCTTCGCCTTCAACTTTAACAACAGCAGAGTCACACACGGGGCAACGTGTAGGAAAAATAATATCACGACTATTTTCAGTGCGTTTTTGTTGCTGAACACTGACGATTTGCGGAATAACGTCGCCAGCGCGCCTGATGGTAACAAAATCATTGATTTTGATACCTAAACGATCTATTTCATCTTGATTATGCAACGTCGCATTACTTACCGTGACACCACCTACAAAAATGGGATTTAAACGCGCAACAGGTGTAATTGCGCCGGTTCGACCTACTTGAAAATCAACAGCAAGCAATTGTGTTGTTTCTTCTTGAGCTGGAAATTTGTAAGCCGTAGCCCAACGTGGTGCTCGTGCAACAAAACCTAATTTTTGCTGTAAAGCAATGTCATCAACTTTGAAAACGGTACCATCTATTTCATAACTTAAGTTGTCGCGTTCTTGCATGATATATTGATAAAAGCTATCAACTTGTGATGAATCAGCAAGTAACTTCACTTCAGGGCACATAGGTAAACCAAGGTTTTTTAACTGACAAAGACGAAGATAATGTGAATTTTCTAACCATTCTTCGCCGAGTGTTTGGCTCGATGCTTGTTCCACATAACCAATGCCATACACATAAAAAGCCAAATTACGTTTAGCCGCTATTTTAGAGTCAAGTTGGCGCAAACTACCTGCGGCTGCATTTCGAGGGTTAGCAAACCCTTTTTCACCTTTTTTTAACGCATTGGCATTCAATGCATCAAAGCTAGCTTTTGGCATGAAAACTTCGCCTCTAACCTCTAATATATCGGGGTAATTATCACCTATTAGCTTTAAAGGTATTGATTTAATGGTTCGCACATTTTCAGTGATATTTTCACCTACGGCACCGTCTCCACGTGTTGCAGCTTGTACTAAAACCCCCTTTTCATAACGTAAACTTACCGCTAAACCATCCAGCTTTGGCTCTGCGCAATACTGAATAGTTTCTTTTGACACGAGTCTGTCTTGAACGCGTTTAGCAAACGCTTGCCACTCATCAGCAGAAAACACGTTATCAAGCGATAACATAGGCACTTGGTGAGTTACTTGAGTAAATGACTTTAACGCTTGCCCTCCTACTTTTTGGCTAGGAGAATCAAGTAATTTCAACTCAGGTTCTTCGACTTCAATCGTAATAAGTTCACGCATCAAACGATCATATTCAGCATCAGGTACGCTGGGTTCATCAAGCACGTAATATTGATGATTCAGTTGGTTAATTTCTTGATGAAGCTCTTTTACACGAATGGTGTTAGCAGATGATGGCATAAAGGTTATTTACTTTTGAAAGAGTTGAAAATTACAGGTTAATGATTAAATTAACCTGTCACTGGTTGGGTAAATATTAAGCTGAGGCTATTAAGTTTTTTCGTTCAAACTCACGAATTTTACTGGTGAAATGTTGTTCCGTTTGCTTGGTCATAACACTACGTTTGTCATCTAATAATTGACCCCCAAACTCTAAAGCCAATTGTTTTGCTGCATTAAGCATTTGCTCAAATACAACAGTAGCATCGCCAACACTTGGTAACGTCATAAATAGACTAATACCTTGTGTAGTAAAGCTTTCCATATTATCGAGATCAAACGTACCAGGCTTCATAATATTCGCTAAGCTAAACGTAACTTTACCATTACCTGCATTGTCTTCATGACGGTGAAAAATATTCATATCACCATATTTCATGCCTAACGTTAATAAGGTTGGTAACAGTGCTGCACCTGACATTTGTTGGCTTTCAGGCATAACGACTGAGATAATAAGTACTTCAGGTTCAACATTCACTTTTTTGCGATTGGCAAGTACTGGATCTTTTTTTATTGATGAAGCGCTTTTCTTTGCTGCGTCATCAAAGTTAATTTCTATTTGATCACGTTTGATAGGGGCTTTTTTACTCACATAAGATGAAGTTTTTAAGGGTGGCTTAGCTGATGTTACGGGTGTTTGATAAAGGCTTTTTTCAATTTTTTTAACAACAGGTGCTTCTTCCGCTTTAACTTGTTCAAACAATGACTCTTCTTGGGCACGTAAATCAGGTACATTGTTTTCTTTATTTTTGGTCATATTATCTAAAGAAGACATGTCTCCCAAACTAGGCTCATTATCTTCTACATTAAATTCGCGGTAAGAGGTCGCTTGCTCTTCGTAATAACTTGAAGCAGGCATGGGGATTTCTTGATGTGACACTTCGCCGTTGAGTGGATTATCTACAACTCTAGGTTTGCTGACACCATCTTGATCAAATCCTGAGCCGTCAAAACCTCGATTTTGTATCTCAACATTTTCAGTTTTTGATTTCGATTTTGCTTTTAATTTGTATGGATTTTTATTTTTTCTTATCGTCCAAAAACCATGTACAAATATTGCAGTGATCACCACAGCACTAATAACAATTAATGCGGTTCTGAAATTATATTCCATCGTATAACCTTATATTATTCTACTTGCAGCTCTGTTTAGCTTTTACTTAATCTAACTATTTTACTTTATTTTGTAATTATTCTAACTCTGCCATAGCAAGTGCTTCATCAATATCCACTGCTACCATTCTTGATACACCTGGCTCAAACATAGTAACACCCGTTAACTGACTTGCCATTTCCATCGCTATTTTATTATGACTAATATAAATAAATTGTACGGTTTGAGACATTTCTCGTACCAAATTACAAAAGCGACTGACATTGGCATCATCAAGCGGTGCATCTACTTCATCGAGCATACAAAATGGTGCTGGATTCAATCTAAAAATCGCAAACACTAATGATAATGCGGTCAGCGCTTTTTCGCCACCGGATAATAAGTGAATTGTACTATTTTTTTTGCCTGGCGGTCTTGCCATTATAGTAACACCCGTTTCCAGCATATCATCATCTGTTAGTGCCAAATATGCACTACCACCACCAAATACCTTAGGAAATAATGCTTTAAGATCGCTATTGATTTTTTCAAAAGTATCTTTAAATTTATGGCGGCTTTCTTTATCTATTTTGGCAATGGCTAATTCTAACGTATTAATGGCTTGGGTTAAATCTTCATCTTGTTGATCAAGGTATGTTTTTCGTTCAAATTGTATTTGATATTCATTGATAGCCGCTAAGTTAATTGCACCTAAACGACCAATATCCTTACCTAAATTTACAATATGAGCTTGCCATAAACCTTCTTTAGCTTGCTCTGGCATAGATGTTTGTACCGCTAATAAGTTCTGTTGCATTTCGTTTAATTGTTCAAGCGCTGCATCAGCACGTAATCGATAACTTTCTGCGGTTAGATGTACTGCGTTTATTTGCTCTTTCTTATAACTAATTTTTTTAGCTAGTTGCTGAAATTTCACCTCAGTATCATTAATCAATGTTTGAGTATCAGTTGTATCATGTTGAATTTTCGCTATCTTCTCATCAAGGTGAGCGACATCAACGAACCATATTTGCAGTTTCTGTTCATCGATTTGTAACGGAGAGGCACAATCTTCAATGACTTTTTGATGCATGAGTTGTTGTTCAGTCAGTTGCTGAATACTTTCATTTGCTCGTGCCAATGACAACTGACCTTGAGATTGCTCATGGTTAGATTTTTCAATAATCAACGATTGCTGATGCTTTTTTTGATAAAATGATTGTGCACTTGCTTGGCTATCTTGAATTTTTCTTTGTAAGCTTTCTTGCGCAGTACTGATATCAATAAGTTGATTAGCATCATGCTGTGGTAATTGTTTTAATACACTATTTTGTACCAGTAACATTTTTTTATTTTCAATTAACAAAGCGTCAACCTCTGCTAGTTCTTGTTGAAATATAAAGTTTTGTTTATCACGCTGTTGTATAGCTTGGTTAGCTAACGCTATTTTTTGCTTTAAAGACTGGCCTTGATTTGAAGATTGTGCAGTTAATTTTTTAAGTGTCTTACCCTCACTAGCCAACAATTCTTTTTTATTAATCAGTTGGGTTTCTTCGTCTTTGTTACTTATGATATTGAGTTTTAATTCACTCAGTTTTATTGATGTACTAGAGATATTATTTGTTAACTGCAACATTACGCTAAGGTTATCAGCGCTCCCTTTGCGTAAGAAATATGCACTTAACCAGGTACCATTTTTACAAATAACCGATTGATGGTCTGCAAGCGTTAACATCATTTCTTGTGCTTGTTGATAATCATCTGTGATATAAATATTATTTAAAAAAATTGTTATGGCCGGTAAGCCTTTGACTTTCTCTGCTAACGTTCCCTTTTTAGGAAGTATGGAAGATTTGGGGGATACTTTATTTTTCTGTTCTGTTAACACTAAAAATAAAGGCTCTATGGTTAGAACTTCAGGAAAACGTTCAACCAATTCACCTTGTAACCAATGGTGAAGAACTAACTCTACACTAGCTTGCCAATCAGTTTCTACGTCTAATAATTGGTATATTGAACCTAATACTTTATGTTCTTTTTCAGCCAGCCATTGTTTTTGCTTAAGGCTCCAATCGGCTTGATCATTCTGTTGTATTTGTAACTGCTTTAAAGATAAATTTAATGCTGAAGTTTCCCCCATACTCTGGGCTTGTTGTTGTGCAACTAAATTAATTTTTTTATTCAGTTCAAGCTGATTCCTTTCGTTATCGTTAAGTTGCTGTAACAATTCTTGGTGTTGATTCTCGTGAGTAAGTAACTTCGTTTGAATAGCATCTATACTAACGTTATTTTCAGTGAGACCTTCATCGAACAAAGCGGTTAATGAATGTGTTAACGATTGTTGTCTTAACTGTTGTTGATTAATTTTTTCACTTAATTGAGATATCTTTTGCTTAACACTGAGTTGCTGTTCATGTAAATTTTTATGTTGCAGCTGAATGGTTTGCCATTGCTGTTGTTCATTTCGTTGTTGTTCTACAAAGTTATCTAACTGTATTTGGCTCTCAAGTAATTGCTGCTCTATTAATTCGAGCTCAGGTTCATGCGCTGCAATATTCAACGTGCTTTTTTGGAGATTTTTTTGTTCGGCCAACACTAATTGTTGAGCATTAATAAGTTGTTGCTGTGTAACACTATTATCGTGTTGGGCTTTTTGTTTTTGTTGTTTTAAATGTTTGATTTTTTGCTCTGCACGAGCGATATTATTACTTAATAATAATTTTGTCTGATGAAGGTCACCGCTAGATTCTCCACCTATGGTCATTCGTTGTTTAGCATCAAACAGCTGTATATCAATTTTTTTTTGTTCAACCACCAAAGCTTCAATTTCAGTTTGGTATTTACTCACTTGCTCTTTTTGTTCGTTAGCCTGTTGATCAAATTTTTGCCATTTTAAAACGGTAAACTCAGCTCGATATTTTCGCTCTTTAGTTTTTAACGTTTTAAAACGTTTAGCCGCTTCTGCCTGCTGGTGTAATTTGTCTATTTGTAAGCCAAGTTCAACACGGATATCGTTCAAACGCTCAAGATTTTCTCTCGTATGACGAATTCTATTTTCGGTATCTCGGCGACGTTCTTTATATTTTGAAATACCAGCAGCTTCTTCAATAAAAACACGCAACTCTTGAGGTTTAGATTCAATCAGTTTTGAAATAGTACCCTGTTCAATAATCGCATAACTTCGAGGGCCAAGGCCTGTTCCAAGGAAAATATCTGTAATATCTCGACGACGACATTTGCTGCCATTTAAAAAATAAGTATTTTGACTATCACGATTGATCACTCGTCGAATAGATACTTGGTTACGATCGGCCATATTCCCTTGAATACGACCGTCAACATTATCAAATAACAGTTCAACCGATGCCTGCCCAACCGGCTTACGCGTTGCAGCACCATTAAAAATAACATCAGTCATCGCATCGCCACGTAAGTTTTTTGCAGAGCTTTCACCAAGCACCCAACGAACAGCGTCAATAATATTAGATTTTCCACAACCATTTGGTCCAACAACAGCAGTCATTTGTTGTTCAAATGGTACTTTAGTTGGATCTACAAATGATTTAAAACCCGCTAGTTTTATATGCTT